>Ga0326597_10009512_pt1 | contig 13015 bp, 15 predicted proteins | sample RVTome_12_FD_203789 | JGI IMG/M metagenome (GOLD analysis project Ga0326597, IMG submission 203789) | Soil microbial communities from uranium-contaminated site in the Upper Colorado River Basin, Wyoming, United States - RVT100D185 | ecosystem: Environmental > Terrestrial > Soil > Contaminated >... | reverse complement strand
CTCATACGCTGGACCGATCCGTTCGTAGGGCCCGAGGCCTTCGCGGGGAGTACCGAGCGGTACCTCCCGATATCGCTTGACCACACAATCGTCGGCCCCGGCGTCCTTGAGGTTGTAAAGACGCGCTGAGCCATCGGTCGGCATCCAGAAGACACCCCAATGACGGTACTCCTCGAGATCCGACTCGAACCGCTCCATCATCTCGTCGTAGCTCATGATGTCGGTGCGGGCGTGGAGTTCGTAGGCGGAAGCCACCTTGATGGTCACCTCGGTCATCACTCCGAGGATCCCGATCGAGGTTTGGAGGGCGGGTAACAACTCAGCGTTTTGCTGGCGGGAAACCTCGATCAGATTGCCGACGCCGTCGACGATCCGGGCGCCTTCCATCACCGCCGAGAAGTTCGGTTGCCGTTTGCCGGAACCATGGGTGGCCGTGGCGATGGCACCGGCGATCGCCTGGGCGTCGATGTCCCCCTGGTTGGAGAGGGCGAGTCCCTGCTTCCAGAGTGTCTCTCCAAAGTCGGCGATGATGGTCTTGGGCCCGGCCTTGACCAGACGTGTATCGGCATCGACTGACACGATTCCCCGCAGCTTCTCGAGGTCGAGAAGGATGCCGTCGGTCTCAACGATGGGTGTGAAGGAGTGGCCGGTGCCGGCGGTACCAACCCCTGTGCTCTCTTTGGCAGCCCGGGCGACGATCTCCTGTATTTCCTTCTCGGATTCCACCGCCACGACCCGTCGGGGCGTGAACGACTGGTTTCCGACCCAGTTCGTCCAGGTGCTCATAGACGCAGCCTCATCTTCGAAGGGTAGAACTACCGCGGCCTTCGGTACCCTGGTCAGGGCGTGGGCGATGGGTGAACGTGTGATGAACATCGGGTTGGTTGGCTGCGGCCATTGGGGCCAATACATCCTCCGTGATCTGCAGACTCTGGGCTGTCGGGTCTCAGTAGTGGCCCGCTCGGAAGAGACTCGGCGCCGGGCTGAGGCGGGTGGTGCCGACCTCGTCGTGGAGGGGTCCGATCAGTTGAATGGGGTAGATGGGGTGGTGGTGGCCACACCGACATCGGTGCACGCCGATTCGGTCGAACAGATACTTGGCCTGGGTGTGCCCATCTTTGTCGAGAAGCCTCTCACCAACGATCCGGCCCAAGCCCAAATGATTGCCGATTCGGCCCCGGACCGCGTATTCGTGATGGACAAATGGCGTTATCACCCCGGCATCGAGTTGCTGGCATGGCTGACGCGCAAAGGCGCCTTGGGCGAGATCAGGGGGGTCAAGACAACCCGCATTGGTTGGGGCAGTCCTCATCGCGATGTGGATGCGATCTGGATCCTGCTTCCCCACGATCTGTCGATAGCTCTGGAGATCCTCGGGCATCTGCCGCCGCCCACCGGAGCTTTGGCAGACGTTGCCGGCGGCGTCGTCCGCGGGATCGATGCCTGGTCTTCGGGATCCCAGTGGGCTGCCTATCAGGTCTCGTCTCGCAGCCCCGAGCGAATGCGCAGCACTGCGGTATATGGGTCAGAGGCGACGGCAGTGCTGGCCGGTACTTTCGCCCAACACGTCGCGGTCTATCCCGCCGGTGATCCCCAAGAGACTTCGGTGCCTCAGCCGCGCCTCCTTGCTGTGCCGACCGACATGCCGTTGTTGGCCGAGTTGCGAGCCTTCGTGGATCATCTCAACGGAGGCGCGGCTCCGAGATCGTCTGCCAAAGAGGGAGCGGCCATCGTCAAGACCGTCGCTGCCTTTCGAGAACTGGCAGGCCTCGATCAGGAGACAGAATCGTGACGGAGGTATTGGTGCTGATGCCGACGTTCGACCATCGGGACACCCTCCGCTACAGCATCCCGTCGGTTCTGGCACAAACTGTCACCAGCCTCGAGTTGGTGGTCATCGGTGACGGAGCACCTCCGAAAACTGCCTTCATCGTCGATGAGATTTCCTCCCGCGACCGGCGGGTTCGCTACGTATCCCACCCTAAGAGTCCAAGGACGGGTGAGCCCCATCGAGACCGGTTGATCCGGGAGTCCACGGCTGACGTGGTCGCCTACTGCTCTGACGACGACTTGTGGCTCCCGTGGCATCTCGAAGAACTAGTCGCTTTGCTCAAAGAGGCGGACTTTGCTCATTGCCTGGGGGGACAGGTCCTTGCGGACGGACGTCTGCGTTGGTGGACCATTGACCTTTCTCAGGCAGAGGAGCGGCGCTACCTCCTGGAGGTGGAAAACACGATCGGGCTTCACGCCGTTGCCCACACGCGCTCCTCCTACCTGAGGCTTCCCGAAGGATGGGACACCGCCCCGATGGGCACCCCGACCGATTACCACATGTGGCGCAAGTACCTCTCCATGGATTGGGTGAGGGCGGTGAGCGGGTTGCGGGCATCGGTTGTGCATCTTCCGAGCAGTCTTCGAAAGGATTGGAGTCTTGAACGAAAAGTGGCGGAGCTCGCGGCCTGGGCCGCCCTCGTATCTGACCGGGTCTGGTGCGAGGAGGTGTGGCCCCAATTGGTGGCGACAGCTCAGTTCGATTCATGGCGCGAGACGCAATCCAATCTGCGCTCGGCCCGTGAGTATCTCACGCGGGTGCTGGCAGCACGGGACGATGCTCGAGCCGAGCTGGGATCTGAGCGAGAGCTAGGGGCGGCGCGCCTGAAGGCGGCTCAGGATCGGGTAGAAGCCCTTGAGGTTGAGGTCGCCAGGACCACTGCTCTCCTGGCATCGATGGAGTCTGAGGTGGGCAGGACGACAGCTCTCCTGGCAGCGTTGGAGATCCAGGTCCTCGAGGCTCGCACCGCCGCGGCTTTGGCGAAGGCGAATCTTGCCTGGGTCGAAGGATCGCTGACTTGGCGCACGCGGGCGCGGCTCCTCAAGATGCCCCTCGCAGGAAGCTTTCTCAGGTGGTGGCGTGGAGGATCTCGATCATCTTCTTGAGACTCCCGGCGGAGGCATCGCGCCCCGATAGGTGGGGGTCGACAGGCCGCCAGGGGAGTTCCAATTCAGGGTCGCTCCAGCGACAACTAATTTCGTCTTCAAGATCCCAATAATGGGTTACCGCATACACGTGGAGGCTTGGCTCGGTGAACCAGAACCCGTGGGCTACTCCGGGCGGGATCACCAGCGCGGTGGGTTCCTCGCCGGTCAACTCAACTCTGGACGATAGGCCCACGGTCGGCGAGTCAGTGCGGAGGTCGCGGAGACCCACCTCGGCTCGACCCATCAGCAATGTCAGGTAATCGCCATGGCGACGGTGGACGTGTACGCCTCTGAGCACGTTGGCGGTAGACCGCACATAGTTCCACTGGATGGGGTCGAGGCCCGTTTCCCACTCCTGGCGAAACAACTCGACAAAGCGGCCACGGGAGTCGTCGTGAGGCTGCAGCTGTCGAAGCTGCACTCCGGAAGGCAGCTGTGACCGGTCGAACATCGTCAGCACGATACGCGCGAGAGACCCACCTTTCGGTCCCGTCAGCCGATGTTCGCGGGGGTTGATAGGGGGAACCGGGCTCTGACCGCCCAGAGAGTGAGGGCCGCTGCCGAAGCCAGATGCCAGAACCCGTGTCCCTGCCACAGCGAGTAAGGATCACAAAGCGGCCAACCAGTTCGCGAAAGGGTGCCGATGGATGCGCCCAGGGAGAGCAGTCCCACACAGATCGTCCGCAGAACGCGATAGTCTCGGGCCGTTACCTGCAGAGCGAGAGCCGCTATTGCCAGGGTCGCTTGGCCGGGGTCGGCAATAGCCGGGGTCAATGCGACCAAGCCGGTAAGCAGAAAAGCCACGACCCATAACCGCTGGCGTCCCAGCTCGACCAGGATCACCCACACCAACGACCAGATAATGGTCACGTCGTGGACTGCCTCACCCCAGAGTGGCATAGGACCGTGAAAGGCAATCGAACCCGCTCCCACGCCGGCGATGAGGAGGGCGGCCACCCGGTCGGCGCCCATCCACCAGACTATCCCGGCACCGACAAGGAAACCAAGACAGGTGGCGGTGTTGACCGGCTGACCCCACCAACTGTCGAGGATGCGCTCGCAGTCGACCGCGGCCCCAGGAGGCACCGAGGCTGTTATCCGCTCCCGGCGATGAAGTTCAAAACGCGCCGCCAGGCATCAGCCGATTCGTTCGAGAATTCTTCGTACTTGCGATCAAAGAAAGAGTGGGGTGCGCCCGGATATACAACCACCTCATGAGGGACCCCCGCCTTGGTCAGCGCCTGGTCGAAGCGCGCTACCACGTCGGGGGTAATGCCGGGGTCGTCGCCTCCCATCAGCGCCAGCACCGGACATGCCATCTGGTCGACCATCTCCAGTGGTGGCTTGGCCCCCACCGGTCTGGCCCCGTCAGGTCGTCCGTAGAACCCGATCACGCCCGCCAACCCATGACCGTTGGCCGCTTGATGCCAAGAATTCGACCCGCCGAAACAGAATCCCACGGTGAACACCCGCCGCCCCGGATTGGTTTCGCGAAGCCGGGCCACGGCGGCCGCCACATCGGCCTTGAGCCCGTCATAGGTGACCAGGGGGACATGCTCGGTGTACGGGAAGCTGTCGTCGCGAGCGGTCAACCCGGCGGTTCGTCCGAAGTAGTCGATGGCGATGGCGTCATGTCCGGCTTCGGCTAAACGCACCGCCAGTTCCTCATAGAAGTGGTACAAGCCCCGCACGTCGGGAAGGACGACAACCGCGGTGTCACTTGGCGTGTCCGCGAATGCCTCGTAGGCGAGGAACTCGTTGCCATCGCTGGCGTTGAGCGTCAAACGGTGCGCTCGGATGGCGGCGCCGGTGACAGCGGGTACGGGCGGAGAGGAGTCGATGTCATGACACATAGGACTTATCTAACTCGGCTGGGCCACTTTAAGACCGCCTGCGCTGCCGCCAGCAAGTGATCGGAGGCTGGGGTAGCGAGGCGACTGGTCGTTTTCGTCGTGTTTGCATTGTTGGCTGTGGCCTGTGGTGGCTCGACAGCGACCACCACACCGGCCGGGTCAGATGCCGGGGAGACCTCCCCTACCACCGCGGCGCCTGGCGAAAGGGACTTTGTCACCTTCGCCTTTGGTGACCTGATCCGGGTGTACCCCGATGACGGCTCCTTCACCGAGTTGGCCTCGATTGAGGGAAACGTCACCGCCATCACGGCGGGAGGTGCGTCGGTGTGGTTGGCCCGCGATGATGGTTCGCTCTTGCGGGTCTCACCCTCGGGGACGCCCATTCCGGTGCGATGCCGATCTACGTCGGGGCAGGGTTCATATGGGTTCACAGCCAGAGTTCGGAGAACACCGTCTATGCGATCGACCCCGCCCTTGATCAGGTGGCGGGAGAAGGTGACAGTCCAGCAGGTCACGTGCCTCTGTTCCCCTGAGAATCACTTAGGCGGGTGGACGGGCCAATACCAACCAGGAGGGACGACGGCCCCGACCCCTGACCGTACGCTCTGATGATGAGACCATTCATCACAGAACTGCGTTTACACCGTCCCTGGAACCGTCGGCTCGGTTGGTTAGCCTTGATCCTGGCAGCTTCGGCTCCGGTCCACGTGGCTGCCATGGTGCTGAGTGGAGGCAACCTCTCTGGGGCGGTTTCCTTCCGCAAAACCATCACTTTCGCCCTGTCCTTCGGAGTGTTGCTGTGGGCGACAGGCTGAGTCATGGACCGGCTGAAACCCCGGCGGATAAGGCCGTGGCCATGGCAGGGATCCATCCCCCGACGTGATCTAGATGGACGTGCGGATGCCAAACCTGGATGGAATCGAGGCCACTCGCCAGATCACGTCATCAGGATCAACGCGGGTCATCATCCTCACCACCTTTGAACTCGATGAGTACGTCTTCGAAGCATTGCGAGTTGGAGCCAGCGGCTTTCTGCTCAAGCGAAGCCCACCCGGCGAACTAGTCGAGGCGGTGCGAGTCGTGGCCGCCGGGGAGGCACTGTTATCGCCGTCGATCACGCGCCGGCTCATCGAGGCGTTCGTGAATCAGCGGCCCGCCTCGGTCCAACCTCATCGCGTTCACGGTCTCACCGACCGAGAGCGGGAGGTCCTCGGTCTGATCGACGGGGTCACTCCAGTCGAGAACTGTCCGACCGCCTCTTCATCTCGGACAACACCGTTAAGACGCATGTGAAGAGGATCCTCTTGAAGGTCGGTGCCCGCGACAGAGCCCAGGCCGTTGTCATCGCCTACGAGTGTGGCTTGGTGGGCTAACGCCCTTTGAAATCCGGAGGTCGCCCCTCGATGTGAGCGGCGATCGCTTCGGTGAGGTCGTCAGACAGAAGAAACGCCGAATTCCAAACCGCCACATAGTCGAGTCCCTCTTGGATCGATCGACCCTCTCCCGCCCGAAGGACCGCTTTGGCGCCCTGGACCACCAAGGGAGAGTTGGCTGCGATCTCGGCTGCCATGGTGGCCGCCGCGTTGTGCAGCGCGTCGCTATCGGGCAGGACCCGGTTGACCAAGCCTATGGCGGCGGCCCGATCGGCGTCGATGTCGGTTCCGGTGTACACCAGTTCGGCCATGTGTCCCGCTGAGATTATCCGCGGCAGCCGTTGCATGGTGCCGACATCAGCCACCAGTCCCATCCGGGTTTCCCTTATTCCGAAGACCGCCCCGGCGGCGGCCAATCTGATGTCGCAGGCGGTTATGAGATCGAGGCCCGCCCCGAGGCAGTAGCCGTGAATGGCGGCGATGACCGGTTGCGGGCTCTCTGCCAGGGCGGACATCGTTGTCTGCAGTTCCTTCACTTTGCGGAGAAGTTGGCGGCGTCTGTCGGCCTCGGATAACCCGACCAGTGCAAGTGAAGCCAACATCTCCAGATCGATCCCGACGGTGAAGGAGGGACCACGGCCCGCCACCACGATCACGCGTACCGCCGGATCCTCAGCAAGTTGGTGCATCGCCACTGGTAGGTCGGCCCACATATCGGCAGAGAGAGCGTTGTGCTTGGCGGGGCGATCGAGCCATAGGGTGGCAACCCCGCCTGCCTTCTCGATCCCGAGGTGCTCAAACCCCATGTCCGGAGGTTATTGGGTCACAGATCGCCTTGGCGCCAGGCGTCTCGGATCATGACCCGTCTTGGCGAGGTCGGTGATCTCATGCATCAGGGTGGCAAGATAGCGAGCACCCGGCGGGTCGATTCGATCCGACTTAGGCTCAGAAACCAATGGAACTGAATCACGCCCTCTATACGACCAGGGCCATGCGCCGGGTACGCCCCGAGCCCATTCCCGAGCCTGATATTGCGGCCATCCTCGACGCGGCGGTGCGGGCTCCGTCGGGCGGCAACAGTCAGAATTGGAGATTCCTCACCGTCATCGACCCTGATGTAAGGAGTCGCCTGGCGCCTCTCTATAGGGAAGCGTTTGCGATTCTCCAGAAGACCGTTTACAAGGACGCCTGGGCCCGGGTTCAACAGGTCGGTGACCAGTCAGCGATGGCCGTGCAGAAGTCGTCGGCATGGCTGGCAGAGAACTTCGAAAAGGTGCCGCTCTGGCTGTTCGCCTATTCCCGGAATGATCCGTCAGGGGCCTCGATCTATCCAGCTGTCTGGTCGGCGATGTTGGCGGCTCGAGGGCGAGGGATTGGCAGCTGCCTCACCACCATCCTCGGCTTCTTCCGGTCCGCGGCGACGGCTGCGGTGCTCGAGGTTCCTGTTGACAAAGGCTGGACCCTCAACGCCTCGGTCTCGTTCGGGTACCCGCTGGGCAAGTGGGGAGTCGCCGCTCGCAAACCAGTGGAGGAGGTGACATACGCCGATCGGTGGGGTACTCCCGTGAACTGGAAGTCGGAGCCGCTTCGTTTCGACTGAACCAAAGGCCCGGTGATTCCGTCACATGAGCAGCAAGAGACGGAGCCCACATCGGCCGGAAACTCAATGGAAGAACCCGAACCAGCCTTGATCCGGGCGGCAGCGGCCGGCGACCAGAAGGCCTTTGCCGAGTTGGTGCGCGCCTATCAGGCTCAAGTGTGGAGATTCCTCCGGCATTTGCTGGGCGATCCTGCGTTAGCCGAGGATGTCACCCAGGAAACCTTCATCCGGGTCTTCCTAAAGCTGCGAACCTTTCACTTCCGTTCGAAATTCTCTACCTGGGTCTTTTCGGTCGCCCGCAACGCCGGCATCGATGCCATCCGGAGCCGCAACCGGCGGAGTCGGCTGGCCGAAGGCCTGGTCCCACTCATTCCAACGTCGGGGAGCCCCGACCGCGGTCTCGAACTGGAGCTGGCAATTGCCGCCCTGTCGCCCAAATTGAGAGAGGCGTTCTTGTTGGTGGAGGTCATGGGGATGCGTTACCGCGAGGTGGCGGGGGTCCTGAAGGTGCCGGAGGGCACGGTCAAAAGCAGGGTCTTTCATGCCAGGTCGCATTTGATCAGCTGGCTGCGGGCAGACATTGAGGACGCCGATGAAATGTGAACGCGTCCGACCTCTGATATCGGCGATGGTCGATGGTGAAGTCGCCCCCGGGGTCGATGTGCACCTGGAGAGCTGCGCCGACTGCCAGCAGTTCTTGGCCGACGTCGAACAGCTGCGGCGAGCGGTGCGAATCGAGAGTGTGGGGTCGCTGCCCGATCTGGCGCCCCGCATCCTGGCCCGGCTTCCTCGCAGCCGACCTAGCGGCTGGCTGGCGCCGGCCGCGGGCGCGTTGGTGGGTCTGGTGATCGGGCTGCTGGTCACAGGAGGATGGACTGGTCCTAACCCCACTTTGGCGGCCACGGTGCCCGAGTCGGTGATGGCGGGCCAGGCCCAAGTCGACCGGTTGGTCGGCCGTTTTCAGGTGGTGGAACGCATCCGTCCCGGGGTCACGCGCACCTATCAAGGCGAATTGGCGTTCCGATCTCCCGAGTCGGTGTCATTGACCGTCACCCAATCTTCCGGCCCACCGGGATGGTTGGAGAACTCGACCTTGCTGATTGTTGATGATGATGAGGCCTTGGCGGCCGGTCCTTTCCCATGCCCGTCGTTCGACGGTTGCGCCGGGGCCGATCCCTTCAGGAAGCTAACCGTTGGTCGGGATCCATTCTCGATCGTCACCCCCGCGCCCCTCGATCTGGTGGTGCCTGTCGACGTTTTCCGCAACTCGGACGAACCACCCGCGTTACCGATCCGAGTAATCGCCGGGCGTGAGGTCATCGGGGTCGAATTGACAGCAGGCCAGACCCGGCCCCTTCTCGACGCTCTGTTTGGTCTCGGCAACTGGCGTGACATCCACGACACCGATGTCGTCGATCTCTGGCTTGATCGCGAGTACCTGATCCCGCTGGGCCTGGCGGTGGTGGCTGTTCAAAGCGATGACCGGGCCGTGTGGAGCGCCCGGCGAGGATATGTCGATCCGGCTTCGAGCCCCTATCTGGAGCTCACCTATCACGACGTGAGCTTTGCGGGAGGCCCCGAGATAAAGATCGAGGTGGGCGCGGGTGAGACGACTGTAGATGCGGGCTATCGCCCGGCCGAACTCGGTGAGGCACCTGTGTCACCCGACATGCCAATGGTGGCAGCGGGGCGCCTGGAGGGAGTCGTGCCCGCTGATGTCTGGGCGTGGAGCGACGGGCGCGCCTGGATCCGACTGGACCGGGCCGCCAGCTGGGAGGGACCCGGTCTCTTCGGCAACCTGGAGGGGGTCGTCACGCCAGTAACGCTGCCTCATGGCACCGGCTACCGGGCTGCCGACGGATCGGCGATTTACATCCATGCCGCCGACCAGGACCTGGTCATTTCTGGCTCGGTCGACTACGAGGTGCTTTTGGAGGTAACGGAGGCGTTGGCGGTTCCCGGACAGCCTGTCCCGGCTGACTGGCCCGAGAGCACCGCCGGCCTCACCGAGGGCGTCGACCTGTTTGTCGCTACCGATCTGGGAGGGTTCACCCCTCCCATCGCCAAAAAGGTGGGCGAGGCGCTCGTGATAGACCTGGTCGGCTCTGGAAGCCGGGCCGCTCGGATCACCCAGCAACCAGGCGGTTTCTTGCGCCCGCCATTTGACCCTGATGCCCGGGCCGTGGCAGTCCGCGGCACAGTAGGTCGCTTCTCTCCGAGCCTCGGTCTACTCGAGTGGGCAGAAGCCGGCGTGGTGATAAGTGTGGCCAGCGAACAGCTGTCGCTGGCGGAGTTGATTGACATCGCCGATGCCTTGGAGCGGCCGTGAGACGAGCGTTGAGGTTCGGTCTGGGGGTTCTGGTGGGTGTTCTGGTTGGCGCCGCCGCTGCGCTCACCGCCGGTCTCACCGTCCCCCCCGTGTCCTCGACCATCGCGACCCCAACGACTTTGGCGCCCGCAACCAGCCTGTCGCCGACCCTCACCGAGCCTCTTCCCGCCAGCCTGTTGTTGGTCTGGACCTCGGGTGGGCTCCCCGACGGACTGGCGGCCGGGGTGGCATCACTGAGCGGCGTATCCGCGGTAGCGCAGGTAAACGCGGATCTGGTGGCCCTCACCGATACCAGGGACCTCAAAGGCGGGCTGGTCGGCCGCCCCGACGAGGGAATGTATTTCCCCGTTGAGGTAGCTGCGTTCGATGAGTCGATGGCCGAGGTGGTGCCGGTCGAGTGGCAAGGTGAGGTTGAGAGCCTTGCTGACGGAGTGCTGCTCACCGAGACCTCGGCACGGGTAAGACGGTTAGGGGTGGGAGGCACCCTGACGCTGGAGGGAGACGACCTGCGAGTGGAGGGAGTGCTCCCGGATGTCGTGCTCGGAGGAGCCGAAGTGGTCGTTTCGGTTGGCACTGGCGAGAGGCTTGGGGTCGAGACCCCGCGATATCTGCTCGTAACCTTCGATGGCGACCGGGCCCAGTTCGAGTCCCAGGTTCGCGAACTTCTGCCGCCGGGTCTTCCGGCTCGGGTCCGAGCGCCGGGGGAGACACCGTTTCTTCGTCACGGCGATGCCGTTCTGCCGCAGGCGATCATCAAGGACAGCTTCGGAGAATTCGCCATTCGGGAAGTGGGTGGCGGCGACCTCGAACTTGATCGGGCTTGGCGGGAGGCCAACCTGATCACCGATGAGGTTGCCCTGCTCGGACAGGTGACCTGTCACGTCGGCGTCATGTCGGCGTTGCAATCGGCGATGACGGAACTCGAACAGGCCAACCTCGGCTTTCTTGTCGAGACCTTCCACGGATGCTGGAACCCCCGCTTCATCGGGGGGGCGCGGTCGATCTCTCGCCATGCCTGGGGGGTAGCCGTTGATATCAACTATCAGGCGAATGTCACCGGCCAGACCACGACCCAGGACGCTCGTCTGGTCGAGACCATGGAACGCTGGGGCTTCACCTGGGGCGGCAACTGGCTGGTCCCCGACGCGGCCCATTTCGAGTGGGTGAGCCCACCGCTGCCCTGACCCACCCCAACCCCACACCTTCCTGCGTAGCGAAACGGCGGAGACCGCCGGCGCAGATCTACGCATGAAGGGGGGATGGAGAGCCCCCTTAGTCGAACAAAGTCGGTCGAAACAACCGGTCGTGCAGGCGCAAGGCATAACGGTCGGTCATCCCCGCCACGAAGTCGATTGCTCGGGTGACCGGGGGGGCGTCGGGAACCGTGGTCGACTCCGGCACCTCCTCGGGGTGGGCGACGAAGTAGTCCATGAGATCTTTGATCACGATAATGCCCCGCTCTTTCTGCATTTCGGCCTCTGGGCGTAGATAGACCCGATCGAACATGAACTGGCGCAACTCGTTCATGACATCCAGGGTTGCGGGGTCCATGGAAATGGAACCCTCGATGAAAGAATTGTCGATCACGGCCCTGATCATCTGGTTGATCCACTGCCGGCTCGAATCACCAAATCTCCGACGGGCACGGTCGGGAAGGTCGGAGAAGACCAGGATCCCGGCCCTGATGGCATCGGCGACGTCATGGGTGAGATAGGCGATGCGGTCGGCCAGCCGGCAGAGCTGGCCCTCGGGGGTGGAAGGCGGTGGCGAGACCCGCCAGCTATGAGCCCGGATCCCGTCGATCACCTCCTGCGTAAGGTTTTGGGGCTCGAGCATCGAGAGCACCCGAACGCTGTGAGCCGAGTGGAGCCAGTCTCCATCTACATATGGAGTCAGAGCTTCTTCGCCGGTGTGGCCAAACGGTGAATGCCCCACGTCGTGACCGAGACAGATCGCTTCGGTCAGATCTTCATTCAGAGCCAGGCCCGCCGCCATGGCACGGCCGATCTGCGTCACCTGGAGTGTATGAGTTAGCCGGGTGACGAAGTGGTCTCCTTCCGGGTTGATGAACACCTGGGTCTTGTGCTTGAGCCGGCGGAAAGCCTTGGTGTGGAGGATGCGATCGCGGTCACGTTGGAAGGCGGTGCGGAACTCGTCCGGTTGCTCCGGTTGCTCGCGGCCCGCACTATTGGCTGCTTTGGAAGCAGCCGGCGCCAGCAGTTTGCTTTCGAGACTTTCTCGCTCTTCCCGCTGTCGGCGAAGGAAAGCAGGCAAATCAGACGTAGCGCTCACGGATCTTCGAGCTGAGGGCATCCATGGCCGCTACCACGATGGCGATGGCGAGGATCTGGGCGGCGGCTCCCCGGTAGTTGAGCAGGTTGATGTTCTGTTGGAGGAGGAAGCCGATGCCCCCGCCTCCCACGAATCCGATGATGGTGGACATGCGCACGTTGATGTCCCATCGATACATGGTGAACGATATGTACGGCGGGATCACCTGGGGCACCACCGCGTACACAACGGTCTGGAGCCGTGTAGCCCCCGTGGCGCGGATAGCTTCGAGTGGTCCTGGGGCGATGCTCTCGACCTGCTCGGAGTAGAGCTTGGCCAGGGCTGCGATGGTGTGAAGGGCGAGCGCCAGAGCACCGGCGAAGGGGCCCAGCCCCACCCAAACGACAAACACGATGGCCATGATCAACGGCTCGATTGCCCTGAGGACATTGAACACCGTGCGGGTCAAGTAGTAGGTCGCAAGACCGACCTTCACATTGTCGCTCCGGAAAGAACGAGCGGCGATTACGAGCCCCAATAGACCGCCTACCCCGACTGGAATCCACAAGATGCGGGGCGAGTCTGTCCATTGGTAGAACCAGGCGACCAC
>Ga0326597_10009511_pt1 | contig 13016 bp, 10 predicted proteins | sample RVTome_12_FD_203789 | JGI IMG/M metagenome (GOLD analysis project Ga0326597, IMG submission 203789) | Soil microbial communities from uranium-contaminated site in the Upper Colorado River Basin, Wyoming, United States - RVT100D185 | ecosystem: Environmental > Terrestrial > Soil > Contaminated >... | reverse complement strand
GATGCGGGGACCGGCGGGCGGCCGCGTGGTGTCAGGCCGATCCCGGATCGTCGTCCAGCGCCAGCCCCTTGACCACGGCGTCGTGACCGAACCGGCCGCGCAGGCGGTCGACCGCGCGCTCGGCCGCCGCGCGCCGCTCGGCGTCGCGGTCGATCAGATCGGCGGGATCGGCCTGGTCGGCGTCGGCCAGCGCGCTGACGCCGACGCCGAGCAAGCGGTAGCGGGTACCGTTGATCTCGCGCGCCAGCAGCTCGCGCCCGGCGGCGAAAATCCTGCCGGCGAGCTGGGTCGGACTCTCCAGCGAGCGCGCCCGGGTGAGGATGCGAAAGTCCGCGGTCTTGAGCTTCAGCGTGACGGTGGAGCCGGCCAGATGTTTTTCCTTGAGCCGGTCGGCGACCTCCTCGGCCGCCGCCCACAACCGCCGCTCCAGCGGCCGGAACGAGGCGATGTCGCGGTCGAAGGTGTTCTCCGCCGACACGCTCTTGCGCTCGCGCACCGGATCGACCGCGCGGGCGTCGATGCCGCGGGCGAGCCGCCACAGCCGCCCGCCCTCGGCGCCGTAGCGGCGAATCAATTCGCGTTCATCCATTTTCTGAAGATCGGCGATCAGCCGGATGCCGTCCTTGGCGAACCGCTGCGCCGCGACCTTGCCGATTCCGTAGATGAACGACACCGGCCTGCCGGCCAGAAACGCGGCCGCCTCGGCCTGGCCCAGCACGGCGAAGCCGCGCGGCTTGTCGAGGTCGGAGGCGATCTTGGCCAGGAACTTGTTGGCGGCGAGCCCGATCGACACGGTGATGCCGATCTCGCTGTCGATCCGGGCAGCAAGCCGCGCCAGCACCCTGGCCGCGCTCATGCCGTGCAGCCGCGCGGTGCCGGCGAGGTCGATGAACGCCTCGTCGATCGAGATCGCCTCGACCTGCGGGGTCAGTTCCAGCATCAGCGCGCGCACCTGGCGGCTGACGGCGGCGTATTTGTCCATGTCGGGGCGGATCACCGTCGCCTGCGGGCAGAGCTTTCTCGCCTCGAACATCGGCATCGCCGAATGCACGCCGAAGGTGCGCGCGATGTAGCAGGCGGTCGACACCACGCCGCGCCGGCCGCCGCCGATGATCAGCGGCTTGTCGGCCAGCGAAGGATCGTCGCGCTTCTCGATCGTGGCGTAGAACGCGTCGCAGTCGACGTGGGCGATGGTCAGCGTATCAAGCTCGGGATGGCGCAGGATGCGCGGCGAGCGGCAGGCCGGGCAGCGCGGGCCGGAGCCGGCGTCGCCGAGGCAATCGCGGCAGAACGCGGCCATCACGGCGTGTCCCGCTCCCAGGCGCCGCCGAGCGCGGCGCGGGCGCGCTCGACTTCGGCCGGGTCGATGCCCTGGTGGTGCGCGAACGCGACCAGCAGCCGCTCGTTGCCGGCGAGATGGTCGAGCACGCCGGCGAGGAAGCCGCGTTCGCGCGCGGCCTCCCGGATCCGCTCCGGGCCGATGCCGGTCGTGGCGAGAAACCGGCCGAGGCTCTCCGGCTCCGACGCCAGGTAGGACAGCGCGGCGACGGCGAGCGTCTCGGCCGCCTCGCGGCGGCCGCCGCTGCGCTGGTCGCGGAGTTTTCCGCCCTTTGCCATGGTCCTGGATGTTCCGCTTCGCGCCGGCAGCTTACCAAGCCCGCGTGCGAACGGGACGAAATTCCCACCGAGTTCTCCACCGTATTGGCGTTGCACCGTTGCGGCCGACGCGCTCGCGTTAACGATTGCGGCACCACGAGAAATCCGCCGTCGCCGATGCCTGGGCGTTTGCCATTCCGTAATCTTTCCTCACTAGCTTGTTAATGAATATGCCAAAGCGCGGCCGGGTTGGCGTCACGGCGCCCAATGCGGGCGCCCCAAGCCGTTCATGCGGCTGAAAGAGCAGGGACAGCCGATGGCCAAGACGGTCCTGATCGTGGAGGACAACGAGCTCAACATGAAGCTCTTCCACGATCTGTTGGAAGCGCACGGCTACGAGACCGTCGGCACCCGCAACGGCATCGAGGCGCTCGATCTGGCGCGCAAGCACCATCCCGACCTGGTGCTGATGGACATCCAGTTGCCCGAGGTCTCCGGTCTCGAAGTCACCAAGTGGCTCAAGGACGATCCGCAGCTCAAGGCGATCCCGGTGATCGCGGTCACCGCCTTCGCCATGAAGGGCGACGAGGAGCGCATCCGCGAGGGCGGCTGCGAGGCCTATCTGTCGAAGCCGATCTCGGTCGGCAAGTTCATCGAGACCATCCGCCACTTCATCGGCAATGCGTGAGGAGCCAAGTCCGTGACCGCCCGCGTTCTCGTCGTCGACGACGTACCGGCCAACGTCAAGCTCCTGGAAGCGCGGCTGTCGGCTGAATACTTCGACGTCGTCACCGCAATGTGCGGCAGCGAGGCGCTGGCGCTGTGCGAGAAGGCGGAGTGCGACATCGTCCTGCTCGACATCATGATGCCGGATATGGACGGCTTCGAGGTCTGCCGCAGACTCAAGGCGAACCCGTCGACGCACCATATCCCGGTGATCATGGTCACCGCGCTCGATCATCCGTCCGACCGGGTGCGGGGGCTCGAGGCCGGCGCCGACGACTTCCTCACCAAGCCGGTGTCCGACGTGGCGCTGATCGCGCGCGTCCGCTCGCTGGCCCGCCTGAAGATGATGAGCGACGAATTGCGGATGCGCGCCCTGACGTCGCGCGACATCGGCATCAACGATCCGGACAACAAGGCGATCGCCGAGGCCGGCCTGTCCGGGCGCATCCTGGTGGTCGACGATCGCGTCTCGTCGTACCAGCGCCTGACCGCGATGCTCACACCCGATCACACCGTCGACGTCGAGGCCAATCCGGGCGAGGTGCTGTTCCACGCCGCCGAGGGCCATTACGACCTGGTGATCATCTCGCTGGCGCTGGAGAACTTCGACGCGCTGCGGCTGTGCAGCCAGCTCCGCTCGCTGGAGCGCACGCGCTACGTGCCGATCCTGGCGATCTGCGAAGGCGAGGACAACGCCCGCATGATCCGCGGGCTCGAGATCGGCGTGAACGACTACCTGCTGCGGCCGATCGACGGCAACGAGCTGCAGGCTCGCGTGCGCACGCAGATTCGCAAGAAGCGCTACACCGAGCGGCTGCGCGACAACGTGCAGATGTCGATCGAAATGGCGATCACCGATCCGCTCACCGGCCTGTACAACCGGCGCTACATGGAGAGCCACCTCGCCACCCAGATCGAGCAATCCGCGTCCCGCGGCAAGCCGCTGACCGCGCTAGTGATCGACATCGACTATTTCAAGGCGATCAACGACACCCACGGCCACGACGCCGGCGACGACGTGCTGCGCGAGTTCGCCACCCGCATCCGCAAGTCGATCCGCGGCATCGATCTGGCCTGCCGCTACGGCGGCGAGGAATTCGTCGTGGTGATGCCGGAGACCGACATGGCGGTCGGCACCATCGTCGCCGAGCGGCTGCGCCGACGCATCGCCTCGGAGCGGTTTTCGATCCAGCAGGGCGGCGCCTCGATCGAGGTCACGATCTCGATCGGCATTGCCACCCTCGACACCGCCGACGACAACGCCGCGAGCGTGCTCAAGCGCGCCGACCAGGCGCTCTATCGCGCCAAGCGCGACGGCAGGAACCGCGTCGTCGCCGACGCGGCGTAGCAAAACTTCGAATTTTCCCTTCGTTCGCCGCGGCATCGCGCATGACGCGCGCGCGTAAACCATAACCGTTTAGGTTTACGCGCAAATGCCGGCCAATCCTGCGTTTGTCGCGTGTTTGAAGATTGCTTTCGGCGTTCGATCCGATAGCGTCGCGGCTGCTTGGGAGGCGGCCCGAAATCGACCGAGGCCAGGGCGGTTTCAAGAATCCAAAGTGCGGCAGCCACCCCCTAATAACCCTGCGGGATGCTCAGGTCCGCCGCATCTCCTGAGTCCGTGGGGTTCGGCCGGCCTGGGAGCGATGCGAGTGGCCTCCTCATGACATCGCTCCCGGCCGGCCACCTTTCTCCCGACATCGGGTAGCGCGCCAACTCGGCGCATGCGCGACAACAAAAAGGGCGCCGTTGCGGCGCCCTTCGATCTTCGCGTTCGCTCGCCGCGGCTACTTGATGCGGCCCTCGACGAACTCGACGTGCTTCTTGGCGACCGGATCGTACTTCTTCATCTTCAGCTTCTCGGTCATCGTGCGCGAGTTCTTCTTGGTGACGTAGTAGAACCCGGTGTCGGCGGTCGAGACCAGTTTGATCTTGGTGGTGACGGCCTTGGCCATGACGAACCTCGGTGGTTGGGGCGGTTGGGCGCAACCTAAGGCGCGGGCCGCGAAAGTCAAGGAAATGGCGGCGAAACGGCCGCTACAGCAGGTCCCGCACCCGCCTGCCGCGGACCACATGATAGTAGGGCACCGGCAGGTCGTGGCTGAAACCGGCCTCAAGCTGCGCCTTCAGGTCGCCCAGCACGATCTCGGTGATGACCAATAGCTCGATGCGCTGCTTGATCTCGTCGAGCGGCAGCCAGACCAACTCGACCAGTTCGGCCTCGGGCCCGACCTTGCCGCCGATCCGGTGCGCAATGGCGCTGGCGTCGGCGGTGAAGAAGCGGGTGTCGTAGCGCCGCAGCCGCCGCGGTGGGGTGGTGGCGCGGGCGATGAAATGCATGGTGGAGAGGTCGGGAGTGACCCCGGCCTCGGCGAAGGCCGACCACGGTCCGGTGGGCGCCGCCGGCCGGGCGGGGCGCTGCGAACCGAGCAGCAGGCCGGTCTCCTCGAAGGTTTCGCGGACCGCGGCCAGCGCCAGCGCGCGGGCCTTGGCCGCCGTCGGGCGTCGCACGGCGCGCAGCAACTTCGCCTCGGCGCGCGGATCGAGCGGCGCCCCCACCGCCATCCTGCGGTCGCTTGAGTCGACGCCGCCGCCCGGGAACACGAACTTGCCGGGAAGGAACACATGCCGATCGTGGCGCTTACCCATCAGAACCTTGGGCGAGGGGCCGCTGCGGTCGAGCAGGATCAGCGTGGCGGCGTCCTTCGGCGTCAGGTTGGGATGGCCGGGCTGGGCGTCGGTGGTGAATTTCTGCAGGAGGTCGGTCATCGCCGGCGCTTTCCCTGACGGCGCTTTTCCTGGGGGTGCTTGCCCTGGGGGTGCTTGGGCGCGCCGTGTTCGCGCCGCTGCTTGCCATCCGGCCGCGCCGACGGCCTGCGGGCGGCGCCCGGCCTGACGATGCGACCCTCGGAGATAAGCTCGAACCGCAGCGCGCCGGCAACCGGGGCGGCCTCGACCAGCTTGACGGTCACGCGATCGCCGAGCCGGTGGGTCTCGCCGCTGCGGCTGCCGACCATGGCGTGAAGGCCCTCCTCGTAACGGAAATACTCCGCCCCGATGGTCCGCGCCGGCACGAAGCCGTCGGCGCCGGTGTCGTCGAGCTTGACGAACAGCCCGGCGCGGGTGACGCCGGAGATGTGGCCGTCGAAGCTCGCGCCGATGCGGTCGGCAAGGAAATGCGCGATCAGCCGGTCGTTGGTCTCGCGCTCGGCCTTCATGGCGCGGCGTTCGGCGGCCGAAATCTGCGCCGCGATCTCGCCCAGCGCGCGCTGGTCCTGGCCCTCAGGCAGGCCGCCGTCGCCGAAGCCGTGGGCTCGGATCAGGCCGCGGTGCACCACGAGATCGGCATAGCGGCGGATCGGCGAGGTGAAATGCGCGTAGCGGCGCAGGTTCAGCCCGAAGTGGCCGTAGTTCTCGGCGGCGTATTCGGCCTGGGCCTGGGTGCGTAGCACCACCTCGTTGACCAGCTTCTCCACGTCGGTGCCCTTGACGCGGTCGAGGATGCGGTTGAACTGCTCGGCCCGCATCGCGCCGCCCTTGGGCAGCGAAATGTGCAGCGTGTCGAGGAACTGCCGCAACGCTTCGACCTTCTCCAGCGACGGCTCGTCGTGCACCCGGTAGATCAGCGGCAGCTTGGCGTGCTCCAGCGACTCCGCGGCGGCCACGTTGGCGAGGATCATGAATTCCTCGATCAGCCGGTGCGACTCCAGCCGCTCGGGCGTGGTGACGCGGTCGACCGTGCCGTCGTGCTTGAGCAGGATCTTGCGCTCGGGCAGGTCGAGGTCGAGCGGGCCGCGGGTGTCGCGGGCGCGCTTGAGCGCCTCATAGGCGGCGTAGAGCGGCCTGAGCACGGCATCGACCAGTGCCTGGCTGTCCTCGTCGGTGCGCCCGCCGATCGCCGCCTGGGCCTGCTGGTAGTACAGCCGCGCCGCCGAGCGCATCAGCACGCGATGGAAGCTGTGCGAGCGCTTGCGGCCGTCGGCGCCGACGATCATGCGCACCGCCAGCGCCGCGCGGTCCGCGTTGGGCCGCAGCGAGCACAGGTCGTTGGAGATGCGCTCGGGCAGCATCGGCACCACGCGGTCGGGGAAATACACCGAGTTGCCGCGTTTGACCGCCTCGCGGTCGAGCGCCGAGGCCGGCCGCACGTAATGCGCCACGTCGGCGATGGCGACGGTGACGATATGGCCGCCGGGGTTCTTCGGGTCGGGATCGGGCGCGGCGTGCACCGCGTCGTCGTGGTCCTTGGCGTCCACCGGGTCGATGGTCACAAGCGGCAGCTTGCGCCAGTCCTCGCGGCCCGCGAGCGTCGCGGTCTGCGCCGAATGGGCCTCGGCTTCGGCCGCGACCGGGAAGACGTGGGGGATTTCGTGGGCGTGGATCGCGATCAGGCTGACCGCGCGTTCGCTCTTGAGCGAGCCCAGCCGCTCCTCGACCCGCGCGGTCGGCAAGCCGAGCCGGCGCTGCGGGTCGACGCTGACCGCGATCAGGTCGCCGTCCCTGGCGTCCTTGGCCGCCTCGCGCGAGATCGCAAGCTCGCGGCCGAGCTGTTTCTTGTCGATCGGAACCAGCCGGCCGCCGCCGCCCGGCAGCGCCCGGAAGATGCCGAGCGCCCGGGTCTTGGTTTTGCCGATGATCTTTATGACGCGGCCGGAATAGCGGACTTCCTCCTCGCCGGTCTCCTCCACCCGCAACAGCGCGCGGTCGCCGACGCCGGCGACCTCGCCCGGCCGCGGCTTGCGCGGCAGCACCAGGCGGATCTTGGGCACCGGGCCGTGGGCCTCCTCGTCCCATTCGGTCGGCGTGGCGAGCAACTCGCCGTCGGCGTCGCGGCCGGAGATGTCGGCCAGCGTGACCGGGGGCAGGGCGCCCGGGTGGTGCAGCTTCTTCCTTCGCGCCTCGATGCGGCCCTCGTCGGCCAGTTCCCGCAGCATGCGCTTGAGCTCGACACGGCGGTCGTTCTTCAGGTTGAAGGCGCGGGCGATCTCGCGGGTGCCGACCCTGCCGGGCCGCTTGCCGATGAAGGCCAGCACCTCGTCCTTGGAGGGAAGCGACGGCTGTTGGGAGCGATGTCGGGTCAATGAACAATCCGGGCGCGGCGCGCGCGCTGCGATAAGGGGTACTTAAATATTACGCCGGCGTTTGGCCAGCGGTCACTCGACCTCGGCCGGCGCCTTCGACTTGCGTGCGACCTTGGCGCCGCTGGCGGCGGCGCGCTTCTTCGGCTTGGGCGTGGCCGCGGCTTCGGCCTTGACGGCCGCCGCTTTCTTGGCCGGCGCCTTCGTGGCCGGAGCCTTGCGCGCTGGACGCTTGCGACGGGCGCTGGAGCCGCCGCCGCGCTCGGCGCGGGCGTCGATCAGCGCCGCGGCCTCGTCCAGGGTGATGGTCTCCGGCGTCTTGTCGTTCGGCAGGTTGGCGTTGACGCCGTCGTGGCTGACATAGGGCCCGTAGCGACCGTTCTTGGCGACGATCTTGCCGCCCTTCTGCGGGTGCTCGCCGAGTTCGCGCCCGGGGTCGGCGCCGAAGCGGCGACCCTTGGCCGGGCTTTTCTTCTTTTCCTCGACCAGCGTCACCGCGCGGTTGAGTCCGATGGCGGTGACGTCGTCGCCGGCCTCGAGATTGGCGTAGGTCTTGCCGTGCTTGACGTAGGGGCCGAAGCGGCCGACGCCGGCGATGATGTCCTCGCCGTCGTCGGGGTGCTTGCCGACGGTGCGCGGCAGCGACAGCAACTTGAGCGCGCGTTCGAGATCGATGTCCTCGGGCGTGACGCCTTTGGGCAGGCTCGCGCGCTTGGGCTTCACCGCCTTGCCGTCGTCGTCCTTGGTGGCCTCGCCGAGCTGCAGATAGCTGCCGAAGCGGCCGGAGCGGACGCTGACCTCAAGCTTGGTCGCCGGATCCTCGCCGAGCTTGCGCATGCCGCCGCCGTTGCCGTCGGCCCCGGTCGTGAGCTGGCGGGTGTAGCGGCACTCCGGATAGTTGGAGCAGCCGATGAAGCCGCCGAAGCGGCCGAGCTTGAGGCCGATCCGGCCATTCTCGCACATTGGGCATTTGCGCGGATCGGTGCCGTCCTTGTTCGGCGGGAACAGGTGCGGCGCCAGCATCTCGTCCAGCGCGTCGATGACGTTGGAGACGCTCAATTCCTTGATCTCGCCGACCGCGCCGATGAAGTCGCGCCAGAAGCTGCGCAGCACGTCCTTCCACTTGATCTCGTTGTTGGAGATCAGGTCGAGCTGCTCCTCCAGGTTGGCGGTGAAGTCGTATTCGACGTAGCGGGCGAAGAAGTTCTCCAGGAACGCGGTCAGCACGCGGCCCTTGTCCTCCGGCATCAGCCGCTTCTTGTCGAGCCGCACGTAGCCGCGGTCCTTGAGCACCTGCAGGATCGAGGCATAGGTCGAGGGCCGGCCGATGCCGAGTTCCTCCATGCGCTTGACCAGCGAGGCCTCCGAATAGCGCGGCGGCGGCTCGGTGAAATGCTGCGTGGCGTCGATCGCGCGCTTTTGCAGCGCCTCGCCGGACGCCATCTCGGGCAGGCGGCGGGCGTCCTCATCGTCCGCCTTGTCGTCCTGGTCTTCGGTGTAGAGCGTGAGGAAGCCGTCGAACTTCACCACCGTGCCGGTGGCGCGCAGGTCGAGCGTGCGCGGGCCGGCCTTGGCGACGATGTCCACGGTGGTGCGCTCGAGCTCGGCGGATTCCATCTGGCTTGCGATCGTGCGCAGCCAGATCAGCTCGTACAGCCGGGCCTGGTCGGGATCGAGGAATTTCCTGATCTCGGCCGGCCGGCAGGCGAGGTCGGTCGGGCGGATCGCCTCGTGCGCCTCCTGCGCGTTCTTCGCCCTGTTGTGATAGCGGCGCGGCGCGCCGGGTACGTATGGCTTGCCGTAGTCGGTCTCGATCACGCTGCGGGCCGCGGCGATCGCCTCGGGGGCGATGTCGACGCCGTCGGTGCGCATATAGGTGATGAGGCCGACGGTGTCGCCGCCGAGATCGATGCCCTCGTAGAGCCGTTGCGCGATGCGCATGGTGTGGGCCGGGGCGAAGCCGAGCTTGCGGCTGGCCTCCTGCTGCAATGTCGAGGTGGTGAACGGCGCATAGGGATGGCGCTTGGCGGGCTTGGCCTCGACCGAAGCGACGCTGAAGGCGGCGTTCTCCAGGTCGCGCTTGAACCGCTCCGCTTCCGCGCCCGAGCCGATGTCGAGGCGCTGGATCTTCTCGCCGTCGGCGCCGACCAGGCGCGCCTCGAAATTCTCGTTGCGCGGCGTCGCAAGGTTGGCCACCAGCGACCAGTATTCCCTGGCGACGAATTTCTCGATCTCAAGCTCGCGGTCGCAAACCAGCCGCAGCGACACCGACTGCACCCGGCCGGCCGAGCGCGCGCCCGGCAGCTTGCGCCACAGCACCGGCGACAGCGTGAAGCCGACCAGATAGTCGAGCGCGCGGCGGGCGAGATAGGCGTCGACCAGCGCGCCGTCGATTTGGCGCGGATGCTTCATGGCGTCGACCACCGCCTGCTTGGTGATGGCGTTGAACACCACGCGTTCGACCGCCTGCGACTTCAGCGCGTGCTTCTCCTTCAGCACCTCCAGCACGTGCCAGGAGATCGCCTCGCCCTCGCGGTCGGGGTCGGTGGCGAGAATGAGCGTGTCGGCGCCCTTGACCGCCCTGGCGATGTCGTTGAGCCGCTTGGCCGACTTGTCGTCGACCTCCCAGAGCATGCGGAAATCGTGGTCGGGGTCGACCGAGCCGTCCTTGGCCGGCAGGTCGCGGACATGGCCGAACGAGGCCAGCACCGCGTAGCCCGGGCCGAGATATTTGTTGATCGTCTTGGCCTTGGCCGGCGATTCGACAACGACAATTTTCATTGAATTCCAATGAGTTGGAGGCGGACCCGGGTCGAATGCCGGCGCCAGTGGCGGTCCGACTCGCGACCAAAACATGGGTAACCCATGCTTGCCTGTCAAATTGTGAAGGTGGCGACAAGCGATTTCGGCGCCGGCAGCGGCGCCACGAACCGCCGAAAAACCACTATACAACTTTTAAGAGAATCTTGCGAAACGACCCGTTTTGAGATAGGTAGCGAACCACCGGACAGTGACAGATGGGACAGGGATGAACCAGCAGCTTGGCGCGCAGGACGGCCGGCGGGACGGCGTGCCGGGCGACCAGGCCGAGGCGGCGGCCTATGTCGCCGAGCTGAGCGCCGACCTGGCGTTAATCGCCCGCAAGCACGGGCTCGATGCGCTCGGCTATATCCTCGACATGGCGCGGCTGGAAGCCGAGAACGCCACCCGCCACATGGACGGCCGCCGCTAGGCTGCGATCGCGAAAATCAGGGACGGGTGTTCGATCGGGATCATGCCCGATCATACGTTCGGACTCTGATCCGACTGGTCCTGATCGGGGCCAGCTCCGAAGCACGACCACGGCGCAGCGGCGTGCCAGGCGCCGGACAGCCTCAGCGCCGCTTCACCCCCATGCGATCGAGCAGCGCCGCGGTCGGGTGGCCGTCGGGCACAAGCCCGTGCTTTTTCTGCTCGGCGCGGACGAAATCGCGCATCTTGAAGTCGATGTGGGCGGAGAACCGCGTCTGGTCATAGCCCAGCGCGGCGAGCTTTCGCTGCAACGCGATGCGGTCGTCGCGCGGCAGTTGGGTGGCGTGCTTCGGCCACGGCGTGCGCAACGGCGCGCCGCCCTGCATGCGGTCGGCGAGATGACCGATGGCGAGCGCATAGACGTCGGAGTCGTTGTAGTCCTTGATGACGTCGAAATTGGCGGTGACCACGAACGCCGGTCCCGGCACGCCGGTCGGGAAGAACAGGATGCCGTCGCCGTTCGCCGGATAGGCGCGGCCGTCGGCGCGCCGCACGCCGAGTCTCGTCCATTCGGGAAAGCTCGCGCGGCTCTTCATCAGGTCGAAGCCCTTCGGCACGGTGACCTCGAAACCCCAGGGCACGCCCCATTTCCAGCCCGCCTTGCGCAGGTAGTTCGCGGTGGATGCCAGCACGTCGGGCACACTGGTCCAGATGTCGCGCCGGCCGTCGCCGGAAAAATCGATGGCGTATTGCATGAAGTTCGTCGGCATGAACTGGGTCTGGCCCATGGCGCCGGCCCAGGAGCTGCGGAAATTGTCGCGCGCGATGTGGCCGTCCTGGATGATCTTGAGCGCCACCAGCAGCTCGTTGCGGAAATAGGGATGGCGGTATTTCGCGAACGCCAGCGTGGCGAGCGAGCGCACGCCGTCCCATTTGTCCCGGAGCGCGCCGTAGGAGGTCTCCATTCCCCAGATGGCGACGACCATCCAGCGCTCCACCCGGAATCGCTCTTCGACGGCGTCGAAGGTGGCGCGCCACTGCGCCCCCTTGCGGAGCCCGACGGCGATGCGCGACCGCGAGACGATGTCGTTCACATAGGCGCCGGCAGGCTTGTTGTATTCCGGCTGACGTTGGGTGACCGCGATCACGCGCGGGTCCGGCGTGACGCCGGCGAAGGCGCTCGCGAAGGTGGCGCGCGCGATCCCCTGCGCCTGCGCGTCCTTCCACAGCGCCGCGAGAAAGCGGTCGAACGCGGGGCTTGCCGGCGCGCGCCGCTGCGCCGTCGCGGGAGCCGCGAGCGCAAGCACGAACAGCACGGCAGTCAGGGCGCGGAGAATCATCGCGCCATTCTACAACAGCGAGACCAGCCCGCCGCCGTGCCGTTCGAGCCGGCCGGCGAGTTCCAGTTCCAGCAGCACGGTGCGCACGATCGCCGGCGAGGACTGCGCCAGCCGCACCAGATCGTCGATGCTGACCGGCGTCGGCCCGAGCAGCGCCACGATGCGGGCTCGGTCGGAGCTGTCGGGCTCGGTGAGCGGCGGCGGGCCGGCTTCAGGTTCCTCGGCCGGATGGTCGAGCCTTTGGCCGAGGATCGGGCGCAGCACGCTCAGCACGTCGGCGGCCTCGGTCACCAGCGCCGCGCCCTGCTTGAGCAGTCCGTTGGTGCCCTCGGCGCGCGGATCGAGCGGCGAGCCCGGCACGGCGAACACCTCGCGACCCTGCTCCAGCGCCATCCGCGCGGTGATCAGCGAGCCCGAGCGGCGCGCCGCTTCGACGATGACGACGCCGAGCGCAAGACCCGAGATCAGCCGGTTGCGGCGCGGAAAGTCGCGGCCGCGCGGCTCCCAGCCGATCGGCATTTCGCTGACGGCCGCGCCGGCGGAAAGGATCGCTTCCAGCAAGCCAATGTGCTCGGCCGGATAGATGTGGTCGTGGCCGCCGGCCAGCACCGCAATTGTGCCGCTGTCGAGCGAGGCGCGATGGGCGGCGGCGTCGATGCCGCGGGCCAGCCCGGAAACGATGACGAAGCCCGCCGCGCCGAGTTCGCGCGCGATGCGCTCGGCGAACTTGGCGCCGGCGGCCGAGGCGTTGCGCGAGCCGACCATCGCCACCATCGGTGAGCCGAGCACGCCGGTCCGCCCGCGCACGGCGAGAAGCGGCGGCGGATCGTCGATCATGCGCAGCCGCGGCGGATAGTCGGGTTCGCCGATGGCGATCAACGCGACGCCGCGGCGTCGCGAGGCGTCGATCTCGCGGTCAGCCTCGGCCTCGGTCATCACGCGCGCGGGCTTCGGCGCGCCGCCGCGCCGCGCCAGCTCCGGCAGCGCCTCGAGCGCGGCGCGGGCGCCGCCGTAGTGATTGATCAGCATGCGGAAGGTGCGCGGA
>Ga0326597_10009510_pt1 | contig 13017 bp, 11 predicted proteins | sample RVTome_12_FD_203789 | JGI IMG/M metagenome (GOLD analysis project Ga0326597, IMG submission 203789) | Soil microbial communities from uranium-contaminated site in the Upper Colorado River Basin, Wyoming, United States - RVT100D185 | ecosystem: Environmental > Terrestrial > Soil > Contaminated >... | reverse complement strand
GCCAGGCGGCCCTGAGCGTCAGTTCCGAGGGGGGGCGGAACGCCGCCCTGGCCATCATGACCACGGACCGCCGCCCCAAGGAGCGCGCCGTGGCCTTGACCGTGGACGGGACGCGGGTGACGGTGGGCGGCATCGCCAAGGGCGCCGGCATGATCTGCCCCGACATGGCGACGACCCTGTGCTTCCTGGCCACCGACGCGGCCGTGGAGGCCTCCCACCTGCAGGGGGCCCTGCGCGAGGCGGTGGACCAGTCCTTCAACCGGATCACGGTGGACGGGGACACCAGCACCAACGACACGCTGCTCTGCTTCGCCACCGGGCAGGCGGGGGCGCGGAAGCTCACCCCACGGGGCGCAGCCTGGGGGCGCTTCCAGGAGGCGCTGAACCGGGTGGCCCGCGAGCTGGCGCACCTGGTGGTCCGGGACGGCGAAGGCGCCACCAAGTTCGTCGAGGTCCGCGTGAAGGGCGCCCGCGCCCCGGCGGCCGCCCAGACGGTGGCGCGCGCCGTGGCCAACTCGCTGCTGGTGAAGACCATGCTGTACGGGCAGGACTGCAACTGGGGCCGCGTCTTCGCCGCCGCGGGCCGTTCCGGCGTCGAGGTGGTGCCGGAGAAGATGGCGCTGCTCGTGAGCGGCGTGCCGGTGGCCCGGGCCGGCCTGGGTCTCGGCCCCCTGGCCGAGCAGCAGGCCAACGAGCGCCTGCGCGAGGCCGAGGTCGTCCTGGAGCTGGACCTGGGCATGGGGAGGTTCGAGTCCGCCACGTGGACGTGCGACCTCAGCGAGGAGTACGTCAAGGAAAACGCGGCCTACCGCAGTTGATTCTATTGCGGATGTCGGATTGCGGAGTGCGGAGTCCCGGATGCTCCGGGCGCGATTCACACGCAGCTCCAATTTCGTCGTTCCACAACCCGAAGGCCGCAATCCGCAATGGCCGACGGCGCCGGGTTGCGGGTCCCCGGGCCGCGTGTTATAACAAGCCCGCATCACATCCCACACACCCCGTCCGGCGTTCCGGCGGGTGCCTCCCGCGCGTCCTGCGGTCCCGCAGGCCCCGGGGGTGCCGGGACAACAGGGGTGGCGGCGCAACCCGAGGGACCACTGGAAGGAGCGGAACGTGTCCACGGTCACCATCAAGGATCTGCTGGAGGCCGGCGTGCATTTCGGCCACCAGACCAAGCGGTGGAACCCGAAGATGAAGAAGTACCTCTTCGGGGAACGCAACGGCATTTACATCATTGACCTGCAGAAGACCCTGAAGAAGTTCGATGAGGCCATCGCCTTCATCCGCAACGTGGCCGCCCAGGGTGACCCGGTGCTCTTCGTGGGCACCAAGAAGCAGGCGGCGGACATCATCCAGGAGGAGGCGGGGCGGGCCGGCATGCACTGGGTGAACCGGCGCTGGCTGGGCGGGACGCTCACCAACTTCCAGACCATCCGGAAGAGCATCGCCCGACTCAAGCACCTGGAAGACCTGCGCGACAAGGGCCAGATGGACCAGCTCCCCAAGAAGGAGATCCTCAAGCTCACCCGTGAGATGGAGAAACTGAACCACGCCTTGCTGGGCATCAAGCAGATGGGCCGCCTGCCGGGGGCCGTCTTCGTGGTGGACACCAAGAAGGAGCGCATCGCCGTGATGGAGGCCCGCCGCCTCCAGATCCCCCTGGTGGCCGTGGTGGACACCAACTGCGATCCGGACGAGGTGGACTATCCCATCCCCGGCAACGACGACGCCATCCGGGCCATCCGCCTGATGGCGTCGAAGGTGGCGGAGGCGATCATGGAGATCCGGGGAGTGGCCGCCAAGGAGGTGTCCGAGGAGACCCTGGCGGCCGGCGCGCCGGCCCCGGGGACGGCCCCGGCGCCGGGCCCCGTGGGTGAGCCCGTGGGGGCGGTGCCGCCCCCTTAGTCCTGCATTTCGCAATTACGGTGACGTCACCCGGACTTGCCGTTCGCCCTGAGCCTGTCGAAGGGGCGACGCGGCGTTCGTGGTTCGACAAGCTCACCACGAAGGGTGGGAATACGTTACCGTAGTTGCGAACGACAGGACCTTGGAATGTCCAATTGCCAATGGCCGGGCCGGAACCGTCGCGGCGTGGCCGGGGGTCGTTGAACGGGAAGGAACGCGGGACGCGATGAGCATCACGCCGGAGATGGTGAGGATCCTGCGCGAACGGACGGGCGCGGGGATCATGGAGTGCAAGCGGGCGCTGGAGAAGGCCGGCGGGGAGCTGGACCGCGCGGCCCAGACGCTGCGAGAAGACGGCGCGGCCAAGGCCGACAAGCGGGTGGGCCGGGCCGCCGCGGAGGGCCTCGTGGCCGCCTACGTGACGCCGCCGGGCGACGCCGGGGCCCTGCTGGAGCTGAACTGCGAGACCGACTTCGTGGCCCGGACCGACCGCTTCGCCGCCCTGGCGGCGGAGTTCGCGGAGCAGGTCTGCGCCGAGGGGACGCCGCCGGACCCGGGCGCCTTCCTGGATCGCCCGGCCTTCAAGGGGGACGGCGGTCAGTCGGTGGGCCAGCGCGTGAAGGAGGCCATCGCCACCCTGGGGGAGAACATCGTGATCCGCCGCGCCGAGCGCGTGGCGCTCCCCGGCGCCGGTGCGGCCGGCCTGGTGACCGCCTATCTCCACGGGGGCGGCAAGATCGGGGTGCTGGTGGAGCTGGGGGTGGGGAGCGCGGCCGCCGCGCGGCACGAGGCGCTGGGGCGCCTGGGCCGCGACGTGGCCATGCAGGTGGCCGCCATGAGCCCGCGCTGGGTGCGCCGCGACGAGGTGCCCGCGGAGGCCCTGGAGCAGGAGAAAGCCATCCTGCGCGCCCAGCCGGACCTGCAGGGCAAGCCGCCGGCCGTGCAGGAGAAGATCCTCCAGGGCCGCCTGGGGAAGTTCTACGAGGAGGCTTGCCTGCTGGACCAGGCCTTCATCAAGGACGAGGGGCGGAAGGCCACGGTGCAGGACGTGCTGAAGGCCGCCGGCAAGGCGCTGGGGGCGGACGTGGCCGTGCGCCGGTTCGTCCGTTTCAAGGTCGGGGAAACCCCCTCCTGATGGCGGAGTGCGGCGTGCGGACCGCGGAATCCGAAGACGCATCCCATCGGCGCGTGGCTGTGGAGGATGGCGTGTTGGACATTCCGCATTCCGCACTTCGCACGCCGCATTGGGGTGTCAGGTGACGCCCAAGTACCGGCGCATCCTCCTGAAGCTGAGCGGGGAGGCCCTGGCCGGATCCCAGGAGTATGGGATCGACCCGGCGGTGGTGCGGTACATCGCCGGCGAGGTGCGCGAGGTCTACGAACTGCGCGTGCAGACCGCCATGGTGGTGGGGGGCGGGAACATCTTCCGCGGCGTGGCCGCGTCGGCCCAGGGCATGGACCGGTCCTCGGCCGACTACATGGGGATGCTGGCCACCGTGATCAACGGGCTGGCCCTCCAGGACGCCCTGGAGCAGATCGGCGTGACCACCCGGGTCCAGACCGCCATCGAGATGCGCGAGGTGGCCGAGCCGTTCATCCGGCGGCGGGCCCTGCGCCACCTGGACAAGGGGCGGGTCGTGATCTTCGTGGGCGGCACCGGGAATCCGTACTTCACCACCGACACGGCCGCCGCGCTCCGCGCCATGGAGATCGCCGCCGAGATCGTCATCAAGGCCACCAAGGTGGACGGCGTCTACACCGCCGATCCCCGGCTGGACCCGTCGGCGGTGAAGTTCGACGAGTTGACGTACCTGGAGGCGCTGACCCGGCGGCTCCACGTGATGGATTCCACCGCCATGTCCCTCTGCATGGACAACATGTGTCCCACGGTCGTCTTCAACCTCCACGCGAAGGGCCACCTGCGCCAGGTGGTGTGCGGCGAGCGGGTGGGGACCCTGGTTCGGGGATAGGCGCCATGGTGAAAGAGGTCGCCCAGCGGGCCGAGCGCGACATGCGGAAGGCCATCGATGCCGTGGGGCGCGAGTTCAATGGGGTCCGCACCGGCCGGGCCTCGGCGGCGCTCCTGGACGGCATCATGGTGGACAGCTACGGCACCATCATGCCGCTGCCCAAGGTGGCCAGCGTGGCCACGGCCTCGTCCACCCTCCTCACGGTGCAGCCGTGGGACCCCTCGCTGGTACCCCACATCGAGAAGGCCATCCTGAAGTCGGACCTGGGCATCACCCCCGCCTCGGACGGCAAGGTGATCCGCCTGGCCATCCCGCCCCTCACCGAGGAGCGGCGGAAGGAACTGGTGAAGGTGGTGCGGCGCATGGCCGAGGAGGGCCGGGTGGCCATCCGGAACGCCCGCCGGGACGCCAACGAGGCCGTCAAGAAGCTGGAGAAGGAGAAGAAGATCTCCGAGGACGACGGGCGGCGCGGCACCGACCAGGTCCAGGACCTCACCAATCGGCTCACCAAGGAGATCGACGCCCTCCTGGCCAAGAAAGAAAAGGAGATCATGGAGTTCTGATGCCTCCGCGCCCCTCCCTGCCCACCCGGGACCCGGGGCGGGGCATGCACCTGAAGCGCATCCTCTCCGGCCTCCTCCTCCTCCCGCTCGGTCTCGCCGTCATCCTGTGGAGCCCGCCCCCCGTCTTCGTCGCGGTGGTGTGCCTGCTGGCCCTGGGTTGCGCGGGGGAGCTCTTCGCCCTGTCCGCCGCCCGCGGCGTCCGGCCGGTGTGGCCCACGGGGTTGCTGGGGGCCGTTCTGATCCCCGCGGCGGCGCACGCCGGGGGGGTGCCCTGGACCCTGGGGGCCCTGGCCCTGACGGGGGCGGGGACGCTGGCCTGGCTCGCGCTGTCGGGTGGGGATCCGGCGCCGGCCGTGGCCCGGGCCGGCGTCACCGCGCTGGGGGGCGCCTACGTGGGAGGGCTGATGGCCTTCGCCGTCCTCCTCCGCCAACCCCCCGGGGGGGCGGGGCGCCTGGTGACGGTGGCGCTGATCGCGTGGGCGGGGGACGTGGCGGCGTTCTACGCCGGCCGTGCCGTCGGGCGGCGGCGCCTGGCGCCCACCGTGAGTCCGGGGAAGACGGTGGAGGGGGCCGCGGCCGGCCTGGCCGCCAGCATGCTGGTCGCGGTCGGTGCCGGGTGGGCGGGCGGGGCGGCGTCCCCGTTGGCCTGGGGGGCGGCCGGGGTCCTGGTGGGCCTGGCGGGGCAGGTGGGCGACCTGGCCGAGTCGCTGGTCAAGCGCAGCCTGGGGGCCAAGGACGCCGGGTGGCTCATCCCCGGCCACGGCGGCCTGCTGGACCGGCTCGACAGCCTGCTGTTCGCCCTCCCCGCCTTTTACGCGGTGACACGTCTCGGTCTTGTCCCCTGAACCCCTTTCGGAATGCGGGATGCGGATTGAACAACCTCGGCGTGGGTCAGGTCTAAGGCGCAAATGGAGGAGCGTGCCATGAGAGAGATCGCGGTACCGGAGCTGGTGCGAACCCTGGAGGGCCTGCGGGCGAAGCTCGCCGGGCTCGGGAGCTATCTTTGACCTCCCCGGCACGGCGAAGCGACGCGACGCCCTGCAGGAGCGCATGCAGGCGCCCGACTTCTGGGGCGACCCCGAGACGGCGCAGCAGGTCCTGAAAGAGGAGAGCGACCTGCGCGGCCTCCTGGAGCGCCACGCCACCCTGCGGCGCGAGCTGGAGGACGCGGAGACCCTGGTGGAGCTGGGGCGGGAGGCCGGCGACGCGGGGACGCTGGCCGAGGCGGATGTGGCCCTCCAGGGCCTGGCGCGGCACCTGCGGGAGGAGGAGCTCCAGACCCTCCTGGCCGGGCCCTACGACAAGGGAAACGCCATCCTCACGGTGAACGCGGGGGCCGGGGGCACCGAGTCCCAGGACTGGGCCCAGATGCTGCTGCGCATGTACCTGCGGTGGTTCGAGGCCAAGGGCTACGAGGTCGAGGTGATCGACGAGCTGCGGGGCGAGGAGGCCGGCATCAAGAACGCCACGGTCACGGTCAGCGGCCCCTATGCCTACGGGCGCCTCCGTGCGGAGACCGGCGTGCACCGCCTGGTCCGCATCTCGCCCTTCGACGCCAGCAAGCGGCGCCACACCTCCTTCGCCTCGGTGGCCGTGATTCCCGAGGTGCAGGACGACATCGAGGTGGCCATCGACGAGAAGGACCTCCAGGTCGACACCTTCCGGTCCAGCGGCGCCGGCGGGCAGCACGTCAACGTCACGGACTCGGCGGTGCGGATCCGCCACCTGCCCACCGGCATCGTGGTGAGCTGCCAGAACGAGCGGTCGCAGCACAAGAACCGGGCCACCGCCATGAAGGTCCTGCTGGCCCGCCTGTACGATCTCTACCGGCGCCAGCGGGACGAGGAGATGGCGAAGCTGGAGGGGGAGAAGATGACCATCGGCTTCGGCAGCCAGATCCGTTCCTACACCCTGGCCCCCTACCAGCTCATCAAGGACCACCGCACCGGGTATGAGGAGCGGAACGTCCAGGCGGTGCTGGACGGCGAGATAGACGGCTTCCTGGAGGCCTTCCTTCTGAGCCGGGGCGTCGGGGGGTCTCCCTCGCCTTGACTCCCCGTGAAAGGGCCCATATACTGCCCATTTAGACCGTTGGAGCCCGCGTGGAAAGCCTCAACGAACAGGCACGGGAACGCCGTCGCAAGCTCCGGGAGCTACGGGAGCAGGGGGTCTCCGTTTACCCCAGTTCCTTCCCCCTCTCGGCCACCCTGGGGCAGGTGATCGCGGCCCATGGGGCCGCCCCGGAGGGGGAGCTGGAGCGCACCGCCGTGGCCGTGGCGGGCCGTCTGGACGCCATCCGGGGGATGGGGAAGGCCACCTTCGCCCACCTGCGGGACGGATCCGGCCGGCTGCAGATCTACTGCCGGCAGGACGTGATGGGCGAGCCGGCGTACCGGGACCTCCGCCTCTGGGATCGGGGGGACTTCGTGGGGGTCGAGGGCCGCCTGTTCCGGACGAAGACGGGGGAGCTGACCGTGCGGGTGGAACGGGCCACCTTTCTGGCCAAGGCCCTCCGCCCGTTGCCGGACAAGTGGCACGGCCTGGCGGACGTGGAGATCCGCTACCGCCAGCGCGAGGTGGACCTGCTGGCGAATCCCGAGGTGGCCGAGGTGTTCCGCCGCCGCTCCGCCATCGTGGACGCCCTGCGGCAGGGCCTGAAGGCCCGGGGGTTCCTGGAAGTGGAGACCCCCATGATGCAGGGCATTGCGGGGGGGGCGGCGGCCCGGCCCTTCGCCACCCATCACAACGCCCTGGACATGCCGCTCTTCCTCCGCGTGGCCCCGGAGCTCTACCTGAAGCGGTGCCTGGTGGGCGGCCTGGACCGGGTCTTCGAGCTGAACCGGAACTTTCGGAACGAGGGGATCTCCACCCAGCACAACCCCGAGTTCACCATGCTGGAGTTCTATCAGGCCTACGCGGACTATCATGTCCTGATGGAGCTGACCGAAGCCCTGCTCCCCGAGGTGGCCCGGCAGGCCGTCGCGAGTGCGGCGATCACCTATCAGGGCCGCAGCATCGATCTCGCAGGGCCGTACCCGCGGGTGGCGTTCCTGGACGCTCTCGCCCGTCTCGGCGGGCTGGCGGAGGTGGAGGGGCTGGTTGCGCGGGCCGAGGCGGGGGACCCCGGCGAGCTGAAGGCCGTGGCGGCCCGCGAGGGCATCGCCTGTCCGGAGTTCTGGGGGTGGGGGAAGATCCTCGGGGAGCTTTTCGAGCGGCGTGTGGAGGAGCACCTCGTCGCCCCCACCTTCATCACGGACTTTCCGCTGGAGCTGTCCCCCCTGGCCAAGCGGAGCGAGAAGGACCCGCGGCTGGTGCAGCGGTTCGAGCTGTACGTGGCCGGCATGGAGGTGGCCAACGCCTACTCCGAGCTGAACGATCCGGCCGAGCAGCGGGCGCGGTTCGAGGAGCAGATCCGGCGGCGCGGGGGGGGCGACGAGGAGGCCCAGGCCATGGACGAGGACTTCCTCCGCGCCCTCGAGGTCGGCATGCCGCCGGCGGCCGGGGAGGGCATCGGGATCGACCGGCTGGTGATGCTGCTCACCGATTCGGCCTCCATCCGAGACGTGATCCTGTTCCCCCTGCTGCGGCCGGAGCGGACCGCGGCGGCCGAGGATGTGGGGAGCGCCCAGTGGCCCGAAGGCGGCGGGGCCGCGGGGGCGTAGCCGGGTGCGCTACGAGCTGTTCGTCGGCCTCCGCTACCTGAAGGCGCGGCGCGGCCAGCGCTTCCTCTCGCTGATCACGTGGATCTCCATCGGGGGCGTGGCGGTGGGGGTCATGGCCCTGCTGGTGGTCCTGGCCGTGATGAGCGGTTTCGAACGGGACCTGCGGGCCAAGATCCTCGGGGTGAACGCCCACGTCTGGGTCCTGAAGTTCGGGGAGGGCGGGCTGGATGATCCGGACCGGGTGCTGCGCGAGGTGCGGGGGACACCGGGCGTGGTGGCCGCCGTCCCGTTCACCTTCCACCAGGTCATGCTCTCCACGCCGCGCACGGCCGCCGGGGCCGTGCTGCGGGGGCTCGACTTGGCGGAGGCCGGCGCCGTGCTGGACCTGCCCCGGGCCATCAAGGAGACCGACCCGCGCACCCTGGCGCGGGAGCCGGGGCGGGGCGGCGAGGCGCTCCGCCTGGCGCCCGACGGCATCCTGCTGGGCCGGACCCTGGCGGCCAACTTGGGGGTGCGGGCGGGGGACACGGTGACGGTCCTGTCGCCGCAGGGGACCATGCTGACCCCCTTCGGACTGGCGCCGCGCCTGCGGCCCTTCACCGTGGGCGGCGTCTTCGACGTGGGCATGCACGAGTACGACGCCGGGCTGGCCGTGGTGAACCTGGCCACGGCCCAGCGCCTCTTCCAGATGGGGGCCGCGGTCTCGGGCGTCGAGGTGAAGGTGGACGACCTGGACCGGGCGGCGGCCACGGCGCGGGCCATCCAGAGCCGGCTCGGGTTCCCCTACAGCACCCGCGACTGGCTGCAGATGAACCGGAACCTGTGGGCGGCTCTCCAGTTGGAGAAGCTGGCCATGTTCGTCATCCTGCTCTTCATCGTGATGGTGGCGGCCTTCAACATCGTGAGCACGCTCACCATGGGAGTGATGGACAAGGGGGAGGCCATCGGGATCCTCAAGTCCATGGGGGCCACGGGCCGCGGGATCATGCGGATCTTCATGGTGCAGGGAGTCGTCATCGGCGCCGTGGGGACGCTGGTGGGGGCCCTCCTGGGCGGGGCCATCTGCTACCTGCAGGGCACCTATAAGATCGTCCAGCTCAAGGGCGACGTCTACTTCCTCAGCGTGCTGCCCATCCAGGTGAAGCCCTGGGACGTGGCATGGGTGGTGGCGGCCTCCCTGGGCCTGAGCTTCCTGGCCACGCTCTACCCCTCCTGGAAGGCGGCTCGGCTGGACCCGGTGGCGGCCATCCGCCATGGCTAGGACGAGCCGTCCGCCGTCCGCCGTCCGCCGTCCGCTCCGCGGAGGTCCGGACCGGGGGCGGTACACCGCGTGTCGCCCGAACCGCGTGCCCGGCGGACGGCGGATGGCGGACGGCTGATGGCGGTGCTGCTGAGGGCGCGGGGCCTCCGGAAGATGTTTGCGGTGGGGGGCGAGCGCCTGGAGGTGCTGAAGGGGATCGACCTGGAGGTGGGCCGCGGCGAGTTCGTGGCCGTGGTGGGCCCCTCGGGCGCGGGGAAGAGCACGCTCCTCCACCTGCTGGGGGCCCTGGAGCGGCCCTCGGCGGGCGACGTGGACTACGGGGAGGTGGCCCTGGGGAGCCTCTCGGAGGACGCCCTGGCCCGGTTCCGCAACCGCACCGTGGGGTTCGTCTTCCAGTTCCACCACCTGCTGCCCGAATTCACGGCCCTGGAGAACGCCATGATGCCGCTGCTCATCGCGCGGCGCGGCGTGGCGGAGGCCCGGGCGGGGGCCGGCGCCATGCTCCAGGCCGTCGGCCTGGCGGATCGGCTCCGGCACACGCCGGGCGAGCTGTCGGGCGGGGAGCAGCAGCGGGTGGCCATCGCCCGGGCCTTGGCGGCCGAGCCGGCGGTGTTGCTGGCCGACGAGCCCACGGGGAACCTGGACAGCAAGACGGGGGAGGGGGTCTTTGACCTCCTGCGGCAGCTCAACCGCGAGCGCGAGCTGACGGTGATCATGGTGACCCACAACGAGGCCCTGTCCCGGCGGGCGGACCGGGTGATCCACATGCAGGACGGGCGGCTGGCGCCGCCCCCCGCGGTCGACCCTTGACGACGCCCGGCCGCCGCCGGCCGGCCCTGCGGGCCATGGGGACCCGGGGCGGTGGCCGGCGGCAGATCGGCCCGGCAACCGGAACACGCGAGGAGTAGACGTCATGTTCGAACGATTCACCGAGCGGGCGCGGAAGGTCATCATCCTGGCGCGGGAAGAGGCCATCCGCCTGGGCCACAACTTCGTGGGCACGGAGCACCTGCTCCTGGGCCTGATCCGCGAGGGGGACGGACTGGCCGTCGCCATCCTGAAGAAGCTCAACGTGAACATCGCGGCCGTGAAGGCGGAGATCGAGAAGATCGTGGCCGTGGGCAACGAGTTCAGCCCCGGCAGCGAGATCCCCTTCACGCCCCAGGCCAAGAAGGTGCTGGAGTACGCCATCTCCGAGGCGCGCTCCCTGGGCCACAACTATATCGGCACGGAGCACCTGCTGCTGGGCCTGATCCGCGAGGGGGAGGGCATCGCCTCCCTGGTGCTGCGCGACTTCGGGGTGAGCGTGGCCGCCGCCAAGGCCCAGGCCCAGGAACTGCTGGGTGAGCAGGCCTCCAAGACCACGGCCAGCACGCGCACGCCGGCCCTGGACGAGTTCGGCGTGGATCTCACGGCGCTGGCGCGGCAGGACAAGCTGGACCCGGTCATCGGCCGCGAGACCGAGATCGAGCGCGTCATCCAGATCCTTTCGCGGCGCACAAAGAACAACCCGGTCCTCATCGGGGAGGCCGGGGTGGGCAAGACGGCCATCGTGGAGGGGCTGGCCCAGCGCATCGTGGGCTCCAACGTGCCCGAGACTCTGCTGCGCAAGCGCGTCATCCAGCTCGACCTGGCCGGCATGGTGGCGGGCACCAAGTACCGCGGCCAGTTCGAGGAGCGGCTCAAGGCCGTCATCAAGGAGATCCAGGGGTCCAACACCATCATCCTGTTCATCGACGAGCTGCACACCCTGGTGGGGGCCGGCGCGGCCGAGGGGGCCATCGACGCCAGCAACATGCTCAAGCCGGCCCTGGCCCGCGGCGAGCTGCAGTGCGTTGGCGCCACCACCATGGACGAGTACCGCAAGTACATCGAGAAGGACCGGGCCCTGGAGCGCCGGTTCCAGGCCATCATGGTGGGCCCCCCCAGCGTGGACGAGACCATCCGCATCCTGCGCGAGATCAAGGACCGCTACGAGGCCCACCACCAGGCCGTCATCACCGAGGAGGCGGTGCAGGCGGCCGCCCGCCTCTCCCAGCGCTATATCGCCGACCGCTACCTGCCCGACAAGGCCATCGATGTCATCGACGAGGCCGGATCGCGCGCCCGCCTCAAGACCCTCATGCTCCCCGCGGAGCTGCGGGAGATGGAGAACGAGGTGGAGCGCCTGCGGGCCCAGAAGGAGGACGCCATCCGCACCCAGGCCTTCGAGGTGGCCGCCCGCCTGCGGGACGCCGAGCGCCGCCAGCGCGGCGATCTGGAGGAGCGCAAGACCCAGTGGAAGGAGACCCGGGCCAAGGAGCGCACCGTGGTCACCGCCGAGGACATCGCCTACATCGTCTCCAAGTGGACCGGCATCCCCCTCACCCAGGTCGAGGAGGAGGAGTCCAGCAAGCTGATCCGCATGGAGGAGGAGCTGGCCAAGCGGGTGGTGGGCCAGGAGGAGGCCATCAAGGCCGTCAGCCGGGCCATCCGCCGCTCCCGCGCCGGCATCAAGAACCCCAACCGGCCGGTGGGCTCCTTCATCTTCCTGGGGCCCACGGGGGTGGGCAAGACCGAGCTGGCCAAGGCCCTGGCCGAGTTCCTGTTCGGCACCGAGGAGGCCGTGGTCCGTATCGACATGTCGGAGTACATGGAGCGCTTCTCCACCTCCCGGCTCATCGGGGCCCCGCCGGGGTACATCGGGTACGACGAGAGCGGCCAGCTCACCGAGAAGGTGCGCCGCCGCCCCTTCTCCCTGGTGCTGCTGGACGAGATCGAGAAGGCCCACCCGGAGGTCTTCAACCTCCTCCTCCAGATCCTGGAGGACGGCCGCCTTACCGACAGCTACGGCCGCGCCGTGGACTTCCGGAACAGCATCCTGATCATGACGTCCAACGTGGGGGCCCGCCAGATCGGCACGCACACCAGCCTGGGCTTCACCAAGGGCGGCGACGCCGAGGTGAGCTACGGCAAGATGAAGGACACGGTGATGGGCGAGCTGAAGCGGGTCTTCAACCCGGAGTTCCTGAACCGGGTGGACGAGACCATCGTCTTCCACCAGCTCACCAAGGACCACCTGAAGCGCATCGTGGACCTGATGCTGGACCGCCTCCAGAGCCAGTTGGGCGAGAAGAAGATCCAGCTCCTCATCGACGAGGCGGCCAAGGAGTTCCTCATCAACCAGGGGTTCGACCCCAACTTCGGCGCCCGCCCGCTGCGCCGCGCCATCCAGCGCCATGTGGAGGACGCGCTGGCCGAGGAGGTGCTGAGGGGTCGGTTCCCCGAGGGCGGCAGCATCCGCATCCGCTCCGCCGACCAGGGGCTGGTCTTCGAGAGCGCGAACCTCCTGGAGGCGCCCCGCTGAGGGGGCGCCGTCGCGCGCCGCTGCCCTCTGGGGCCCGCGCCGCCCGCTTTCCGCTTGGCGACCTCGCGGGGGCTGTGATATCGTCCCACGGTTTTGCGGACGCAGGAGACCAGCCCATCATGCCTGCCGGCATCCGGAGGGGTCGAGGGAAGGGAAGGGGCGCGTGCGGGGCGGCGACGGCCGTCCTGCTGGCCCTGCTGGGGGCCCTGGTGCCGGCGCCGGCGGCCGCCCAGCAGGGGACGGAGGGCGCCATCGTGCGCCAGATCGACATCCGGGGGACCCGCCGGGTGGAGGAAGGAACCATCCGCCT
>Ga0326597_10009509_pt1 | contig 13017 bp, 13 predicted proteins | sample RVTome_12_FD_203789 | JGI IMG/M metagenome (GOLD analysis project Ga0326597, IMG submission 203789) | Soil microbial communities from uranium-contaminated site in the Upper Colorado River Basin, Wyoming, United States - RVT100D185 | ecosystem: Environmental > Terrestrial > Soil > Contaminated >... | reverse complement strand
TGACCGAGCCGGGTTCCGGGTTCGGAACCGACACGAACCGGGTCGTGATCTTCGACCGGGACGGCGGCGCCGATGCGTTGCCGCTCCTCTCCAAGGGCGATGTGGCGGACCTGCTGCTGGACCGCGTCGCCCGGGCGCTGGACGAGCGCGACGCGGCCGGGCAGACTGTTCGTCGATGAGTGCCCCGGCCCACACCGCTCAGCGCTTGACCGTCGTCGACGTCGCGGGACTGCACGCCGACGGATCGCGCATCGCGATGCTGACCGCCTACGACGCGCCGACCGCTCGGCTCCTCGACGAGGCCGGCATCCCGCTCATCCTCGTCGGCGATTCGGTCGGCCGGGCGATGCTCGGCTACGACGGGGAACTGCGGGTGACGATGGCGGACATGCTCCACCACACCGCCGCGGTGACGCGCGGCGCGCGGCATGCGCTGGTCATCGCCGACATGCCGTTCCTGTCGTACGCCACGCCGGACGAGGCGGTCGCCAACGCGGGCCGCTTCGTGCGCGAGGCCGGTGCCCAGGCGGTGAAGATCGAGGGCGGGACGCGCAGTGCCCGGACGATCGAGACGCTCGTCCGGGCGGGGATCCCGGTGATGGGTCACATCGGGCTGACGCCCCAGGCGATCAACGCGATCGGCAAGGTCCGCGTCCAGGGCAAGACCCGCGAGCAGGCCCGTGCGCTGCTCGCCGACGCACTGGCCGTCCAGGAGGCGGGCGCCTTCTCGATCGTCCTCGAGCTCGTGCCGGAGCAGCTCGCGGCGGCGATCACGGAGCGCCTGCGGATCCCGACGATCGGGATCGGGGCGGGGGCCGGTTGCAGCGGCCAGGTCCAGGTCGTCACCGACCTGCTCGGCCTCGACGACTGGCATCCGAAGCACGCCCGCCCGTACGCGAACCTGCGGACGACGATCGTCGAGGCGGCTCGTGCCTACGCCGCAGACGTCGCGGCGGGCACGTTCCCGGGCCCCGACCAGACGGTCCGGATGGACGACGCGGTGCTGGACAATGTGCTCGGCCGGTCGGAGCTCGACCGCAGCCGAACGAGCGCCGATGCGCCGGCCGGCGGGATCCCACTCGACCGCGACCTCTGAGGCTTGGCCCTGGTCCTGCGAAGCCGTAGCGCACTGCGCGACGCGCTGGCCGGCGCGCCGCGGCCGGTGGGACTCGTGCCGACGATGGGCTGGCTCCACGACGGCCATCGGGCGCTCACCCAACGGGCGCGGGCGGAGAACAGAACGACGGTCGTTACGATCTTCGTCAACCCGCGCCAGTTCAACGAGGCGGCCGACTACACGCGCTACCCGCGCGACGAGCCGCACGACCTCGCGATCTGCGACGAGGAGCGCGTCGACCTCGTTTGGGCGCCACCGGTCGACGAGGTCTACCCGGCCGGATTCGACACGACTATATCGGTCGGCGCCGTCGCTCGGCCGCTCGAGGGCGCGGCCAGGCCGGGCCACTTCGACGGGGTCGCGACGGTCGTCGCAATCCTGTTCAACGTGGTCGGCGCGGAGCGGGCGTACTTCGGCCAGAAGGACGCCCAGCAGGTCATGGTCATCCGACAGATGGCGCGCGATCTCGCGATCCCGACCGAGGTCATCGCCTGCCCCACCGTCCGGGAGCCGGACGGGCTGGCACTGTCTTCTCGAAACGTCCACCTGTCGGGCGATGAGCGGGCGGCCGCGCCGGTCCTCCAGCGGGCGCTGTTGGCCGCCCGCGGAGCATGGCGGGCCGGCGAGCGGTCGGCCGAAGCGCTCCGCGCCGTGATGCGCGAGACGCTCTCGGCCGAGCCGCTCGCCGACGTCGACTACGTGTCGGTCGCCGACGGGACGACGCTTGCCGAGCTGGACAGTGTCGACGGGCCGGCGTTGCTGTCGCTCGCGGTCCGCTTCGGGCCCACTCGCCTCATCGACAACGAGCCGTTGCCCTGAACGGCCGTGCCTATGGGGCGAGGCGCTCCCAGGAACACGCCGCGAAGGCCTGACGGGCGGGCGTCGCTATGAAGACGGGCGCCCGGGTGCCGTCCACCGACAGGATCACGTAGCCGGGGGCGTCCTCGTCGCCGATGGAGACGTTCTCCTCGGCGCCGACCGCGATGATCGAGCGGTCGTCCGGTGTCCAGCAGTGCGGTGACCACCCGATCGTCCCGGACGCGAGCACGCTCTCGCCCGAGCCATCGGCATTCACGACGACGATCCGGCCGTGGTCGGTGACGGTGCTGCGGACGAACGACAGCCGCCTGCCGTCGTTCGACCAGGTCGGCCACGAGTCGATCGTCGAACCCGTCACGATCGGGCGCTCAATCCAGCCGGGTTCGCCCAGCGTGGCGACGAAGACGTCCGCGTGGGTGGGACCGGCGTGATACGCGATCCGCAGGCCGTCCGGCGCCCATGCCGGAACGAGCCCGGTGGGGCCTCCGCGCGTCTGGCTGATCCGCGTCGTCATGCCGCTGCCGACGTCGATGACGTAGACCGCGTCCTCGCCGGTCGGTCCTTCGTGACCGACGAATGCGATGAGGTCACCCAGCGGCGACCAGGTTGGCTCGGCGCCGAGCACGGAGCCGTCGCCCAGCTCGCGCAGGTTCGCCCCGTCTGCGTCGACAACGTAGAGGCGCTGGTCGGCCGCGATGACGAGTTGACGCCCGTCGGGTGACCAGCTCGCAAGTGGCAAGGCGGCGGTCGGCTCGAGCTCGAGGTCGCCAGACACCCGCCGGGTGCCGGATCCATCCGATTCGGTGACCCACAGCGACGCCGAGCGTGACCCCGATTCCACTGCCCCGAACGCGATCCGGGTCCCGTGGCGCGACCAGACCGCCCCGAATTCACGCCGGTCCGGCGTGTCCGTGAGCCGGCGCACCACGCCGTCCGTGCCGGTCAGGTAGAGGTCGCCGCCGGAGTCGTAGGCGAAGGACCCTGTCGCCGCCGGCCCGAACGGTGGAGGGAGTCGCCGTTGCGACCCCGCCGCGACGAGGAGCGCGAGGCCGATCAACACGAGGAGCACGAGAGCGACGAGGTACGGGACGAACCGCGGCACCTCGATGCGCCGAAGGGTCAAAGCACGCATGGGCAGCCACCTCCCGGGGCTCAGCCAGGCCGGTCGCTGCGCGACGTGGTCGATGCGCGCGAGCGTCTCGTCGAGGTAGTCGGGCGCACCCGCGCCCGCCGTCTCGTCGAGCCAGCCGACGACGAGTCGTTCGAAGTTGTCGTGGGCCGTCAGGCCAGTCATGCCGGTCGACCCTCCATGAGCTCCGAACGACCACGGGCGTCGGCGTCGAGCGCGGCGCGAAGCCGGCTCATCGCCCGGCTGAGCCGCGACTTGGCGGTCCCGGCCGGGAGATCGAGCGCTTCGGCCACGTCCGCAAGCGACAGGCCGAGGTAGTAGTGGAGGACGACGACCGCCCGCTGTTCGGGATCGAGGCGTCGGAAGCCCCGTTCGAGCGCGTCGCGGTCGGCCAGGGCCGCGGCGGAATCGCCGACGGTCGGATGGTGGAGTTCGGTCAGGCTGACCTCCATCGGCCGAGCCCTGGCCCGCCGAAGCTCGTCGATGCAGGCACGGACGAGCAGCCGGTGGAGCCAGGCGTCGAACCGATCGGGATCGCGGAGCGTGGGAAGGTCTCGCCAGCAGCGGGTCAGCGCTTCCTGGACGGCGTCCTTGGCGCGCTCCGGGTCGTGTGTGATGAGGCGGGCGGTCCCATCGAGCCGGGAGATCGCGGCGGCCGCCAGGCGTGCGAAGGCGTCGCGATCGCCTCCCCTTGCCCGTACCACGAGTTCCCGATCCACGGCGAATCCCGCTGTGTGCGGCACGACCACTCGACCGCGCTCACAGCCTATGGCGGCTGTCGAGGGCCGAACTGTTCCCGATTCCTCTCGAACCGTGCCGCGATGCAACCGAATCCGGGCGGACGTTGTTGCTGCCACCATGGAGGACGATGCCCGGCCCGCAGCGTCCGCCCCGATGACCACCGGCAACCCCGCGCGGGTGGACTGGCTCGCGCTCGGGCCGTGGCGCCGCACCTGTCGCCGGGCCCATTCGCACTCGGCCGGCTGATCGTGGGCGCCGCCTCGCTCGGCCTCGTCGTCGCGGCCGTGGCATACGCCCGCGGCGTGACGCTCCAGAAGCCGGTCCTCGCGCGCGTCTCGGCGCTGAACGTCACGTGGCTGGCCTGCGTCGTGGGCGCGGTCGCGACCGCGCCGTTCGGGCCGCAGCTGGCCGGCGAGCTCGCGGCCGGCCCACCGGACGCAGCGGCCTGGCTCGTCTACCTCGGGCTCTTCCCGACCGCACTCGGGTTCACGACCTGGGCCTTCGCGCTGGGTCGCACGAGCGCCGGACGCCTCGGCGCGATGACCTACCTCGTCACGCCGATCGCGATCGGTCTCAGCTGGCTGATCCTCGAAGAGGTGCCGCCGGCCGTCGCGATCACCGGCGGCGCGTTGTGCATCGGTGGCGTCGTGATCGCCCGCATCCGGGTTCGTTTCCGTCCGGCGCTTGCCGCCGATCAGGCGTAGGCCGGGCGGGCCGCTGCGAGGATGCGCTCGATGTCGAGATGCTCGGCGACGAGCGACTTGATCAGCTCGATCTTCTCCCGGTCGGCCGGATGGGTCTTGACCAGCAGGTCGTGGACCTCCGACGCGACGGAGTACGTGTCCTCGCGGACGAGCGTCGCGAAGATGCCCGCTTCCCGGATCGCCGTGAGCACGGATTCGCGCGGCCGATAGCCACCGGTCAGGACGAGCCCGATTGCGGCCTCCTCGTGACCGGCGATGGATGCGGTGCGCTCGTTCGTCGCCTCGGCCGCAACGGCGGCAATCCGCGCGGCCTCGGCGGCCGTGGCGTGCGGCAGGCGTCGAGCGAGGTGGGCCGTCGTGATCGTGAGGATCACGTCCTCGCGGTCGCCCGGCACGATGACGAGCGTGCCCCGGCCCACGCGATCGAGCATGTGTCCGGGTTCCATCGCGCCGATCGCCACGTCGTCGATAACCCGGTCGAGATCCGGTCCCGGGTGAAGCGTCTCACCCCGGACCCCCTCGAGGATCATCCCGAGGGTCGGGTTGGACAGGATCGGCCGGACCGGCAGGACGCCGAGGAGCGGGATGCCGTACGGGGCGAGCCCGCGCTCGAGCACACGGGCGAGGCCGGGCTGGGCGGCGAGGTCCACCTTGTTGACGATCGCCCCGGCGACCTCGACGCCGTGGCTCGCAAAGAACGCCGCGTTGAGCACGATCTCGTCGATCGGGCGGCCCACGCCGCCTTCACTGACGACGACCGCCGGGGCCCGGAGCATGGCCGCCACGCGCGCGTTCGACAGGCCGATGACGGCCCCGACACCCGCGTGCCCGGTCCCCTCGACGAGCAGGATGTCGTGGTCGGCGAACGTCCGGTGCGCGTCGACGATGCGGGCGCCAAGGTCCTCGACGACCTTGCCGGCGATGTACGCCTTGGTGAAGCCGCGCGGGATGTGGACCGGGCTCATGTCGAGGTAGGACTCGGTCAACCCGAACACCTCGTGCATGAGCACGGCGTCCTCGTCGGCCGGCTGGCCGTGATCGATGACCGTCCGCTGGCCGACCGGCTTCATGAACCCGGTCCGCAGCCCCCGGGCGAGGAATCCGTCGACGAGCCCGAGGGCGGCCGTCGTCTTCCCCCTGTTCTGTCCGGTGGCGGCGAGATACAGCTGCCTCATCGGCGCCGGCAACCTCCCCGGTCTACTGGTACTCGCCCTCCGAGGTCCGAGGCGAAGCTCCGCGACGCCATCGGCCCGTGGATGCCATCGGCGCGAAGATTGCTAGCCGCGCGCGGTCGTCTTGCGCTCGACCAGCTGGAGTGCGTCGCGCAGTCGGGTGATCGTCTCCGCCTCGACGGCGTCCGGCTCCAGATACGGTCCAAGGCGTTCCATGATGTCGGCCACGAGAACGAGGAAGACCGATGCGTCGGCCACGAAGAACTGCGGCTCGTTGTTGTAGCGGACGAGCGTCAGCCGACCCTGCAGGACGCGGCGTTCCTCGACATGCGCGATCTGCGTCGCGAAGTTGTGGCCCTGGATGCCGTCGGGGTTGTTGAGGAAGTTGAGCGCGTTGTCGATCGCGAGGCCGAACCGCGCCCGCCACGCCACGAGGCGCTCGTGGACCTCGGACGGGATGCGCACTTCGGCGACCTCGTCGAACACCTCCGGAGCGATCGTCAGCAAGCCGACGAGCGTCGTGCCCGCCCGCGGGCCGAGCATGACCTGGAGGCTTCGCTCGAGCGTGAACACCTCGGAGTCGAAGCGCGGGCTCGTGATGACGTCGGTCAGGAGGTCCTCGACGTTGTCGAGCACGCCGGGCTCCGCCACGGCGTTGGCGAGATGGAGGATCTCCTCCTTGAACAGGAATTTCTCTTCGTGGTCGAGCATGGCGGCGATGGTACACCGTGGGTTCGGGCCGGCCGACAAGGGCGGTTTGCCCTGGTGCGCGGCCATGGCCTCCGGCCGTGGCGCGCGCACCATCCGGCCATTTACCAGGGTCACTGGTACGGGGAGGCGATCCGGGCCGAATCCCGGTCAGATACCACTGGGTGTGGTACGGGGCGCGAGAGAGCGAGCGCGGACCCGCCGGGCACCATCGAGGATGGTGCGTGACAGGTCGCGCGTGCGTGCGGTGATCGGCGGCCCTGTCAGGTCCGTGACCCGCACTACGGTGGCTGGTATATGACGGGTTGAGCTGAGAGCGGTCGGCTGATCGTGTGCCCGCACGGCGGAGACCGTCAGCCGGTCACTCCGCCGAGCACGGCTGCGGCGAGCTCGCGAACCGTTTCCGCGTCCGGCGCCGCGAGCGCCCGCGCGGCCAGCTCGTCGAGCTGCGGTCGCGTCGCCCGGGCCAGCGCGGCCCGGACGCCGTCGAGCGACCCCGCATCGGCCGACAGCTCGTCGACGCCGAGTCCGACGAGCACGAGTGCGCCGAGCGGATCTCCGGCCAGCTCGCCACACACGGCGACCGGGATCCCGGCCGCGTCCGCGCCTGCGACGACGCCGGCAATGGCCCGCAGGACCGCGGGATGGAGCGCGTCCTGGAGCCCTGCGAGCGCGGCGTTGCCGCGGTCCGCGGCGAGAACGTACTGCGTCAGGTCGTTGGTGCCGATGCTGAAGAAGTCGATCCGCCGGGCCAGCTCCGGCGCGAGGAACGCCGCCGACGGCACCTCGACCATGATCCCGGTGACCATCCGCTCGGCGGCCGGAAGACTCTTGCCGACGAGCGTCTCGCGGGCCTGATCGCGCAGCGACAGGAGCAGGTCCAGGTCCGCGGCGGTTGCGACCATGGGCGCCATGACGTGGGGCACGACGCCGGCCGCCGCGCCGGCCCGCCAGATCGCCCGGAGTTGTGTCAGCAGAAGGTCCGGATTGGCGTACGCAAGCCTTATCGCCCGGACACCGAGGAACGGGTTCTGCTCCGCGGCCAGGCGCAGGTACGGGATGGCCTTGTCGCCGCCGATGTCCGCGAGGCGAATGACGACCGGCCGTTCCGGGCCGAACGCCTCGAGCACGCGGCGGTACGCCTCCATCTGCTCGTTCTCGGTCGGCGGCGTCTGCCGGCTCATGAACAGGAACTCGGTCCGGAACAGGCCGACGCCCTCCGCCCCGGCCGCCAGCGCGCGACCGGAGTCGGCCGGCGTGCCGATGTTGGCGACAAGCATGACCCGCTCGCCGTCGGCGGTCGCCGCAGGTCGGTCGCGCAGCCTGGAGGCATCGGCGCGCCGGATCGCGAGGTCCGCCTCGCGCCGCCGGAATTCGGCCTCGAGCCGATGAGAGGGCCGGACGACCACCTCTCCGGTCTCGCCGTCCATCGCGATCGCGACCGCCGCCGAAGCTGGCGGACCGGCTCCGTCGACCGCCCCGAGCAGGCCGTCGACGCCGACGATCGCGGGGATGCCGAGGCTGCGCGCGAGAATCACCGCGTGGGCGGTCCGCGAGCCGCCCGAGAGCGCGATGCCGAGCAGGAATCCGGGCGGGATCTCCGCCGTCACCGACGGCGGCAGGTCCTCGGCCACGGCGATCGACGGGACGACCGGCAGGTGGAGCACTTCGCCCCGCAGCACCCGGCCGATCCGGGCGCCAACGTCGCGCACGTCCGCCGCGCGCGCGGACAGGATCTCGTCGTCGAGCGCGGCGAGCATTTCCGCCACCGAGCTCGCCGCCAGCCGAACCGCCTCGACCGGGTCGCCGCTGTCTGCCGCCCGACGAACGGCGTCGTCGAGGAGCATCGGATCCGTCGCCATGAGCCCCTGGGCGTCGAAGATCGCCGCCTCGGCATCACGACCGAGACCGCGCAGTCGGTCGCCCAGCGCTTCGAGCTGACGGGCTGTCTCGGTCGCCGCCGCACGGATCACCGCCTCCGGCGATCCGGTCCCGACCAGGCCGCCGCCGGGGGCGGCTCCCGTCGACGGGGTCACGTCGAAGCGCCAGACGGGGCCGATCGCGATGCCCGGTGAGCCCGCCACGCCGCTCAGGCGGACGGAGTTCGTCATCCGTCGACCTCCTCACCGATGCCGGTCGCCACGAGCTCGCGGATCGTGTCGAGGGCGGCCTCCTCGTCGGTGCCGTCCGCGGTGACGCGAATCCGGTGTCCCCGCGCGGCGCCGCTGCTCATGACCCCGAGGATGCTCTTCGCGTCGACGGCCGCCGATCCGGTCGTGAGGTTCTCGAGGCGAATCGACGCGACGAATCCGGAAGCCGACTTGACGAACAGCGCGGCGGGCCTGGCGTGCAGGCCGGACGGGTTGCGGATCTCCATCTCGTCGGTGCGCATGCGATCCCTCCGTGGTGCCTGGTCCGCCGCGACACGGTCGGCGTGCTGTTGCGCGAAACTGCGCGAATGTGCTTGACAATGCCCCAGATCGTACCTATTCTGCGCGATATCGAGCGGATATGCGCAATCTAACACCGCTCGATCGGCCCGACAAGACCCATTCTGCAACCCAGGAGCGACCAACCGGATGCTCACCGCGGAACGCCGCCGGCACATCCTCGGGATCCTCGCCGCCGACGAACGGGCAGAGGTGTCGGACCTCGCCGCCCGCTTCGACGTGTCGGAGTCGACGATCCGCCGCGATCTCGAGTCACTCGCCCGGAGCGGAGCGATCGAGCGGACGCGCGGCGGCGCCGTGCCGGCCCTCCGTCTCGAGCCGTCATACGCCCAGAAGCGCCATTCGCACGAGGTCGAGAAGCTCGCCATCGCGCGCGCCGCGGCTCGGCTCGTCGAGCCCGGCGCGTCCGTCCTCCTCGACGCCGGCACGACGACGCTGTCGGTCGCTCGCGCCCTGCGCGGCATCCGCGACCTGACCGTCGCGACGACGTCGCTGCCGATCGCCCTCGAGCTCGCCGATCGCGCCCGGGTCATCGTCGTCGGCGGAGCACTGCGCGACCGAACGGTCGCCCTCGTCGGACCGCTGGCGGAGCGCGCGATCGATCAGCTCCACGTCGACATCGCGTTCATCGGGACGAACGGCGTCGCCGTCGGGGCCGGCTTCACCACTCCGACCTGGGAGGAGGCATCGGTCAAGGCCCGGATGATCGGCGCCGCGACGACGGCCGTCGTCGTCGCCGACGGGTCCAAGGTCGGCGAGATCACGTTCGCGCGGATCTGCGACCTCGACGCGGTGGATCTGCTCGTCACGGACGAGTCCGCCCCGCCCGCGGAACTGACCGCGTTGCGGACGGCCGGCCTGCGGATCGATGTGGCTGCCCTGGTCGAGGAGCAGGACCGGGTCAGCGTCGCGAGTGACGGCGGCGAGGTCGCCTGAGGTGCGCCCCGTGCTGACGGTCACCCTGAATCCGGCCTTCGACCGGACGGTCTGGCTCGAGCAGCTCGCACCCGGCGAGACGAACCGGGCGCTGGCCAGCGCGCTGCGCATCGGCGGCAAAGGCATCAACGTCGCACGCGCGGTCGCCGGACGCGGACTGCCGGCGATCGCGGTGGGGATCGCGGGCGAGGACCAGGCCGCCCCGATCGAGCGTGCGCTGCGAGCGGACGGCGTCGAAGCCCGCTTCGTCCGCGTGCCGGGCGAGACGCGCACGAACCTCAAGCTCATCGAGCGATCGACCGGCCGGATGACCGAGGTGAACGAGCTCGGCCCGTCCGTCGACGCGAACGCGCTGCGTGCCGTCGAGGATGCGATCGTCGACACGATCGAACGGGACGACGTCGGGGCGGTCGTGATGGCCGGCAGCCTGCCGCAGGGCGTCGACGCCGAGATCTACGCGCGCTGGGTGACCCGGATCGGCGCACTGCCCGGCGCGCCGGCGGTCCTCGTCGACGCAAGCGACGCGGCCCTTGCCGCGGCGGTCGCGGCCGGGCCGTTCCTCGTCAAGCCGAATCGCGTTGAGGCGGAGACCCTCCTGCGCCGATCCATCCCGGACCGCGACGCCACGCTCGACGCAGCTCGCGACATCGTCGGGCTCGGTCCGCGGGCGGTGCTCATGTCGCTTGGGGCGGACGGGGCCGTCGCCGCGATCGGTGATGCGACCGAGGCGATCGAGCCGGAGTCGATTCCGAGCGGGGACGGGCGCCTGACCAGCACGGTCGGAGCGGGCGACGCGATGGTCGCCCGGATCGCGGCCGGCCTCGTCGAGCGGGACAGGACGGCCGGAGCACTGGGCGCGGCCGAGTTCTTCGAGCTGTGCCGGCGTGCCGTTCGCGCGGCGTCCGAGCAGATCCGTGGAGGAGTGTGATGGCAGATACGGCAACGGTTCACGAGCTCATCGACGTCGCGGCGATCGACCTCACGGTCGAGTCGGCCGAGCGAGACGAGGCGATCCTCGCCCTCGCCCGGCGGCTGCAGGCGACCGGCCGGGTGACGAACGCCGAGGCGGTCACGGCGGCCGCGCTCGAGCGCGAGGCAATCGGCAGCACGAACGTGGGCTTCGGCGTCGCGATCCCGCACGCCAAGAGCGAGCACGTCGCCCGGGCCGGGTTCGCGTTCGGGCGCCGTGCCGGCGGCATTCGCTGGGCCGGCGAGGCGGTCGCGGACGCCGGCGGCGAATCGACCGGCGACCACGACGTGGATCTCGTGTTCCTCATCGCGAGCCCGGCCCAGGCGAGCGACGACCATCTGCGGATCCTCGCGACGCTCGCCCGTGCGCTCATGCACGAGGAGTTCCGCGACGCCCTGCGCGGCACCAGCACGGCAGAGGAGACGCTCTCGCTCCTTGCCGAGCGGTTGTCCGCCTGACCCACGCCAGCCCACCACCCACACCAACCCACCACCCATCGGAGAGCAGGAGGAGGATCGGAGACATGGCGGAACGGAAGATCGTGGCGGTCACGTCGTGCCCGACGGGCATCGCCCATACCTACATGGCGGCCGAGGCCCTGTCGAAGGCCGGCGCCGCGGCGGGCGCCGACGTCAAGGTCGAGACCCGCGGCAGCATCGGCGCCGAGAACGAGCTGACGGCGGCCGACATCGCAGCGGCCGACGCGGTCATCGTCGCGGCCGATACGGCCGTCCCGGAGGAGCGCTTCGCCGGAAAGCCGGTCATCCACGCGAGCACCGGTCAGGCGATCAAGGACTCGGCGTCGCTCGTGGCGCGCGCGCTCGCCGGGGCCGATGCAGCCGCCGCGGCAGGTGCATCTCCAGCCGCGGCCGGGTCGTCGGCGGCAACCGCGGCCAGCGGCAGCTACCTCGACCAGGTCGCCGCGGCCAAGGCGGAGCAGAAGTCGCGCCAGAAGGGCGCCTACCGGCACCTCCTGACCGGCGTGTCGTTCATGATCCCGTTCGTCGTCGCCGGCGGCATCCTCATCGCGCTGTCGTTCGCGTTCGGCATCACCGCGTTCGAGGAAGAGGGCACGCTCGCCGCGGCCCTGTTCGAGATCGGCGCCCGGTCCGCCTTCGCGCTGATGGTTCCGATCCTGTCCGGCTACATCGCGTTCTCGATCGCCGACCGGCCCGGCCTCGCGCCCGGCATGATCGGCGGCGTCATCGCCGGGTCGATCGGCGCCGGGTTCCTCGGCGGGATCATCTCGGGCTTCCTCGCCGGCTACGTCGCGCTCTGGCTGGTCCGGAACATCAAGCTGCCGAAGGCCGCCCAGGGCCTGCTGCCGGTCCTGATCGTCCCGCTCATCTCGACCGCCGCCGTGGGCCTCGCGATGATCTACGTGGTCGGCGAGCCGGTCCAGTACATCAACGCCCGGCTGACGGAGTTCCTGCAGGGCCTGTCCGGCGGCAGCGCACTCGTGCTCGGCGTCATCCTCGGTGTGATGATGGCGTTCGACATGGGCGGCCCCGTCAACAAGGCTGCCTACACGTTCTCCGTGGGCCTGCTCGGCTCCGGCGTCAACGAGCCGATGGCGGCCGTCATGGCGGCCGGCATGACCCCGCCGCTGGGGCTGGCCCTCGCGACGACCCTCTGGCCGCGCCGCTTCACCGAGGAGGAGCACGAGGCCGGCCGCGCCGCCTGGGTGCTCGGTGCCTCGTTCATCACCGAGGGCGCGATCCCGTTCGCCGCGGCCGACCCGCTCCGGGTCCTGCCGAGCATCATCGCCGGCTCCGCCGTAGCGGGAGCGATCAGCATGGCGGCCGGGATCGAGCTCAACGCCCCTCACGGCGGCGCGTTCGTGCTGGCCATCCCGAACGTGCTGACCAACCTGCCGATCTACCTGGTCGCCATCGCCGCCGGAAGCGTGGTGACGGCCGTCACGGTTGCGACGCTCAAGCGACGGGTCTCCGTGGGCGAGGAAGCCGCGGTCGCGGGCGCCCCCGCCTGACGGTTCACGATCGGGATCGCACCCGAATCTCGAGGCCCCGGCCGCCGTGGCGGCCGGGGCCTCGATGCTCCTCCGGGGAAGGTCGTGGGCGCGGTTAAGCGTGCGGTCTACGGGTACAGGCCGCGCATGGCGGTCGCGTCGGCCACCCGCTGGACGGCGAGCAGATAGGCCGCCGTCCGGTTGTCGCATTCCTCGCGGGCGGCCATGTCGATCACTTCGTTGAAGGAGCGGACCATGATCTCCTTGAGCTTGGCGTTGACGATCGCCTCGCTCCAGTGATC
>Ga0326597_10009508_pt1 | contig 13019 bp, 11 predicted proteins | sample RVTome_12_FD_203789 | JGI IMG/M metagenome (GOLD analysis project Ga0326597, IMG submission 203789) | Soil microbial communities from uranium-contaminated site in the Upper Colorado River Basin, Wyoming, United States - RVT100D185 | ecosystem: Environmental > Terrestrial > Soil > Contaminated >... | reverse complement strand
GTTCTCCGGCACCTCGATCGGGAACTCTACGCGCCGCATGCCGGTCGCCTCGATCAGGGCCTCGATGCCCTCGCCCGCTACGCGCTCCACCTCCGGGTGCACTATCGCATTCCCCAGGTTGATCGAGACCGCGACCCTCAGCCCGCGCAGGTCCGCCTGCCCCAGCCGGGCCTCCCAGCCCTCCTCGCGCGGCAGGCTGAACGGGTCGCGCGCGTCGTATCCAGAAGTCACGTCGTACCACCGGGCCGCATCGCGCACGCTGCGGGCCAGCGTCCCCTTCACCGCCGCCAGTTGACCGTTCGGCGTCCGCGGCCCGCGCGGGATCCGGCCGAACGTCCCCTTCATCCCTACCATCCCCGTGTACGAAGCCGGTATCCGGATCGAACCTCCTCCGTCGCCGCCGCTCGCCGCAGGCACCAGCCCGCCAGCCACCGCCGCCGCCGAACCTCCGGACGAGCCCGCCGGCGTCTTCTCCAGGTTCCAGGGGTTGCGCGTGACTCCGTGCCGCTTCGTCGACGTGTACGCCACGAAACCGAACTCCGAAGTCGAACTCTTCCCCAGGATGACCGCACCAGCCGCTCGCAATCGCGCCACGCTCGTGCAGTCTTCCTCCGCGATCTTGTCTTTGAATACCAGCGATCCGTGGCTCGTCGGCAGCCCGGCCACATCCTCCACATCCTTCACGAGGATCGGCACTCCCGCCAGCAACCCGGGGTCCTCGCCCCGCTTGATTCGCTCGTCCACTTCCGCCGCGCCGCGCCGGGCGCCCTCGGCGTCCAGCGTCACCACCGTATTCAGCTTCGAGGCCGCGATCGCTCCCAGCGAAGCCTCAACCGCGTCCGTGGACCTTACTTCGCCCCGGCGAACGGCCTCCGCCAGCGATGTCGCGTCATCCAGCCATACATTCATTGCGAGCGCGAGTATACCACCCGCGCCTGTCGATTTCTGTCATCCTCGCCCGTCGTTACAGTAGAAACGTTCTAAGTCGTAAGGAGGACAAGATGCTTTACATGTTCTTGCTGTACTGGAACCAAGACGATGGCCCTGACCCATCGGACGACATCATGGAGCGCCACTTCGCCGTCCTGCGGCGCGCCCAGCAGAACAACGCCTACATCTGCTCCGAAGCGATCGGCGGCACAGACGGCGCCACCACCGTCCGCGTCCGCGCCGGCAAGCCGACCTTGACGGACGGCCCCTACGCCGAGGCGAAAGAGGTGATGGGAGGCTTCTACATCCTCGACTGCAAAGACCTGGACGAAGCGCTTGACTACGCCGCCCAGATTCCCGACGCCAGCCACGGTGCCGTCGAAGTTCGCGCTGTTCGGTTCGTTCCTGGATGGCCTTACTCCATCGGCGCCGACCGCGAGCGCGCCCCTTTCGAGTAGCCACTCGACGGCACGCTATGCTAGCCGCTGAGTTGGACGCCACAGCCGCCGCCGATGCAGCCTTCCGCCGCGAGTCTGGCCGCATCCTCGCCACGCTTATCCGCTTCCTCGGCGACTTCGACCTCGCCGAGGAAGCGGTCCAGGACGCCTTCGCTACCGCGCTCGAGCGCTGGCCGCGCGACGGCGTCCCCGCCAACCCGGCTGCCTGGATCACAACGACCGCTCGCCGCAAAGCGATCGACCGCCTCCGCCGCGACGCCGCCCTGGCGCGTAAACGCGACGAGCTGGCCGTCCATGGCTCTGACCAGCCGGAACCCGAAATGACCGAACTTAACGACGACCGCCTGAGACTGATCTTTACCTGCTGCCACCCGGCCCTCGCTCCCGAGGCCCAGATTGCGCTGACCCTGCGCACCCTCGGTGGCCTCACCACGCCGGAGATCGCCCGCGCGTTCCTCGTGCCCGAAGCCACCATGGCGCAACGCCTCGTCCGCGTGAAGCGAAAGATAAGAGAGACCAGGATTCCATACGAGGTGCCACCCGCCCATCGCCTCCCCGAGCGCCTCGAGGCCGTCCTGGCCGTTCTCTACCTCATCTTCAACGAAGGCTACAGCGCGAGCGCCGGCGACGACCTCACCCGCCAAGAGTTGTGCGCCGAGGCGATTCGCCTCAGCCGAGTCCTGTGCGATCTGATGCCTGACGAGCCGGAAGCTTTGGGCCTTCTCGCTCTCATGCTCCTGCACGACTCCCGGCGCGCCGCCCGAACAGGGCCATCCGGCCAACTGCAAACAATGGAACAGCAGGACCGGACGCTGTGGGACCAACGCCAGATCACCGAAGGCGCACAGTCGATCGAGCGCGCACTGCGTATGCGCCGGGCCGGCCCCTACCAATTGCAGGCCGCAATCGCTTCCCTCCACTGCCGGGCCGCCAGGTTCGAGGATACCGACTGGCCCCAGATCGCGGCTCTTTACGGCGAACTCTTTCACCTTCAACCTACGCCTGTCATAGCGCTCAACCACGCCGTCGCCGTGGCGATGGCCAACACACCCGCTGACGGCCTCCGTCTCCTCGACGACCTGACCCTGACCGGCACTCTCGATTCCTACCATCTGTACCACGCGACCCGGGCCGATCTCCTCCGGAGGTCGGGGCGCCGCGATGAAGCAGCGGCCGCCTACCAACGCGCGCTTTCCCTGGCTGGGAACGATTCCGAACGCGCCTACCTCCAGGGACGCCTCAACGAACTTTAGGGAAATGATTCCAAGGTTCCCCGTTCCTTGTTCCCATCCCCCTCTTCCCGCAGAATGACCTCGACATGCCCGACCCTGCCGCCAACCGCATCCGCGTCGCCAACGCCCCCTGCTCGTGGGGCGTCGTCAAGGACACCGAGGGACCCGGCGCGATCACCTGGCTCCAGGTGCTCGACGAAATCGCCGCCTCGGGTTACGCCGGCACCGAACTCGGCGACTGGGGCTTCATGCCCAACGATCCCGCCGTCCTCCAGCGCGAACTCTCCGCCCGCCGCCTTTCGATGGTCGGCGCCTTCACCCCCATCCGCCTCTCCGACCCAACCGCGCACGCCGATGGCGAGAAGACGGCCCTCCGCACGGCTCGCCTCCTCGCTGAGATCACAACCGGCACCCCCGACGAAGGCGAACCGTTCGTCATCCTCGCCGACAACCCCGGCCCCGCAACGCACCGCGTCGAGTTCGCGGGACGCATCCGCCCCGAGCACGGCCTCGACGACGCCGGCTGGCAGGCCCTCGCCGAAGGCGCCGAACGCATCGCCGCCGCCGTCCTCGACGCCACCGGACTGCGCACCGCCTTCCACCACCACTGCGGCACCTTCGTCGAAACACCCGCCGAGACCGCGCGCCTCATGGAGATGACGTCGCCGGAACTCCTCGGCCTCTGCTTCGACACCGGCCACTGGGCCTACGCCGGCGGCGACCCGGTCGAGGCCCTGCGCGCATACGCCGACTGCGTCTGGCTCGTCCACTTCAAGGACACGGACGAAGCCACCGTCACCACCTCCCGCACGCAAGGCTGGGACTACGTCAAAGCCATCCGCAGCGGCATCTTCTGTGACCTCGGCGAAGGCTCCATCGACCACGCCGCCGTCTTCGCTGAACTCGATCGTTCCGGCTACGAGGGCTGGATCGTCGCCGAAAACGAATCGCCGCCCGGCCGCCGTTCCCGCCTCGAGTCGGCGAAACAGGACCGCGCCTATTTCGCGAGCCTCGGCCTGTGACCGTCCGCTTCGGAGTCATCGGCCTCGGCGCGATCGGCAGCGTCCATGCCTCCAACCTCGCCTCGCGCATCCCGGGCGCAACTCTCGCCGCCGTCGCCGACGTCGACATCGCGCTGGCCCAGGCTACAGCCCACCGCTTCGGCGTCCCGACTGTACTCACCAGCGCCACCGACCTCATCGCCGACCCGGCGGTCGATGCCGTCGTCATCTGCACGCCGAGAGACACGCACGCTCCGCTCGTCATCGAGGCCGCCGCCGCCGGAAAACACACCTTCTGCGAAAAGCCACTCGCCTGCACCCGCGGCGAAATCGCCGCAGTGGACCGCGCCCTCGCCGCATCCGGCATCCTCCTCCAGGTCGGGTTCAACCGCCGCTTCGACGCCAACTTCATCCGCGTCAAGGACGCCATCACCTCCGGAGAGATCGGCGCCACGCAACTCATGCACCTGGTCAGCCGCGACCCCCAGCCAGCCGCCGGCGCCGCCGACCGCACCCCGGCCGACATCCTCCTCGAGACCACCATCCACGACCTCGACGCCGCCCGCCACTTCGCGAACAGCGAGATCGCCAGCGTCTACACCGTCCGCGTCCGCGCCCACGACGGCGAACGCCTCGACGGCGTCCTCCTCACACTCCAGTTCGCCAACGGCATCGTCGCCACTATCGACAACCACCTCCGCTCCGCCTTCGGCTACGACCAGCGCGTCGAAGTCTTCGGCTCGGCGGGCGCCATCGCCATCGCCAACGAGACGGCCACCCGCACAACCCTCAGCACCCGCACCGGCCTCATCGACCCGCTGCCACTCGACTTCTTCACCGAGCGCTACGCCGCCGCCTACATCGCCGAAATGCGGGCCCTCACCGAGTGCATCACCACCGGCCACCGGCCCGCCGTTTCCGCTGCCGACGGCGCAGCCGCAACCATCGCCGCCCTCGCAGCCATCCAGTCGCTGGACTCAGGACAACCCGTAACCGTGGAGGCCGCGCCATGAGCGACGACGAGCGCTACATTCGCCCGGCCAGCGCCGAATCCCGCGGCGAAGCACCCGGCCGCGGCCGCCTTGAAGGGCGCCGCATCCTCATCGTCGGCGGCGGCCAGCGCGTCCTCGACCCCGACACCGACCCTATCGGGAACGGGCGCGCGATGTCGCTCCTCTTCGCCCGCGAAGGCGCCCACGTCGCCGTTGCCGACAGAAACCTCGACAGCGCCCTCGAAACCGTCGACCTCATCGCCGCCGAAGGTGGCCGCGCATTCGCCATCGAAGCAGACATCTCGGAACCCGAAGACATCACCGGCATGGTGGACGAAGCCACCGGCACCCTGGGCGGCCTCGACGGCCTCGTCCTTAACGTCGGCATCGGGCTCGGCGGCCTCGGCCTCGAAGGCGTCTCCCCCGACTCCTGGGACAAGACGCTAGCCGTCAATCTGCGTGGCCCAGTCCTCATCTGCCAGGCCGCCCTGCCTCTACTCGACGACGGCTCTTCGATCGTCCTCATCTCCTCGATCGCCGGCATCATCGCCGGCAGCCGCCTGCCCGCTTACGACACCTCCAAGGCAGCGCTCGCCGCCCTCATGCGCCACGTCGCGATGGAGGGCGCGCCCCGCGGCATCCGGGCCAACATCGTCGCCCCCGGCCTCGTCGACACACCCCTCGGGCGCACCACCACCGCGGGCCGCCCGTCCCGCGGCCGCACCCGTACCCCCTTCGGCCGCCAGGCCACCGCGTGGGAGATCGCTTACGCTGCTCTCTTCTTCACTTCGGACGAAAGCGTCTACGTCACCGCCCAGGTACTGGCGGTGGACAGCGGCCTCACCGGAATCAGCTAAGCCAGCCTGGCTGCCACCTCCCGATCCCCATTCGGTGCGCTGGGGCGGATAAGAATTCTCTCATCATCTCCTTAAGGTCATCTCATTAGGGCCGTGCATTCTATGTAAGAGACATGAGCCACATTGCTTCGGACCCGTCACACAACAGCCCACAGCGTTTCATCAACGTTCAAGGCGGGAACAAGCGATGCCGCGAGGTCTCCACCACCATGAATGAGATTTCAACAACAGGAGTGAACCGATGTCGACCAGACAGTTCTGGATGCTAGTCGGCGGGGCGACGACCTTCGTCACGCTCGGCATAACAACACTTGTATTCGGTAGCGGCACCAGCACCAACGTGCTCGGCGGCCCGCTTTCCCTCGAAGGCGGCTCGGCCGCCGAAGCCTCAAGCGGACGTCGCGACATCCGCGACAGCTACACCGTTGTCCCCGCGCCGGTCCTCTTTGCCGGCCAGGCCTCTCCCGGCGCCTCGGGCGGAGCTTCGCCCACCGGCGACGCCGACGACAACTCGCCTAACCCGTCGTCCACGGGCGATGCCGACGACAACGAAGACAACGACGACGGCAACGCGCCCGGGCCGTCATCCACGAACGACGCCGATGACGACGACGCTGAGGATGACAACGGCGGACCAAACCCATCATCCACCGACGACGCCGATGACGACGACGCTGAGGATGACAACGGCGGACCAAACCCGTCATCCACCAACGGCGCCGATGACGACGATGACGACGACAACGGCGGACCCAGCCCGTCATCCACCAACGGCGCCGATGACGACGATGACGACGACAACAGCGGGCCCAGCCCATCATCCACCAACGGCGCCGACGACGACGATGACGATGAGGATGACGACCGCCGCGGGCCCTCGAGCTCCAGTGGCGAACCGACTCACAGTCCCTCGCCGACCCCGACGGCAACCGCGGACGCCGACGACGACAACTCCGGCCACGGCTCGTCCGGTGACGACGATGACGACGACAACTCAGGCCACGGCTCGCATGACGATGACGACGACGACAACTCGGTCCACGGCTCCTCGCACGACGACGACTAAGCCCGTCGATCAACGATTACTTCAAGAGGTCCAACTTCCGACTGGGGCGGAGTGGAGGATCACGGTTGCGTGAGTTGAGACCTCAACACAGTGGAGGGTGCCCCATCCGCGTTCAGGGCGCCCTCCACCTCCCCTTTGCCGCAACCCCGTGCTATCGTTAATCACGGTCGCGCCCTCGCCTCGGCAGGCCCCGCGCCCAGCCATCGCCAGACCGTGAGCGCGGTCAGATTGCCCCTTACTATGGCCGCCATCCTCACGCGAAGAGCCCGCCCTGCCCACCCAGAAGCCGCACCCGAGAAGACGCGCCGCCCGGCCGCCAGCACCCGCACCCGCATTCTTGGCTGGTACGTCGTCATCATGCTCGCGGCCATCGTCCTGGGCCTCCTCATCCAGCGCTACATCCTCATTGCCCAGGTCGACGATGACGTGAACAACGAACTCGACCAGCAGTTCATCGAACTCCAGCAGCTCTCCGCCGGCCTCAACCCGGAGACCGGCGAACCGTTCGCGGATGACGTCGAGGCAATCTTCGATCTCTTCCTCAGCCGCAACGTCCCGGAAGAGAACGAGGCCCTCTTCACCCTCGTCGACGGAGCGCCGTACGCCTCAACCATCACCCAGGTCCAGCTCTTCGACGACCCTCAGATCGTCGCTGAGTGGGCCGCCATCGAAAACAGGACGCGCGCAGAGATCGACACGGATGCCGGCCGCGTCCGCTACCTCGCCGTCCCCGTCGAGGCCGGCGGCGAGACCCGCGGCACATTCGTCTCCGTCATGTTCCTCTCGGAACGCCGGTCGGACGTTAACCGCGTCATCAGGGACGGCGCCATCGTATTCGGCTCAGTGTTCGTTCTCGCTTCCGCCGTCGCCTGGTTCGCCGCCGGCCGTATCCTCCGCCCCGTCCGCCTCCTCACCAACGCGGCGCACAACATCAACGACGCCAACTGGTCCGGACGCATCCCCGTCCGCGGCGACGACGAAATCTCAGAACTCGCACGCACCTTCAACGACATGCTCGACCGCCTCGAAGACGCCTTCTCCACTCAACGCCGCTTCGTCGACGACGCCGGGCACGAGCTACGCACTCCCATCACCATCATCCGGGGCCATCTCGAACTGCTGTCCACGGACCCGGCCGAGCGTTCTGACACCATGCGCCTCGTCATGGATGAACTCGATCGCATGTCTCGCATCGTCGACGATCTCCTCCTCCTCGCAAAGTCCGAGCAACCCGACTTCCTCGACGTCCATCCTCTCGATGTCGCCGAGTTCACCAACGACATCGCCGCCAAGGCCGTCGCACTGGGCAACCGCGACTGGACCGTCGCCGAGGCGTCGGAAACCGTCATGATCGCCGACCGCCAGCGCCTCACGCAGGCGATCATGAACCTCGCCCGCAACGCCGTCGAACACACCACCGACGGGGCAACGATCACCATCGGCAGCCGCGAGGAAGGCGCTAACGTGCATTTCTGGGTCCGGGACACCGGCGTCGGCATCTCCCACGAAGAACAACAACGGATCTTCGAACGCTTCGCCCGCTCCCGCGAACGCCGCGCTAAGGCCGAAGGCGCCGGGCTTGGCCTGGCCATCCTCGAAGCGATCGTCATCGCCCACGACGGCCGCATACAACTTGAGTCAGCACCGGGGCAGGGCTCTACCTTCACCCTGATCCTGCCCGCCGACGGACCGCCGAGGCGAAAGTGAACCGCATCCTCATCGCCGAAGACGAACCACGGATCGCCTCGTTCGTGAAAAAGGGCCTCACCTCCGCCGGCTTCGTCTCAAGCGTCGTCGGTGACGGCAAAGAGGCGCTCGACATGGCGGTTGACACCGATTTCGACCTCCTCATCCTCGACCTCGGCCTCCCGGGCCTCGACGGCCACGAAGTCCTCACCCAGATGCGCGCCCGCGGTCAGCGTATGCCCGTCATCATCCTCACGGCCCGCCACGAGCTCGCCGACAAGGTCTCCAGCTTCGAGAGTGGCGCTGACGATTACGTCACCAAGCCGGTCAAATTCGCAGAGCTCCTCGCCCGCGTCCGCGCCAGGCTCCGTGACTCCGGAGAGAGCCAGGCCGAGACCATCGAAGCCGCCGGGATAGTCCTCGACCTCCGCGCCCGCCAGGCCATCGTCAAGGGACGGCCCGTCGAACTCTCAACCCGCGAGTTCATCCTCGCCGAGACGCTCTTCCGCCACCCCGGGCAGGTCCTCTCGCGCGAGCAAATCCTCTCGCACGTCTGGGGCTACGACTTCGACCCCGGCTCCAACGTCGTCGATGTATACGTCGGCTACCTCCGCAAGAAGCTAGGCCAGGACCTCATCGAAACCGTCCGCGGCGCGGGCTACCGCTTAGCCAAAGCGCGCTAGCCGCCGGAAAAAACACGGGCGGCCGGTGGCAAACCACCGAACCGCCCGCTCCTTGCTCCCTGCTCCCTGCTCCCTGTTCCCTATTCCTATTCAAACCCCTTGCGGTACATCGTCACCACGACCGCGCCACCCAGCCCGATGTTGTGCTGCAGCGCGATCTTCGCGCCCGCGACCTGCCGCTTGTCCGCCTGGCCGCGCAACTGCCACGTCAACTCGGAGCACTGCGCCAGCCCGGTCGCACCCAGTGGGTGGCCCTTCGAGATCAGGCCGCCGGACGGGTTCACCACGACCTTGCCGCCGTACGTGAACGCATCCTGCTCCACGAGCTTGTGCGCCTGGCCTTCGGGCGCCAGTCCAAGCGCCTCGTACGTAATCATCTCGTTCGCCGAGAAGCAGTCGTGCAACTCGACCACGTCCACGTTCTCCGGCCCCAGGCCCGACTTCTCGTAAACGCGCTGGGCGGCCACGCGGGACATCTCGCTCCCGATCAGGTGAATCGAGGACTTGCTGTCGAACGTGTCCTGCATGTCGGTCACCATCTCCTGCGCCAGGATCTCGATCGCCTTGTCCTGCAGGTTGTGCTTCTTCACGAACGCCTCACTGGCCAACACCGCGGCGCCGGAGCCGTCCGACGTCGGGCAGCACTGCAGCTTCGTCAGCGGGTCGTGCACCATCGGGGCGGCCACGATCTGCTCCAGGCTGTACTCGTCCTGGAACTGCGAGTACGGGTTGTTCACGCTGTGCTTGTGGTTCTTGTAGCCGATCTTTGCGAAGTGCAGGGGAGTCGAACCGTACTTCTCCATGTGCTCGCGCCCCGCGTTGCCGAAGAGCTGGGCCGCCGGCGGGTGAGGCTCGAAACCGCGCAGCGCCACCATCGCGTTCACGTGCTGGTCCATGGGGTTGATGCGGTCCGTGAACGTCGCACCGAGCGACCCCTTCTGCATCTTCTCGAAGCCCAGCGCCAGCACGCACTCGGAGAGTCCACCCTCCACCAGTTGCTTGCCCATGAAGAGCGCCGTCGAGCCTGTCGAGCAGTTGTTGTTCACGTTGTAGACAGGAATGCCCGTCAGGCCCAGCTGGTACACCGCCCGCTGCCCGCACGTCGACTCGCCGTAAACGTAGCCAACGACAGCCTGCTCGACCTCGCTGTACGGGATTCCCGCGTCGGCGAGGGCCTTCTCGCCCGCTTCCTTCGCCATGTCCGGGTAATCCCAGGCCTTCGAACCCGGCTTCTCAAACTTCGTCATCCCAACGCCGATTACGTATACCTTGCGACTCATGCTGCTCCTTCTTACGTAGATAGTCTTGCGGGCTAGACTATAACGCTTACGGGAGGGTTATGCCAGCTTAATGTCCGCCGAAGACTCGGTAACCCCTTGAACGAAGGTTCTTCGCGAGGCGTGCTTCTGCTGCCTTCGAATCTGCTTCGGCCTTCTTTGTATCCCCGGCCCCGTCGTAAGGACCGAAGTTCCTGAAATTGCCCGGCCTCAGCCGGACACCGTACAACCTCGGCTTTCCGGCCGATTTGTGGTCGATCAGGTGTTGGATAAACCGGACATACGGACATCTGGCACTTTGGCCAACGTAGACACACGGCTTGTCAGGCCGGATCCGCACCCCAGCTTCATCACTCAGCTCGACCACATAGGTGTGGTAGAGCGGCGTCGCAACGTCCTTGTACTTGTCTGGGCAATCCGCTGGTCCTCGATAAGCCTCCCACTCGGCAAGTGGATTCGCCCGGAGATACGCCGTTACAAACAAGCCTTTACAGGTCGCACAGCCATCCGACACCACAGCAGCATCATGCACCGCCAAGCCGAAGTTGAGAAGCACAAACTGACGGCCTTCCTCATGTGATACATTCCTGACGCCCGGACACGCCCCAACCCGCCGCAAGGAGGCCCCGCCCATGACCACCAAGTGGACCCCCAGCCAGATCCCCAACCAGAACGGCCGCACAGCCATCGTCACCGGCGCCAACAGCGGCATCGGCCTCATCGCCGCCCGTGAACTCGCCCGCTCGGGCGCCGCCGTCATCCTCGCCTGCCGCGACACCGCCAAGGGCGATGCCGCCGCGCAGGGCATCACCGACGCCGCGCCCAGCGCAGGGGTCGAAGTCGCCGAACTCGACCTCGCCAGCCTCGCCTCCGTCCGCGCCTTCGCCGAGCGCTTCCTCGCCGCCAACAAGACGCTCGACCTCCTGATCAACAACGCCGGCGTCATGGCCCCGCCCCGCCGCGAGACCGCCGACGGCTTCGAGCTCCAGTTCGGCACCAACCACCTCGGACACTTCGCCCTCACCGGCCTCCTCCTCGGCGCGCTCGAAGGCCAGAAGGACGCCCGCATCGTTACCGTCAGCAGCGGCGCCCACCGCTTCGGCCGCATCCGCTTCGACGACCTCCAGGGCGAGCGGAAATACCGGCGCTGGGCTGCCTACGGCCAGTCCAAACTCGCCAACCTCCTCTTCGCCTTCGAACTCGAACGCCGCCTCCGCGCCGTCGGCTCCACCATCAAGAGCCTCGCCGCCCACCCCGGCTACGCCGCCACCCACCTCCAGTCCGCCGCCGCCCCGCGCTTCGACCGCATGGCCATGGCCGTCACCAACAAGGTCCTCGCCCAGAGCGCCGACATGGGCGCCCTACCGACCCTCTACGCCGCCACCTACCCCGACCTTCCCGGCGGGACCTACATCGGCCCCGGCGGCCTCTTCGAACAGCGCGGCTACCCCAAAGCCGTAGGCACAACACCATTCGCCAAAGACGAAGCTGTGGCCGCCCAGCTCTGGCAGGTTTCCGAAGAACTGACCGGCGTCAAATACGCCCTACCCGCACCAACCGCGGCAGCGTAGGGCAACCCGCCGCGCCGGATCTCGGGAGCGGCAGCCTTACTGCGAAGACAAGAACAAGCGCCATCGGAAGAACGGCGTTAAAGGCGGCAGGGCTCAGCCTGCCGGCGCGCTACAGCGCGGGCCGGAAACTACTTCCGCCCGTTAGCCTTCCACGTGTTATCACTGTGCCACCCGCGACGGCCGATGGCTTCCGCCACCTCCGGCCCGCGATCGGCATCACCGGGCACCGAGCGCCCGGCCACGCGGCACGTCCCGCAAAGCTGATCGACGCCCGCCTCCAGGTGACCCGGCCCCATCAGGATGCTGCAGGCGAAACACCGGGGGTGAGGCTCCATCTCGCGCCTCAGAAAAGCAACGACCGAAAGCGACCAGTCCATGGCGGACAACTGCAGCGGCGTCTGCTCCAGCTCACCGTTGCGCCGCGCTGCCGAGCCAGCCCTCGCCACCACCTGCTCCACCTCCGCGGCGCGCGCGCGCAACACCGCTATCCGCGTGCACACCTGGCACTCTGTCGCGTACGCCTTTGGATGACTCATAAACTGCGCGCCTTTCACTTCCGGGAGCGTCGAATGCCGTTCGCCTATCGTCACAGCAATGTCTGGCCGCTCAGCTGAGCCGGAAAGCAAGGGGAGACCAGGGTCCGCCGACGAGGGGAATCCGTTACCGCTTAAGTGTAGCACTACCATCAAGCCACCCTGCGGCGAGCGTCCCGGACGGCGTGCCCACACGACCCGAGCCGCTCGCCGCCGCGGGGCATTGCCTGACAGCGCCACCGCCTGATCATGCGCCAAACTCACCTTGTTATGGTGCGTTCTCACCAGCCGCCACCGCACTGGCTCGCGGAGTTACTGGATGGCGTCAAGTCCGCCGATGGCATGTTCGTTGTGGACTGCGATCAGACAATCGTTCACTGGAACGAGTCGGCAGAGGACATGCTCGGTCGGGAGGCCGGGGAAGTCGTCGGGCTCCCGTGCCACGAAATACTCGCGGCGCGCGACAGCCAGAACGTCCGCTTCTGCCGCCGCGACTGCCCGGTCGCTCAGAACGCACGCCGCGGGCGGCCGACTCCTGACTACGACATCATCGCTGAGAGGCCGGGTGACCCGGACATCTGGGTGAACGTGAGCATCCTCGTCCTCAAGCCGGCTGCCAACAGCCGGCCCTACGTGCTGCACACCTTCAGGGATGTCACGGAGCGGCGTCGAATCGAAGCGCTCGCGCGGCGAGCAATGGAGAGCCTCCACAGCCTCGAAGCAGAGGAGGCCG
>Ga0326597_10009507_pt1 | contig 13019 bp, 15 predicted proteins | sample RVTome_12_FD_203789 | JGI IMG/M metagenome (GOLD analysis project Ga0326597, IMG submission 203789) | Soil microbial communities from uranium-contaminated site in the Upper Colorado River Basin, Wyoming, United States - RVT100D185 | ecosystem: Environmental > Terrestrial > Soil > Contaminated >... | reverse complement strand
AGCGCCTGCACGACGGGTGGGGGCAGCAAGCCAACGATCAAGATCGGCTCCGACGGGTTCAACGAATCGCAGGTCGTGGCCGAGATGTACGCCCAGGTGCTCGAGGCGGCCGGCTACACGGTCGAGCGAAACCTCGGCCTCGGGGCGCGGGCGGTCACGGCGCCCGCCGTCGAGAGCGGCCAGATCGACCTGAAGCCCGAATACATCGGCTCCGGCACCGCATTTTACGATCCCGCGAAGGCGTCACCCGACGCGGCGGCCACGGCGGCCGCGCTCCGGGAGATCCTGGCCACCAAGGGCGGGGGCATCACCGTGCTCGACTACTCGCCCGGGGAGGACTGGGACGCATTCGCCGTGCGCAAGGACACCGCCGAATCGCTCGGCCTCACGAAGATGAGCGACCTGGCGGCCGTCCAGGACGAGCTGACCTGGGGCCTCCCGCCGGAGTGCGAGGACAACGCGCTCTGCCGCGGCGCGCTCGAGGAGACCTACGGAATCGGATGGCCGCCGGAGAAGCTGGAGCCACTGGCCGCCTGTGACGCGCCGATGGCCGAGGCGCTCAACGGCGGCGCGATCGACATCGCCGAGCTGTGCTCGACGCAGGCCGGCATCGCCCAGTTCGGCTTCGTCGTGCTCGACGACGACCAGGGTGTCAACCCGGCCCAGAACCTCGCGCCGCTCGTCCGCGACGACTTCCTCGCCAAGCTGTCCGAGAGCGACCGAACCGCCTTCGAGAAGCTCCTCAACGACGTCTCCGCCAAGCTGACCACGGAGGCACTCCGGGAGGTCAACATCGCCCTCAACGTGGACCAGAAGGACGTCGACGATGCGGCGCGGGAGTTCCTTACCGACAACGGCCTGCTGCCGTCCTCGTAGCTCGCTGCTCATGCGTCCCGCGAGGCCCGCCGGCTCCGCCGGCGGGCCTCGTCGCGTGTTCGGGCCGCCCGGACCCTCGCGCTTTACCCCTCGCACTTTCCCACGGGTAACGTGGCGGGACATCGCAACGTGCCCCTGGGCCACGCACCGGCCGTCGGGACCCCGGGAGGCGTACCGTGCGCCAATGGCGCTCTGGATCGGGACGTCGGGCTGGCAGTACGAGCATTGGCGCGAGCGGTTCTATCCGGCCGGCCTGCCGCAGTCGCGCTGGCTCGACCACTACGCCGCCCGCTTCGACACGGTCGAGCTCAACGTGACGTTCTACCGGCAGCCGCGACCGGCCGTGTTCGACGGCTGGGCCCGGCGCGTCCCGGACGGCTTCCGATTCGCGCTGAAGGCGAGCCGCTACCTCACCCATGTCCGCCGGCTGCGCCGGCCGCGCGAGTCGGTCGAGTACCTGCTCGAGGGGGCGACCCGCCTCGGACCCCACCTCGGCCCGATCCTCCTCCAGCTGCCGCCGACGCTCCAGGCGGCGCCGGATGCGCTGGCCGAGGCGCTCTCGGCCTTCCCGGCCGACTTCCACCTCGCGGTCGAGCCGCGCCACCGGTCGTGGTTCTCCGACGAGGTCCGAGCGGTGCTCGCCGACGGTAACGCCGCGCTGTGCTGGGCGGACCGACGCGGTCGCCTCACGCCGGACTGGCGAACGGCCGACTGGGGGTACCTGAGGCTCCACGAGGGACGGGCTGCTCCCCGACCGTGCTACGGGCGCCGGGCGCTGGACGGCTGGGTGGAGCGGATCGCCGGCGCGTGGGCGCCGGACGCCGACGTCTACGCCTACTTCAACAACGATCCGCTCGGCTGTGCCGTCCGCGATGCCGCGCTGTTCGGGCGCAGGGCGTCACGGGCGGGACTCCGCCCGACCCGCACGCCGGCGGGAGCGGGCATCAGGATCGGCTGAGCCCGAGGTCGCTGAGAAGGTCCGGTGCCGCGGCCCAGGCGGCCGCGTCCGCGGCGGTGAGTCGCGTCGCCTCCGCGGTGAGCCAGCGATCGAGCCCCGGCTCGGTCGTCCGGAACGCCGCCGAACGGGCGAGCCGTGCCCGCGCCTGGCGGACGAACGCCGCATACAGCACCGCCGGCGTCGTGGCGGCGAGCTCCGCCTCCGCCCCCGGTTCGAAGTCGACCGGCACCATGATCCGGCCGAAGAACGCACCGATCTCGCCGGCCAGCGGGTCGGCCCCCTGGCTGTGGCCGCCCCAGCGGACGATCGGCCCCGGCGAACGCAGCGCGACGACCGTCTCGTGCGGGTCGAGTGCCCGCGCCCGAACGGCCCCGCCGAACGTCAGGAAGCGGTTCTCGACGCCGAGCCGGTCGACGATCCGGACGCTCCCCCACGACGCGTCGAACTCGGCCGGCACGGCCGACTCGCGGTTGAACGTCGCGACCCGGCCTCGACCCTCCACGGCGACCCAGAACGCGGCAACCTCCGGATCGAAGTGGCGGAGGGTCGGCCGGTCGCGGAAGGCGACCAGGAGGTTGGACCCGCCCGGGGCACCGGGCCGGTCGGAGTTGACGAGGCTGAACCCGAGGTCGGCGAGGAGCCGGCCGGTTGCCGCCGCCCAGCCGGACGCGTCGGCGAGGACGGCGATGTCCTCGGCCTCGCTCATCGGCCGCCCGTCGCCTCCGCCCGTGCCTCCCCGGCGGGTGAGCGCCGCCAGCCGAGGCGGCCGAGCGCGACGAGTCCGCCCGCCGATGTCACGAGCAGGATCGAGGCGTGCACGAGCAGTGCCATCGCGAACGCCGGCTCCGGCGCCAGGCCCAGCGCCTCGGCGATCTTGACCGCCGCCAGCTCGTACGTGCCGAGGTAGCCCGGGCCGGACGGGATCGCGCTGGCCAGGGCTACCCCAGATGAGAGCAGCGCCGCCTCGCCGATCCGAAGCTCCAATCCCACCGCCTGGCCGGCGGCGGCGAAGGCGAGCGTCGTCGCCCCCCAGGCGACGACGCTCAGGCCGAGGGCCCCGACGAGCGTGCGCGGCCGGCCGGCCACTGCGAGCCCGCCCCGCAGCTTCAGCGCCAGCTCGCCGACCCGGGGCCAGCGCGCGGCCCGGCGGGCGACCGCGTCGGAGCCCGGGAGACGGTGTGCGGCGATTCCGATGGCGAGCGTGACGACGAGTAGGGCGACGATCGCGGCGCCGATCGCGACCGCGCTCGTGACGACGCCGCGGACGTTGAGGACGAGGATCGCGAGCGCGGCGATCGCCACCACGACTGCCGTGTCGACCACCCGCTCGACGACGACCGTCCCGAGCGTCGTCGTTCGGCTGAGCCCCTCGCGGTCGCCCAGGTAGTGGCTCCGGACGAGCTCCCCGAGCCGGGCCGGCAGGACGTTGTTGGCGAGGTAGCCGATCAGCATGTAGGCGAGGACGGGCCTGAACGCCACGACGCGGATGGGGGCGAGGAGGCCGCGCCAGCGCAGCGCACGCACGAGGACGTCGACGCCGATGAACGCGATCGCGACTAGGATCCAGGCGGGGGCGGCGCGGCCGAGGACGTCGACCGTCCGTCCCACGTCGACCGACTGGAGCACGACCGCGAGCGCGACCAGTGAGATGAGGCTGCCGACGGCGGCGCGGGCCACCCCCCGGGCCGAGGTCACGGTGCCGGGCGTCGCGCGGTCAGCTTCGGGGAGCGTCGGATCCGCGCCCGGTGGAGGACGAACCGCGCGACGACGCGGAGCGTCGAGAGGCCGTACACGACGCTGCGCCTGAAGTTGACCGAGCTCGCCTCCACGAAGTAGCGGGTCGGCACGGCGATCTCGCCGATCCCCATGCCGCCTGCCGCGACCACCTGGGCGACGAGCTCCTGGTCGAACACGAAGTCGTCGCTGTTGAGGCGATACGGGATCGTCTCGAGCAGGCGTCGGCTGTACGCGCGCAGGCCGGTGTGGTACTCGGACAGGCTGAGCCCGAAGGCGAGGTTCTCGAGGATCGTCAGAAACCGGTTGCTGAGGTACTTCCAGCGGGGCATGCCCCCGGCCAGCGGATCGCCGAGGAACCGGCTGCCGAGCATGAGGTCCGCCTCGCCTGCGAGGATCGGTTCGACGAGCGCCGGGATCCGGGTCGCGTCGTACTGGTAGTCGGGGTGGAGCATGACGACGACGTCGGCGCCGGCCCCGAGCGCGGCGTCGTAGCACGTCTTCTGGTTCCCGCCGTAGCCGAGGTTCTGGCGGTGGACGATGACGTCGAGCCCGAGCTGGCGGGCCACGTCGACGGTCGCGTCGGCCGACACGTCGTCGACCAGGATGATCCGGTCGACGAGATCGTGCGGGATGTCCGCGTACGTCCGCTCCAGCGTCTTCGCGGCGTTGTAGGCCGGCATGACGACGACGACCCGACCCGCCGGGCGGTCGTCGGGCGATGCCGGATCGCTGGCTTCGGCAGGCACGCGCCGAGTGTACAGGCCATCGGCCGGACCTAGAATGGCGCCGTGCCGGACCTCCTCGTCCGCGGCGGCGGGCGCCTCGTCCCGTGGCTCGTGGCGGCCGTGAGCGTCGGCATCGGGCTGGCCGTCGTCCGCCCGTTCGCCGACGCCCCGGTGGGCTTCGACACCCAGGCGACGGTCGCGTACTTCGACCGCCTGGCCGCCGGCATCCGGCTCGAGCAGGCGCTGTCGACCACGCCCAAGCCGTTCCTGACCGTCGTCTACGGCGTGCTCCACGCGCCGACAGGAGACTGGCGACCGATCGTCTGGGCGACGATCCTCGTTCACGGGGTGGCCGCCGCCCTCGCGTCGCTCGTCACGACCCGGGCGGCGGGCCTCGCCGCCGGCGTGGCGGCGGGCATTGCCGTCGCCGGTACGACACTCCTCATCGAGGACGCGGCGTTCGGGAACGCGGTCCCGTGGGCGCTGGCGGGCTGGCTGGCAGCCGCTGCCTGGCTCATCGGCCCGCGCACGCGGCCGATCCTCGCCGGTACCGTCCTCTGCCTCGCCGCACTGTGCCGGCTCGAAACGCTCGTCATCGTGGCCGTCGCCGGGGCTGCGCTCGGGTGGGCGCGCGTCGGGCCGTGGCCGCTGCCGGGCCCGCGTCCGGCGCCGCCGGCCCGGCTCTGGTGGGCGGTCGCCATCCCGTTCCTCGCCCTGCCCGCCATGCTCGTCCACGACTGGCTGCTGACCGGCGATCCGTTCTTCTGGGTCGCGGTCTCGGCGCGCTACGCGGAAGCCCGCGCAGCCACGCTCGACATCCTCGGGCCGATCGAGCGGATCAGCTGGTTCGTCCGCCGCTACCTGGCCGTGTGGCCGGCGGTGGCGTTCGCGCTGGTTGGATTCGCGTCGCTCGTCCGCGACCGCCGCTGGGGGGAGCTCGTCGGCCTCGCCGGGATGGGCCCCGGCATCGCGGCCTTCCTCGTCCTGCTGGCGGCGCGCGGGCTGTACGCGCCGCACCGCTACGCGATCCCGGTCGATGTCACGCTCGTCCTGCTGGCGGCGATCGGCGTCGCCCGCGTCGCGATCGTCGCCGCCGGCCGGGTCGCCCGCGCGGCCGCCGCCGGTCCGGGTGTCCCTCGGGCCGGCGGCATGGCCGGCGCCAGGACGGGCGTCGTCGCGGCCACGTTCGCCTTGGCCATCGGCTGGGTGGCGGCTGCCGGCGGCGGTCCGTTCGACCCGGAGCTCGCCCGGGCGGTGGGCGACACCCGGACCCTCAACGAGAACGCCGCGCGCGTCATGCCGATCCTACGGGAGACGGCCGGGTCGCGGCCGAACGGCACGCCGATCGGCTGGTTCGTCCCGAGCGCCGTCCGGCCGCGGATCGCCGTCGACCTCGGCGTGCCGCTGACCGACGTTGGCGGCCTGTCCCTCCGCGCCCTCGACCCGGCGAGCGCAACGTTCGCGCCGGGCCAGCGCGTGTTCCACGATCTCCGCGGCGACCTGCCGCGCGGCGGATACGCGGTCCTCGAAGCAGGTGACGAGATTCGGCTCGGTGGGGTCGTGCTCCGGCCGCTCCTCATCGATGCGGACCGCAGCCTGTGGCTGTACGCCGTCATGCCGGCGTCATGACCGCACGACCCGGCCGTGGGACGATACGGGCACACCACGCATCGGAGCCCTACGCATGTTCGAGCGTCTCTTCGGCAACCCACAGGCGGACCCGGCGGTCGCCGAGCGCATCCCGCCGGGCCAGTACAGAACCGACAAGTTCCCCGTCCTCCACTACGGGTCCGTCCCGCGGACGGATCTCGCGACATGGGACTTCCGCGTCTTCGGCCAGGTCGACGCTCCGTTCACCCTGACGTGGGACCAGTTCAAGACGCTCCCCCGGAAGCAGGTCCACACGGACATCCATTGCGTCACCCGGTGGACGAAGCTCGACACCGACTGGGAGGGGGTCCCGATCCAGGAGATCCTCAGGCTCGCGCAGGTTCGACCCGCCGCGACCCACGTCGTGGCCCACTCCGAGCAGGGCTACACCGCCAACCTGCCGCTCGAGGTGCTCGACGACGACGATGTCCTCCTGGCCGACACGTTCGCCGGCGAGCCGCTCGAGCCCGAGCACGGCTACCCGCTTCGGCTGGTCGTCCCGAAGCGATACTTCTGGAAGAGCGCCAAGTGGATCCGCGGCCTCGAGTTCCTCGACCACGACCAGCTCGGCTTCTGGGAGCGCTACGGCTACCACAACGACGCCGACCCGTGGAAGGAAGAGCGGTTCAGTGAATAGGCGGCCGTCCGAGTGGCCGAAGGGTCGTCGCGATGCCGACCGACGACGTTCTCCGTGAGGTCGCGCCGCTTCTGGCGGAGATCGGCTTCAGGAAGCGGGCGGGCCCGGTGTTCACCGCGGACGTCTGCCCCGGGGTGCTCGGCTGGCTCGGGCTCAACGCCGCCGTCGAGGGCGGCGCGGCCGGCGAGGTCGCGGGCAGCCCGGCGGTCGGCGTGCGGCACCAGGATCTGGCACGCCTCGTGGCGGAGTTCCGCGGGGAGCGGCTCCACCCGCATCGGCCGCCCACGGTGAGCGTCCAGATCGGCTACCTCTGACCAGAGCGCCGGGCCAGGCCCCGACCCTCATCGTCCAGCGCCACAACCGCTACTACCGGGTCGCCTATGGCCGGTACCTCGCCGACCGGATCCCCGGCGCACGCCTCGTCGAGCTGCCGGGGAACGATGCCTATCCGTTCCACGTCGACGCAGAGCCCGTGCTGGCGGAGATCGAGACGTTCCTCACCGGCTCGCGCCCCGCCGCGCCGACATCGCGGGTCCTCGCGACGGTCCTGTTCACCGATATCGCCGACTCGACCGGACAGGCGACACGGCTCGGCGACGAGCGCTGGCGCGCCCTGCTGGCGCGCCATCGGCAGCTCGTCCGGGAAGGCCTCGACCGTCACGACGGGCGCGAGATCCGCACGACCGGCGACGGGTTCGTCGTCACCTTCGACGGTCCGGGCCGCGCCGTGAGGTGTGCGGTCGAGGTGGTCGACGGCGTGCGCGACCTCGGGCTCGAGGTGCGCGCCGGCGTCCACACCGGCGAGATCGAGCGGCTCGGGGACGACATCTCGGGCATCGCCGTCCACATCGCCGCCCGGGTGACGAGCGCCGCGCCTCCGTCCCGGGTCTGGACGACGGGAACGGTCCGCGACCTCGTCATCGGCTCAGGGATCGAATTCGCCGCGCGAGGGGAGCATGACCTCAAGGGCGTGCCGGGGACATGGACACTCCACGAGGTGACGGCAAATCCCGTAGCGGGCGCCGGAGGCTGCGCCAGCCGACCGCTCCGGCGCATCCTCGTCTCCTGGAAGTCCGGCTGTCCGGTTGCGCGTGACGCACGTGGTGCCGGGTCCTGGAGGTGGACCGGCCGCTCCCCGAATCGCGAAGCCGCCGGGGGCCGGCGGCTCCTGTGTTCAGCCCTCGCCCGGTCCGGCCGGGCGGAGCTCAGTGGGCGCAGGCGCGCGGGCTGCCTGCGTCGTCCGACGTCCGGAAGCTCGAGCCGCAGCCGCAGGCGGAGACGGCGTTCGGATTGTTGACCGTGAAGCCGGCACCCATGAGCGTGTCGACGTAGTCGATCTGCGAGCCCGTCAGGAGCGAGATGCTGTTGCCGTCGACGTAGACCTTGACGCCGTTCGCCTCGAGGACGTTGTCTTCGGGGGTCGGCGCGTCCTCGAGCATCATCCCGTAGCGGAACCCGGAGCAGCCGCCGCTGTAGATGTACACCCGCAGGCCGATGTCCGGGCTCGTCTCTTCCTTCGTCAGCTCGCGCAGCTTTGTCGCGGCCGCGTCGGTGAGGCTGAGGGCTGTCGGCTGGGAGTCGAGCATGTCGGAGTGTCCTCCTTGGGAGGCGGAGACGCGAGTGTCGGGGACGTCGCGGGTGGCGTCGATGGGCCAATCGTACGCAGGTCAGGGAGTTTCGACAAGCGTTGCCGCCGAAATCGAACCCGACCCTACCCGTCGATCCGTTCGACGATCGTCGCGATCCCCTGCCCCACCCCTATGCACATCGTCGCCAGGCCGTACCGCCCGCCCGTCTGGCGCAGCTCGTGGACGAGCATCGTGACGAGCCGCCCTCCGCTCATCCCGAGCGGGTGGCCCAGCGCGATCGCCCCGCCGTTGACGTTCACCTTGGCCGGATCGAGACCCAGCTCATCGATGCACACGAGCGACTGTGACGCGAACGCCTCGTTGAGCTCGACGAGGTCGAGGTCCGCGACGCTGAGCGCCGCCCGCGCGAGCGCCTTGCGGGTCGCAGGGATGGGCCCGATTCCCATGACCGCCGGGTCCACCCCGGCGACCGCCGTCGACACGATCCGCGCCATCGGCCGAAGGCCCAGCTCGCCCGCGCGAGCCGCCTCGACGACGAGGACGGCGCTAGCCCCGTCGTTGATCCCCGACGAGTTGCCGGCGGTGATGGATCCTCCTTCGCCGAACGCCGGCCGCAGGCGCGCCAGGGCCTCCGCGGATGTGTCCGCGCGCGGGTGCTCGTCGCGCGTGACGACGACCGGGTCGCCCCTTCGCTGGGGCACCTCGATCGGGACGATCTGGCGGTCGAAACGGCCCTCCTCGATCGCGGCGACGGCGCGTCGGTGCGAGTCGAGCGCGAACGCGTCCTGCCGCTCGCGCGAGACGCCCCAGCGCTCGGCGACGTTCTCGCCCGTCTCGCCCATCGAGAACGGGTGGTGGCGCTCCGCGAGGCGCGGGTTGACGAACCGCCAGCCGAGGGTCGTGTCGTGGAGCTCGCGCGCGCCGCGGTCGTACGCCGCCTCCGGCTTGGCCATCACGTACGGCGCGCGGGTCATCGACTCGACGCCGCCGGCGATGAACACGTCGCCGTCGTCGACGGCGATCGCATGGGCCGCGCTGTTGATCGCCTGGAGCCCGCTCCCGCACAGGCGGTTGACGGTCAGCCCGGCGACTTCGACCGGCAGCCCGGCCAGCAGGAGGGCCATCCGGGCGACGTTGCGGTTGTCCTCGCCGGCCTGGTTCGCGCAGCCGAGGATGACGTCCTCGACGAGCGCCGGATCGATGCCCGACCGCTCGACGACGGCCCGCAGGACCGCGGCCGCGAGGTCGTCCGGGCGGACGGCGGCGAGCGCACCGCCGTAGCGGCCGACCGGCGTTCGGACGGCCTCGACGATCCACGCCTCGCGGAGCGGGCGGCTGAGGTCGCGGGTCACGGGAGAATTGTAGGCGTGCCGGCCGGGCACCCAGTCAGCGCCGGCGGGCCGGTCACGACCGGACGGCGTACTGGTGCCGGCTCCCCGGAACGCCCCTGAGCACGTGCTCGCCGTGGTCGTCGAACTCGACGAGGGAGCCGGCAACGAGGTCGCGAACCGTTCCCGATACGAGGATCTCGTCAGAGCCGAACGGCTGGTAGGCGATGCCGACGTCGCCGCTCCGCGCGTACCGGATCTCGGGCACGTCCATGGCGGCCATTGTCCGACGCGCGGATGCGCCGACACAAATGCGCCGACACAACCGGATCCCGCATGGTGGATCGCGCTACGGACGAGTCGAACGACGTGGGACGCTCGATATACGTGACGTGACTCCAGGAGCGCGGTCGAAGAACGCATGGACACAGAAGAAGGCGACGGCTTCATCGTGGCCCCGGACGGGTCATTCGTCGGCGAGGAGCAGACCTCGCGGATGGCCGGCACCGAGCCGGAGGGCGAGCGCGATATCGGTCTCGGTGGCCATGCCGGCCTCGCCGACGAGATGGGCCTCCACCCGGATCGCCGCGACGATCCGGTTTCGGATCCCGCTTTCGTCCGTTGCGGACGCGCCGGTCGCCGAGGACGCGAAGTCGGGCGCGACGCCGGTCGGCCGACCGTCCGCACCGTACACGTAGAAGCCGGTGCCCGACTTGCGGCCCAACCGGCCCGCCGCCACCAGCCGCTCCTGGATCGGCGACGGCCGCAGCCGCCCCGGACGGCCCAGGCCCTCAAAGATCGCGTGTGCCGCGGCCAGGTTCACGTCGAGGCCGACGAGGTCCATGAGCTCGAACGGCCCCATCGGGAAGCCGGCTCCGCGCATGGCCGCGTCGACCGCCTCGACCGACGCCTCGCCGGCCTCGACCATCCGGAGCGCCTCGAGCGTGAACGGTCGGTTGACCCGGTTGACGATGAATCCGGGCGAGTCGGCGCAGCGAACGACCGTCTTGCCCCAGCCGGCGACGATCGCCTCCGCGCGATCCGCGACGGCCGGATCGGTCGTGACCGTGACGACCAGCTCGACCAGGGCCATGACCGGCGCCGGGTTGAAGAAATGGAGGCCGATGACGCGGCCGGGATGCGCGGTCGCCGCCGCGATCGCCGCGACCGACAGCGCGCTCGTGTTCGTGGCCAGGATGACGTCGTCGGGCGCGCCGTCATCGAGCGACCGGAAGATCGTCCGCTTCAGGTCGACGTCCTCGAGCGCCGCCTCGATGACGAGCGCCGCCTCGGCGGCGAGGGCGTCGAGCAGGGCCGCGGTCCGGAGGCGCGACAACCGCCCGTCGACCCACTCGTCGATCGAGTCCGCGTCGAGCTCCAGTCGGGCCGCGCGGCGGGCCAGGCCTTCCCGGATCCGCTCGCGCCCCCGCTCGAGCGCGGCTGCGTCGACGTCGTGGAGGATCGTCTCATGCCCGTTCTCGAGCGCGAGCTGGGCGATCCCCGCACCCATCGTCCCGGCCCCGACGACCCCGACGACCGGGCTGTCAGGCATCCGCGGGCAGGATACGGAAGGGACGTTCACCCGGTCCGCGCACGGCCCGGAAGTGGCGCTCGTCCAGCGACGGTCGGCCTCTTCATGCCATACACCTACCATACGTGGTTGCCATGCTGGCGGTCGAGACCGCGCCCGCCTGACGGCGCTCGGGCCAGGCGGCTCAGACCGCCTTGAGGCCCTCGAACGGCTGCCGGCAGGCTCGGCAGTAGTAGAGCGACCGGCACTGGGTGGGGCCGAACAGGTTGTCGAGTGCGACCCGGACGGAATCGCACCACGGACAGGTCACGTCGGCTCCGGGCGCCGCGATCCCCGCCGCCCGGAGCCGCTCCAGGCCGCCCGCGCTGATCCGATCCGACGTCCATGGCACGGCAAACGTGAAGTCGACCTCGAAGGGACGGCCGAAGGGGGCCAGCCGGGCCTCGACGGCCGACCGGATGACGTCGAGCGCGGGGCAGCCGACGAACGTCGGCAGCAGCTCGACGCGGATGCTCCCGTTCTCGACGGTCACGCGGTGGACCATGCCGAGGTCGACAATCGAGACGATCGGGAGCTCCGGGTCCGCGACCTCGGCGAGGGCAACCCTGACCGAGACCTCGTCGGCCTGGGGGACGAGCGCCGTTTCCGCCAGGCCGGCGCGCGCCCGCGCGATCGACGCCATCGTTCGCCCTTCGCTCACCAGATTGCTCCCGGGTCGATCCATCGCACGGACGTGAACTCGGCGTGCAACCGACGGAAGGCGTCCGAATGGGCGGTCCGGGAGGTCCCCGGATCGTGGGTCGGGGGCAGCACCGGCAGATCCAGTGCTCCGAAGGCCGGCGCGAGCGAGGCGCGCCAGCGCGCCTCCAGCTCCGACATCGGCGCGTCGAGGATGCCGGCCATGTCGAGCGCGAGCTCCGTCGGCAGCGGCGTCAGCACCGTCCCGGCGTCGGGTCCCATGCGCTCCAGGGCATCGAGCACGCGGCGGCGTGGCTCGCCCGTGGCAGATGCCAGGCGCTCGAACCATGTCGTCACATGCATCACGTGGTAGCGCTCCTCGCGCCGGAGCTTGCCGACGAGGTCGCGGAGCGGCTCGAACGTGGACCCCGCGAGCGCCTCGAGCCGGACGGCGTCGGCCGTGTCGTACAGGTAGCGGCGGACGATCGTGTCGGCCCAGTCGCCGCGCGGATGGTCGAGCAGGCGGGCGTGGTAGTAGCCGTCCGGTGGGCGGTCGTACGCCCAGGCGTCGGCATCGCAGCCGTCGTCGACCACCTCGGCCAGCAGTCGGTAGAGCGCCTGCGCGTGCCCGATCTCGTCCTGGGCGAGCGAGGACATCGCGACGTCCTCCTCGAGCAGCGGTGCGATGCCGGTCCACTCGGAGTCGGAGAAGCCGATGACGAACTCGTCGTCGGCCATCGAGAGCAGGAGCAGCGACAGGGCGTTGCGGGTGGCCGGCAGGAGATCGGCCGCGGCTGTCATGGGGTGTCGGTCGCCGCCCTCGGCCCGCGGGCCGACTTCGGCCGAGGCGTGTCGGCCCCCGAGCGCTCGCGCGCCGCCGCCAGCTTGTCGCGCATGACGTAGCCGCCGGGCTTCTTGAACGAGCGGTCGAGCGGCGGCTGGAGGAGGTCAGGGTCGGACAGGTCGTGGATGTCGGCGCGACGAACGACCCACAGCGCGGCGCTCTCCTGGCGCCGCCCGTACAGCTCGCGCGCGTAGTGGACGGCGAGAACGGCGTCGGGCGCCATGACGCTGCCGCCGTGGCGCATCGGGTCGCCCTCCTTCTCGCGCCGGAAGACCTCCCACGGCTCGAGGGTGCGCTCGCTGATCCGGCTCATCGCGGTGTTGCCGTCTGCGCGCGCTCGCTCACGCGCTCGTCGGCGCCTTGCGCTCGGCTCGGCTGAGCGAGCGCCCTGTGCTTCATGCCGCCGCTCGGAGCATCGTCTCGCGGACCCACGCCGTTTCGGCCCGGTTGAGCCGCCGGAACTCGA
>Ga0326597_10009506_pt1 | contig 13024 bp, 12 predicted proteins | sample RVTome_12_FD_203789 | JGI IMG/M metagenome (GOLD analysis project Ga0326597, IMG submission 203789) | Soil microbial communities from uranium-contaminated site in the Upper Colorado River Basin, Wyoming, United States - RVT100D185 | ecosystem: Environmental > Terrestrial > Soil > Contaminated >... | reverse complement strand
TTGGCCGCCCGATCGAGGGCCGCGACGCCGCGGATGTCGGAGTCGAAGAGGGGCAGCACGGCGCGGACCTGGCCGTCGAACTGCTTCTCGATCTCGCCGAGATAGCCTTCCTGCATCTCGATCCGGTTCCGCACGAAGTCCGGCGCGGCCTCGCCCTCCTCGGGCCGGATCACGCCGTTGACGATCACCCCGCCGACCGGGATCCCGAAGTCCGTGAACCAGTCGATGAACCGCCTGATGACGGCGATCGGCAGCGCCTCCGGCAGGGTGACGAAGAAGAAGGCCGTCTTCGCGGGGTCGGTCAGCAGCTCGCGCGCATGGCGGATTCGCTCGCGAAAGTCGACGAGGTAGAGCATGAGCGGGTCTTCCTCCTTCTTCTTGGTGAAGGAGAGGGCCTCCCGGAGCGACTGCGCCTCCTCGCGCGACTTGAGCATCTTCTCGACCCACAGGCCGTAGACTTTCGACATCCCGAGCAGCCGCCGGGCGTTGGCGGTCGGCGCAGTGTCGAAGACGTACACGTCGTACTCATCCTTGAACATCATGTCGACCATGTTCTCGAACATGGCAGATTCCTCGAACGCGGGGTTCATCGTCGCCGCCTCGACGAACTCGTCGGCCTTGGTCGAGATCTCGGCGAACTTCAGGAACCACTGGATCTTCTCGCGGATCTCGCGCTTCGAGCGCTCGATCGCGTCCTTCGTGTCGATCTCGTGCGCCCAGAGGTTCTCGACGCCCGTGACCGGGGTCGCCTTGCCGAACACGTCCTGACCCAGCAGCCCGGACAGGCTGTGGACGGGGTTGGTCGACGCGAGCAGCGTTCGCCGGCCCGCTCGCGCAAGGTGGACAGCGTTCGCGCCGGCAAGGACCGTCTTGCCAACTCCGCCCTTGCCGCCGAAGAACACGTAGCGGAGACCGGGATGCTCGGCCTTGTAGGCGGCCATCGAGGTCCGGACGAGCGCCTGCTGCCGGGCCTCGGCGTTTGTCGTCATCGCTGCCTCCTCCCGCTCACGAGCCGTACAGCAGCCCGGCCACGCGCTCGATCATCGGCAGGCCGGTCACGTCGCGCTCCAGCTCCGGCACGTAGCCGAGCACGTCCTTGCCCAGCGTGCTGCGGATCTCATCGAGCTCGCCCCTCTGCATCTCGATCCGGTTTCGCAGGTAGGCGGGGATCTCCTGGCGGGCGAGCTCCTCCGGGATGACCCGGTTGACGACGTAGCCGCCGATCGGCACATCGAACTTGGCGAACAGCTCCGCGGCCTTGCGGGTGTCGAGCAGGATCATCTGCTCCGGGATGACGACGAAGAAGAAGGCCGTCCGCTCGCGGTCCGTCAGGATCCGGGAGGCGCTGTTGATGCGATTCCGGATGTACTGCAGCTCGCCGAGGATCTCGTCCTCGTCGACCTCCTTCTGGCGCTTCATCCGGGCGGCCACTTCCTCGTACTCGCGCATCTCCTCGCGGAGGTGGGTGATCTTGCCGATCCACTCGTCGTAGACCTTGGCCATCGACAGGTAGTACAGCGCGTGCCCGAGCGGCACGAGGTCGTAGATGTAGTAGTCGAAGTCGCCCTGGTTGACGATGTCGACGACCGAGTCGAAGATGGCCGACTCCTCCATGGCCGGCTCGGACGAAGCCGCCTGGATGTAGTCCTCGATCTCCTGCGGGACCTCGTCCAGCCCGTACATGTCGAGGATCTTCTGGCGGATCTCCTGCTGGTACTCCTTGATGTGATGGTCGGCGTCGATCTCCTGGGCCCACAGGTTGTCGACGATCCTGACCGGGCCCTGGCCGAAGATGTCCTGCTGGAAGATGTCGCTCAGGCTGGCCTGGGGATCGACCGAGAAGACGAGCACCTTCCGGCCCTGGCTCGCGAGCCACCACGCCGTGGCGGCCGAGAAGGTCGTCTTCCCCAACCCGCCCTTTCCCCCGAACATGACGTAGCGGCGGTCCGGGTTGGCCCGGAACACGGCGGCGAGGTTCGTGGACCCGGTGAGCGGCGTGGTCGCGGAGACCGTTGCGGGCACCTGCTGCTGCATCTCGGTGGCCTAGAACATCGCGTCCGTGAGGTCCTTCTCACGGAGCATCCGGCGCTTCCAGGTGGCGATCTGCGGGACCGCGTACGGCAGCAGCCGCAGGGAGTAGTACGGCGGCAGGATCGGCACGCCGAGCATGTCGCCCATCGTCGTGAGGATGAACAGGTGCTCCATGCTGGCCCGCGTTCGCATCGCGTAACGGGTCATGTCGTGGGCCGCCATCCCGTAGGTGACGTCCTTGAGCTTGCCCATGATCCCGCGCATGCCGCCTGGCTCGTCGGGCTGCTTTCCGGGGCGCGTCTCGTCTGGCATCGGGTCCTCCTCGTGCTCACACGCCGTGCAGATGGAACTCGTGCTCGTCGCTGTACTCGCGCTCGCGCAGGACACGTCGCTTCCAGGCCGTGATCTCCGGAGTGACGAACGGAAGCAGGCGCAGCGAGTAGAAGGGCGGCATGACCGGCACGCCGATCATGTCCCCGACGACGACCAACATGAACAGGTTCTCCATGGCCGTCCGCGTCGCCAGCGCCTGTTGCGCGAATTCGTAGCCGGTCATCCCGAACGCGAACTCGGCGAGAGCGGCCCGGATCCTGGCGGGCGGGGTGCCGGACTGTCGCTCGGGGGTCGTCATCGCGCCTCGAATGGGATGGTCCGCTGGCGGTAGCTTCAATGTCGGTCCCGAATCTACCAGAGCGCATCCGTCCGGAAACGAGACGGGGCGATTGACCGCCACCCGAGCCGCTCCATACTGCGTGTGCATGCCCGACCTGTCAGCCATCGGCACGTCGCTCGCGATCGCCGCCATCCTCGTCGTGCTGCTCTGGTTCGCGTTCGGGACACAGCGCAACATCCGGATCGGCAACGAGCTGCTGCGCTGGCTGCAGGACGGCCTGCCGCTCATCGGGGAGCGCACGACCCTGCGATGGCTGGGCAGCTCGGCGGTCGAGCTGCGGATCGGTGAGGCCGCCGAGCCGTTCCGGGAGGCGACGATCCTCGTCGTCCTTGAGCCCCGCGACGTGGGGCTGCTGTGGGCCTGGGCCCGCTGGCGGGGCCGCCGCGACTTCCTCATCGTGCGCGCGAACCTCCGGACGGCCCCCCGGTACGGCGTGGACGCCCGGGACCCGCGCGGCTGGACCGGCACCCTCGAGACCGAGGCGGATGACTGGCGTCCGGTCGACTGGCCGGACCCCGACGTGGAGACACGGGCGACGGCGGGCGCGGACCCGAGCGCCGTGTGGGCGGCCTGGCGGGCAATCGAGGGTGCCACCGGCGGGGTCTGGCGGCTCACCGTTCAGCCCGTGGTCCCGCACATCGAGCTTCACGTCCGTCCGCCCTCGCATGACGTCTCGTCGAGGAGACTGCTGGAGCCGATCCGTGAGCTCGCCGGTAGCCTGACCCGGCCTCGCTGACGAGAACCGGCCCGCTCCGGTGGAGCGGGCCGGTGGCACAGGTGCCGGTGGACGGGAGGTCAGCCGCTGGTGACGGGTGCCGGCTCCGGCGTGGGTGCGGTCCCGATCCGGTTCCACGCCTGCCAGGCGTCCCAGGCGATGACGAGCGCCGCCACCACCAGCAGGATCGCGACCGCGATCATCGCCCACGCGCCGAGCACGGAGATCAGCGCCTGATCCGCCCTCGTGGCGATGGTCACGAACAGGTTGTACGCCGTTATCACGGTGGCCGCGATGGTCGTGACGTACATGAACAGCATCGGGATGCCGGCGAAGGTCCAGTTCTTGCCGACCGAGCGCAGCCAGACCGTAACCAGCAGGAGGCTGAGTGCCGCCATCAGCTGGTTCGAGGCCCCGAACAGCTGCCACAGGTAGACCCAGGTGCCGGAGAGCACGAGGGCCATCGTGACGACCATCGACACGATCGAGGCGATGTGCTGGTTCTTGAAGCCCACCCAACGGTCACCGAGCCACTCGCCGAGCGTCACCCGCATCACCCGGAAGACGAGCTGGACGACGGTCAGGACGATGACGACGAAGACGCCGAAGCCGAGGGCCGTCCCGAACGGCAGGCCGACGACCCCGAACGAGGCGACGTTCAGCAGGTTCCCGACGCCCGCCGCGAAGGCACCCGCGCCGGCGCCGCCGGCGATGGCTACCGCAGTGAGCGACAGGAGCGCGAGGGTGTTCTCCGAGAACATGCCGCCGCCGCCGACCGGCAGCGCGTCGGTCTCGTACTCGAGCTGTCGGGCGGTTCCGACCGACCCGAACAGCGCGTGCCAGCCCGAGATCGCGCCGCATGCGATCGTCACGAACAGCATCGGCCAGAGTGGCTGGAGTGCCCCGCTGGCGATCTCGGGCGAGAAGCCCTTGAAGTCGGTGACCTTGAAGCTCGCGACCTCCGGGTTCGTGAACGGCGCCAGGACGGCGCCGATCGCGCTGATCCCGATCGCGAGCAGGGTGATCCAGAAGCCGATGTAGTTGACCGGTTGTGCGAACCGCCAGATCGCGGTGTTCGCCCCGAGGTAGCTGAAGATCAGGAGCAGCACGGCGGCCACGAGGAAGCTGGGCAGCACGTTGATCTCGCCGGTCTCGGCGTTGTACGCGGCGGTCGACGGCCGGACCCCGTCCACTGCGGCGGGGATCCGCGGGTCGGCGAACGTCGGGTCGATCACCCGGTACAGGGGCCCACCGCCGTCGATCGACTTGCTGAACGAGCTGATCGTGCCGGAGACCGGCCCGGTCGACCAGTCGATTGGCTGCCCCGGCGTGAACGTGGCGTTAAACGGCCCGAGCGCCATCGCGGCGATCGTGATCCCCACGGTGAGCACGGTCACCCACACGATGCTCGCCCGCATCCGGTAGATCGCGTAACCGGCCACGATGCCCATCACGGCGAGCACGAAGATGCCGAACGGCACGTCCGGCCGGGCCGCGAGGATCGAGGCAAGGATGCCGATGAACGCGCCGGCGATCAGCAGCAGGTAGAAGAAGATGAACACGAACAGGATCCGCCGCGTGCGCGGCGAGATGAGGCGGTGGGCGACGGCGCTCAGCGAGTTCCCGTCGTTGCGGACCGCCAGCATGATCGCGCTGTAGTCGCTCACCCAGCCGATGAACGTCACGCCGATCATCAGCCACAGGATGGAGGGCACCCATCCCCACAGGTTGGCGGCGGTGATCACGCCGACGATCGGGCCCGCCGCGGCGACCGACTTGAAGTGGTAGCCGTAGAGGACGAAGCGGCTGGTGGGCATGAAATCCGCCCCGTCCATGTACATCCGAGCCGGCGTGGCGCGGTTCGGATCGGACTGGATGATCGTTCGGTCGATGCGCTTGGCGTAGAAGTTGTAGGCGAGGTAGATCACCACCACGCCGATGACGACGACCCAGAGTGAACTCATCGGCATCCTCCCTTGTGCCGCACGGACCCCCCATGCGCGGCCGAACCCTGGTCGGCAGTCAGGCTGTCAGCTCAGGTCGGCCTCCTTTCGCGCGGTCGTCGCCGCGCGCCGGTCTGCGAGCGCAGCGGCGACGCGATCGTCGATCAGCCGGTCGAGGGCGGCGAAGTCACCGTCCGCCCGCTTGTCGCGCCCGTCCACGATGACCGCCGGATAGCGACCGAGCCGGTGGCGGATCGATGCGAAGAACCCCTCGATCGAGGCGGCATCAACGACGCTCACGCGGACGCGTGCTCCGTGGCGCTCGAGCAGCCGATGGATCCAGTCGGAGACCGCCTGGTAGTCGCGGGCGAGATCGTCCGGCAGCGCGCTGGCGGCCTCCCCCCGGCGGAGCCGCTCGCCGAGCCCCACCTCCTGGAAGGTGACCTCGCAGTGCTGACAGTGATAGAAGGCGGTCGGCGCGTACGCGACGACCTTGACCGCCACCGGGACATCGGCTCGGCGCATTTGGCCGCGAGGATACACCCACCGCCCAGTGTCGGCGAGGTGCCGACGCAGGACTGGGGCAGGGTCAGGCCGTCTCGGCGCGCTCCGCGAGCCACTCCTCGTAGTTCGTCTCGTCGACGCCCTTGTCGACGTCCGTCTTGGTCAGGAGCAGCGGAACCCGGCCCTGGCGGATCGTCTCCTCCGTGATGATGCACTTGCGGACGTCGGCCCGCTCTGGAATGTCGTACATGACCTCGAGGAGCGCCTCCTCGACGATCGAGCGGAGCGCGCGGGCGCCGGTCTTGCGGTCGAGCGCGACGTCGGCGGCGGCCTGGAGCGCGGCCGGGGTGAACACGAGCTCGACCTTGTCGAGCGACAGGAACTTCTGGAACTGGCGGGTCACCGCGTTCTTCGGCTCGGTGAGGACACGGACGAGGTCCTCCGACGTGAGCGCCGAGAGCGTGACGATGACCGGCAGGCGGCCGATGAACTCGGGGATGAGCCCGAACCTGAGGAGATCCTCCGGCATGAGCTTCTCGAGGACCTTGCCCCGGTCCGTTTTGCTCATGACCGCCTCAGAGCCGAAGCCGATCGAGCGTCGCCCCACCCGCTCCTCGACGATCTTCTCGAGTCCGTCGAACGCGCCGCCGCAGATGAACAGCACGTTCGTCGTGTCGATCTGGATGAAATCCTGGTGCGGGTGCTTCCGGCCTCCCTGGGGCGGGACGTTCGCGACGGTGCCCTCGAGGATCTTGAGGAGCGCCTGCTGGACGCCCTCGCCGGACACGTCGCGGGTGATCGACGGGTTGTCCGCCTTGCGCGCGATCTTGTCGATCTCGTCGATGTAGATGATTCCGCGCTGGGCTCGGGCGACGTCGAAGTCGGCCGCCTGGATGAGCCGCAGCAGGATGTTCTCGACGTCCTCGCCGACGTAGCCCGCCTCGGTCAGCGACGTCGCATCGGCGATGCAGAACGGCACGTCGAGGACCCGGGCCAGGGTCTGGGCGAGGAGCGTCTTGCCCGAGCCGGTGGGGCCGACCAGCAGGACGTTCGACTTCTGGAGCTCGACGTCGTCGACCTGATGGCCGGCGTTGACCCGCTTGTAGTGGTTGTAGACCGCCACGGAGAGGACCTTCTTGGCCTTCTCCTGGCTGATGACGTACTGGTCCAGGGCGAACTTGATCTGGCGGGGGTTCGGGAGCTTGGCAGCCTGCGGCCGGGCCTTCGGCTGCTCGAGCATCTCCTCCTCGATAATCTCCTGGCAGAGGTTGATGCACTCGTCGCAGATGTAGACGCCCTGGCCCGCGATGAGCTTGCGGACCTGCTCCTGGCTCTTGCCGCAGAAGGAGCAGCGATACGGAACCTTGGGTCCCTTGCTGCTGGTCGAGGTCACGCCTGTCGTCCTGCCTTCACCCGTGCGCTGCCTAGTCCTTCGGCTTCTTCGCCTGCTCGGTCGCCTCGACCGCGGCCGAGCCCTCGCCGCCGGTCATCCCGGCGTCGTGGGCCTGGGCGATGAGCGAAGCGCCCTGCACCGAATAGACCGCGTCGATGATGCCATAGTCCTTCGCCTGCTCGGGAGACATGAAATAGTCCCGATCCGTGTCCCTCTGGACCTTGTCGAGCGGCTGCCCCGTGTGGCGCGCGAGGATCTCGTGATTGACCTGGACGAGGTGCTCCCACTCCTTCATCTGGATCATCGCGTCCGGCGCGTTGCCGCGGAACCCGCCGGAGCCCTGGTGGATCATGATCCGGCTGTGGGGCAGCGCGTAGCGCTTGCCGTTCGCGCCCGCCGCGAGCAGGACCGCCGCCATCGATGCGGCCATGCCGATGCAGATCGTGCTGACCGGCGCGCGCAGGTACTGCATCGTATCGTAGATCGCCAGGCCGGACGTCACCTGGCCGCCGGGCGAGTTGATGTAGAGGCTGATGTCCTTCTCCGGATCCTCGGATTCGAGGAACAGGAGCTGGGCGATGACGAGGTTCGCGAGGTGGTCCTCGATCGCGTCGCCGAGAAAGATGATCCGCTCGCGCAGCAGGCGGGAGTAGATGTCGTAGGCGCGCTCCCCCCGGCTGGAGGACTCGATCACCATCGGCACGAGCATGTGCGGTCTCCTGTGACGTGCGGGCGCTGCGGCGCGCCGGTCAGCCGGCGCGCTCGGCGCCGGTGGGCTCGGCGCCGGCGGGCTCGGCTTCTGTCGGCGAGGACGGGGCGGCGTCGGTGACGGCGCCCACTTCGGTCTCCCCGATCGCGGCGCTCGCCGCCGCCGCCTCGGCGTCCACCGCCTGGGTGGCCACGTCCTCGGCGTGCGGAAGCGGCGGGTGGTCCGGGTGGGCGGCGAGCCAGGCGTCGACCTGCTTCTCGACGACGCGGGTTCGGCGCAGCGAGCTGCGGATGAAGTTGCGGCCGCGCTCCGACTCGAAGTAGCGGACCAGCTTCGGATCGCTGCCGTAGCGCTCCCGCGCGCGGGCGATCTCGGCAGCGACGTCGGCGTCGGAGATCGTCACGCCCTCGACCTCGGCGATCCTCGACAGGACGAGCAGGACCTTGACCCGCTTCTCGGCATTCGGGCGGAACTCGGCGTGGAGGTCCGCCTCGGACTTCTCGACGACCTTGAGGTAGGCCTCCTCGCCGATCCCCTGCCGGGCGAGCGAGGAGCGGAACTCGTCGTGGATGACCTCGACCTCCTGGTCGACCAGGATGTCCGGCAGGTCGAGCGTGGCGTTCGCGACGGCGTACTCGATGATCCGATCGGCGAACTCGTGGCGGGCGCGGTCGAGGGCGTTCCGCTCGAGGCGCTGACGGACCTCCGAGCGCAGGGCACCGAGGTCGGCGTACGGACCCATCGAGCGGGCGAACTCGTCGTCCGCGTCGGGCAGGATCTTCTCGCGGAGCTCCTTGACCTCGACCGCGAAGTGCGCCATTTGGCCGGCAAGCGACTCCTCCGCGTACTGCGCGGGAAACGTGATGTCGAACTCCTTCGTGTCGCCGACCTTGAGGCCGGTGAGGTGGTCCTCGAAGCCCGGGACGAGGCGCTCCTCGCCGAGGATGAGCGGCATCCGCTCGGCCGTGCCGCCCTCGAACGGCTCGCCGTCCCGCGTCCCGGCGAAGCCGATCACCGCGTAGTCGCCGGTCCCGGCGCCGCGATCCTCGACCGGCGCGAGCGTCGCGTTCTGGTCGCGCAGCTCCTCGATCACCTTGTCGACCTTGGCGTCGTCGATGGTGTCGATCGCGGGACCGAAGTTGAAGTTCCGATAGTCGCCCAGCTCGACCTCGGGCCGGACCGGGACGGTCGCGCTGAACCTGAGCGGCTTGCCTTCCTCGGCCTGGACGACCTCGACCTCGGCGTTCGCCAGCGGGAGGATCGACTGCTCGACGAGCGCCTGGCGGTAGGAGGTCTCGACGAGATGCTCGACGGCGTCGTCGAGGACGGCGCCCGGGCCGAGGACCCGCTCGAGTACGGCGCGCGGAGCCTTGCCGGGGCGGAAGCCGGGGACGCGGGTGCGGCGGCCGAGGTGGCGGACGGCATCGTCGATCGCGCGGCTGAGGCGCTCGGGGGGCAGCTCGATCTCGAGCTTTATGGAGCTCTTGGGAGCGGGTGTGGCGGTCACATTCATCGCCCGCGAAGTATACGGGCGGGGGCCCGAGTGGGCCGGGGCTGGCCGCCGCACCAGCCTGTTTGCGGCCGCACGGGCCTGGTAGGCGAGGTCGGGGTCGAACCGACACGCCGCTCACGCGGCACCGGCTCCTAAGGCCGGCGCGTCTGCCATTCCGCCACTCGCCCGCCGTCAGGGTACCGCGAAGCACTGCCACCCCGGGGCTCCCGCTCTGCCGACGCGCCGATTCGCGTTTTACCAACGCGGATGGTGATACGTAGTCCGCGCGGGCGCTTTCGAGGGCGGGACGACGGAATCCGCGCTCGAATCGTGCGTGTCGCGGGCGCTGCCAGGTGCCGTCCTGTTGCCAACACCACCGGGGTTGCTATCCGCGGGGCTCGGGGCGCGAAGCGGACCGATCCGCGGGGCTCGGGGCGCGAAGCGGACCGATCCGCAGGGGCTACGGGCCTGAGCTCCTGTCGCTGCCCCGTCCCGCCTCGCGCCGGGCACGGATCCGCTCGACCGCCTCCGAGAACGACGATCCCTCCGGGCTGAACAGCTCCTCGGCGAGGCGGCGACCGGCCCGCTGGGTGAACGGTTTGGCGAGGTTCGCCAGCAGCAGTGCGGTCACCGCTCCGAGGTCGCGATCGCGACGCTCCGGGGCGTGCTCTTCGAGGTACTTCGCGAACTCGCGCTCGAGCGTGCCGCGGACCTTGTCGCCGTCAGAGCCCAGCTTGCGCAGCGCCTTGTCGACCTCGTCCGGCAGCATCGACTTCGGCAGCTCCGCCTCCGGTCCCCGGATCGCACGCCGGATGCGGCGGAAGACCCGGCCGGGACCGCCGGTCACCAGGAATGCCGCCCCGGCGGCCACGCCGGCGGTCTTGAGCGGCTCCCGCCGAATCTTGGCCGGGATGTCGACCGCGGCCCGGCCGGCAGCCTCCAGCCGATCGATCTCGGCCGACAAACCCTCGCGGGCCGCTAGGACTTCGGCCCGAGCGGCGTCCGTGCGCGCACCCACTCGATGGTCTCCTTCGTCATGTCGATCGTCCGTCGTGGCGTGAACTTCGCCGTGAGCTCCTCGCTGTCGACGCCACGCCGGGCGAGGTCCGCCCCGAGCAATACCGGCCAGGCGATCAGCCCGATCGCCACGCCGACGGCCGCGCCGACCTGCGGCCCGAACGTGATCGCGCTGAACGCTCCGAGCGCCGCTCCCACGATCGCCCCGCCGACGAGGCCGGCGATCGCTCCGCCCATCCCGCCGCGGGCGCCGATCAGCAACCCGACCAGCGCCCCGACGATGGCCAGCGCGGCGGTGCCGACGGCGAGCGGCCGCACGTCGGGCGAGACCGTCGGGGCCACCTGCTCGCCGAGCCGCGCCCAGCCGGCGTTCGACAGGTCCAGGCCGAACAGCAGTCCGACGCCGACGCCGATGACGATCGCGAGCAGCAGCCCGACGCCCACGGCGCGACCCGAGCGCCCGACGGCGACGACGAGGGCGGCCACCGCGACGCCGAGCAGCAGCAGCGTTCCGTGGAGGATCCCCCAGCCGAGCGACCCGAACAGCCACTCGCCGAGGAACAGGAAGAGCCCGATCGGGAGCAGGAGGCCGATGAGGAGCAGGGCGCCGAGGGCGACGCCGGCGAACAGCGCGACCCGGCCGACCTCGGACATGATCTCGTCGAGCTCGGCCTTCCCGAGCTCGACGTGCGCGGCGACCAAACGCCTGGCGCCGTCGACCGTGGCGGCGAGCTGGGCACGGAGGCCCGGCGGCTCGCCGGACGGATCCGGGTGGAGCGCGGCACGGTTCGGCTGCTGGTCGTCCAGGGCTGGAACTCCGGCGATCGCTGCGGCTGGGGGCGTGGGCAGGGGGCGGGAGGATGATACCAGCGCCGCCGCAGCCGCCGGCAAGCGCCGGTCCACCGGGCGGGCGCCGATCCGCCGGCGGTCGATCTGGGGCGTGCGTGGGACCGGCGAACGGCGATCAGGCGGCCCCGCGGAAGGCGCGCAGGCCCAGCCGATCGGCCGCGTCGAAGAACCCGTACGTCCTGCGGAACGCGGGATCGAACGGCGGCGCCGGCCGGCCGGTGGCCGTCCGCCACAGCTGCGCCTCGATCTCCTCGAGCCGCGCGGCGAGCTCTGCCGGACCGCGCGGTGCCGGGATGTCCGCGTAGGTCGGCAGGCCGACTCGCAGCCGGACCGCCTCCTCCGGCAGGCGCGGGATGACGGCCAGCACGACGCGCGCGTGGGCGAGGGCGACGAGGTGCCACGGCTCGGCCCGCCGGAGCGGGATCGGGCCCGCGCCGGGCCTTTCGGCGAGCGTCCGTTCCAGCGCCGCCTCCGCGTCGGCGGCCTCACGCTCCGCTCGCGACCGCGGCGCGTCGACCCGCAGTGCGGCGACCTGGCGGAGCAGGTAACGCAACTCGTCGACGCCTGCCGCCTCGGCCCGCAGCCAGCCGACGAACCCGGCCTGGACGCCCTCGAGATGCGGCAGTGTCCGCTCGGCGAGGAACGCCGCCCCGCCGTCCGGCAGGGCGCCCTCGTCGACGACCGCGTCGAGCAGCTCGCGCGTCCGCCGGATCAGCTCGAGCAGGCGATCGAGCTCCGAGAAGCCGCTGTGCTCGATGTTGCGCATGTCCAGCCTCGTTGGCGCCCTCACGCCGTGGCATGCCGCGGGCGCGTGCCGATTGAGCGTGCGCGGCGCCGGCCGGCCGGCGCCGCCGGTCGATGGTCGCCTCGACCCGCCACGATGGTACCGGCACTCCGAAGGATTGTGGCGGACAAGCTGCGCGTCTGCGGTACGCTCCGCGTCATGCACCGCCGCCTGCTCACCGCCGAGTTCCTCGCCATTGGCTCGGAGCTGACCGTCGGCGAGACGCGCGACACCAACTCCGGAGAGATGGCGGCGTCGCTCACCGTCGAGGGCGTCCGCGTCCTCCGGATGACCGCCCTGCCGGACGACCTCGACGCCGTGCGCGATGCGTTCAGCGACGCGCTTGAGCGAGCCGACCTCGTCGTTTCGACCGGCGGCCTGGGGCCGACACCGGACGACCTCACCCGGGAGGCGCTGGCCGCCGCCGTCGGCGAGACGCCGGCGGTCGATCCCGGCACCGAGGCGTGGCTGCGCCGCATGTGGGAGCGCCGCGGCATCCCGTTTCCCGAGATCAACCTCAAGCAGGCCTGGCTCATTCCGTCCGCCACGGCGCTCGCCAACCCGAACGGGACGGCCCCCGGCTGGTGGGTCGATCGGCCCGACGGCCGCGTGGCCGTCACGCTGCCCGGGCCGCCGCGCGAGATGCGACCGATGTGGCGGATGGAGGCGCTGCCACGCCTCCGGGCGCGAGGGTTGGGCAGGCCGACGGCGATCCGGACTCTGCGCCTGGCCGGGATCGGCGAGTCGCAGGTCGCCGCCCTGCTCGGCGACGAGCTGCTCCGCGCGCGCAACCCCGATGTCGCGACGTACGCGCGCGCCGACGGGGTCGACGTCCGGATCTCGGCCGTGGCGGAGTCAGGCCCGTCGGTCGACGACGAGGCACGCGCCGCCGAGGCACGCGCCGCCGAAACGCT
>Ga0326597_10009505_pt1 | contig 13024 bp, 4 predicted proteins | sample RVTome_12_FD_203789 | JGI IMG/M metagenome (GOLD analysis project Ga0326597, IMG submission 203789) | Soil microbial communities from uranium-contaminated site in the Upper Colorado River Basin, Wyoming, United States - RVT100D185 | ecosystem: Environmental > Terrestrial > Soil > Contaminated >... | reverse complement strand
GACGCTCTTCTACACCTTCACGTCGTTCACCACTCCGCCATCGATCTTCAAGTTCGACGTCGCCTCGGGCGCGTCCGACGTGTTCCGCCGTTCCGAGGTCCGCTTCGAGCCCGACGATTACGAGACGAAGCAGGTCTTCTACACGAGCCGCGACGGGACACGCGTCCCGATGTTCGTCGTGCACCGGAAGGGGCTCGTCCTCGACGGATCGAATCCATGCTTCCTCACCGGCTACGGCGGATTCGACATCAGCATGAAGCCGTACTTCAATCCGCTGATGATCGCGCTGCTCGAGCAAGGCGTGGTCTTCGCGCAGCCGAATCTGCGCGGCGGCGGCGAGTACGGCGAACGCTGGCACAAGGCCGGAATGCTCGGGAGCAAGCAGAACGTCTTCGACGACTTCATCGCGGCGGCCGAGTTTCTCATCCGCGAGAAGTACACCTCCTCCGCGAAGCTCGGCGTCGAGGGCGGCTCGAACGGCGGGCTGCTCGTGGGCGCCGTCGTCAACCAGTGTCCCGAACTCTTCAAGGTGACGCTTCCGGCCGTCGGCGTCATGGACATGCTCCGCTACCACAAGTTCACGATCGGCTGGGGCTGGGTCGTCGAGTACGGATCGAGCGATCGCGAAGAGGACTTCCGCTGGCTGCGCGCGTACTCCCCGCTCCACAACATCGCGCCGGGCGTTTCGTATCCCGCGACCCTCGTCACGACGGCCGACCACGACGACCGTGTCGTGCCCGCGCATTCGTTCAAGTACATCGCCGCGCTCCAGGAGGCGCAGGCCGGCCCCGCGCCGGTCTTGATCCGCGTGGAGACGCGGTCGGGACACGGATCCAGCAACGTGACGAAGGCGATCGAGACGACGGCCGACGAGTTCGCCTTCTTCCTGTTCCATACCGGCTCGTCGCCCGCGTTCCCCGCGCAGTGAGGCGCCCGGATTGTCGTATCCTTGTCGTCGCACCGTCCCGCCGTTCCCGTTTCCGGAGGAAGAGCATGCTGAAGCGATGTGTCGTTCTGCTCCTCGCCGCCCTGTGCGGCCTCGCGTCGAACCCCGGCGCCGCGCAGGCGGCGCAGCTTCCAGCCTCCCGCGATCCGCTCGTCCGGAACATCGACCCGGGCGTGAAGCCGAGAGACGATTTCTTCCTCCACGCGAACGGCGGCTGGATCAAGGCCCACCCGATCCCGCCGAGCGAGCGGAGCTGGAGCATCGCGAAGGAGATCCAGGAGGAGATCTACGTTCAACTCCGCGGCATCTGCGATGAATCCGCGGCGAAGGCGGACGCGCCGGCCGGAAGCAGCGAGCGGAACGTCGGGAACTTCTGGAAGGCGGGCATGGACACGTCGTCGGTCGAGGCGCAGGGGATCGCGCCGCTCCGTCCGGAGCTGGACCGGATCGGGGCGGTCGAATCGCGCGCCGCACTTCTCGAGACGGCGGCGTTCTTCCAGACGATCGGCGTCAACGTCCTCCACTCGCTCTACGTGGGGCAGGACGACAAGAACAGCACCGCGTACGTCGTCTTCCTTCATCAGGGAGGGATCGGGCTCCCCGACCGCGATTACTACTTCCTCGACGATCCGACGACCGCCAAGATCCGCGAGGAGTACCCGAAGCACATCGCGGCGATGTTCCGCCTCCTCGGAAGCGACGAGGCGGAAGCCGAGAAGAGCGCGCGCGCCGTCCTCGGGATCGAGACCGCGCTCGCGGCGGCATCGCGAACGCTCGAAGAGCGGCGCGACCCGTACGCGAACTACAACAAGATGTCGGTGGACGGACTCTCGGCGGCGACGCCCGCGATCGACTGGAAGCGCCAGCTCGCGGCGATGGGCGTGCCCGCGTTGGATTCGGTCGTCGTCGGACAGCCGGAGTTCTTCGCGGGGCTCGACTCGACGCTCGGCGCGGCGCCGCTCGATGCGTGGAAGGACTACCTCCGGTGGAGCCTGGTCAACACGTACGCGCCGTACTTGAGCTCCGCATTCGACGAGCAGGACTTCCGCTTCTACGGCACGATCATGTCGGGGCAGGAGGAGCAGCGCCCCCGGTGGAAGCGCGTCCTCGACGCGGAGGAGAACGCGATCGGCGACCTCATGGGACAGGTCTGGGTCGCGCGGTACTGTTCGCCCGCGACGAAAGAGCGCTACGAGAAGCTCACGGAGAACGTCTTCGACGCGTACGCGGAGCGCATCAAGAAGCTCCCGTGGATGAGCGAGGAGACGAAGGAGAAGGCGCTCGCGAAGCTCGCGAAGGTCGACCGCAAGGTCGGCTACCCGGACACGTGGCGCGACTACTCGGGCCTCACGATGGAACGCGATTCGTACGCGCGCAATCAGATGCGCACGAACCAGTGGTGGTTCCGTTACTACATCGACAAGCTCGGAAAGCCCATCGACCGGACGGAATGGTTCATGTCACCACAGACGTACAACGCGTACTTCGACGGCTCCAAGGTCGAGATCGTGCTCCCCGCCGCGGCGTTCCTCGTGCCGGGCGTCGCCGATTCGCTCCTCGACGACGCGATCCTCTACGCCTACGCGGGAGGCTCGACGATCGGGCACGAGATCACGCACGGGTTCGACGATCAGGGGCGCCAGTACGACGCGAACGGGAACATGAACGCTTGGTGGACGGCGCAGGATTCGACGCGGTTCGCCGAGCGCGCGATGTTGCTCGTCGAGCAATTCAACGCGTACGTCGTCGGCGACCGGAACGTGCGCGGCGAGGCGACGCTCGGGGAGAACATCGCCGACCTGGGCGGCGTCGTGATCGCGTACGACGCGTTCAAGAAGACGGACCAGTGGAAGAAGGGCGAGAAGATCAACGGGCTCACGCCCGATCAGCGGTTCTTCCTCGCCTACGCTCTCGCGTGGCTCGGGCACGCGAGGCCCGAAGCGCTCGCGCAGCAGATCATGACCGACGTCCACTCGCCGCGCTTCCTCCGTGTGAACGGTCCCGTGTCGAACATGCCGGAGTTCTACGAGGCGTTCGGCGTGAAGCCCGGCGACCCGATGCACCGGACCGAGGAGAAGCGGGTCGCCATCTGGTGATGCCGGCAGGCGTGACCGCCCTCGTGCTCGCCACGGCCGCCGCGTGGGCGACGACTACCCGATCTGGGCCATCGGAGTGATCGACGTGCGCGCGGCCGGCCAGGTCGCGGATCTCTTCGATGCAGTCATGATCGAGGGCGGCACGGTCGTGGTGAACCCGGAACCGGCGCCGGTCGCGATTCCGAAGCTCGGGTACGTTTCGGGGAAGGATGCGGTGTTCGTGGAGCGGTAGCGCGAGGGCTCTTGGAGCTGGGTCGGATGCTGCAGGCATGCGCGCATCGATCAAGACGCACGTTGAGGTTCGGTGTCTGACCTCGACTGATCCGGCGGCGCTATCGGACGATCGCGACCCGCCCCCATCGCGAGACGCCGCCGGAGTCGAGCCTCGCGTAGTAGATCCCCGCGGGGACGGCGCGGCCGTCGCCATCGCGCCCATCCCAGACGATCGAACCGGCTGCCGATGCACCTTCGAAATGCCGCACGAGCCGTCCGGCCGCATCGACGACGGAGATCTCGAACGATCCCGACGGGACCGCTCCCACCTCGAACGTCGTCGATCGGTTCGCGGGGTTCGGGACGATCCTCAAGTTCAGATCGTCCGGTGCGGGCGGCGACTCGACGGCGACGGGGCTCATTCCGATGCCGATGACCGCGTCCGTCGAACCCGCAAGATCGACGTACATCCCGGCGTTGTAGAACTGAAGCATGAGGAAACGCACGTGTGTGACCTGCGGCGTGCTGGATGCACGGAACTTGAGCTTGTAAATCTGGCCCGGACCGGTGAGCGACATGCCGCCGCAGAGGAGCACATCGGTGATCGTATCGGTGCTCGCTCCCTGCCGGAAGATGTGGAACGTGTTATGACAAGCGTTCCACATCAGCGCCCCCTCTTGGAGCGAGAGCGGGGACGTGGGAAGGAGCGTGAGCGCCGCGGGATCGTAACCGACGACGGCATCGAACCCGTTGAATGGTGTGCCCGCAACGGGAACCGTGATCTCGAGCGTGAACTCGGCGCCGGGCGAGACCTGCGAGGAGACGGGTGAAAAGGTCGCTGTCACCCCCTGCCCCGCAGCCGAACCGGCTGCGAAGAGCAGCATCACGGCCGACATCGCAACACGAAACTTCATCATCGTGACCTCACGGGGCGTTCAGCGGACGGCCGACCCCCGTGCCGGAGCCGGCTGCCCGCCTTTCCCCTACTTGATGAACGCGATCGTCCGAGTGAACCGGCCCATTGAGGTCGAGAGACGCGCGTAGTAGACGCCCGCCGCAACCGGCCGGTCGCCTTCGTCGCGGCCATCCCAGACCGCCTGATACTCACCCGGTTCGCGATCGGCGTGGAGAAGACTCTTCACGCGACGGCCGTCGACCGAGTACACCTCGAGATCCACCGTCCCGCGTTCCGCGAGACTGAACGTGATCGTGGCGATCTGGCGGAACGGATTCGGGGTGACTGCCTTCAACTGCGTGACCGATGGGACGGCCGGCGGAGCGGCTTCCAGTGCCGTGTTCACAGGAATCGGCTGGTTCCGAACGTTCCGGCCTGCCGCCGACTCGATGCGGATCTGCGGGTCTCCCGGCGAGAGCACGCGGAAAGCCATCGTGGCGAGCGTGCCTTCACCGACGAGCCCTGCGGTCCTCAGCGCCACCGCGTCGATCGTACCCGGCGCCGCGGACAGCGCGATCCCGCCCTGGTCCGAGAGCCATGCCCCGGCCGCGTGTCCAACGGGCTCCACGACGGCCGGATCCCATCCGAGCGCCGCGGAGAACGCCATGAGCGCGCCCGACCCGCGCAGCGTGAGATCGACAGTGATCTCTGCTCCCGGCGTCACGCGTTCCGGCGCAGTAAGCACGGCGACGTCGGTCGCGCCATTGGTCGCCACGAACAGCGGCTTCGCAGCAGAGACGAAGTCGTAGTTGATGGCAAACATCACGAGATCCTCGAATCCGACGTAGTTGTCGGTCGTCGGCCGGCCGTCCACGTACATGTTCGTCGTCGGACCGACGTCGAGGTAGTTGAACTCATGCGCCGGCGTGAGCGTGATCCCGTAGTGCGAGCCGAGGAAGGAGACATCCTCCGTGGAGACGCGGTTGTTTCCGACACCCGGGTTCCCGGGATCGTTCACGTCGCCCAGGTGGTAGTTCAGGGTGCCCGCCGTCACGTTCGATGCGTCCGACCAGGTGCCGAAACCATCCCTCACGTACGCGACGAAGTAGTAGTAGTCGCGCACCGAGGTGAGATCGGTGTCGTCCGGATCCGTGGCGCCCGTCAGCTCCCATCCGGCGCCGGGCGGATAGACGGGCAACGCAGTCGGCACATCGCCGCCGGCATCGTCGTATTCCGGATACTGGCCGAAGCCCTTGCGCCAGACTTCCACCGTGGTGCCCAGCGGCGTCTCGGTCCAGTCGAGCCGGATACGTGTCGTCGTGCCGTCCGGGTTGCCGGTGAGGACCTGCGTGGCGGAGAGGTCGGAAATCGGCGCGACCGCCGGATTCGCCGCGAAGCTCGCAGCGATGGTGTGGTTTGCCGTGACGATCGTGAAGTCGTAGTTCGCGACCGCGCCGACGGAGACTCCGTCCACGAGCACGTCGTCGATGTGGTAACCGGAATCGGCGGCGATCGCGAACGACTGCGAGCCGCCGCAGTTCACCGCGACGTCACCGTTCGGGGTGATCGATCCGTTCGGCCCGGCGCTCGCGGTGATCGTGTACACGGTGAGCGCGAAGCTGGCTTCGATCGTGTGGTTCGCGGTCACGTTCTCGAACGTGTGGCTCGTCACCGCGCCGACCGAGACGCCGTCCACGAGCACGTCCGCGACGTGGTAGCACGCGTCCGGCGCGATCGAGAACGTCTGATCATCGCCGCAGTTGACGGTGACCGGCCCCTCCGGGTCGATCGATCCGTTCGCGCCGGCCGAGGCGGTGATCGTGTAGGTGATGATCACGAACGTGGCGGCGATCGTGTGGTTCTCGGTCACGTTTATGAACGTGTAGCTCGTGATCGGGCCCTGCGAGTTGCCATCGACCACGACATCCACGATGTCGTAGCACGGATCGGCCGCGATCGTGAACGACTGGTCCGCACCGTGGTTGACCGGCACGACGCCGCTCGGACTGATTGAACCTCCCGTGGCGGCGGTCGCCGTGATCGTGTATGTGTCGAGCGCAAAGGTGACGTGAATCGTGTGGTCGGCCGTGACGTTCGTGAACGTGTAGCCCGTCATGGCGCCGACAGACACGTCGTCCACGAGAACGTCGAGCACGTGGTAGTTCGCGCTCGGCGTGAACGTGAACGACTGGTTCGCCCCATGGTTCACCGGGACGGCGCCGCTCGGAGCGATCGAACCGTTCGGCCCCGCGGTCGCCGTGATCGTATGCACGTCCACCGCGAAGCTGGCGGCGATCGTGTGGTTCGCCGCGACGTCCGTGAAGTCGTAGCTCGGTACCACGCCCACGGAGACCCCGTCCACGAGCACGTCCTCGATGTGATAACCGGCGTTCGCGGCGATCGCGAACGACTGGGAACCGCCGCAGTTCACGGAGACGTCGCCGCTCGGGGTGATCGAACCGTTCGTCCCGGCGGTCGCGGCGATCGTGTACACGGTGATCGCGAACGACACGGAGATCGTGTGGTTCGCGGTCACGCCCGTGAACGTGTAGCTCGCCGCCGGCCCTTGCGACACGCCGTCCACGACGACGTCCGCGACGTGGTAGCAGGCGGCCGGGGTGAAGGTGAACGTCTGATCGCCTCCGCAGTTCACCACGACCGCGCCGGCCGGATCGATCGATCCGTTCCCGCCGGACGAAGCGGTGATGGTGTACGTGAGGAGCGAGAAGGTGGCCGCGATCGTGTGGTCCGTGGTGACGTCGGTGAACGTGTAGCTCGTGATGGCGCCCTGCGAGACGCCGTCCACGAGGACGTCCGCGATCTGGTAGCACGAGTTAGGCGCGATCGTGAACGACTGGTTCGCACCGTGGTCCACGATCACAACGCCGGACGGGGTGATCGACCCGCCCGCGCCGGCCGAAGCCGTAATCGTGTGCGTGTCGATCGCGAAGGTCACGGAGATCGTGTGGTTCCCGGCCACGTTGTCGAAGGTGTAGCTGGACATCGGACCCTGCGAGGCACTGTCCACGATCACGTCGAGCACGTGGTAGTTCGCGTCCGGCGTGAACGTGAACATCTGGTCCGCGCCGCAGTTCACGCTGACGTCCCCCACAGGATCGATCGACCCGTTCAGGCCGGCGCTCGCCGCGATCGTGTACGTGTCGATCGCGAAGCTCGCATCGATCGTATGGTTCGCACTCACGTCCTGGATCGTGTAGCTCGTCACGGCGCCGACCGGATTGCCGTCCACGAGGACGCCCAGGACGTGGTAGCACGGATCGGGCGTGATCGTGAACGTCGCATCGTCACCGCAGTTCACCGTCACGGCGCCGGCCGGATCGATCGCGCCGTTCGCTTCTGCGGTAGCCGTGATGGTGAACGTGTCGACCGCGAAGCTCGCCGCGATCGTGTGGTTCGCCTGCACATTCGTGAACGTATAGCTGCCCGCCGGTCCGATCGAGATGCCGTCGACGAGGACGTCGGCGATGTGGTAGCAGTCGTTCGGCGTGATCGTGAACGTCTGGCTGCCGTCGTAATTCACGGTCACCGCGCCCGAAGGATCGATCTCTCCGTTCTCGCCGGCGCTCGCCGTGATCGTGTACGTGTCGATGGCGAAGGTCGCGGAGATCGTGTGATCGGCCGTCACGTTCGTGAACGTGTAGCTCGTCATCGTGCCGACCGAGTCGCCGTCCACGGTGACCTTGGCGACGTGATAGTGCGCGGCCGGCGTGATCGTGAACGTCTGGTCCGCCCCGTGGACGACATTGATGGCGCCGTCCGGCGCGATCGTGCCGTTCGCACCCGCGCTCGCCGTGATGACGTGGTACGCGATCGCGAAGTCGGTGTCGCTCGCGTCGGCCGCGCCGTTTCCGTGGACGTCCACGGCGCTGACCTGCACCTTGACCGTCCCCGACGGCGGCGCGGGCACGGTCCACGGAAGGGATGTCTGCGTGCCCGGGAGCCCGCTCGCGATCACCGTGTACGGCGCACCGCCCGTCGTGGAGTAAGCCACTTCGTACGAGGCGATCCCTTCCGCATCGGAGCCGGTCCACGTGATCGTCTTCGACTCGCCGATGTACCAGGTCTCGCCGCCGTTCGGCGACGTCACGTTCACGGTCGGGGTGGAGCGATCGATGAGCGCGGTGCCGGGATCGCCGGCCGCCCCGGGGATCGTGACGTTGCCGCAGTCGCGAAGGACCACGCTGTCGATCGTGATCGTCCCCGTGCCGCTCTCTGCCGTGCTGGTCACCTCGACCTCGAAGAGCGTCCCGCTCAACGCCGTCGAACCGCACGGCGGGCCCAGCGTTGTCCCGTCCACGAGGTACGACCCGCCGCCGAGATCGACCGTCTGCATGGAGACGTTCCGCCCACCGTCGGCGTTGAGATACCCGCCGTCCTGAGGAAGCATGATGCTGAAGCGGCCGTCCGGAAGCGTCAGGTTCGACGAGGCGGTGATGTGAATGCTGAACGCCATCAGGGCCGGCGTGCCGGCCGTCCGGGTGATGTTCACCGGGATCGAAACCGGATCGGCGATCGTGATGTAGGCCGGGGTGGAGGCGCCGCCCTCGACGGTCGCTCCCGCCGCGAAGCTCGCGGCGATCGTCTGGTCCGCCGTCACGTTCGTGAAGGTGTAGCTCGTCACGGCGCCCACGGAGACGCCGTTCACGAGGACGTCGGCCACCTGGTAGCCGCCGTCGGGCGTGATCGTGAAGGTCTGATCCGTGCCGTTCGGAACCGAGACGGCGCCGACCGGGTCGATCGACCCGTTGGCGCCGGCCGTGGCGGTGATCGTCCAGTTGGACTCCAGCGCCTCGCCGATGGCGAAGTCGCTGAACGAGGTGACGCCGGTCGCCTGCGTGCTTGTCGCGGTGCGCGTCCCCGCGGTGGTCGGGAACCAGCTGCCGCCCGTGTAGCGCTCGACGTCGAAGTTCCCCGTGTTCGCCCCACCGTCCACGTCGGCCGCGTCGAAGTTGAACGTCGCGTCATAGCTCGTGAAGCCGACGCCCGCGTTCGTGAGGGTCCAGGTGCGGTTGACGCTCTTGGCAGGGTCGAGGTCGGAAGATCCGATCTGCACGTGGTCTCCCGCTGACGTGCTCGCGGTGACGTTCCCGCTCGTGAGAGCTGTTCCGGGGAAGTCCAGCGACACCGGGGCGTACACCGTGGCGTCCCCGATCTCGAATGTCTGCGATGCGTTCCCGACGCTCTCGTTGACCGGCTTGCGGAGATTGCCGGCGATGTAGCGGCCGCCGCCACCCCCGCCCGCGCCGGTGATGCTCCCGGCCGAGCCGATCGTCACGGTGGAGGCGCCGCTCGTGATCTTTCCGTTGGTGAGCGTGAGAAGCTGGCTCACGGAGACGTCGTCGTTGAGAGCGAGCCCGGCCGCGTTATTGAGCGTGAGATAATCGAAGTCCGTCGCGCCCGTCACGCTCTGCGACGAGGAGCCGGTGAAACCGACGGCGCGGCTCATCGGCGTGAACGTACCGGTGAGCGACCAGTTGCCGCCGACGTTGATGTCGCCGCCGATCGAGCCGGAGAGTTCCAGCGTGCCGGCGATGTTCACGTCGCCGAGCACCGTGAGCCCCTGCGTCATGCCGCCCGACTGGTTCAGCGTGAGCGCGGAGCCGCCGTCGATCGTGAGGTCGCCGGCGATCTGGCGGGCCGTCCCGCCGCCGCCGTTCGCGGCGAGATCGAGCGTGGTGCCGCCTGTCACGAGCACGTCGTTCGGATACCCGGCGCCGCTCGCGGCGCTCCACTCGGAGCCGCGGCCGTAGGAACCGCCCGCGTTGTACTTGAGGAGCGAGGACGCGCCGTAGTTCGGCGCGCTCGTGAAGTAGCCGCCTGCCGCTATCTCGCACGTGCCGTCGAGCGTGAGATTCCCCGCGTTCGACACGCCTGCGCTCGTCCGGAAGAGTCCCGCGACCGTGCGCGCGGTGTCCATCGTGATCCCGCCCGCGCCGTTGACCTCGACGGTCGGCGGTCCATTCGTTGCCGGCCAGTACGCGTCGTTCCCGACCCCGTAGCTTCCGCTCGTGTTGTTGAACAGCAGGCGCCCGCTCGCCCCGTAGGTCCATGTCCCGGAGTTCCCGGCCCAGGATCCCTGGTTGATCTGGAAGGTGCCGTCGACCGTCATCGTCCGGCCGGCCGCCACCCAGCTGCCGGCCCCGAAGTTCGTGTCGTTGGCGACGGTCTTGCCTGAGGCGATCTGCCAATCCTTGTTGCTGTTGTTGAACGTGCCACCGGAAGTAGAGAACGACACGGACGGCGATCCCCCGGTGAAGATGATGGTGGCGAGCCCGGCTCCAGTGGACGTGAACGTTCCCCCAGTCTGGCTGAAGTCGCCGCCGATGTTGAGCGTGCTCGTCGCGCTCCCGCTCGTCAGATTGAGGACGCCGCCCTGCACCACCACGTCCCCGCCGACGGTCAGCGTCGTCGACGCCGGCGAGTTCGCGACGAGCCGGAATTCGCGCGTCGTGCCGCCGGTGGACAAGACCGTCAGCGCGCCCTGCACGTCGGCGAGCGTGCCGACCTGGTTCCAGCTTCCCGCGAGCGTCGCGACGTTGATCGTGAGATTGCCCCACGCGACGGGATTCGGAAGAGCCGTCGGCGACGTTCCGCCGTTCGCCCACTGCTGGAATTCGACGGTGCTCGCTGCGCCGAACGTCCGCGATTCCGATCCCGGAACGTCGGATGCCGCGCCGTTGCTCGCGCCGCTCGCGGCGTCGTGCACGTAGAGCCCGCCGTCATCCAACTGGAAGATCGGAACCGCGACGAGGTTGTTCGCCGTGAGCGTGCCGCCGCTTTCGATCTGGATCGTCGCCCCCGTTCCGGAGACGTTCCAGGGCGCGGCCGTTCCCATCGCGTGACCGTTCTGGATGACGAAAACGTCCCCGGACGCGAAGTCCGCCGGAGCCGAGCCCCCGCCTCCGCGGTTCGAGTCCCAGCTCGACGTCGACTCGGGCGTCAAGCTGCCTTGGGAGTAGTAGGTGGCAGCCCATACCGCGGGAGCCGCGGCGGCGAGAGCGATGAGACTCAGACAGATCGCGAAACCGGCCATACCGAGCCGCGCGCGAAGAATGGGGTTGACGCTCATCATCTCGTGAACCTCCGGACTGGAACGCGAAGAAAGGACCGGGCGGATGGGATAGTCGATGCGGATGCCACAGTCGATATGGTGCATGGCGGGTCGACAGCCGACGGAAGGCAGCACCGACTCCGAGATCCCGGAGTCCGGCGCCGGGGCGATGGAAGGCCGGGCAGTTGCCCGAATTCCCCGGTCGGCTCGAGTTCGATGATCCCGCTCCTGTGTGCAGTCTCAAGGCGCATACGGATGAGCGATCGCATGGTCGAGGGGTTTGAAGCAGACAAACACTAGCTGTGATTCGAGGCAAAGTCAAGCAGGAACGTGGGTCAGGTCACAAACTAACTCACCACTTGGACACCGCTGGCCGCAGAGAGGGCGGTCAATTCAGAGGTGTCAACTCAAGCCGACGCTCATGGCACCGGACGGCCGGCTCGGGACCTCGCACGCTCGTCCTGGTTCGGCCCTCATGCGAATCCCGCCCCGCTACCCGGGCCGCGGAGATCCCCGAAGCATGCCGTTGACCCGGAAAGCCTCCCGGGGCATCGTTGACGCGTTCTCCACCCCCGGTCTCCGGGATGTCCGACCTCGCGAGGAGCAGCCGATGGCCTCCATGAAAGTCGCCGATCAGGCCCCGCCGAAGCCCGCAGCCGCCACAGGATTCCAGCCGTTCGTCCCGCCCGAGCAGGTCATCCCCGAGTTCACCTGGTCCGCGGTGACGCTCGGCGCGATCCTGGGGATCATCTTCGGAGCCTCGTCCCTCTATCTCGTGCTCAAGGTGGGGATGACCGTCTCGGCCTCCATTCCGATCGCCGTCCTCTCGATCACGCTCTTCCGCGCCTTCCGGCCGCTCTTCGGCCGCAACGCGACGATCCTCGAGAACAACATCGTGCAGACGACCGGCTCGGCCGGCGAGTCGATCGCGTTCGGGGTGGGCGTGACGATGCCCGCGATTCTCATCCTCGGGTACAACCTCGAATACATCCGCGTGGCGCTCGTCGCCGTGCTCGGCGGGCTCCTCGGCGTACTCATGATGATCCCGCTCAGGCGGGCGTTCATCGTGAAGCAGCACGGGAAGCTGTCATATCCGGAAGGGACCGCGTGCGCGGACGTGCTCATGGTGGGCGAGAAGGGCGGCACCTCGGCGAAGCTCGTCTTCAGCGGGTTCGGGATCGGCTTCGGGTACTGGCTCTTCGCGAACGGGATGAAGTTCTTCAAGGAGATCCCGGAGCGGGCGCTCGGCTTCTTCAAGGGCGCCACGGTGTCTGCCGAGATCGCGCCGCACTTGCTCGGGGTCGGCTACATCATCGGCACGCGCATCTCGAGCATCATGGTCGGAGGAGGCGTGCTCGCGGCCTGGGTGCTCACGCCCGCGATCGTCTTCTTCGGCGAACGGCTCGGCGCGCCGCTCTACCCCGCCGAGAAGGTCATCGGTGCGATGACCCCCGCCGAGATCCGAAGCTCGTACGTTCTTTACATCGGCGCGGGCGCCGTCGCCGCGGGCGGCATTATCAGCATGATCCAGGCGCTCCCGATGATCTTCGCCTCGGTGCGCTCCGGCCTCAAGGACCTCGCGGACCGGAACGCCGCCGGGGCGGCGGCCAAGATCGTCCGCACCGAGCGCGACCTCCCGATGAAGTTCGTCCTCTTCGGCGCGCTCGCGCTCGTGCTCGCGATCTGGATCGCGCCGATGCTCCACATGAACGCGCTCGGCGCCGCGTGCATCGTGCTCTTCGGGTTTCTCTTCGTCACGGTCTCGTCGCGGCTCACGGGGGAGATCGGATCCTCCTCGAACC
>Ga0326597_10009504_pt1 | contig 13024 bp, 6 predicted proteins | sample RVTome_12_FD_203789 | JGI IMG/M metagenome (GOLD analysis project Ga0326597, IMG submission 203789) | Soil microbial communities from uranium-contaminated site in the Upper Colorado River Basin, Wyoming, United States - RVT100D185 | ecosystem: Environmental > Terrestrial > Soil > Contaminated >... | reverse complement strand
CGACGAGCGGCACGCGCGCGCGCAGCAGGACCGCCAGCGCCCGGCGATGGACGTCCTGCACGAACTCCATGAGGGGGCCCTCCGTGTCCTTGCCGCGGGGCACGAGCCACGCCGACAGCATCGGCACCAGCGTGCTGGCGAGCAGGTACGAGGCGATCATCGCGAAGCCCACCGCCAGCGTGAGGGGCACGAAGAGCTGGCCGCCGACACCCTGCATGAAAAACGACGGCAGGAACACCGCCAGAATGGCGAGGCGGGCCATCAGCAGCGGGCCCGACGTCATCCGCGCCGCCCCGAGCACCGCGCGGGCCGGCGACAGCCCCTGCGTCAGGTGCGTGTGGAGGCTCTCGACGAACACCACGGCCTGGTCGATGAGTAGTCCCACGGCCAGCGCCAGGCCGCCCAGCGTCATGATGTTGACCGTCTGGCCGGCCGCCCAGAGGCAGACGAGCGCCGCGAGCAGCGAGAACGGAATCGTCGTGATCACGATCAGGGCGCTTCGCAGGTCGCGGAGGAAGAAGAGCACGACGAGCCCGGTGAGCACAGCGCCGAGAAGCCCTTCGGTGACGAGACTGCGGATGGCGGCGACCACGTACTGCGACTGATCGAACTCGAGCGTAATCTCGACATCGTCGGGCGACACGGCCTGCATCTGGGGCAGCGCCGCGCGGATGTCGCGCACCAGCTGCAGCGTCGAAGCGTCGGACCGCTTGGTGACCGGGATGTACACCGTCCGGCGGCCGTTCACGTGCGCGTACCCCACGATGATGTCGGTGCTGTCCTCGATCGTGGCGATGTCGCGCAGGTACACCGTCGGCCCCGAGCCGGTCCTGACGGGCGAGTCGAGCAGGTCCGGCAGATGGTCGCCGAGCGTGGCGTTCGTCGTGGCGATGCGAATGAGATCGCCGGTCCGCACGTTGCCGGACGGCGAGATCGAGGACGCCCCGCGCATCGCCGCGACCGCCTCCTCCGGCGAGACCCGGTACGACCGCATCTGGTCCGGGTCGAGCCGGACGACGATCGCCCGCTGGTTGCCGCCGAAGGGCGGCGGCGCCGACACGCCGGGAATCGTGGCCAGCACCGGACGAACCAGGTTCAGCGCGATGTCCTGCATCTCGCCGGGCCCGCGGATCGGACTCGAGAAGACGAGCTGCGCCACCGGCACGCTGCCGGCGTCGTAGCGAAGCACGAAGGGCGGCACCGCGCCGGCCGGCATGAACGCGCGCGCGCGGTTGACGAACGCCACCGTCTGCGCCATCGCCTGGTTCATGTCGGTGCCGGGATGGAACACCAGCTTCATGAGCGAGGCGCTCTGGATGTTCTTCGATTCGACGTGCTCGATGCCCGTGATGTAGAGGAAGTGGTACTCGTAGTAGTACGTCGCGAAGGCTTCCATCTGCTGCGGGTCCAGCCCGCCGTAGGGCTGGGCGATGAAGATGGCCGGCGCGCCCAGTTGGGGGAAGATGTCAACCGGCAGTCGAACGATCGCCAGCGCCGAGCCGAGCGCCAGCGACAGCACGGCGACCAGTATCGAGATGGGCCGCTTCAGCGCGAGCCGGACGAACCACATAACCTATCTCCCTCCCGTCACGACAAATACGAGCCGGTGGCGGTTCACAGGCGTGAACCGATCGGCGATGAGCGAGGAGCCCGTCCGAGTAATACCGAACGGGCTCCTAGTAGGCGCGCTACGCGCGCTTATTCTTCGCATTCTGGCCGTTTTCTGCCGGCGAAGCCGGCCTACTAGGAGCGTGTTCGCCTTTCTCGGACACGCTCCTAGGGCTGCACGCGCTGCAGAAAAGGATCGAGGCTCCCCTCGGCCGTGGCCACCAGCAGGAGCCCCCGCCAGACGTTCAACTTCGCGATCAGGTCGTCGATCTCGGACTGCGTGAGCAGCCGCTGGGCGTCGGCGACTTCGACGATTCCGCTCAACCCGGACCGGTAGCGGGCGGTCGCCTGCTGCTCGTTCGCGCGGGCGGCCGCGAGCTGAAAGGGCGTGTTGGCGGCCGCGCGCTGCGCGCCGTCCAGCAGGGTCTGGGCCCGGCCCATCTGCCCTTCGAGATCGTCGATCACTCTTTCGTAGCGCGCCGTTTCCGCCACCTGCCGCTGCCGCTCGGCCTGTTCGCGCGCCTCGATGGCCGGCCGATCCATCAGCGGAAAGATCACGTTCAGCCCGACCGCCCAGTTGCTCACGTCGGGCGCCAGGCCGGAGAGGCCACCCGGGATCGTGCCGTCCGGCCGCACGCCGCTGCCGCGCGCGGACGTGTTGAACAGCAGGTTGAACCGTGGGAAGTACGAGCGCTCGAACACGCGGAGCCGGGCGCGGCTCTCGTCGACCGCCGCGTTCTGCTCGGCGGCCAGAGGGTGCACGATCTGTCCGGGTTGTCCCACTCCGCCGGGGCGCGCGAGCGCCGCAACCGCGTCGGCCGGCGGGGGCCCGAGCAGCAGGCCCGCGTTGATGCTGATGTCGGCGGGCGGGCGGCCGGTGTACTGCGCCAGCACAACCCGAGCCACCTGGGCGTTCTGCTCCGCGATGATCCGCTGCGTCTCGGCCACGGCAAGCTCCGCGCGCGTGCGCGTGGCATCCACCGCGGGACGCAAGCCGGCGTCCACGCGGGCGACCACCACGCCGTGAATCACACGCGCGCGCTCGACGGCGGCCGCCGCCGTCTGCAGCGTCTGCTCCGTGGCCACCACGTTGAGAAACGCCTCGGCCGCGATCGTCGCGACCTGCAGCTCGGTCACGTCCGCGGATGCCGACGCCCGCCGCAGCGACGACGCGGCCGACTCGACGCTGGCCGACCGGATGCCGAAGTCGAACGGCTCCCAGTTGAGCATGAGCCCCGCGGCGCTGCCCCAGGCGGTCTCGTTCCGGTTGACGCCGATCCCGCCCGACACGCCGGCAACGACGGGCTGCGGCAGCACCATCCCCACCACGCTGTTGCGCGTCGCCCGGTTGATCTGCCACAGCACGTCGGCTCGAGGCAGATAGACCGTGCGGGCGAGGTCAACGCCCGCCGCCGTCGCTTGAACATTCGCAAGGGCGGCGCGCACCGCAGGATAGTTGTCCAGCGCCAGCTTCACCGCATCGTTCAACGACAACGCCGCCGTCTGGGCGTGGGCCGAAGGCGCCCCGGCGAAGGACCACGCCAATGCGGCCGCGAGAACCAACCTCTTCATCGTCTCTGCTCCACGACGGGATCGCCCGTCACTTGGATCGGGACTTCATCTGCCGTTCGACGACGCCTCTGCGCATCTTCAAAAGGGGAACGGAGGAAAAGGAGGTTACCCCCCGATGAGGGGAGCGGCTTGTAAGCGTATTGTAAAAAGGACACAGCTCCGCCGGCGGCGGAGATCCGCCCGGACTGGGCGCCGGGGACCCGACCCCTGCTTACGTCAGAAGCTCAAACGCAGCCCGAACTGCATCTCCCGCGGGCTCCTCGCGCTGAAGATGCGCCCGAAGTTCGACGTCCCGAAGACCCTGTTCGGCACGTCGAAGTTGGCCCGGTCGAACAGGTTGAACACCTCCCAGCGGAACTCCAGTTCGGACGCGCCCCCCGGAGACCAGGTCTTGGCCACCGACAGGTCCATGTTGGCGAAGCCGGGGCCGGTCACGCTGTTGCGGCGCGCGCTCCCGAAGGTGTACGGCGCCGGCATGGCGAATGCCGACGTGTCGAACCAGCGGTCGGGCGTCCGCTCTCCGGCGGGCAGCGCCGCGTCGCGGAGTTGATCGGGCCGCTGCGCCGGACCGGCGCCGATGTTCGCGTTGTCGACGCCGAGGTTCACCGTGAAGGGCGCGCCCGACTGCGCGGTGAAAATGCCGTTGACCCGCCAGCCGCCGAGCGCCGCTTCGGCCAGCCCGCCCGCGCCGTCGAAGAACGGCAGCTGATAGACGCCGCTCGCGACGAACATGTGCCGGTGATCGAAGCTCGAATACGCCCACTCCCCGGATTCATCGAAGATGTTCCGCACGTTCTGCGGCACGTTAGACTCCGACTCCGTGGCACCGGGACTCGAGGCGTCGTCCTTCGACGTGGAAAGGGTGTAGTTCACGTTGTAGGCGAAGCTGTCGCGCAGCAGCCGCCGCTCGGCCTTGAACGTGACGCCGTGGTAGATCGACTCGCCGTCGAACCGGATGGCGTTGATGCGGCTCAACTGGGGAATCGGCCGGCGGGGCTGGATCGGCCCCGGCCCCGGCTCGGGGACGTTGTGGATCGTCGCGTTGTCGGCGCCAATCGTCCAGGTGCCCATGTACGACACCTCGACCATGGTCGAGGGGAACAGCTCGTGCTGCAGGCCGCCGCTCCACGTCTGGCTGTACTCGACGTTGTAGTCGAAGTCCATGATGCTCGCGCCGATCGTTCCGGTGGCGTCGGTCGTCAGCATGTTCTGCGTCGTCAGCGTCGGAACCCGGACGTCGACCGGCACGTCGACCTGCTTGGTGAAGAAGAAGGGCAGGTTGCGCGCGAACGCCGTCTGGACGCTGTAGGCCCACTGATTGAGGAAGACGCCGTACCCGCCGCGGATGACCGTCCGGGAATCGTTCAGGTTCAGCGCAAAGCCGGTGCGCGGAGCGAGGCGCACGGCGCTAGGGTCGAGGAGGCCGCGCCCCCAGCCGGCGTCCTGCGACGTCACGTAGGGAATCGGAATCAGCGGCAGCAGCGGCTGCGCCGACGAGTCGATGCTGCCGTTCGCGTCGCTGGCGACGACGAACCGGCCGCCGGGAACCGACAAGTCGACCGAGGAGAGCCGGTTGTTCGCGTCGTACATGTGCTGGTTGTACTCGTACCGCAGGCCGACGTTCACCGTCAGGTTGTCGCGCACCCGCCAGTCGTCCTGCGCGTACAGGTGCAGCCAGTTCGAGCGTCCCTCTTCGTCGCCGCGGCCGATGCCGGAGGCCGCCGAGGTCGGATAGCCCAGCAGGAAATCGGCGAACGCGTTGCCCGAGAACTGTCCGGTGTAGGTGAACGCGCCGCGTGCGTTGTCGGGCTGAACGGGCCGGAGCTGCAGGTGGAAGTAGTACGCCCCGAACTTGATCCGATGCCGGCCGCGATCGATCGAGAAATTGTCGTACAGCTCGAAGTGCTGGTTGTCGCGGAACGTGAATGACGTCGGATCGCCCATCGTGTTGAACAGGCCGCGCGTGGAGATCTGCGGGAAGCCGACGTCCCGGACGTCGCGCGTCACGCCCTGCAGGCCGACGCCGCCCGCGAAGTCGACGCCGCGGTTCAGGCTCGCCTGGCCCCCTTCGACGGTCATCCATCCGAACCGGAACTCGTTCAGGCGAGAAGTGCCGAAGATGCGCGTGTGGCTCACCGTGAGGTTGCGCGTCTTGGTGCCGAGCGTTCGGCCGAACCCCGGGACGAGCGTTTCCTGGAGCGCGCTCGTGCCGAACGGCTGGACCTCGTGCGCGTCGAAGGTGCTGAAGCGCGCCATGAGCTGATCCACGTCCGTGAGGCGATGATCGAGCCGGAGGCTGAACTGGTCGATGTCGCGCGTCAGCTGCTCCACCGAGGTCAGGTTCTGCGACAGGCCGCCGGACGTGGCGCGCGGGATCTGCTGCAAGAAGGCGGCGGCGATTGGATCGATCCGGCCGGACGGAATCTGGTTGTTCGCGAACGGCGTGCAGCCGCCGGTCGCGGGATCGATCGTGAGCGGGTCGCACACGGGGGCGAGCCCGGCGAAATTCCCCGCGCGGAGCGCGTCCGTCGGCACGGAGAAGGTGTTGGTCAGCGACCGGTCCATCCGGAGCCCTTCGAAGCTGAAGAAGAAGAAGCTCCGATCCGTCCGCAGCGGGCCTCCGAACGTTCCGCCGAACTGGTTCTGCTGGAGCGGCGGCACCGGCTTGTTCTTCGGCGCGAAGTAGTTGTGCGAATCGAAGGCATCGTCGCGAAGGAACTCGAACAGGCTGCCGTGGAACCGGTTGGCGCCCGCCTTGGTCGCCACATTGATGAGCGCCGACGCCTTGCCGCCGAACTCGGCGGGATACATCGACTTCTGTATCTTGAACTCCTCGATCGAATCGACCGACGGATTGATGACGAGGTTGTTGAACAGCTCGTCGGTCACCTTGGCGCCGTCGAGCAGATAGATGTTGTGCCCCGAGCGCTGCCCCCCGACGTTCGGCAGCGGACCGGCCTGCTGCAGCGCCTCGCCGCGCGTGCCGCCCGGCGGCAGCACGACGCCGTCGCTCAGCTGGGCGAGGGCCAGGAAGTTGCGCCCGTTCAGCGGAATCTGCACGACCTCGCGGTTCTCGATCACGTCGCTGATCTCGGCCGTCGCCGTCTGGAGCAGCGGTGCGCGCGCGGCCACCGTGACCTGCTCGGCGACTCCGCCGAGTCCGAGCGAGAACGCCAGGTTCAGCGTCGCGCCAATCGCGAGGTTTACGCCCGACTGGACCTGCGGCGCGAAGCCGGGCAGCTCGGCCTTGATCTCCCATACGCCGATGCGCATGGCCGGAAAGAAGAAACGACCCTCGCCGTCGGACACGCGCTCCGCCGTGGTGCCGCTGGCCGGATGCACCGCGGTGACGGTCGCGCCCGGCAGGACGCCGCCCGACTGATCTCGGACGACCCCGCCGATTTCGCCGGTGTTGGTCTGCGCTCCGGCCGGCGCAGAGGCGACGAGAACCGCGAGAACGAACAGCGCGGGACGTATCCGCGCGCACGGGATCTGACGGAGACAGGCACCAAACATCGCGAGGGCCTCCAGGAACATCGGGATCGGATCAGGCAGCCGACTTACTTCCGACACAGGCTACCGCCCAGGAACACGCTCGCTTGTAAGATGCTGGTAAGAGACTTGTAAAAATTGGGCAAACTGATCCGACGTGCCGGCGCGCTAGGCGATCTCGGACTCGGTGCGATCTGGCGGATCAGCGATGGGCAGGTGCAGAGTAAACGTGCTGCCGCGCCCCGGCTCGCTCGTCACCGTGAGCTGCCCTTTCATGGCGTCGGCGATTCTCTTCGCCAGCGCCAGACCGAGGCCGGTGCCGTGAACCTGCGCGGCCGCCGCGGAGGGACTGCGGTAGAAGGGCTGGAAGATGTGGGGCAAGTCGGCCTTGTCGATGCCGATCCCGCGATCGGAGACGCTCACCTGGACTTCCCTGCCGTTCGCGCCGTTCTGGGCGACCCGGGCCCGAATGCCCATCCAGTGCTGCTCCCGGCCGTACTTCAGCGCGTTGGTCATCAGGTTCTGCAGGCACTGTGAAAGCGCCACGAGGTCGCCCATGACCGGCGGCAGGTTCGGCTCGATCTCCCGATCGACGGTGAACTGGGCCGCCTGGATCAGCCCGGCGGTGCTCGCCAGCGTCACGTCGATCAGCTCGGGGACCTCGACCGGCTGAAGATTGACCCGCAGCGGTCCCTTGCTGGTGGCCGCGAAGAGGAGGACCTGCTCGACCAGCGTGGACAACTGCCTCACCTGATGGCCGATCACGGACCCATACTGTGTCAGCTGATCCTTGCCGTGCACTACTCCCTGCGCGATGTTGTCGGCCGCCGAGCTGATGACGGTGAGCGGGGTGCGCAGCTCATGGGACACGGCCGTGACGAAGTCCATCTGCAGCGTCGCGAGCCGCTGGGCCCTGCTGCTGGTGATCACCAGCATGGCCATGCTGACCACCAGCATCAGCAGCACGCCGAAGCTGATCGCGAGGTCCCGGCGGTGCATGTCGGTGACGAACGCGCCCAGGGGCCCGCCCCGGCGGTGCCTGACGATCAGCTGCCAATCCTGATCGGCGGGCGCGTCGCGCACGAGCGGAAACCACGAGATCGACGCGGAGGCGCCGGGCCCACCCGTGTTCGACGTCTCATGAAACACCTTCAGCGACGACCCGGCCGGCTCGCGCGGCGCGCGCCCGAACACGTTCATCACGCCGTCGGCGTCCACGACCTCCTCGCGGCCGAAGTCCTGATCCGATGAGTAGATCACGCGGTGAGCGCCGCTGCCGGCGACGACAGCCACCTCGTAGTCGAGCCCGTCGGTTCCCTGGAAATAGCGATGCGCGAGGTCGGGGAAGATCTTCGTGGCGATCACGCGGTCGTTCAGCTCGATGACAATCCAGCCTGCGGGCTCCGGGGCAACCGCCAATCCGGCGGATTCAGCGGCGTTGTACACGACCGGGTGAAGCAGGGCCGGAATGCCGGGGTCGAACCGCCACCCGCGCACCGCTTCGCCGATGAAGCTCTCCGCGAGCCTCGTGGAGTCGGCGCGCGAGCCGTGGTTGCCGCCGCCGTCCACCGGCAGGGTGTTCGACGAGGCGAGCAGCTCGGCCCGGCTGGGGAAGCGCGACGGCCATTCGTCCACCTGGAACTGCCGCGTCGTCGGATTCAGCCGGCGGGCCTCCGGACGCGCGGAGCCCGCGCCGACGAAGTACACACCGCCCACGAGCTCCGGGTAGCGTGCGACCGCCCTCCACTCCGCGAAGCGGCGGGCGTACTGCTGCAGGTCATCCTCCGATCCGCTTTCCGGATCCACCCGCATCGTCAGGCAGATCTCCGAAAAGTTCCGGAGGAAGTCCAGGTGCCAGTTGACCATCGACAGCTGCAGGGTGTCGGCGAGCCGCACGCCGGTGGCTTCGCTGACCTCGTTGCTCCAGCGGTACTGCAGTCCCGCCAGGACGATCACGACCAGGGTCGTCATCACGACGGCTATCGCCAACGCCCGGTCCCGGACGCGGAATCTCATAAGGTCAGGGCTTGAACTTGTAGCCGAGCCCCTGCACGGTCAGGAAGAACTTCGGCTGCTTCGGATCATTCTCCAGCTTCTGGCGCAGGCTGGCAACGTGAACGTCGACGGTTCGGGTGAACATCTTCTCGTTGTAACCCCATACCTGGCTCAGCAGCTCCTGCCGCGCCAGCGTGGCGCCCGGATGCTCGATGAAGTACCGGAGGAGCTGGAACTCGCGGGCGGAGAGGTTGACGACGTGCCCGTCCCTGGTGGCTTCGGTGCCCCGGAGATCCACGCGGACGGAGCCGAACTGGTAGAAGCCGGCGCTGACGGGCGGCTTGTTCGGCGCGCGCCGGAGCAGCGCTTCGACCCGCGCCATCAACTCCTGCATGTTGAACGGCTTGGTGACGTAGTCGTCGGCCCCAATCTTCAGACCCGCGACCTTGTCGGCCGTCTGGCCGAGCGCCGTCAGCATGAGGATGGGCGTGATGAGGCCCGCTTCGCGGATGTCGCGGCAGAGCGTCAGCCCGTTGCGGCGCGGCAGCAGCACGTCGAGCAGGATCAGATCGAACGGCAGGCGGGTGGCCTTTTCGAAGCCCTCGTCGCCGTCGGTGGCGCATTCCACCACGTACCCCTCGTTCCGCAGACGGTCGCCGAGGGTCATGCACAGCGCTTCTTCGTCCTCGACCAGCAGGATGTTATCGCGCATCTATGGCGGCGGCCGCGCGACCTACTTCGCCCCTTGCAGCTCGTCGTACAACTGGCCGATGAATCGCTCGCCGGTCGTCCCGGGCTGCGGCACCTTGGCGTCGTAGTCGGCCGCCGGCTTGGCGGCGAGGACCTCCTCACGCGTCTTGCCCTGCTTGATGAGGGCGGCGACCCGGTCGCGCAGGGCGAGGATCATGGCGCGGTGCGCGGCCACCCCCGTCTTGTCGACGATCGGGCCGTGTCCCGGAATGATCTTCGTGGCCGGCCCCGCCGCGTCGACGACCATCTGCAGTCCCTCGATCATACCCTTGAGCGTCCCGCCACTCGTCCGATCGATGTTCGGATATCCGACCGCGCGATAGAAGTCGCCCGTCATGATGACGTCGGCGTTCGTGAAGCGCACCATCGTGTCACCGTCGGTGTGCGCGAGCGGCACCGGAATGAGCCGCACCTCCTCGTTGTTCATGCGCAGCGTGAGGGGGCCGCGATAGGTCACCATCGGAAGGGCCTCGGTTGGCGGGGCGGAGCCGCGGCCGCTCGCGGGCGGCCGCGCAAGGCGCGCCCGCAACTCCTCGCGAGCGAGAAGGGTGACGCCGAGCTTCGCGAAGTTCGCGTTGCCGCCGGTGTGATCCCCGTGGAGGTGCGTGTTGACCAGGAAGCGGATCGGCCGGTCGGACAGCTGGCGGATCGCCGCCGTGATCTTCTCGGTCAGCGGGGCAAACTGGGAATCGACGAGGAAGATGCCGTCGGGGCCGATCAAGGCGCCGATCGTGCCGCCCTGGCCTTCCACCGTGTAGAAGTTGTCGCTGATCTTGGTCGTCTTGACCTCGACCTTGCTGAAGTCCTGCTGCGCCAGGCCGATGGCGGGCGCCCCGATCACGCTGAGTACCGCCACCATCCCGATCCACGCGCCACGCAACGTCGTTCTCATGTCTTTCCTCCTGAGCCTCGCTCCGCGCCACTGGACCGAACTTGTCCCGTCCAACCGACACTCGCGCCTGCCCCGGCCGCGGAAACCCCTGTTCCGCGTCGGCGGCCGATCTCGTGCGAAGCCGTGGGGGGACCGCATTGTATACTGCCGCAGTTGACGGCGGGAATCACGGCGCGGCTGCGTCAGCCTGAGGAGGAGCGATGGGAAGACTTGGCGCGCGAAGCCTGCTGATTGTCGTCATCGTCGCCGGCCTGGGGCTGCCGGCGCCCCGCGCCCAGGATTCGACGGCCGCCATCGACGCCGCGGCAGCCGCGCTGGGCGCCGCCACCCTCAAATCGATTCAGATATCCGGGCACGGATCCGATTACGTCGTGGGCCAGGTGTACGACGGAGGCTCGCCCTGGCCGCGGTTCAACATGCCCGCCTTCAGCATGACGATCGACTACGCGACGCCGGCGATGCGCGCCGAGCGGACGCGCGCGCAGGGCGAGGATCCGCCGCGCGGCGGCGCCCTTCAGCCGCTCGACGGCGAACGGCGCCTGATTCAGTTCGTCAGCGGCCAGCACGTCTGGAACATGACCGGCGAGGCGCCCGGCCCGGCGGGCACCGGCGGGGCCGTTCGCGGCGAGTCCCCCGGGATTGGCCTGCACACCCGCACCCCGCTCGAGGAGCGTCTGCTGCAGATCTGGCTGACGCCCCACGGGTTCATCAAGGCGGCAAAGGCCGGCAAGGCCGTCGCGCGCACCGAGACCATTCGCGGCGCCAGGAAGACGGTCGTCTCGTTCACGACCCCGACTCAGCTGAAGCTCGAGGGCATCCTGAACGAGCAGCACCTGCTCGAGCGGATCGAAACCTGGATGGCCCACCCGGTCCTCGGCGACACGATGATCGAGGCGGTGTTTCTCGGCTACAAGGACTTCGGCGGCGTGCAGTTCCCCACCCACATCGTCCACCGCGAGGGCGGTTACCCGGTGTTCGACCTGACGGTGACCGACGTGAAGCCGAACGCGCCGGCCGCGATCGACGTGCCGGCGGAGGTCAGGCAGGCGGCGCCGCCGGCCGCCGCCGTCGAGCCGCAGAAGATCAGCGACGGCGTCTGGGCGGTCGGAGGCGGCAGCATGAGCGTGGCCGTCGAGTTCAGCGACCACATCGTGGTGGTCGACGCCCCGGTCGACGAGGCGCGGTCGATCGTGGTGATCGGCGCGGTGAAGAAGGTCATTCCCAACAAGCCCATCAGGTACATCGTCAACACGCACATCCATTTCGATCATGCGGGTGGGCTGCGGACCTATGCCGCCGAGGGCGCGACGATCGTCACGCAGCGCGACAGCATCCCCTACTTCGAACAGGTGTGGGCCAATCCGCGCACCATCAATCCCGATCGGCTCGCCAGGTCGGGCAAGAAAGCGGTGTTCGAGGGGGTGCTCGGCAGCCGGATGATGACCGACGGCTCGCGCGAGCTGGTGCTGTATCACTATGCCGGCAACATGCACAACTCCGGCATGCTGATGGCGTTTCTGCCCAGGGAGCGGATCCTCATCGAGGCGGATTCGTTCATCCCGGGTCGGCCGGGCGGGCCGCATCCGGCGATTCCAAACCTGATTCAGTTCTATGAGGCTGTGCAGCGGCTGCGCCTGGACGTCGACCAGATTTTGCCGGCGCACGGCCGGATCGCGACGTGGGAGGACCTGGAGAACACGGTCGCGGAGTCGAAGGCCGCGGCGCGCTGAGAGTGCCCGCCTGCCCTTCTGGTCGTAGTAGCATGGCGGCATCCGTCACATTGACGCGAGGAGGCTAGGGAAGATGGGCGCGCAACGCTTCGGCGCTTGGTGGGCTCTTGTGGTGCTCGCGGCGGTCAGCCTCGGCGCCGGCGGCGCCGCCGACACACGTCTCGTCGATGCCGCCAGGAGCGCCGACACGACGGCGGTGCGCGCCTTGCTGAAAGCGGGCGCCGACGTGAACGCGCCGCAGGGCGACGGGGCGCGGGCGCTGCATTGGGCGGCCCACTGGGACGACGTGGAGATGGCGGAGCTGCTGCTGGAGGCGCGGGCCGCGGTGAACGCGGCCAACGAGCTCGGCGCCACCCCGCTGTGGCTCGCCTGCCTCAACGGCAGCCCAGCGATGGTCGACAGGCTGCTGAAGGCGGGCGCCGATCCGAATATCGCGCTCCTGTCCGGCGAAACGCCGCTGATGACCGCCGCCCGCACGGGCCGCGCCGAGGTCGTGAAGCTGCTCGCCGCCCGAGGCGCCGATCTGAACGCCACGGAGCACACCCAGGGACAGACCGCGCTGATGTGGGCCGCGTCTGAGCAACATCCGCAGGTCGTTCGCGTGCTGGTCGAGGTGGGCGCCGACGTCAACGCGCGCTCGCAGGTGCGGCGCCGGCGGGTCAACACCGAAACGGGCGGCTTCAACCCGACCGCCACGATGGACATCGACAAGGGCGGCTATACCGCCCTGTTGTTTGCGGCGCAGCAGGGGACGCTCGAGTCGATCGACGTGCTCGTTGCCGCCGGGGCGGGCATCGACGATGCGGCGCCCGAGGGGACGAGCCCGCTCGTGGTGGCCGCGCACAGCGGTCACGGCGCCGCGGGCGTGCGGCTGCTCGAGAAGGGCGCCAATCCGAACGCCGCCGGCGCCGGTTATACGGCGCTGCATGCCGCGATCCTGCGCGGCCAGGTGGAGCTGGCCAGTGCGCTCCTGGTGCGCGGGGCC
>Ga0326597_10009503_pt1 | contig 13025 bp, 13 predicted proteins | sample RVTome_12_FD_203789 | JGI IMG/M metagenome (GOLD analysis project Ga0326597, IMG submission 203789) | Soil microbial communities from uranium-contaminated site in the Upper Colorado River Basin, Wyoming, United States - RVT100D185 | ecosystem: Environmental > Terrestrial > Soil > Contaminated >... | reverse complement strand
GCGCCTCCCGAACAACAGCAGGCCATCGTCACGCTCTTCAAGGAGATGGCGACCATCTGCCAGGTCGAAGGTCGTCAAGTCTCGCGGTGCGTTCTGGTCGGGCCACACGGGGAGAAGATGGCTCTTCCGGAGTCCGTTTTTCACGCCCTGGAGCGAGTGGCCGAAGTTCTTGCGCGTGGCGACGCGATCGCCATCGTGCCGGTGGGCAAGGAGCTTACCACGCAGCAGGCGGCGGACGTGTTGAATGTGTCCCGGCAGTACCTGGTGCGACTGCTGGACGAGGGCCGAATGCCGCACACCAGGACCGGAAGGCACCGGCGGGTGCGCATCGAGGACGTGCTGGCCTTCAAGGAGCAGCGGGACCGGCAACGGCAGGCGGCACTTGATGAACTGACGCGGATCGGTGAAGAATCCGGCGGATACGATGACGTGAAGTAGGTCCGCTGCCGAGCCCGCATGATTCCTGCGCCGTTCAAAGTCGTCCTCGACGCCAACGTCCTCTACCCAGCGCCCATCCGCGACACGATGTTGCGAGCGGCAGCCAAAGGGCTGTTCCAGCCCTGCTGGTCCTCGCAGATTCTGGACGAGGCTATTGGGGCGCTTCGCCGTGACGGGCGGATGACACTGGAGCAGACGAGGCGCTTGCGTGGGGCGCTATCAAGGGCGTTTCCCGAAGCCCTCGTCGAAGGCCATGAGGCGCTTGTTCCCGCGATGCAAAACGAGGCGGAGGACCGGCACGTCGCCGCTGCAGCGATGAAGACAGGCGCACAGGTCATCGTTACCGACAATCTGGGACACTTCCGGACCCTTCCGGAGGGCATCGAGGCGCAGTCGGCGGAAGAGTTTCTCTGCAACCTGGTCGACCTCGCGCCGGAGATCATGCTCGAGGCGCTCAGCGAACAGGCGGCCGCATTGCGAAACCCACCACGATCATTCGAATCATTGGTCGACGGGCTGGCCAGGCTGGTGCCCGCGTTTGCGGCGGCAGTCCGCGAGCAAGCCGAGCGGCTGAAGAACGTGTAACCAGGTGGAGCCGGCCATAGGTGTGTCGGCGTGGTGATGACGAGCCTTCAGGCTGTCCCGCCGGGACGGTCAACCGAGGGGCATCGTCAAGATCAGGAGGGAAGACGCGCCATGATTCGCAACGAGGCGGAATACCAGGAGGCGACGCGACGGCTCCGGGAGGAACGCAGCCGCCTGGCCGATCACCAGGCTCGCTTCGAGCAGATGGGCCTGGGCCCCGCTGAGGTCAAGCGCGCGCTCGATCCGTTGCGGGCCTTCCACGAGCAACTGGTGGAGGAGGTGGACAGCTACGAGCGCCTCAAGCGGGGGGACATCGCGGAGATCATGAACCTGCACGGCCTGGGGCATGCCCTGGTGGCCCTGCGAATCGCGTTGGGGCTCACGCAACGCCAGCTTGCGGAGCGCCTCAGCGTGCACGAGTCCCAGGTGTCCCGTGACGAGCGCAACGAGTATCACGGGATCACGGTCGAGCGCGCCAGCCGCATCCTCGATGCCCTGGGCGTGCGGCTGTGGAGCCACTTTGAGCAGCCCCTGGGCCAGCCCGACGGCGCCCCACGCGCAACAGCCCGCGGGTGATGGGGGCACCCGACCGTGACGGGACGGGCGCCAGGCCTGCCGGCTACGACCCGGCGCCCGCCGACCCTCCCGCCTCGAACTCAGGCAAACCCCCTTCCAAAAGCCCTGCCAGGTACTGCTCCTCGTAGGCTACGAGGGCCCGGCGCTTGGCCTTGGCCATGCCGGCCAGGTAGGCGTTTTCGGTGGTCTTGAAGCTGGCGTGGTTGAGGAGCTCAGCCACCGTCTTGGAGTCCGCCCCCAACTCGTTCATGTTGACCGTGGCGAACAGGGCCCGGAACCCGTGCAGGGGCTTGATGCGCAGGCCGGCGAACCCCAGCGCCGCCTGGTGGCGCCGGAAGGCCGTGCTGATGGCATGGGGGTCGCTGTAGGCCAGCTTGCCGCGTCCGTTGTCGAACAGCCACACGTGGTGGGGATAGCGGGCCCGGCGTTCCCGCAGGAAGGCCACTAGCAGCGGCGGCAGGTTCAGCCACTCCTCGCCGCCCTTGGACTTGACCAGCAGCACCGCGGCCCCGGCGAAGTCCACGTGCTCCCACTTGGCGTGGAAGGGCCCCGCCCGCCTGACGCCGGTTCCCACCACGAACAGCAGCATCATCAGGTGCAGCCCGTAGAAATAGCGTTGCCGGGGATCCGGGTGCGCCGTGGACAGGTGGCGCAGGCGGGCCCACAGGGCCCGAATGTGCTCCTCCAGGGGCACGCGCGGCACCCGCCGGCTCTCCTTCACCTTCTCCACGGGCGGGGGCTCCGCAATGTAACCCCGGGCCCGGGCCCAGCGCAGAAACGTATTGAGCCGCGTCAGGCGCATGTTGGTGGTCGCCGGCGCCAGGCCCTGTTCCCGCAGGTGGGCCTACAAGCGGTCCACGTGCACCAGCGAGATCTCCGCCAGCGGGTGATTGCCAACCCCGCGCAGGTAGTGATTGGCCATCAGCGCGTAGTGCTTGCTGACCGTCTCCGGCGACATGCCGTTGGCTTCGGCCCCGTCCATCCATTCCTGCATCACGTCCTTGATCATGCGCCGTTCCGGCCGCCGGCGTTCCAGGGCCTGCTCCAACTCCTCGCGCCTGGCCGAATCGCGGGCCGATTGCCGCGCTATTGAGGGAAGATGGGCTTGGCTTCCGCATACGGAGCCGGCCACACCACGCGCACCTGCTTGTCGATCACCTGCATCATCGCTGAGCGTGCGTTCACGTTCTGTCCGTCGGTGCCGAAGACGATCGGCCCCTGCGGCAGCATATGGTTGGTGTAGTTCGTCTTGGCCAGTGCGTCGCGCACGGCATCGCGATCCGCATTGCCGGCCCGTTCCAGCGCATCGGCGAGGATGTACACGGGCTCGTACGCATATACGGCGTGCACCGGCATCTCCTCGTTGTAGCGGGCCTTGTAGGCCGCCATCACCTTGGCCGTCAGGGCGGAGTTGGGGTTCGCACGGTAGTTGCCGTCCATCACGTGATCGCTGGCGGCACCGGCTTCCGCCACGAACTTGGTGTGCGAATAGGCCGCGTTGCCCAGGCCCACGATGCCCTTGGCCTGCACCCGCAGGTCGCGCATGGTGCGCAGGGCGCGGATGCTGTCGTTGAAGTAGCCCGAATGCAGCACGATGTCCGACCCGGCGAACTTGATCTTGTTGATCTCCGTGGTGACGTCCGTCGCTCGCGGGGAGTAGGGCATGTCCAGCGCGATCTCCCAGCCGTAGTTGGGCGCATATTTCTGCACCAGGGCGAACAGCGACTGGCCGAAGGCCGTGTTGTCGTGCAGGTAGCTGATCGTCTTGATGGACGTCCCGCTCGCCTTGGCGATGGCGGCCAGGGACTCCAGCGTCTGCGAGGTCATCTGGTCGCCATTGGGCTGAGTGCGGAAGGTGTACTTGAAGCCACGGCCGGTGACCTCGTCCGCCACGGCGACCGTCACCAGGAACGGCATGTGAAACTTTTCCGCCTCCTGGGTGGCCACCAGCGTGACCGCGCTCTGATAGCAGCCGAAGGCAGCCAGGCAGCCCGCTTCGCTGAAGCGCTGCATCTGCGTGATGGCCACCTCGGGCTTGCCCTCCGAATCGCCATCCATCACCTCGAACCGGGCCCCGTCGAGGGCCTTGATGCCACCGGCCTTGTTGATCTCTTCCACGGCCAGCAGCAATCCGTTGCGGAGCTGGCCGCCATCGAAGGCGAGGAAGCCGGTGAGCGGATGGATGTGGCCGATCTTGATCGGCGCCGGCTCTGCGCCGCGCAGCACAGCCGGGAAGCCCAACGCGGAAACGGCGGCGGTCGCGGCGGCCGTCTGGCCGGCGCGCTTGAAGAGCTCGCGGCGTGTCAGGAGCCGCGGCGATTTGGCGAATGGCGTGTTCATGGTCTCACTCCCTCGTTGGGGGCACCGCGTAAGGCGTCGTTCCAGCCCATCCCGGGTTATCGTCGGCGCGAGTTTATGCCGAATTCGCGGCAAAGCCAAGTTCCAGCCCGTTGTGTGCGATCCAAGGAGGCCGGGGGCGCGGGCTGTGGGCGCGAAGTGCTCTGGTTGGCGCTTGGCCGCAACCCTGTCGGCGTCCGGCCGTCCCGCGCTCAGCCGTGGCCCAGCTCCCGCGCCGCCTGCCGGCCTGCCAGGCGCCCCAGCACGGTCGCGGAGAGCAGCCCATTGCCGGAGAGATAGCCCGCGCAGCCCTCCCCGGAGATGCCCGCCGCGACGCCGCCCCCGGCGAACAGGTGCGGAATGGGCCGGCCGTCCGGGCGCAGCACGCGGGCGTGGTCGTCCACCTGAAGGCCCCCCTGCGTGTGGAACAGCGCGCCGGTCACGCGCACGCCGTAGAACGGAGGCTCCAGCGGCGCACCGAAATCGCCGCGGCCGAAAGGATCCGCCGCCTCCCCGCGGGCCGCGGCGCTGAAGGCCGCAAGCGTCTCGTCCAGCGCGGGCGCGGGAATGCGCAAGGCCTCGGCGAGCGCGGCGGGGGTCTCGCCGCGGCGCACCGCGCCCACCTCGCGGCACTGGCGGAAGTCCTCAAAGGCCCCCAGCTTGTCATGGATGCGCTGGTCGAAGATGGCGCAAGCAATGCCCTCGGGCTGCGCGAGCACGTCCAGAGCGTGCTCCGAGTAGCCGTGGTATTCGTCGCAGAAGCGCCGCCCGTGCAGGTTTACGTGGAAGCCGCCATTGGCAATGAGGGCCCAGGTGAGCAGCACCGCATGGGGGTGAGCCACCTGCCCGTGGGCCTGGTACGCGCCCAGGTGCGCCGTGGCCGCGCCCAAGGCCATGCCCCAGCGGATGCCTTCTCCCATGTTGCCTTCGTGGCCCATGTAGAGCGCGTCGGCCATCTCCGGGATGTATCGGCGCAGCATCCCGCGGTTCGCGCCGAAGCCGTTGCAGGCCAGGATCACCTTGCGCGCACGCACCGTGTTGCGCGGCTGCCCTGCGATGTCCACCCGCGCGCCCCGGAGCGCGGGGCCGTCGTCGCCCCTCGTCGCGATCAGCGCCGCCACCTGCGCCCCGGTGGCCACCTCGGCGCGGGGCAGGCGCGCCAGCGCGTCGCGCAGGCGGTTCACCAGCGCCGTGCCCTTGCGACTCCGCGGAGCGTGGATGCGGTGGCGCGAGAAGCCCGGGTAGAGGAAGTCCGTCACCACGTCCAGCACCACGCCGTGCGCGTCGGCAAGCCAGTCCACCAGCGGGCCGGACTCGCGGCAATGGTGCAGCACGCGCTCGGGGTCGCTGCCGCCGTTCTTGCGCAGGATGTCCTCGGCCATTTGCTCGGGCGAGTCCTCGATACCCGCCGCGCGTTGGAAGCGGGTGCCGGCCGCGGGGATCATGCCCTGGCTGAGGTTGGAGTTGCCGCCCAACGCGCGGGACTTTTCCAGCAGCAGCACATCCGCTCCCGCCTCCGCCGCCGCTAGCGCCGCAGTGAGCCCGCACGCTCCGCCGCCCACCACCAGCACGTCCGTCTCAACGTCCGGCGCGGGAAGGACGGATGGGCCGAGCCACTCGATGCCTTCGGCGTCCATGGTCTGGCTTCGTTTGACGGAAAGTCGGGCCCAGGCCCGGCCGCGGGAGGTAGCAAGCGAAGGCGGCTGACCCGCTTGGCTTCGTTTCGCAATTTCTGATGGCACCGCGCCAGGGCCGTTCCCCAGCGGCTTCCGGCCCTGCCATTATCGCACACTGCAAGGCCGGGCGCAGCGGAAACGATCGGGAATATCCGGCCAGCAGCGGGCTAAGGCCCGTCCAACCCATACGGGCGGCGCAGGTACTTGCCGACGGGCTTGCCCACCACGGTGCCGTGGTCGAACACGAGCTGCCCGCGCACGTACGTCTGCTTGACGCGTCCGCGCAGCTCCTGGCCCTCGAAGGGCGTGTAGCCCTGGCCGGATTCGCTCTCGGCTGCGCGCACGGTGAAGGTCTCGTCGGGATCCACCAGCGCCAGGTCGGCGTCGTGGCCCACGGCGATGTCGCCCTTGCCCGCCAGCCCATAGCGGCGCGCCGGGTTGCCGCTCACCAGCTCGGCCATGTGGTTGTAGGACAGGCCGCGCTTGCTGCCCTCGCTGACCAGGCCGGCCAGCAGGTACTCCGTGCCGCCGAAGCCCGCCTTGGCCAGCCAGATGTTTCCGGGCTGGCTCTGCTCCCACTTCAGCTCGGAGGCGCAGCAGGCGTGGTCGCTGACGATCCAGTCCACCTTGCGCGCCAGCACCTGCTGCCACAGGAACTCCACGTCCTCCCGGGGGCGGATGGGCGGGTTCACCTTGGCCTGCACGGCGGTGGGGGCATCCACGTCCAGCAGCAGGTGCCCGATGGTGACCTCGCGCCGGAAGTTGATGTGCGGGAAGACCTGCTGCATGGTCAGCGCCGCCTCCAGCGCCTTGCGCGAGCTCAGGTGCAGCAGGTTGATGTTCACGCAGTGGGTCTCGTTGGCCAGGTAGGAGGCGATCCACACCGCCAGCCCCTCCGAGTGCGGCGGCCGCGCCGCGCTGTAAGCCGCGAGGCCCTTCAATTTGCCCTCCTGCTCCACGCGCTCGGTGTAGGCGGTCATGATCTCCGCCAGCTCGCAGTGCAGGCTCAGGCTCAGGTGCTCCGCCAGCGCCGGATTGTTCTCCATGGCCCGCGTCAGACCGCGCATGACGAACTCGAAATGCGCGAAGTCGTAGCGTTCGCCCTCCCCCAGCATCAGGAACTGGCGCTGCTGGTCGCTGCGGCCGTGCAGCCCGTGGCTGCCGTAGAACATGAAGATCTTGAAGGAGGTGACGCCGTGCTCCCTGGCGAGCAGCTCGATCTCGTCGATGTGCCGGGCGTTGATGGGCGCCAGGTGGTAGCCGTAGTCCACGTGATAGCGCCCCTCGGAGCGCCGCAGCACCTCCGGGAAGAACTCGGCGTAGGGCCCGCCCCGGTTCAGGTAGTACTGCCCGGTGCGAAAGTAAGTGAGCATGGTGGTCACGCCGCCCTGGGCCGCGGCCCGGCTCTCGGTCAGCGCGTCCTGCTCCAGCGGGCTGTAGATGCCGGCATGGGTGTGCGCATCCACCACGCCCGGAAAGGCCAGCAGGCCCTTGCCGTCCACCACCTCGCGCGCCTCGCCCGCGGCGATCTCCGGCGCGATGTGGGCGAACTTGCCGCCGCTGACGGCCACGTCGAGCAGGTCCACCGCCGTGCGGTAGGGGCGCACGACACGCACGTTCTTGATCACCTTGTCATAGCGGGGCTGGGCGGACATAATGCGTGGGTGCTCCTGCCGGTGGGGTTGTACGTCCTCAACGCGGGCGCAGGCCGCTATGGCTCGCGATCGGCCCGCCCGGTGGCGCGCGGGGCCGCAGCTGGGGCGCCACCGCATTGTCTGGAAGCCTCCAAGCATTGTCAATGGAGCCGCTGCGCTTGTGATGGGCGCGTGCCCGTCCGGTACGGGCGCGCCAGCGGGCAACGCGGCGATGGCGATCCATCGGAGGGCGGCAAGGCTGGGGGGAACGACGGACATCGGGCGTGCAGGCAGCGACAGGAGCGAGCATGGATAGCAGGGCCGGGATGCTGGCGGTGGCCGTCGTGCTGGTGCTGCTGGCGCTGCCCTGGGCGGTTGGCGCGACCCTGTTGCATCTGTGCATCATCATCTGCATCTATGCTTTCCTGGGCCAAGCCTGGAACATTCTGGGCGGCTACGCCGGCCAGTTTTCCTTCGGTCACGCGGCGTTCTTCGGCATCGGTGCCTACACCTCCACGTTGTTGTATCTGCGGCTGGACGTCAGCCCGTGGCTGGGCATCTTCGCCGCGGGGCTGGCAGGCATGGCCTTCGGGCTGTTCAGCGGCTACCTGAGCTTCCGCTACGGCCTGCGCGGGCCGTACTTCGCGCTGGTAATGCTGGCGTTCGCGGAGATGCTGCGCATTGTGGCGGAGAACTGGAGCGTGGTGGGCGGCTCGGTGGGCATCCTGATGCCGCTGCGGGGCAGCGCACCGCTCGCGTTCCAGTTCGCCAGCAAGACGTCGTTCTACTACATCGCGTTGGGTTTGTTGGCCGGCGCGACGCTGCTCACTTGGCGCATCGAGCGCTCCAGGCTCGGCTACTACCTGCGGGCGATCCGTGAGAACGAGGAGGCGGCCGAGGCGCTGGGCGTGAACGCCTACCGCTACAAGATGATCGCGATGGCCATCAGCGCGTTCCTGACGGCCGTCGGGGGGACATTCTACGCGCAGTACCTGCTCTACATCGATCCGGAAATCACCTTCGGCGCGACGGTCTCGGTGGAGATCCTGTTGCGGCCGATCATCGGCGGCGCGGGCACCGTGTTGGGGCCGCTGCTGGGCTCGCTGGTGCTCACGCCGTTTTCCGAGATCGCGCGCTCGCTGTTCCAGGGCTATATCGGCGTGCACCTGATGTTTTACGGGGCGATTCTGATCGCCGTGATTATCTTCCTGCCGCAAGGCGTGATGGGCCTCGTCGAGACCGCGTGGCGCCGCACCACGCGAGGAGGAGCCCCACGATGAGCGAACTGCTGCTGCGCACGGAGGGCCTCACGCGCCGCTTCGGCGGGCTCGTCGCCATCGACGGCGTCGGCCTGGAGGCGCGCCGCGGCGAAGTGCTGGGGCTGATCGGCCCCAACGGCGCGGGCAAGACCACGTTGTTCAATCTGATCTCCGGCAGCATGCGCCCCAGCGCCGGGCGCATCGAGTTCGAGGGCGCCTCCCTGGTGGGACTGCCGCCACACGAGGTGTGCCGGCGCGGGCTCACGCGCACCTTCCAGATCACCCGGCCCTTCGCGCACCTGTCCGTGCTGGACAACGTGATGGTGGGCGCCTTCAACGCCACCGGTCACTTCGCCGAGGCGCGCCTGCGCGCGGAGGAGGCGCTAGACTTCTGCGGTCTGGCAGAGCGTGCGCTCCAGTCCGCCGGCACGCTCTCCGTTCCCGAGCGCAAGCGCCTGGAACTGGCGCGGGCACTGGCGACCCAGCCGCGCCTGCTGCTGCTGGACGAAGTGATGGCGGGTCTCAATCCACGCGAACAGGACCGGATGATCGCGTTGATCGGGCGCATCCGCGAGCGCGGCATCTCCCTGCTGGTGATCGAGCACGCCATGAAGGTGATCATGTCGATCTCCCAGCGCATCGTGGTGATCCATCACGGCCAGAAGATCGCCGAAGGCGCCCCGCGCGATATCTCCAGCGATCCCAAGGTGATCGAAGCCTACCTCGGCGAGGAGTACCGCTTTGCTTGAGCTGCAAAAGGTGAGCACCGGCTATGGCGGTGTGCCGATTCTGCGCGACGTCTCGCTGGAGGTGCGGCAAGGGGCGATCGTGACGGTCGTCGGGGCCAACGGCGCCGGCAAGACCACGACGCTCCGCACGATCTCCGGCACGCTGCCTCTGTTCGGCGGCCGGCTGCGCTTCCTGGGCGAGGACCTGGCGGGGGTGCCCGCGCACAGGCGGGTGGAACGGGGGCTGGTGCAGGTGCCCGAGGGCCGCAAGATCTTCTCCTCGCTCACCGTGCTGGAGAACCTGGAATTGGGCTCCTATACCTCCAGGGCCAAGGCCCGCCGACACGGCAGCTTGGAGCGCGTGTTCAGCTTGTTTCCGATCCTCAAGGCGCGTATCCGCCAGCCCGGCAGCACGCTCTCCGGCGGCGAGCAGCAGATGCTGGCGATCGGCCGGGGCCTGATGGCGCTGCCGCACCTGCTGATGCTGGACGAGCCCTCGCTGGGGCTGGCGCCACTGATCGTGCGCGACATCTTCTCGATCGTGGCGGAGATCAACCGCGCCGGCACGACCGTGCTGCTGGTGGAGCAGAACGTGCAGCAATCGCTGGCGCTGGCCACGCACGGCTACGTGCTGGAGAACGGCACCATCACCCGCGCGGGCAGCGGAGCCGAGCTGTTGGCCGATCCGTACCTGAAGGAAGCCTACCTGGGCCTGTGACCAACCGCGCGGCGGCGCGGCCCTGAAAGTGGAGCGAAGCGGATGTTCTGGGCGTTCTTTCTGCAGTCGCTGATCAACGGGGTGCTCACCGGCGCCGTCTACGGCCTCATCGCCGTGGGGCTCACGCTGATCTTCGGCGTGATGAAAATCATCAACTTCGCCCACGGCTCGCTGATGATGCTGGGCATGTACGCCACGTTCTGGGCGTGGTCGCTGCTGCAAATGGACCCATACGCGTCCATGGTGATCAGCGTGCCGCTCCTGTTCGTGTTGGGAGCGCTGATGCAGAAGCTGCTGATCGCGCCAGTCATGAACGCTCCGGAGCACAACCAGCTGCTGCTGACTCTGGGCGTGTCGCTCTTCCTGGAAAACCTGGCACTCTTCGCCTTCAAGGCCGATCCACGCTTTGTGCAGACCGATTACCTGAACATCAACTACTACGTCGGCCCGCTCACCATCAAGCAGGTGCACCTGACCGCGTTCGCTGCCTCCCTGCTGATCACCCTGCTGCTCTATCTGTTGCTGGCGCGCACGGACCTGGGCAAGGCGATCCGCGCCGCGGCCGAGGAGCAGGAGGGTGCGCTGCTGATGGGCATCAACGTCAAGCGCATCTTCTGGATTTCCTTCGGGATCGGATCGGCATGCGTGGGAGCGGCGGGCACGCTGATCGCGCCGTTCTTTCCGGTGGATCCGCACGTGGGCGGCCTGTTCGTCATCACGGCATTCGTCGTGGTCGTGCTGGGCGGCATGGGCAGCTTTGGTGGCGCACTGCTGGGCGGACTGATCGTGGGCGTCGGAGAATCCGTTGGCGCCATGTTCCTGCCCGGTTCCATGAAGCAGATGGTCACGTTCGTGCTGTTCGTGCTGATCCTGCTGCTGCGCCCCAGCGGGCTGTTCGGCCGCTCCCTGCGCGCGTAGGGCGTTGCCGGCCGCGGCTGGATGCCAGCACCCGTCAGAACGGCGGAACATGCACAGCAGGGAATTGGAGGCGCCGTCCGAGAAGGCTGGACGCTGGACTGCCCCGCTTGGATAGTTCCAGTTTGGAAGTTGGAGTTTGAGGAGGTGGACCTGCCCCCATTGCTGTTCCAAATGCTATGCGCTTTTTCGGATTCCCGTCCCGAGTTGGCCTGACCGGCTGAGATGAATTCCCTGGGGGTCAGGTTGCCTAGGGCACTGGGGGGGCGTTTCCCGTTGTAGAACCTATCCCGAAACCGATTCCGGACCTTTGCGAGTGGGCTGAATACGTTGGGGCTATCCTTCATGGAGGAGGCCCCCATGGAGCTGACAGACAAGCAAGGGGAGCTGATCGTGCCGCTGCCGCCTGAAGGCAAGAGCGGCCCTGGTAAGAAAGGCCGACCGAGGCGCGACGACAGGGCGATCCTAGGCGGCATCTTGTGGATTCTGCGCACGGGAGCGCCCTGGGTGGAATAAACTCAGAATGAACCCCAATCTTTTCAGTGCAATACGCCCCGATATAATAGGGTGAACACGACGGACAGAACACTAGTGTCCTGTCAGAGGAGTCCCCTCACAAAAACGAGAGACCTTGGCGAGAATGGCATCGGCGGTGGCCGTCCAAACAAAAGGCCTCGGGTTCTCATTGTGGTGTTGCAGGTAGTCCATGATGGTGGCTTCGAGTTGAGCCACGCTGTTGAAGGTGCCGCGGCGGATTTGACGTTGTGTCAGTTCGCCAAAGAAGCGCTCGACCACATTGAGCCAGGAAGCCGACGTGGGCGTGAAGTGGACGTGGTAGCGGGGGCGCTTTAGGAGCCAGCGCCGCACCGGCTCGGTCTTGTGGGTGCCATAATTGTCCAGGATGAGATGCACGTCCAGATCGCTGGGCACCTGCTGATCGATGAGGCTGAGGAACTTGAGAAACTCCTGGTGGCGGTGGCGCGGATGGCATTGACCAATGACGGCGCCGCTCGCGGTGTCCAGTGCGGCAATCAGAGAGGTCGTGCCATGGCGCGTGTAGTCATGGCTCTGCCGCTCGGGCAGCCCAGGGCGCATGGGGAAGACCAGTTGGGTGCGATCAAGGGCCTGGATTTTCGATTTCTCATCCACCGAGAGCACCAGCGCACGCGCCGGCGGCGCGAGGTACAGCCCGACCACGTCGCGCAGCTTCTCCACAAAGTACGGGTCGGTGGACAGTTTGAAGGATTCCACCCGGTGGGGCTGCAGGCCGAAGGCGTGCCAGATGCGCATCACGGTATCCCTGGAAACCTTGGCTTGCTCGGCTATCCGCCGCGTCGACCAATGCGTTGCGCCCTTGGGGCGCCCGCTCAGCGTGCGATTGACGATGTCCATCACCTGCTGGTCGCGAATCGAGCGCGGGCCGCCCGAGCGGGGCTCGTCAGCCAGTCCTGCCAGCCGCTCGCACAGAAAGCGCGCGCGCCACTTGCCGACGGTCCAGTTGCTGATGCCCAGCTCCGCGGCCACCGCCACATTGCTCTTCCCATCGGCGCAACCCATCACGATGCGTGCCCGCAGACCATCTTGCTGGGGCCCGGTGCGTTTGCGCGCACGGCGTGTGAGCTCTTGGCGTTCCTCACCGGTCAACGTCAGCGGAGTTGTCGGGCGACCTCGTCGCATCGGGCCTCCTTCCTTGAAGGGTCCATGCAGCCTAACGCCAACGTGCGAACGGGTCCATTAATATTTTTGCCAACACGTCTGACAGGACACTAGTTCTTGCTGGGTAATTAAAAGGATGGGTGCTTATTTGCGGATAAGTAGAACAATTCGGTCGGCGCGCACAGCCCACCAAGGCGCTCGAATCTGATTTTCTCTCAAATTTCTATCACCCGCGCGCCGACCAACGCAGAAATCTCCAGTTTCTATCAGTTTCCGCCGGCCTCCCATGTATCCCAATCCCCAATCATATCAAGAGCCCACGGGAGGACTCGAAACGCCGACCTACGCATTACGAAGGTGAAGGCCGGCAAGTGGCGGTCTACCAAATCCGCTGCACGGCGAAGTGATTGGTATCCACGAAGCTTCGGTTCATGTCGTGCGCCTCACTTTCGCCAGCTTCGGCAGTCTGTCCTCCACCGCCTGGGCAGGCTCCCGAACCCGAT
>Ga0326597_10009502_pt1 | contig 13026 bp, 11 predicted proteins | sample RVTome_12_FD_203789 | JGI IMG/M metagenome (GOLD analysis project Ga0326597, IMG submission 203789) | Soil microbial communities from uranium-contaminated site in the Upper Colorado River Basin, Wyoming, United States - RVT100D185 | ecosystem: Environmental > Terrestrial > Soil > Contaminated >... | reverse complement strand
GATGACGTTGACCATGCTGCTCTTGTCGATCCGCGTCCATCGCTCGGTCGTGTGCAGCTGTTCCGTATGCGGCGTCCCAACGTGGTCGAACCAGGACTTGTCGTTGTAGCCGACCGTATCGATGACCAGGGTGTCTTTCTCCCACCAGCCTATCGAGTGGCCCAACCATGTCGGATCGAGGTCCGCAGGATGCTTGCGTCCGTCCATGAAGATCTGGCGGTACGTGTGAATGGTTCCCTCATAGAGGATGAACATGTGGGTCGGGTTGAACGTGTAGTTCTGCACGAAGCGAGACGGATAGGGAGTGACGCGCGGCGGACCCGCCGGCAGACACCAGTTCGTGGGATCGTCCTCGTTCCGCGTCATGCGGTCCTCGAGGAGCGCCTTCGCCCATGGCAGGAGGGGAAGCGACTCGCCTTCCGCTAGACCGGCGGCGATATCGCCTCCAGATCCGCCGCCGAACCATACGCCGTCGCCGAGGTCGATGGTGCCGTCCGGCAGCCGCGGGGCCGGAGCGGCCTGCGCCGGTGGCCGCTTCAGTTCCTGTCCGAGGGCACTCACCCTCCCAAGCTCGCCACGCCCCTCGCCCCCACCTTGCCCATTGGCCGCCGGCACCTGCGGGTTCGCACACAGCGGGACCGCGATCACGACGACGCTGATCGTCACAAGCAGCTCACGCACGGCACAACCTTTCTTTTCTCTTCTTTCCCGATCCGATTCCGCCAAGCGCCCCACTCCATACCGTCTGCCGGGTGGGAGGGACGCCGCCCATTTGACAGCGGGTCTCACCGGCTATCGCCCGAAATCCTAGCATAGCGATCCCCGAATTGTTCGGCACGAGATCACGAGAAGCCTTCGCCTGCACATGCGACGTGTATCCCGCGCCTCAACTGAACAATCCCTGCGACGCCTGACGGTGCCTACGGCTGCGCGATCTGTGCCGCCGTCAGCGCATACGGTGGAGGCGTTGGTGACATTCCCTTTAGCACGAACTTCTGCGCGCGATTCCCAGGAGTGACCTCGGCGACGTAGAGATTCCCCTTGGAATCAACCGAGATTTCGTGCGGCCCGCGAAAATCGCCCGGCTTCTCGGAGCGCATGCCGAACTGATAGAGCACCTCGAGCGTCTTGCGATTGAGTACCAGCATGCGCGAGTTGCCGTAGTCGGCCACATACAGAAACTGCTGGTCCGGATCGGGTGAAAAGGCCAGCCCCGCGGCCGAGCCGGCCGGCGACCCGGCACGATTGATGAAACCTTGCGTGACGTACTTGCCTTCCGGCGTGAACACCTGAACCCGCCGATTGGCGCGGTCTGCCACGTAGACCAAGTCGTCGCTCGAGACCTCGACCGCGTGAACGCGATTACCGAACTGCGAGTCGCCCGGGCCTTCGGTCTCGAGGGGGGGCGCCGGGGCGCCTCGACCGCCCGCTCCAGGGGGCGCGAGAGGCGGGTCCGTCGCTACGTTGCCGAACGCTCCCCACATTCGCTTGAATGCGCCGGTCTCACCGTCGTAGACAATCACGCGCCGGTGGCCGTAGCCGTCAGACACGAACACCTCATTGGTCCTGGGGTTGACGAACACGTCCGCCGGCTGTCTCAGGTTGGCACTGTCGGCATTTCCCGTGCTCTGCGACCGGCGGCCGATTTGCGTGACCAGCTTGCCCTGCTGCGTGAACTTGACGATCATGTCGTCCGACCGGCGCATCGGCGTCGCCGTGGCGCCGCTGCCTGTGATCCAGACATAGGCATTGTGGTCGATGAAGATTCCGTGTTCGGTGTCGGGCCAGTCGTACCCGTCACCGGGCCCGCCCCATGCGTTCACGAAGCGGCCGTTCGGGTCGTACTCGAGCACGGGAGGAGCTGCCCGGCTTCTCAGCTCTTCCGGCACCGATCGCGGGCGATGCAGAATCCAGACGTGATCGTCGGGAGCGACGCTCACCGCCGACACGACCCCGAGGACCCAGTTGTTCGGTAGTTGCGGCCACGTGGTATCGACCTCGAACACAGGCATCACCTGCGCGGGGGCCTGCGCCACACCGACCGGCGAGACCGCGATCGCCGCGACCACGGCGCTGATTCCGAGCCAGGCGAGCCGCCTGTTACGCATCGACCGGCGGTCGTTCGTGTTGTGCATCATTACTGACAATCCTCACACATGAGCATGAGGCGCGAGTATACGACGCGCCGGCCGGACAGGCGATCATCTTCCTGCCAGCCGCCAGCCGATGACCCTGGCGACCCCTCGAGAGTCCGCCGAGGCAAGGCGCGGATTCAGATCAGCGATCCTCCTATAATCAGCCGGTCCTCAGTTTCTCTCCCCGGGACAGTTGTTTCGTACTGGGTGGGAAGGAGACGTTCTCGTGAGCACCCCGTTCTCGGGTCGGATCATGCCGATCGCGCTCCTGGTCGTGATCCTGTCGGCGCTGCAGGTACCGGTCGCCGGCCAGCGCCCATACTTCGACACACCCGCGCCGGGGTCGGGTCCGACGCCCATGGAGCCGTATGGTGAAGCCGCTGGCTGCTCGGAGGAGCCCGCAGAATTTCACCGATGTGCGATCGCCAAGGCGAAGGCGTTCAATCCTCCCAGGACACCGGACGGGATGCCGGACTTTCAGGGCTTTTGGACCCGAATCGTCGCCAGGAACATGGAAAACATCGAAGAACATCCCGAGGGGATGGATGGTTCCGGTGGGAAAAGCCTGATCGTGGACCCGCCGAGCGGCCGAGTCCCCTACCAGCCCTGGGCAGCGGCGAAGATGCGGGATCACTTCACGAGCTACATCAACCCGGTACAGTACTGTTTTCCCGACGCGCCGCCCAAGCAGGCGTATAGTGCTGGAAACCGCGAGATTGTTCAGACCCCTGGTCAGGTGCTGGTCTTCGGGGGGTTCGCGCACACCTATCGCGTGATTCCCACCGATGGGCGTCTGCATCTCCCACCAGACATCCATCTCTTCATGGGCAACTCGCGCGGCCACTGGGAGGGCAACACGCTGGTCGTTGACGTGACCAATCAACGGGACAGGACCTGGCTCGATCACGTCGGGAATTTCTACAGCGACCGTGTGCATCTCGTCGAACGCTGGACAATGATCGACCCGGATGTCATGCACTACGAGGCGACGATTGACGACCCCGGCGTCTATACGCGGCCTTGGACGATGGTGCTCGGATGGCGGCGCAATGACGAACCGGGCCTGGAGATGTGGGAGAACGCGTGCTGGGAGGGTATGAGTCAGGGCCCCCGATTCGGTGAGGGCCGCCAACTGTACCCCGGTGCTGTCCCGAAACAACACCTGCCACGAGTGACGAGGTAGTTTTCTGGCAATAATGATGTCTTGGGACTCGCGATGGGGTCAGCGAACGTAGGAGGAGAGGACGTGACCAAGCGCCTGTTGTGGACACCGCTCATGCTGTGCCTGTTTTGCTCGAGCGCCCTGGCGCTCGATGGCACGCTGCTCGTTTCCAATAGATCCGGGGGAAGCATCTCCTTCATCGACCTGAACACGGGTCTAGAGATTGCACGCGTACCCGTCGGCCCGATCATTCCCCATGAGGTGGCGGTGTCACCCGACGGGCGACGGGCCCTGACAGCGGAGTACGGCCCCAACAGCAACCCCGGCCGCCACGTGATTCTCATCGACGTGGCGACGGCCAGTATCATCGGGCGCATCGATCTCGGCCCTAACTCGAGACCCCATTCGGCCCGGTTCCTCCCGGATGGCCAACACGCCGTGGCCACCATGCAGGACTCGGATCAGCTGGCACTGCTGGACCTGAATAGCTTGCGGGTCGTGCGCACGTATCCGACCGGAGGCCGCGAGGGCCACATGGTACGACTGAGTCCGGATGGCTCGCGCGCCTACGTCACCAGCCGCGGTGCGGAGGGTACGCTGTCGGTGATCTTCCTGAATGAGGAACGGGCGCCGGTGGTCATCGAGACCGGCCTTGGGGCGGAAGGCCTCTCTGTGACACCCGATGGCGGCGAGGTCTGGGTGGCGAATCGGTCTGAAGAGTCGATCTCCATTATCGATACGACATCATTGGAGGTGGTCGCGACCGTAGCATCCCACCGCTATGCAGGACGGATCGAAATTGGTCCCGATGGGCGCGCGATCGTGCCCAACGGGGGCGGGGGTGGCCCGCCGGTCCTGCAGTACCTGCGAGTCTTCGATGTCACGTCCAGGACGATGCTCACCGACGCGCCGCTCGGCGACGGTCAGCCCCGAGACGGCAATTTCGGCGTGCTCATTCACGATGGGCTGGCTTTTGCCAGTGATCCCGACGCCGGCACGATCCAGACATTCGACCTGGATGCGATGAGTACGCGGGAGGTGCTCGTGAGAAATCACGAAGCCCCGGACGGGATGGCCTGGACGCCGGTTCGTGTCAACGTCATGACACGGCCATAAGAGATCGGATTGGAGTAGACCCCATGCGCAGGATCACCGTTTTACTGTTGTGTCTGTTCAGCTGGCCCGTGGCGGCGCAGGACACGCCCCGCTTCGAAGTCGACCCTTCTTGGCCCGGGCCCCTGCCCGACGGGTGGATCAACGGGCAGATCGGCGGCGTCTGCGTCGACGCTCACGACCACGTCGTCATCGTAGATCGCCGGAACATCACCGAAGAGGAAACTGAAACCTCGAACCCGACACCACCGATCATCATGTTCGACATGACCGGCAACGTGGTGGCGTCGTGGGGCGACCCCGAGACAGTACCAAATGCCATACATGGGTGCAGCTTCGATAGCGGGAACAACGTCTGGGTAGCGGGCAACCAGGATGCGATCGTTCAGAAATACAGCCACGACGGTGCGCTTCTGATGCAGATCGGTACGCGCGGAGTCTTCGACACCTCGGACGGCACGCTTGGCGGCCAAGGGCTGAACTCGGGGCGCGATCGGCTGTTCCGTCCATCCGGCGCCGTCGTGCATCCGGACACGGGAGACATCTATGTGTCGGATGGTTATGGTAACAAGCGCGTAGCGGTATTCGACGCAGCCGGACACTTTCTACGCCAGTGGGGCCGGCAGGCCGCCGAAGAAGAGGTCACTGCTGGCACGCCGGGCGCGTTCGCCGACACTGTTCACTGCATCGCCATCAGTCGCGAAGGGCTGGTCTATGTGTGCGATCGACAGGCCGATCGCATTCAGGTGTTTGACGGGATGGGCACCTATGTTCGCAGCATCCGGATCCACACCGATGCACCGAACGCCCGCGGCACCGCGTGGTGGGTGGCCTTCTCTCCTGATGCGGAACAACAGTATTTGTACGTGATGAACGGCGGCCAGGAGCAGGTACACGTCCTCGATCGCGCGAGTGGCGAAACCCTTTCGACATTCGGCCGTCCAGGCCATCAAATAGGACACTTCACCCACGGTCATACGCTCGCCGCCGATTCGTCTGGCAATATCTACGTTGCGGAGACGAACTGGGGCAGAAGAGTTCAACGATTCACGCGCGTCACCGGCCGTTAGCGGGTCGACGGAACCACGGGCGTCCACGGAAGCCAGCAGCTTCGTCGTTAGTGCTGGGCCGGTTCGATCCGCATGACGGTGCCCGGATCGCCATTCGTAATGAAGTAGATCAATCCATCCGGTCCCTGGCGTACGTCTCGGATCTCCTTGAAGTCCGTGAATAGATCCTCGCTGACACCAGGTGCCTCTTCACCGATCTCGAAGCGCCTGATTCCCAGCGAGCGGCTACCGCCGATGAAGAGAGAGCCCTGCCATTCCGGGAACTGGTCGCCGGTATAGAACATCAAGCCGTGAGTGCCCATCGCTGTACTCATGGCGATGTACGGTTCTGTGAACTCGACGTCCGGCGGCGGATTGCCAATCGGCTCACCACCGCCGGCGCCACCAACCCCAAGATACGGCCAGCCATGGTTGGCTCCAGCCACGATGCGATTGACCTCGTCTCCGTGCTCCTGCGTCCAGGCCTCGCCTGTTTCAGGGTGAATGGCCACGCCGTGAAAGTTGCGATGCCCCATCGTGAAGATCTCGGGGCGGTACCCGGCCCGGCCCACGAAGGGATTGTCCGCAGGCGCGGTCCCATCATCATTGAGCCGTAGCAGCTTCCCCAGATGATCCCCGGGCTCTTGAGCGCGATCCTGCACACCGTGGTGACTGACGGCCATGTACAACGTTGAATCCGGAGCGAACGCCATGCGCGATGAAAGGTTTCCATCCCGCATGCCCCATGCGTCGGCCACGAAGACATCGGTGACGTTGGTCAATGCCGTCCCGTCGAACGTGCCGCGGGCGAGGGCATTGGTCGAGCCCCCTTCACCGGGCTTGTTGTAGGTGAAATAGACCAGCTTGTTTTCTGCGAAATCGGGATGAAGCGCGATGTCCATCAAGCCCCCACCCCCTGCGACAAACTGCACATCCGGTACGACGCCGACCGGACCAGGCGCGAGCACGCCGTCGCGAATGATACGGACCTGGCCGTTCATCAGGGCCACGAGGATGTCGCCGTCTGGCAGAAACGCGAGGGTATAGGGATACGACAGTCCTTCGGCGACCGTGACGAGGCGAATCGGATAGTGCGTGGTCTCGAATACCTGCGCTCCCCCATCCGCGGACGGACCCTCCAATACCGGACCTTCAGTCTCAGAACAGGCTGCGGCGAGTGACACGATCATCGCGACCAGTAAGGCTGCAAGAGAGAAACGCATCGGTGAGCACGGACGCTTCATGAACACTACCCTCCGCCAGACTCGTGGCCATGCACTCTATGTGGCTCATCAGTGCCTGTCAAAGCAATTTCGTATAGTCCGGCCCCCTCCGCTTCAAGCTCGTTCTCTATCGCAGAGGGCACTGGCGTACCCGCGCCACTAAAGGGCGTTATGCTGTACGACAATTTTCGAATCAGGAGATTTCCATGAAGAACGTCCGCACGTCGTGGGTTTTGGTCGTAGCTCTGTCGGTGCTCGCGGTGCCGCTATTTGCGCATCACGGCCGGGGACTGACGTATGAAGGCGATGCCACTGCGACCTTGAAGGGCACTGTGTCGCGTGTGTTATGGCGCAATCCGCATATCGCTATTTTTGTTGATGTGCAGGATGAGAACGGAAAAGTCGTCACGTGGGAGATCGAGCACAGTAACATCACCACCTTGGCCAGGCAGGGCTACAACCGCAATACCCTGCCGGTCGGCACAAAGGTCACCGCCGTGGTCACCCCTGGTACCGGCGGTGTTCCGGTTGGACTGATGGGCTATATCGTGCTCGAGGACGGAACCCAGATATTCAGTCGAAGGGGGTTGGGGCCCCTCGACTAGTGCACCCACACCACAGCCGAAGGAGATTGTAGCGATGTCACGTGGTGTCACGGGATGGATGGCCGTCATGATGTCGGCGCTCTTTTGTCTGACATTCGCGCCGACGGAGGCCCGATCCCAGCCTGCCGCAGCCAAGGCCGCGAGCAGTGACAGCTTCGATCCGCGGGATCTCTCGGGAGTCTGGTTTCGCGGCGGGAGTGTCCAACCGGGAGACCGTGGCTTTGGCCCCCGCAGGACGATACCCACCATGACGCCCGCCGGTGAGGCGAGGGCGCGAACCCACATTCCTCAAAGAGGCGTTCGCGCCGACTTCATGCAACTGGCTGACTTCCCCGGTGACTCCAACGATCCCACGGTGCTGTGTAACCCTACTGGTTTTCCACGAATTCTCGTCGATACGGCCCCGGAACTTTTCGAATTTATTCATGTCACCGGCCGGCTGCTCCAGCTCAACCAGTGGGAACGAGCCATACGTGAACTCTGGATGGACGGCCGAGACGTGCCCACGACTGAGAACCTCGATATCATCGGGCCGGCCTGGTACGGCCATTCGGTGGCGACTTGGGAGGGCGACACGCTGGTCGTCAACACAGTCGGCATGGACGACCGGGCGTGGCTGGATCCATTCGGATTTCCAAAGAGTTTCCATGCGCGTATCGAAGAGCGTTATCGCCGGGCTGACGCCGATGTGCTGGAGCTTCAATTGACGCTGTACGATCCGGCGTACTACGCGACGCCGTGGGTGTCGGACATAAAGAGGTGGTCGCGCGATCCACGGGAGAACCAGACCATGCACGGATGGTACGGAATGTTTTCAGGGCTTGGTGAATTGATCTGCGCGCCATCCATCAACGCGATTTTTCTGGATGATCCGAAGAGATGACACGGATGCCTTGGAATTACCTGACAGAGCGCTTCACGATGCGCCGTTGTTTCGTGAGTGTCACTGTTGCCGCGGTGCTGGTGCTCCTCCCTGCCGGGACGGAGTCGGCCGACGCCGCTCCTGCTGGACAGGAAGCCGTCGCAAGCCAGTTCGATCCCCACGATTTGTCTGGGCTTTGGTACAACGACACGTATCGAAATGGCGGCCGGGGCAGGGTGCGTCTTTTCGGTCCGGACGGCAGTCATCCTCCGCTGACACCGGCAGGCGCGGCAAAGATGAGCGGGCGTGTGTCTGCCGAGGACGCCGACGTCCCCACGAATTCAAACGATCCCATCTTTCAGTGTGATCCACTCGGGTTTCCGCGGATCCTGGATCGCCATGAGACGATCGAATTCATCCACACCAACGACAGGATCCTGCAATTTACCCAGTGGGAACGACGACTGCGCGAAATCTGGCTGGATGGGCGCGAATTACCATCGGGGCAAAACCTCGATAATCTTGGCCCGGCGTGGTACGGCCACTCGGTCGGCACATGGGAAGGCGACACCTTGGTCGTCAACACAGTCGGCATCAACGACCTGGCGTGGCTGGATCGTACGGGCCTTCCGATCAGTTTCGACGCGCGCGTCGAAGAGCGATGGAGGCGAATCGACGCCGACACGCTGGAGCTTCGAATGACGCTCCATGATCCAACGTACTATACGGCGGCCTGGGGCGGAGACGACCCGATCCTGTTCAAGACAGAGAACCCCGAGTACGTCAGCTACTACGGGTGGGACGGGCTGTATTCCGGTATCACCGAGCAAATCTGTGCGCCTCTCGATGAGGTGGAGATGTTCAATAAGAGAATTCGAGATCCCGCAGGCATCGGCGTCGCGAACTAGAGTCCAGCCGGGGACGCTGACGTCGTGCAGCAGAAAGCTGTTGATAGCCGCAGCAGGACAATGAAAGCGACTTTCACGATCTGGTTGGTTTTCACCTGTCTGGCCTCTGCCGCTTTCGCGCAGACGGCGACCGGTGAGGCCACCATGCAGTCTCCGGCTTCACCCTCTCCGCCAGTGCCCAAGAACAACCCCTACCGCGTCCTTCGCTGTGGAGAAATCGCGGGGCGTCCTGGTCTTATCCCAGCCGACACACGCGCTCGCGATTCGGCCGAATTGAAGTGCGACGAGCTCGCCGTCGCCTGGCCCTGCCCGCCTTCAACACCTACCGAGAGCACATCCATTGCCGGCATGCGGGCGTCGGGCGCTCAGATGCGCGCGTTCTGCGCGCAACGACAGCAGGAAGCTCGATCCGCCCTGCAGGAGCGCGTCATGACGAGTGCTGACCGTGAGGCGATTCGCACCCGGTGCCTCGCCGAATGGCCTGGGGACTACTGGATGCGGAACTTCTGCGAGGAGCAGCAGATCCAGGCATCGGTCGAACTGGAACGCGCGCGCCCGTAGCGTTCCGTTGACATACATCCAGTGAAGACGCGCACGCCATGACGACTCCAGACGATCGCCCGCCACTCGAGGAGCACATCGCCCATTGGCGTCGATACCTGCAGCATCGGCGGGCCATCCACGCCACAGACGTGGAAGAGCTGGAGAGCCACCTGCGCGACCATGTCGTGGCACTGACCGATGCGGGCCTGGGCCCCGGACGAGGCGTTCCTCATCGCCGTCAAGCGCATGGGACGTCTCGACGCACTATCCCTCGAATTCGCTCACGAGCACTCGGAGCGGCTGTGGAGGCAGGTGGTCGTCGCCTCCGGCGAGATCGATGCCAGGGGGACGAATACGTGGACCGAGACGCTGATCATCCTGGGACTCACCCTTGCGGCAGCGGTGGCGATCAAGGTGCCGGCGCTGTTCGGTCTTCGGCTCGGCGAGGATTCGGTGGGCGAGACGTTCTACTTCCGGAACGCGAGCCTGTTCGTGCTGCCGCTGCTCACCGTCTACTTCGTGTGGAAGCGCGGGTCGGGCAAGGCGAGCGGCCTCTGGTTAGCGCTGCCCTTCGCGGCCGGGGCGGTTTTCGCCAATGTGTTCCGCTTCCCGACCGGCAGCGACACCGAGGTGCTGGCTGCTCTGCACTTGCCCATCGCCCTGTGGCTGGTCGTCGGCTTCGCGTACGTCGGAGGTCGCTGGTTCGCAGACGAGGGACGCATGGACTTCGTGCGGTTCTCAGGAGAGCTGGTCATCTACTACGTGCTCATCGCCATCGGAGGAGGCGTACTCACTGGTTTTACGGTGGGGATGTTCGCCGCGATCGAGATGGACGCCCGGTGGCTGGCGCAAGACTGGCTGCTCCCGTGCGGGGCGATGGGAGCGGTCATCATCGGATCGTGGCTCGTGGAGGCGAAGCAGCGCGTTGTCGAGAACATGGCACCGGTGCTGACCAGACTGTTCACGCCGCTGTTCACCGCGCTATTCCTGGTGTTTCTCGCCACGATGGCGTGGACGGGGAGCCCCATCAATGTGGAGCGGGAAATACTCATCGGCTTCGATCTGCTGCTGGTGCTGGTCGTTGGGCTAGTGCTCTACACCGCGTCGGCACGTGACCCGCAGACACCTCCGGGTCTCTTCGACGGCCTGCAACTGCTGCTGGCGACGAGCGCGCTCGTGGTCGATGCCGTGGCGCTCGCGGCGATCGCGGCCCGCATCTCCGAGTTCGGATTCACCCCCAATCGCGTGGCCGCCCTTGGCGAGAATCTCATTCTGCTCGTCAATCTGGCTGGGTCGGCGTGGCTGTACGCCCGCTTCCTCCTTCACCGCGGCCCGTTTGGCGTCCTGGAGAGATGGCAGGTCGCATTCCCGCCCGTCTACTCGGTGTGGGCGGCGTTCGTGGTTGCCGTGTTCCCGCCAGTGTTCGGCTACCGTTAGAACACTTGACCGCCGGATTTCTAACCAATTGAGTCACGTTTTCTCGCCCCGCGGAGCGGGGCACACAGATACTGCCGCTAGCGAGGCGGAGCCACATGCTCGGCGGTCTGAGGCGCAGCCTCGCTAGTACATCCACAACTGACCGCGCGAGTCGGTGGCCACCATGGGGACGCGGCGTTACACTGACCGGTACCGACCCTGTCTGTCTGTTCAGCATTCAAAGGAGGGATCGTGCTCGACCGCAGAACGTTCCTATCACTCGTTGCGGGCAGTGTTGCCGCACCGCGATCGTCTTCTGCACAGCAGGCGTCCCGCAAGATTGCGCTGTATGCCAACGTCGGGGCCGATCTCACGCACTATGACGTTGATGTGGCAGGCGCCGCGCTGATCAAGCATGCCACGGTCAGGCTGCCTGCGAGCGTGCAATACGCCTGGCCCCACGTATCGACACGCTATCTGTACGTGGCGACCAGCAGCAGCGCGTCCGGTTACGGCCCGGTCGGAACCGAGCATCACGTCACGGCGTTTCGCATCGATCCGGCGAGTGGCGCGCTCACGCCGCACGGTGAGCCGATACGCTTGCCGACGCGCCCCATCCACATGTCCACCGATATTCCATCGGAGAACATCCTTGTGGCGTTCAACAACCCGAGCGCGCTCGGTGTCTACCGCATCAACACGGACTTCACGCCGGGAGAAGAGGTGAGACAGCCGGGCCCCATGGACGCCGGCATCTACGCTCATCAGGTCCGCGTGACGCCAGACAATCGGCTGGCGATCCTGGTCACCCGTGGCAACGAAGGCACCCCCACAAGGGCGGAAGATCCCGGCGCCTTGAAAGTCTTCGACTACAGGAACGGCGTGCTGAGCAACGAAGTGTCCATCGCGCCCAACGGAGGGAAGGCGTTCGGCCCCAGGCATCTCGATTTTCATCCGACCAGGCCGTGGATGTACGTGTCCATCGAAACGCAGAACAAGATGTACACCTACAAGATGGAAGGCGGCACGATCGACCCGGAGATCGCCTTTCGCACGGAGACGCTTGCCGATCCGAAGACCATCAGGTCGCGTCAGGCGGCAGGCACGGTTCACGTGCATCCGAACGGCCGGTTTCTGTACGGAGCCAATCGCGCCCAGGACACGATCGAGATCGAGGGTCAGAACGTTTTCACAGGCGGCGAAAATAACATCGTGGTGTACGCGATCAACCCATCCACCGGCGAGCCGGCCGCGATCCAGCACATCGACACCCGCGCCATACACCCGCGCACCTTTCACATCGATCCAGGAGGACGTATCCTGGTCGCGCAACACAATCTGCCGGTCCGTATCAGGGATGGCGATGCGATACGGACGACGCCAGCGGGTCTGTCGGTGTTCCGTATCGGCGATGACGGCAGGCTCACCTACGTGCGCAAGTACGATATCGATGTCGGCGACACGACCATGTTCTGGATGGGCATGGTGCCGCTGTACAGGTAACCGCTGGCACGCGGACGGCGAAGTGACATCGCGTGCGCCTACTTGGCTCCCCGCGGCCGGCCTACGGCACTTCGTCGGGCATGTACTGCGTCATCGTAATCGTGTCCTCCACGAACTTGCTCCACGGCACGTAGTCGCCGTGAATCGGTGCCATGTAGTCCACCTGGATCTTGCGGTACTCGATATTCGACATCACGTTCCGGTTCCAGGGCGCGTGGCCGCGCGGCTCGCCAGGAATGATGTGGCGCGCGTCACGCGGCATGTAGACGTCCGCCTGCGTCAGGATCCGTCCCTCCGGGAAGTAGATCAACACATTGGAGTCCGCGTGTGAGTTGTCCCGAAGGTGATACACGTTGATCGCCATCGTGCCGTCCCTGACGATCCCCGTATCGCCGAGCGAGGTGATCGTCGCCGTCTTTGGCTGCTTGGCGAGCATGTCCGGATTGATCGTGTGGGGCCGCTGCAGCACGTCGTTGAGGTAGGCGACGTTGCTCTCGTGCGCCACGA
>Ga0326597_10009501_pt1 | contig 13026 bp, 4 predicted proteins | sample RVTome_12_FD_203789 | JGI IMG/M metagenome (GOLD analysis project Ga0326597, IMG submission 203789) | Soil microbial communities from uranium-contaminated site in the Upper Colorado River Basin, Wyoming, United States - RVT100D185 | ecosystem: Environmental > Terrestrial > Soil > Contaminated >... | reverse complement strand
GCCGGACGACGTAGGGCCGCTCCCCGGCGCGGGTCAGGCGCGGGCTCAGCTTGTAGGCTGGGTGGAAGAGCCCCACCCACCGAACGCTCGGGAGGCGCCGCACCGCCAGTGCCTGCGCCGGCCTCATTCGCACCTTGAATGCGAAATCGGGCACGTACTCGAGCAGCTCGCCTCCGGCGGCCGCGATGGCCGCCTTCCAGGAAGCCTCGATCGGCCCCACGGATTGCACGATGTAGGTCCCGCGCTCGGAGGCTCGGAGGCCCCGGTGGCGCAACCCGGCCAGCAGGGTGGGCTCTCCACGCAACGGATCGAAGCTGGCCGCCTTCAGGCGGAGCTTTAGCTCAGCCGAGGCGGTTCTCTGGGCGACGGCGACCGGGAGCCCGATGGCGAGGGCCCCGACCGTTATCGCAGGGAGCAGGGCCACCTTGCGCATCACTCACCCCCAGGCCTTGGTCCGGCCTCACAAGCTGTGGCGCGAGAAGAGCGGTGGATTGTCCGCCGCAGCGACCGTGCCGGTTGTGCGCTGCATCACACGCCGATTCGCCGGTTGATCGGCGCGAGCCACGCGACAACCGCTCTGTGGCTCAGGCTGTCGCGTCGGTGAGCCTGAATGCACCGCGTGTTGGGGTGGTTGTCTTGGACGACCCGCGGCGATAGGGTTCGCCGAATGTTCTGGCGACGTCGAGGCTCGAGCGCCGACCCTCCGGTCGGCTCGGGGCGGCTTGGGCTGCTGCTTCTCGTATGCGCCGTGGGGTGGAACGCTGTCGGGGCGGCACCCGAGCTGTGGGTCGGCAAGCTTCCGCTCAACGACCTGGTCTTTCACCGGGCAGCGGCCGAGAGGCTCGGAGCGAGCCTGGTGAATGCCGAGCCCTTCCTGGATCCCTGGGTCTCCGAGTGGTCGCTCGGCTACCCTGTTTGGCGCACCTACCAGCCCCTGGCGCACCTCGTCGGAGCGTTCTTCCTGGGTCTGCTCCGACCGTTCGCCGACCCGGCCACCGTCTTCGCCACGCTGCTCTACGTGCTGGTGGCGACCTTCCCGTTGAGCGTCTACGGGGGAGCGCGACTTCTGGGGCTGTCCCGGACCGCTTCCGGCCTCGCGGCGCTCCTCGTTCTCGCTTCGAGCTCGAGCGGTGATCCGGGCCGCTACGGCCTCGGGTACGGGTCGGTGCTGTGGAGAGGCTCCGGCCTCTTCACGCAGATCTTCGCGCTGCATCTGCTGGCCCTCGCGCTCGGCGCGACGGCGAGGGCGCTCGACATGCGGTCGCGCCCACGCCTCGCCTCGCTGCTCGTCGCGCTCACGTTTCTCGCCCACGTCGTGTTCGGCTACGTCGCGTTCGTGTCTGCCGCGCTCCTCGCCGTCGTCGGTCCGCGCGACCGCCGCTCGCAGCGCGTCGTCCGGTTGGCCGCGATCGCCGTGCTCGCGCTCGTCCTGCTGGCCTGGTTCCTGGTGCCGCTCTTCGCCGGGAGCGAGATGGTGAACCAAAGCCGGTGGGAGGATCCCAGGAAATGGGATTCGTACGGGGCGCCCTTCGTACTGGGCGAGCTGCTGTCGGGCCGGCTGCTGGATGCCGGACGGCCGCCGGTGCTCAGCCTGCTCGTCGGCCTCGGAGCCGTCGGGGCGGTTCTCGCTCGTGGCGACGCCCTGGCGCGTCGTCTGCTGGGGCTGTGCGGGCTCTGGCTCGCGCTCTTCTGCGGTCGTGAGCTGTGGGGCCACCTGGTCCTGCTCGCCGGCGTGCCGGCGCCCTTCCATCTCCACCGGCTCCAGGCGGCGTTCGAGCTGAGCGCGGTCCTGCTCGCGGGCTTCGGGGTCACGCGTCTCATCGCGCTCCTCGCGACCCGGCACCCGCACCTGGGGAGGGTCGCTGGACTGGCCGTCGCGCTGGCACTCCTGCCGATCGGGTACGAGCGCGGGCGCTACCTGCGCGAGAACGCGACCTGGGGCGAGGAGAACCTCGCGGCGTACGAGAAGGAACGGGCGCAGCTCGAGGCCGCCCTGACGGACGTGCGGGCCATGCTCTCGGCATGGCCGGGGCGCGTCTCGGCCGGTCCGGCGAGCGGCTGGGGGGGGGAGTTCAAGCTGGGAGCGGTCCCCGTCCACGCATTCCTCACGCGCGAGCACATCGACGAGGTGAGCTTCCTCTACCATGCGATGTCGAAGCCGTCGGACGTGATGCTGCGCCGCGACGAGGGCAACCCCGCGCACGACGTCGCATTCGGGGTGCGGGCGGTGATCGCTCCGGCCGATCGACCGATGCCCTCGCACCTGCGGCCACGCTCCGTCCATGGTCGCTTCGCCGTCTACGAGTCGTCACCCGAGGGCTACTTCGGGCTGGTCGACCTGGGCGGCCACTACACCGGTCCACCTGCGACGCAGTACGAGCCGAGCGCGGCTTGGCTCGAGAGCCCGCTGCTGCCAAGCGGCATCGTGATTTCCCTCGACCCCCGCGAGCCGGTGGGGCCGGCGGTCGGCCGCTGGCAGGCGGTGCCGCAGCCCTCCCCGGAGCTGCTCTTGCCGCGCGGCCGCATCCTCAGGGAGTCCAAGTCGCAAGAGACCTACCAGGCGGAGGTCCTGCTCGATCGGCCGGGCCACGTCCTCGTCAAGATGACGTGGAGCCCCGACCTGGTGGTAAGCGTCGACGGCCAGAGGGCGCGCCTCGTTCACGTCACCCCCGGATTCGGGGCGGTGGCCGTCCCTCGTGGCCAGCACGGCGTCAGCGTCTCGTACCAGCCGGGTCTCCTGAAGCCGGTGCTCTTCGCGGCCGGCATCGTCCTCTTCTTGTGGAGCTCGCGCGGGCTGCGCTCGGCTAGCGCCCTGGAGGCGGAGGCCGCCCTGGCCACGGGCCTGGCCCGCGCGGGTGGCCGCCTGGCGACACCGCGGGCCGCGGCGGCGGCGACGCTTCTGGCCTGCGCCGTGGTCGCGCTTCATCCGCTCTTCCGCGGGAGGCTCGTCGCGGGTCACGACGCGACCGAGTACCCGCCCCGGCTCGTCGAGATGGCGAGGGTGGTCGGGGAGGGTCACCTCCCTCCGATCTGGGCGCCCGATCTGGGCGCCGGTCACGGGCAGCCGCTCTTCGAGTTCGCCCCGCCGCTGGTCTACGCGGCCGCGCTGCCCCTCTACGTGCTCGGGCTTCGCCTCGCGGATTCACTCCAGCTCGGCCTCGCGGCGCTCTTTCTTCTCGGTGCTGTCGCGGCTTACCGGATCGGACGCCGGCTCGAGGCGAGCCGCACGGCCGCGCTCGGAGGCGCAGTCGCCTGGCTCTTGTCCCCTTACGTCGCCCTCGATCTCTTCGTTCGGGCCGCTTTCGCCGAGGCGGCGGCGGTGGCGGTGCTGCCTCTGGCCCTGCTCGGCGTGCTCCAGGCGATGGATCGACGCACGCCTTGGCGGCTCGCCTTCGGGGCGGCGGCGGTTGCGCTCGTCCCACTGGCGCACAACGGCGCGGCGCTTTTGGCCCTTCCGGCGCTGGCACTGGTGGCGGGGCTCGCCGGCGGTGCGGCGCTTCTACGCAAGGACGCCGACCGACCCGGGACGGCGGTCGCTCGCGTCGGGCCTCTCGCCGCGGGCGGTGCGGTCCTCGCCTTCGGCCTCGGCCTCGCCGCCTATTTCTGGCTCCCCGCCTTCCTCGAGAAAGGCCTCGTGCACACCGATCGGCTGCGCCAAGGTCCTCTCCACTGGGGAGCGCACTTCGCCTCGCCCCTCCAACTCCTCTGGTCCGACTGGGGATACGGCCTGTCCGTGCCGGGAACGGGGGACGGAATGTCGTTTGGACTCGGCCCCGCGCATCTGGTCCTCGGACTCGGCGGCCTCTGGCTGGCCGTTCGTGATCCGCGCCCGCGGCGGCGGGCCCTCGCAAGCGCGTTCGCCGCCGCCGCGGCGGCGGGAGCCTGGCTATCGACGGACTGGGCGGCGCCCATTTGGACGCACGTCGAGGCGCTGCAGTACCTCGCGTACCCGTGGCGGGCTCTCATCCTCCCCGGTCTCTTCCTTCCCCTGCTGGCGGTCTTCGCGTTCGACGCGGTGGGACCGCGCACTCGGGCGACCTTCGCGGGGGTCCTATTGCTCGTGAACCTGCCGCACACCGAGCCGCAGGGGTACCTGCAGTTCGACGACGAGTTCTACGCTCCTGGGTCGATCGCGTCGAGAGGCCTCAACACGACGACCATGGAGGAATACGAGCCGAGTTGGGTGGTGACGCGCCCAGCCTATGACGCCCGGGGCCTTTTCGGCGTTACGGGACCGCTCGAAGTCGCCGAGGTCCTGCGGGGAGCGGCCCGCCAGGAATATTCTGTTCGTTCTCCGGCGGACACCATCGTCGAGACTACGACCTTCTTCTATCCGGGTTGGACCGTGACCGTCGACGGTGCGCCGAGGACCGTCTGGCCCGTACCGGTCCGGGGAACAATGAGGTTCGATCTCCCAGCGGGCGACCACCAGGTCGTACTGACCCTGGGCCAGACGGCGGCGCGCCGCCTCGGGCTCACAGTCACGCTCTTGTCACTGAGCGTGCTTGCCGCGGTGATCGCCGCCACGACCCTCTGGAACCGACGACGCAGCGCGCTCAGGTCTTGATCGACAGCATCACTCGCGACACGCCGACTCTATCGATAGGATCTCACGTTCAGGGCGCGGACGGCAGGAGCAGCGCCGGATCACCGAGCAGGTTCCAGCCGTCGACGGCGGACCGCGTCGAGGGATCCGCCGCCAGCGCCTCGGCCTTCGCCTCGCGCACGGAATCCCCCAGCGTCCGGCCGCCCAGCAGGAAGCGCGCGTAGACGCCGCGCGCCAGCGCCTGCTGCTGACGTGGTGTCGTGATGCCGGCCGGGCCGAAGCTCGCCACCGCGCCACCCTTTGGGTGCAGCAGAAGCGCCTCGTTGAGCGACGGCCCCCACAGGTTCAGGTACCACTGCGACTGGCAGGCCCACGTGAAGAGCACCGTCGGCGCCGAAGCGGGGAGCGAAGCGACGTCGCCCACGCCGAGCAGGTGTTCGTCGGCCCAGACCTCCGGGCCGCCGTGGCCGAAGTAGTGCGTGACCTGGACCCCTGCGGCGAGCGCGGCAAAGAGCGTCTCGCGCGCGGCGTCGACGCCATCGCTCACGTCTGACCAGGCGACCGACGTCCCTGGCGGAAGCGGCGTAGCCTCCGCGTCCTTCTGGAAGGGGGGGTCGCTCGGCCCGCGATTGTCCACCGCCATCAGCTGGCGCCCGGCCGAGGCCGCGAGCTGTGCCCGCTGCTGCTCGATCTTCTCCGCGAGCCGATCGGCCTCCGCGGCGCTCTGCACCGGCAGCCGGCCGATCGCGAGGTCCGGCCGGCCGTCACCGTCCACGTCGGCGTAGCCGTTCTCGGACGGCACCCGGCCCCAGATCTCGTCGAAACGCAAGGCCGAGGGGACGAACGACTCGGCTCCCGTCCCCATGTAGTCGCGCGGATCGAAGGTGTCGTCGCCCACGAGCAGCACGTAGCGGCCGCCGCGCGCGGCGAAGTCGCGCACCAGGGCGGCGATCGCGTTGGGCTCGGGGATGCCGGCGCTGTAGGCGTCGTAGACCCGCGCGACGTCCACGATCGTCGGACGCAGGCCCTCCGCCGCCTTGGCGCGGGCGATGCGTGCGGCCGCCTCGGCGAAGTCGGCGTGGGTCACGATCAGATAGTCCGCCCGCCCGGTCGGAAGCTTGGGATCCCAGGGCTGCAGCTCGAAAGCGACCGGGGCGCGTGACGGCTCGCGCCGATGGCCGACGTCGAGGTGGTCGAAGAAGACCATGCCATACTCGGTCGCCGGATCCGCGACGTCGGCCTCGTAGTCGAGCTCGAGCCGGTTGGCCTGCGGGAGGAGGGCGGTCGCGGGCACTTCGCCCTCGAGCAGCGCCGAGGAGGTCCCGGCGAACGTGACCGCGCCCACGGCGATGCCGTTGATGCGGGCCTGGACCGTGTGCGTGTGCGCGCTGAAACCGACCAGGCGCAGCGCGATTCGGACGTTGCCGCGGGTCGGCTCGTAGCCGGGCAGGTCGAACTCGCCGACCGACGGGTCCCACCAGTCGTAAGGCCAGCTCCCCACACCGGTGAGGAGCAGGTCCCACTGCCAGGGATCCGCCTCGCGCGGCAGGGCGGGCACGTAGGCGAAGTTCTTCGCCACCCGCGTGTAGCCCGGCCACGCGTCGTCGCCGGATCGTGTGAGCGGCACCGACTCGCGCGGCGTCCCGTTCCACGAGATCACGTAGACGTTGGTGCCGGTGAGGTCGGTCGACAGCTCCTCGGTGCGGAAGCGAATCCTTCCCGGCCCGGCCTGGAACGGCACGCGCCGGCCCAGCGACGTGACCGAGAGGCGGCTCGCGTCGGCGGGCGCGCCCTGCTCACGCAGCGTGGTGAGCGGCACCGACACGACCCCCGCCTCGCGCACCAGGACTTTCACGCCGCGGGGTTCCCCGGGTCCCCGGCGCCGGGCGGAGTCGCGTGCGACGCGAGCCGGGCGGCGACGCGAGCGCGCCAGGTCCCGCATCAGCCGGCGCGCGGAATCCCCGCGGGCCACGCGGGGGCCCAGATCGGCACGCACACCGGCGCGGTCGAGCCGGGCCTCGATCCGCCGCAGCTGGGCCGAAAGCCGCGCATCGGAGACCGCGAACGGGCCCATCACCCGGCTCACGCCCCGCACGTCGGTTTCCTCGATCGCCACGAAGGGCGTCGTGATCGGCGCGGTCTCGACGCGATACAGGATCGGGGTCAGGGAGTCGCTGACCACCGCAGCGAGCGGGCGCTCGTGCAGGGCGAAGCGCCGGCTGCCGCGCGCGTCCTCCGTGCCGAGCACGCGGAACGACCGGCTCCCCTGCTGGGTCCCCGTCGCGAACTCCACGAGGCCGGCGGGGTCCACCCGGAGGCCCCGGATCGTCGCCCGCGTGACCGCGAAGGCGGCGATCATCGTGTCGCAGGTCGAGTCGGCCACGACCGACCAGTCGCCGGGCACGTTGTTGTCGACGCCGTCGAGCGTCCGCGCCAGGGCCTGCCCGACCGCCGCGCTCGCCGTGCTGCGGTAGGAGTCGTCCTGCCAGACGCCCGCCGTCACCGCCGCGCCGTCGTCGCCGAAGAAGTCGATCGAAGGGCTCGTGGTGCCGCTCCACCCGACGTAGTCCACGACTTCCGAAGAGCCGTCGAGCAGGGCGACCTGGTCGGCCGGATCCGCATCGCCCGGGCCCCCGAGCCAGTTGGGCAGGGTGCCGTCGGGGTTCACCCCGCCGGTGAAGAGATAGAAGATCGAGCCGGCCTGGAAGTCGGTGAAGTAGCCCCCGATCGAGAGCACGATCCTCCCGCCCGGTGCGAGAACGATGTCCGTCCCGCCGAGCTGCGGCACCGTGTAGTCGAGCTCAGAGTCCTCGTCGCGCAGCACGTAGCCGGTGGCGTTCACCGGGCTCGCCGTCTGGTTGTAGATCTCCACCATCTCCTGCTGGCACGTCCCGGCGTATGCGCCCGGAGGATCGCTCGGAGAAGCCGTGTCGGGGGCGAAGAGCACGCGGTTCACCACGAGCGCAGGGGCGTTGTAGGTGGCGCTGTCGGTCTTCACGTTGTTCGACGCGTCGCTGTCGCCGTCGCTGCAATCCGTGTACTCCACCGCGAGGTCGCCCTCGTGCACCCCCTCGAGCACACCGTCGCCGCTCGTCGCAGCGCCGTCGTAGGTCCGCGTGCGCAGCGGGTCGACCGCGAAGGCGATCCCCGTCCGCGTCGCCCCGAGCGCGCGGTCGAGCGTCGCCGAGCCGCCGCTCGCGGCCACGATCGTGTAAAGACCCACGTCCGGCCCGGTCGCGATCGCCAAGGTCTGGCCCACGGCGAACGTGGCGACAGCCGAGCTCACGACCGCGGAGCCGGCGGTGGTCACGAGGTCGTAGCGCTGATTGCGGAAGATGCCGGAGCCCACAGCCGTCTCGTAGAGGACCAGTGTCTCGGTGTCCCCGACCGACGACCGCAATGTGACCCGCACCGTCCCGCTCGCGTAGGGCGGCGCGATGCAGCTCGAGCTCACCGTCGGGTCGCTCACCTGCACCCAGACCGGCGCGCCCGGCGTGTAGAGCGTCACGTCCTCGGTGCCGCCGCCGTTCGTGAACGCGACCTGCCCCCCGCCCGGCGCGGTGAAGAGCGTGGCCGTCGTGCTCGCCGTCTGGGCGCTGCCGCCGCAGTTGTAGGCATAGCTCGCCGTCAGCGCCCCGTTGTCGATGTCCTCCCAGCGGCCGTTGTTCGCAGTCACCGGATAGCTGCCCCCTGCGATCACGGTGGGGAGCCCCGTCGTGTTGCGGAAGACACCCGTGTTGACGCCGGTCTCGGTGAGGGTAAGCGTCTGGCTGTCCCCTCCCACCCGCGTGCTGGTGAGCGTGACCGTGAGCGTCTGCGCGGTGGTGGCGCTGGTATTCGCGAAGGGAGCGGTCACCGTCACGTAGAGCGCGTCGCTCGTCGCCGGATCGTTCGTGATGTCGAAGTCGGTCGTGACCAGGCCGCTCGAGCGCGTGAACCGGACGAGGGCGCCGCAGGGCCCGAGGACGGGGATCGCGTCGGTCACCGTGTAATGCGCGGCGTTGGTGTAGGAGACATAGAGGGTCCGCCCGGAGTCGGTGGTCATGGCTCCGTCGTCGTCCGTCCCCGCGGCCGCCGTCGTCGGCAGCGGCTCGCCGGCCGTCGTGCGGAAGGCGATCGTGTCGCCGGACTCGGGGCCGGCCTCCTGCACGGTGAACGTGAGCTGGGCGAGCCCCCCGACGACCGCGGTGTAGGGCGTCCCCGCCGTCGCGCGGGCGGGAAGCGTCGTGAAGCTCGCCCCGCCGTCGACGCTGTAGCGGACCGCCCAGCGTCCTCCTGCGACGTTTTCGTACACGACCTCCCAGCGTGCCTCCAGGGTGTTGGTAGTGGACTGCAGGCCCACCAGCCAGCCCTCGGTGTTCGGCGGATTCGCCGTGTCTTGCGGGACCGTGATCGCGCCGACTCCGCCCCGGTTCGTGAAGAGACCGGTCGAGGGGCCCGTCTCGCACAGGCGCACCGGCTCGTCGTCGCCGGAGACCGGATCGGTGACGGTGACGCTGATGCAGTCGGGCTGCGTGGGATCCGTGTTGGCGAGGCGGTCGGTCACGGCGAGAAACACCTCGCCGCCGAGCGTGTAGTAGCTCGCCGCCCGCAGTCCGACGTCGGTGAACTCGATCGTCGGGACTCCGGAGGGCGTCACCACGTCGCCGAACGTGATCGGGTCGTTCGAGGAGACGTAGTTGAGGTCCATCATGTGGTCCTTCTGCAGCGGGTCCTGGTTGGACGCGCCCGTCGTGTAGACGAAGGCCACCGGGGAGTCGGGAAACAGGAGCTGGTTTCCGTTCCGGTCGTTGAAGGCCGTGATCGGGACCTGGACCTCGAGGAACCAGTCCCCCGAGCCGTCGCCCACGGCGTAGGTCCTCGTGTGCGAGGTCCCGGCGCCGCCGCAGTTGCCCGTGTCCGTCGCCGCGCGCGCGGTGAACTGCTCGACGCGCGCCGCGTCGGCGCTCGCGATCAGCTGCGAGTGCTGGGGGTCGTAGAGGATCTGGACCCGGTCGGGGTTGCCGTTGTTCCCGTACGGGCCCTCGACGTCGATCCAGTAGTCCTTGTAGCCGTCGGCGTCGAGGTCGAACAGGATGTTCCAGTGGTAGGCGTCGAACGCCACCGTCGACTGGTCGCGCGGGTTGGCGCCGATCCGCATGCGGAAGAACACGAAGTCGTCCTCGAGCGTGACGGGGTCGCTCGCGTCCCACGGCGTTCCGCCGTTGTAGTAGCCGAAGGCCACGGAGGACTCCGGCCCCGGGGGGCTGCCCGGCGCGGCGGAGGCGATGTCGATCGAGTTCGGGTTGACGCCGGTGCCGCCGTTGCTCGGGTCGCCTCCCTGCCCCGAGGCTTCGTAGTCGCGGATGTCGGCCCCCAGGTAGGTGTATTGGCTGATGAATCCGTTCGGCCCGCTGAAGCTGCTCCACGGTGTCGCGCATGAGCCCAGGGCGGCCCAGGCCTCCGGCACGACAGCGAGCGACGCAGCGACCACGAAGCCCAAGCGCAATCCCGCAAGCATCCTTCTCAAGCCAAACCCCCAGATTCCTTCCGCCATCCCTCGGGCGAATGCAATCCCAGGGCCTGACCTCCGGCTGCCCAGCACGCAATGGACACCCAAAGAGGCTTGATGCCTAAGGTTAGGTAGATCAGTACATTAGGGGCTATTGTCGCGTCGCGCGCCCGGGGTCCTCTCGAGGCGGCAAACCGGGCGATGCTCCCGCTCCGTCGCTGTCACGAGTCCGGAAACTGGCCGGCTTGACCCGTTGCTGGATTGGGGGACCGGTGGTGGCCCGGCTCAGGCGGTCGGGCCGTTCAGCCTGAAGTGCACCGTCACGGTCATGATGACCGGCGTCGGGATGCCGTTCACGAGCGTGGGCGTGTAGACCCACTTCTTGACGGCTTCGAGTGCCGCGTCGGTGAAGAGCGGCGCGCCCTGGAGCAGGTTCACGTTCACGACACGCCCGCGCTCGTTGATCGTGGCCTCGATCACCACGGTGCCCTGGATCCGCGCTTTCGCGGCGACCTCGGGGTAGACGGGCGGCACCACGACGACGCGGCGCGGCTCGCGGACGCGGCCGCCGACTCGCACGGGAACCACGGGCGGCGGCGGAGCCTCGGGCAAACCGCCGACGATGCCACCCACGACGCCTCCCGGCACGCCACCCTCGACGCCGTCCGCTCCGCCCGCGTCGCCGCCGAGGTCGAGCGCCTGCTCCGGCGTGATTTCGGTCGGAACCTCGACCGGTGCCACGAAGGCCTGCTGCTGCGGCTGCGCCTTCGGTGCCACTCGCGGCGCCGCGGCCGGACGCGCCGCCGGGGGCGGCGGGGGCGGCGGCACCGAGAGCGGCTCCACGAGGAACGCGCGCACGCCGGTCTGTGGCTCCGGGAGCGCGGCGGAGGTGAGCAGCGGAACCACGACGAGCGCGAGCGCTGCGGCCGTATGCAGCAGGATGGAGGCGGGAAGCGTGACCGCGCGGCGGCCCTGTCCTGCCGGGTCGCTACCGGTGAGGCCGTAACCACCGAACTCGAGCGGTGGCTGCGGCGGGTCGACGTACGCCTGCTTCGCGTCCTGGAACGTCGCGCCCGACACCGGTACCGTCGACGCCATGCGTCAGCCTCCTGTTTGGCTCGCTTGTAGTGATGTACGGCCACGGGGCCCGGGATGTTCGAGCGTGCCCCCAAGCCATTGACTCGTCCCGAGTTGGTTGCTAGCCTCGCTTCCGTGCAACCCCGCGAGGCGGGGACCCGTAGGTTTCTTGGATGACGCGGGCGCGCCGCGGACCCGCCCGGGAGGAGACGCTGCCATGTTCAGCCGGATCGCGAACCTCTTCAGGGGGTTCCTGGGCCTCTTCATCTCGGGTCTCGAAAGGCAGAACCCCAAGGCCCTGATCGAGGCCGAGAAGGAGAACCTGCGCCAGCAGATCGCGCGCTTCAACGAGAACCTCGCCGGCCACGCCGGCTTCTGCGAGCGGCTGCTGCGCCAGGTCAAGAACCTGGAGACGCAGGAGCGCGAGCTCGCCGCCAAGGCCGCCGCCAACCTCAAGGTGGGCAACCGCAACGCGGCCGGGCAGTACGCGCTCCAGCTCAAGACCGTGAAGGAGCAGCTCGAGGAGAACCGCAAGCAGCTCGAGGCCGGCGAGGCGACCTACAAGAAGCTCGTGCAGTCGCGCGACGTCACCGTGCGCGACGCGCAGGAGAAGATCGAGAAGCTCAAGCGCATGATGACCGAGACCGAGATGCTCGAGGCGCAGGCGGAGCTGCAGGAGATGGCCACCGGCATGATCGGCACGATCGGCGGCTCGGGCGACACGCTCAACCGCGTCGAAGAGTACCTGACCGAAAGGCGCGACAAGGCGGCGGGTCGCGCACGCGTCGCCTCCTCGACGATCGACACGACCAAGGTCGAGCTGTTGGAGGCCGAGCAGTCGGCGCTCGCCGACGCGGCGCTCGGCGAGTTCGCCGCCGCGTACGGGATCGAGATGCCCGCGGACAAGGCAGCCGAGGCCGCGGCCCCGGCCACCCCGCCCGCGCGCGAGATGGGACCGGAAAAGCAGGGCTGACCGCGGTCCGCCCCCGGGGCGGACGCTGACAAGGGAGAAACGGAGCGAGGCCGATGGAAGAGCAGCCGAAGGTCGGGCCGACCGCACTCGGGAAGCTGATCCTGTTCCTCTTCGTGCTGGGATGCATCGGGGGCGCCGCTTACTACTTCCGCGCTCTGATCGCCCCCGGCGGTCGCGACGGCAGCGCCCAGGTCAACATGGACGAGTTCAGGAAGGTCGAGGCCCCCGACACCAAGGGCATCACCACCGTCAGCGAGTACAAGTACGTCCCGGGCGAGAAGCTGCCGCCGGTGAAGGGCGTCTCCGCCTACAAGTGGGACGCCAAGGAGAAGGTCGTCAACTTCCCGATCAACGTCTGGATCGGCTGGCTGCCGATCGTGGCCGCCAACGGCGGCTTCTCGCCGAGCGCCGACTCGATCTTCGCCAAGAAGTACGGCTTCAAGGTGAACCTCAAGCTGATCGACGACCCGGTGGTGGCGCGCGACGCCTTTGCCGCGGGCGAAAGCCACGTGCTGTGGGGCACGCTCGACATGATGGTGCTGTTCGCGCCCGACCTGATGAAGGACTCGCGGAGCGCCCCGCGCATCTTCCAGCAGGTCGACTGGTCGTCGGGTGGCGACGGCATCATCGTGCGCGGCGCGATCGGCTCGGTCGCCGACCTCAAGGGCAAGACCGTCGTCTACGCCCAGAACTCGCCTTCGCAGTACTTCATCAACAACCTGCTGCTGAACGCGGGTGTCCAGCCCTCGACGGTGAAGCACAAGTTCACGGCCACCGCCTTCGAGGCGGCCGCCGCGTTCGTGGCCGACAAGTCGATCGACGCCTGCGTCTCGTGGGCGCCCGACATCTACAACATCCCCGACAAGGTGAAGGGCACGCGCGTCCTCACCACCACGGCCGAGGCCAACAAGCTGATCGCCGACGTGTGGGCCGCGCGCG
>Ga0326597_10009500_pt1 | contig 13026 bp, 9 predicted proteins | sample RVTome_12_FD_203789 | JGI IMG/M metagenome (GOLD analysis project Ga0326597, IMG submission 203789) | Soil microbial communities from uranium-contaminated site in the Upper Colorado River Basin, Wyoming, United States - RVT100D185 | ecosystem: Environmental > Terrestrial > Soil > Contaminated >... | reverse complement strand
GACCTTCCTTCCGGACTCACTAGAATAACTTATAACGGGAATCAGGGGAAGGGAGGAACCGGTCCGGAGGGGAGATTTCGCAAGCGCACGAACATGGTGCTCGACGGCGGAAAGACGCACCGACGATCGCTGGCAACACAAGGGTAACTTCCAGGGAGGCTGGAGACCAAGGCGCAGAAATCTGGGCCCAACATCTATACTTTATACTTGGGCAACAAACTAGACCTGGGCGACGAACAGCGGAGTGGGTTCCACCGTGCTGTCCACCGGACGATAGTAGAGCCCGTCGTTTTCCAGAAACACTTCCAGAAACGCCGGCCGCGGGATGAGTCCCTGGATGAGGGCCTCCGAGAGCGGGTCTTCCAGATACCGTTGCAATGCGCGGCGCAGCGGACGGGCGCCATACGACCGGTCATGACAGGTCTTATCCAAAATCCACTTCTCGGCCTCGGGCGTGAGCGTGACGCTGATCTGCTTGTGCGTCAGGCTCTGGTTCACCTGTCCTACCATCAACTGGATGATCTGGATCAGATCCTCTTCCGAGAGCGCATTGAAGACGATTACTTCGTCCAGCCGGTTCAGGAATTCAGGATTGAAGACGCGCTTCACTTCCGCCCGCACCATCTCTTCCGCCTGGCCTGCCAGGGTCTCCGCCGCCGGCGGCTGGAAGCCGAGCGTGCTGCGCTTCTCCAGGTATCGCGCGCCGATGTTCGAGGTCATGATGAGAATCGTGTTCTTGAAATCCACCGTGTTGCCGAGCCCGTCGGTGAGCTGGCCGTCTTCATAGACCTGCAACAGAATGTTGAAAATATCCGGGTGTGCTTTTTCAATTTCGTCGAGCAGGATCACGGAATACGGCGCCCGCTTGACGCGCTCGGTGAGCTGGCCGCCCTCCTCGTAGCCGACGTAGCCGGGAGGCGAGCCGATCAGTTTCGACACCGCATGCTTTTCCATGTACTCGGACATGTCGAAGCGGATGAGCGCTTTTTCGCCCCCGAACAGGAAGGAGGCGAGGCTCCGCGCCACTTCGGTCTTGCCCACGCCGGTGGGCCCCAGGAACAGGAACACGCCGACGGGCCGGCTCGGATTCTTCAGTCCAGCGCGGGACCGCCGAATGGCTCTGGAGAGAGCGGAGATGGCCTTGTCCTGGCTGATAATGCGCCGGTGCAGCTCTTCCTCCATGCGCATCAGTTTGGCCATTTCCTCTTCTTTGATCGAGGTCACCGGCACGCCGGTCCAGCGCGAGACCACTTCCTCAATGTCTTCCTTGGTCACCGTGGCGCCCGAGGAATCGTCGAGATGATACTTCTCGCGCATCTCACGCAGGTTCTCGCGCTCCTTGCGTTCTTCGTCGCTGTAGAACCGCGCCTTCTCGAACTCGTGGTTGGCAATGGCGTTCTCCATGCGGTGCACGATGAACTTGATGCGCTTCTGCACGTCGGCGATCTCTTCGGGCAGACTCGTCTGCCGCAGCTTCACGCGGGCGCCCGCTTCGTCGATCAGGTCAATCGCCTTGTCCGGCAGAAAGCGGTCCGGGATGTACCGGCTCGAGTTGTAGACCGAGGCATAAAGCGCTTCGTCGGTGTAGGTAACCGCATGAAACTTTTCGTAGCGGTCTTTGATTCCGAACAAAATTTTGATGGATTCGGCCTCTCCCGGCGGCGGAACTTTCACCGCCTGGAAGCGCCGCTCAAGTGAGCGGTCCTTCTCGATGGACTTGCGGAATTCGGCGGGTGTCGTCGCGCCGATGCACTGAATCTCGCCGCGCGAAAGCGCCGGCTTCAAAATGTTCGCAGCATCGAGGGACCCCTCGGCCGAGCCCGCTCCTACCAGCGTGTGCAGCTCGTCAATAAAGATGATGGAGTTTTGATCCTCCATCAACTCCTTCATAATCGTCTTCAACCGCTCTTCGAATTGTCCGCGGTACTTGGTGCCCGCCACGATCAGCGACAGATCGAGCGCCAGGATACGTTTATCGGCCAGGAACGAGGGCACGTCCCCATCAGCAATGCGCTGCGCCAGGCCTTCGACGATGGCGGTCTTGCCCACGCCGGGCTCGCCGATCAATACCGGATTGTTCTTCGTCCGGCGGCACAGGATTTGCACCACGCGCTCGAGCTCCGCTTCGCGTCCCACCAGCGGATCGAGCGAATTGTCCATGGCCGCCTGCGTCAGATTGCGGCTGAATTCGGAGAGCAGCGAGCTTTCCTTCTGCCTTGGCGTGGATACTTTTTCGCTCTGCGAACGGAGCATCTCTTCGCGAATATTCGAAAGGCGCAGGCCGCGCTCGCGGAGAATCTCGGCGGCAAAACACTTTTCCTCGCGCAGCAGGCCCAGCAGGAGATGTTCGGTCCCAATGTGCTTGTGCGAGAGCCGCTCGGCCTCTTCGGCAGCATAGGCCAGCACGCGCTTGCACTCGTGGCTCAAGGGCAGGTCCACGGAAGTCGAAACCTTCTCCCGAATCGTAGTGTGTCCCTCAATCTGCTTGCGAATGGATTCAATGGAGGCATGCGAGCGCAGATACCGGTTGGTTAGCGCCTTGTCCTCGCGCAAAAGACCCAGGAGCAGGTGCTCCGTTTCAATGTATGGGCTGCCGAACTGGCTGGCTTCATACCGCGCGAAGAAGATCACCCGCCGGGCTTTTTCTGTGTATCGTTCAAACATAGTGTCTGGTCCGAAGCACCCGCCGCCTTTCGCGGCGCAAGGGGATCACCTGGTTCTAGTAAGGGACATCGCCTCCAGCCGGCCGTTTTGCAGCCGCAGGGCGCGATCACATCGCTGCGCAAACTCAGTGTTATGGGTTACCAGCACGGTGGCCATCCCGGTATCGCGGTGCAACTGCTGCATTAATTGCATTGTTCGCTCGCCGGTGGTTGCATCCAGGTTGCCGGTGGGTTCATCGGCCATCAAGACTTTCGGCGATCCCACGAGCGCCCTGGCCAGAGCCACTCTCTGCTGCTCGCCTCCGGAAAGCTCCCCGGCCCGATGGGTACTGCGTGCGGCCAGGCCTACGCGCTCCAGCAATTCTCCGGCACGCCTGCCTGCCTCCCGAGCATCCCATCCGCGGATTAACAGGGGCATCATAGCGTTTTCACGAGCCGTGAATTCCGGTAGCAATGAGGGCATTTGCCATACAAACCCAAATTCGTGATTCCGCAACTGACTGCGCTCGGCGTCCGAGAGGCTCGAATAAGCCCTCCCAGAAAAGTATAGCTCACCGTCCGAGGGGTTGTCCAGCGCGCCCAGCAGATGCAGCAGCGTACTTTTGCCGCTTCCGGATTCGCCCACAATCGCCACCATTTCGCCGGCCTCCACTTCGAGCTGGAGATGCTCCAACACTACTAGATCGGCATTTCCCGAGCGAAACTTTTTCTCTAAGTTCACCGCTCGTAACAAAGTCGTCACTGGTTTTAGATGCTCCAAATCAATTGCTGGATACCCGGCTCACTCATAGCGCAGCGCCTCGGCTGGGGCAATGCCCGTAGCATGGAAAGCCGGGTACAGAGTTGCCAGGAAACTGATCAGCAGCGCCACTCCCGCCACCCAGACTCCATCCACCAGCCGGGCATCGAAAGGAACGTAGCTGATCGAATAGATATCCGGGTTGAGCCGCAAGAAATGATGCCGGCTGCCAAGCCACGCAAACACGTATCCAGCCAGCAGGCCCAGCGCGGTCCCGGCAATGCCGACGAGGACGCCTTGCAACTGGAAGATGCGGCGAATCTGCACCGGCCGCGCACCCATCGACACCAGCACAGCGATGTCGCGGTACTTCTCCATCACCATCATGATGAGCGAGATCAGAATATTGAGTGCGGCAACGAATACGATCAACCCGATGGTGATGACCGTAACGGTCTTCTCCAGGCTGAGTGCGCTGAACAGCGCGCGGTTCTGTTCCATCCAGTGCGTCGCGCCGAAATCCGCTCCGGCTTGGTTCTGCAGTTGGACGGCGAGCTGCGGTGCTTGATAGATATCCGCCACCTTGAATTCCAGCACGGACACCACATCGCCCAGGCTCAGGATCTGCTGTGCCGCGCTCATGCTGGTGAAAGCCCAGTTGGAGTCGAAATCGTAGAAGCCGGAATCGAAAATTCCCACGACCCGAAAGTCCTTGTAGCGCGGCACCATCCCAAAGGGCGTAAGCGGGCCTTGGGGGCTGGTGAGCAGGATCGCGTCCCCCACACGGGCACCAAGTGTCTGCGCCATGATCTTGCCGATTACAACGGGAGGCATGCCGCCCGCCGATGCCGATTCCTCAAGCGGACGGATCGTGCCCTCGCCGACCTGGGCGAGCAGATTCCCCACCTTCAACTCCGCCTGCGCGTCCACGCCTTTCAGAATCATCTGGCTCGAACGGTTGCCGTTGGAAGCCAGGATCACTCCGTAGAGCGCCGGGGCCGTCGCGATAACGCCGGGGGTCTGTGAAAGCTTCGCCAGCAGTCCGTTGTAGTCGCCGATCCCTCCGCCATCTTTGCGCTGGAGATTCACGTGCGCCGTAGCTCCGAGCAAGCGCCCTTGGAGATCCTGACGAAAACCATTGTTGATGGCCAGCGCCACCACCAGCGACATCACGCCGGCGGCGATCCCCAGCACCGAAAGGGCGGTGATGACGGAGATCACCGCCGTCTTGCGCTTGGCGCGCAGGTAGCGCATGGCCACAAATAGCTCAAAACTCATGGCACACTTTCTCGAGAGTCCGGTCGCGTTCAGTCCCTGGATGATATTTTAGGCCACCCCGGCATTATCTGCTATGATTTCGCCATGTTTTCGAGCGCTCCGCAAAACGATCCCGCGGAAATCGCAAATCAGATTCGCACCCTCGGATGGTGGTACCAGGATTTCGAGCTTCCGTGCGGAATCCGCACCGGCACCGGAGAGGAGCCATCCTATCGCCCGGAGACGCGCTGGAAACTCTTCGAGCCCTATGTTCCCGCCGATCTCCAAGGGCAAACGGTCCTGGATGTCGGTGGTAATGCCGGCTATTTTTCCATCCAGATGATGCTGCGCGGCGCCAAGCGCTGCGTGCTGGTGGAGCCCTACGTCGAATTCGTTCGCCAGGCGGAGTTCGCCGCGCGGCAGTTCGGCGTCGAGCTGGAGATCGTGAATGAAGACGTGCACACGTACTGCCTCACCACCAGCGAGCGATTCGATCAGGTCCTGTTCCTCGGCCTGTTTTACCACCTCAAGTATCCGGGCCTGGTCCTGGACCGGCTCGCCGAGATGACCCAGGGCAGGATGTACTTCCAGTCTCACCTGATCGGATCAGAGCAGGAGCAATATCAGATGCAGCCCAATTATGCGCGCGGTGCCGGGGGCACCGGGGGAGACGAAGCGTTGCTCCAGGACCCTGCATTTCCCCGGCTGCTGTTCATCGAGACGCTTTACAACGGCGACCCCACCAATTGGTGGATTCCCAACCACGCTGCGCTCGAGCCTATGTTGCGCAGCGCCGGATTGAAGGTCATCGCACGCCCGCACCCCCAGGTCATTGTCGCCGAACCGGACGTTTATTTTGGCAAGGCGACCTACGGAAATTTGGTTTTTCCTCGCTATGGCAAGCAAGGCCAGGCCGTGCATCCCGGACCGCAAAGGGTGGACCCAAAGCTGTGGGCGGAGTTGATCAAGAAAGTGGAACAGCGGAGCCGCTGATCGCGCCGCGCAGGTAGCGCCTCGCCATGAACGGCTCAAAACCCAGCCGGCCTTGCTTGCTATACATTTGCTCGCAGAGGTAATTCTAGAAATCAATTGTACGGCAATAGCGGCACGATCCCTCTTTTGTTCTTGAAAATGACTACCATCGCGTGAGTGCCGAACTTATATAATCTGTCTCTGTGCAAAATATCCCCAAACCGTCGGCCCTTTCCGTGCCCCCGATACCAGTTGAGGCGATTAAGCGACGGATCTATCTCATCCGCGGACACAGGGTGATGTTAGATAGCCATTTGGCCGAATTGTATCAGGTGCCGACGAAATCGCTAAACCTTGCTGTGCGTCGCAATAAGGACCGGTTTCCCGAAGACTTCATGTTCCAGCTCAGCAAGGATGAGATGAAAGCTTTGAGGTTTCAATTTGAAACCTCAAACAAGAGTCGCGGAGGGCGCCGCTATCTACCTTACGTATTTACCGAGCACGGAGTCGCGATGCTTTCATCGGTGCTCAGGAGCCAACGCGCCGTGCAAATGAATATCCAGATTATCCGAGCCTTTGTGAGACTTCGGGAACTGCTTGCCACTCACAAGGACTTGGCCATTCGAATCGAGAAACTCGAAGCGGCCCAAAGCCGACACGGCTCAGTCATCAATATTTTGGCCGAGGAAATCAGACACCTCAAACTCCTGCCGCATACCCATGCCAAGCGTCGTGTCGGCTTTACCTCAGAGTAAGACAAGAAATCGCTATCGTTGCCCCGATCCAGCTCAGAGCACAGGAGTAAGATCACCGCGAGGAGAGTTGCGAAGCCAGACGGTAAATTCAATTTTCCCGCTACGCCAGTATGCCCTGCTTATAGGCTTGTCGTACGCAGTCTTCTAGCGAACCGTTAAAATCCGTCGCTGTGATGTTTGGGGTGTGTATCCTAAGTATCCGCTTGGTCGAGTCCCACAAACCCTGCCCTTCGAAATTGAGATCGTTAGTCAAGATATTGTAAATTGTCGTCCCAGACGGGAATTGGGAGATTCCAAAATCAGAGGGATTCGCTAACTGCAGAGGCACCGGTTTCAAGCATATTTCTGCTTGTAGGCTTGGGCCACCTAACGTCCAACTATCTTGACCAAGGTCAATGCGAATAAGAACTTCATTACTTTCAGGCCGCAAGAGCGGAAACAGGATCACATCGCGGATCGACCGGGAATCGGTGAGCAGCATGACCAGGCGATCGACTCCGATCCCCTCACCCGCGGTGGGAGGCATGCCGTAGCGCAGGGCGCGCACGTAGTCCTCGTCAATGAGGTGGGCTTCCTGGTCGCCACGCTCGCGGTCCGCCGCCTGCATCTGGAAACGCCGCCGCTGCTCTTCGGGATCGTTCAGCTCGCTGTAAGCATTCAGCACTTCCATCCCGCCAACGTACATCTCAAACCGCTCCACCCATCCGGGCTCATCGTCCTTGGTCTTTGCGAGCGGTGAAACTTCCACCGGAAATTCGTAGATGATCGTCGGCTGAAACAGATGTTTTTCGCAGACCGCTTCGAACAGTGCGGCGATGGCTGTGCCTGCGGGAACCTGCGGCGGGGAAGGCACACGCTCGTGATCCGGGTGCATTTTGTTCCACGCGGCGATCACCGCAGCCGTGCTCTCGGGCGAGGCAAACTCATCCTTGTGTGGTCGCGAAGCCGTCTCCGGCCAGAACTCCGCGATCGCCTCGCGCATCGTGAATCGCCGGATCTTTGCGAAGTCGATCTCCTGCCCGCCGAAAACGATATTCGTCTTTCCCACCGTCGCCTGAAGGGCTTCTGCAAACAATTGCTCCGTGAGGTCCATCAGGTCGCGGTAATCGCTGTAAGCCTGGTAGAACTCGAGCATGGTGTACTCCGGATTGTGGCGCGTCGAGATGCCTTCATTCCGGAAGTTGCGATTGATCTCGTACACACGGTCGAGGCCCCCGACCACCAATCGCTTCAGATACAGCTCCGGCGCGATGCGCAAGTACAGATCAATATCGAGTGCGTTGTGATGCGTGCGGAAGGGCCGTGCCAGAGCGCCGCCATACATCGGCTGCATCATCGGAGTCTCCACTTCAATGTAGCCGCGGCGGTCGAGCGAATCGCGCAACGCCTGAATCAGCTTGCTGCGCACCAGAAACGCATTGCGCACTTCGGGATTCGCAAGCAGATCGAGATAGCGCTGGCGGTAGCGCGCCTCCACATCCTGCAGGCCGTGCCACTTCTCCGGAAGCGGCAACAACGCTTTCGAAAGAAACGTCAGCGCTTCGGCGTGGACCGATAGCTCACCGGTGCGCGTGCGGAAGATATAGCCCTCGACGCCGATGAAATCCCCGAGATCGAATTGCTGATAAAGCTCGAAGGCCTTCTCGCCAATGTTATCTTTCTTGATGTAAGCCTGGAGGCGCTGGCCGCCCTGCGAGATGTCGAGGAAGCCCGCCTTGCCGTGGCCGCGGATGGCGGTCACGCGTCCGCAGACACGCACCGGCGGCTTGTCTTCGGCAAGCTGCTCCACGGTTGCGTGCGTGAAGGTGGAGAGAATCTCTGCTACCGTGTGCGTGTAGGGGAACTTGTGCGGATAGGCGGCGAAGCCCAGCGCCTGAATGCGCTGCAGTTTCTCCCGCCGCTGCTCTAACAACTCGTCTTCAACCGACAAATCACACTCCTTGGCCAACTGATCCTGGTGTCATTCCGAGCGAAGCGAGGAATCTGCTTCTGATTTTCCACGGCACAGACAACAGCAGATTCCTCGGCCCAACTAACAGCGCGGGGGCCTCGGAATGACATCCTCCGAGTCTTTCTGCAAGTTCTACTAGAGGACTCGTGAAAAGAGAGGCCATTATAGGGACCGCCACGCGACAGCGTCAACTTGCGCGGGACGTGGGTGGCATCTCAATCTTTCTGCAACTTCTCAGGTGAAACCGTCAAACGCTTCTCGAGCGGTCTTGCGCCATCGGGCGGACGAGGCCCGGTCGGCTCATAGCCGCGTTGAATGTAGAATTCTTCAGCGTTCCAGCTTGCCTCCGCACGAACGACAGGGAGCCCTCGATCTCGCATCAATTTCTCGGCCAGTTCGAGCAATTCCGTTCCGATGCCTCGCCCGACAAACTGTGGCTCGGTATACAGACCATCCAAGTAATCTCCACGAATCGCAACCCATCCCACGATCATGTCGTTCAGCTCAGCAACGTACATTTCCGTCTCACGTATGCGTTGCTCCATACCCTCAATCGTCATTGCCGCTGCCCAGTGCTCGGCCTGAGCGACTGACATTCCTCTGGGCGCAAGTTGGAGGATGGATTGCCGCCTCAACTCGTACAACCGACCTGCGTCCTTGAGTGTTGCTTTCCTATGCTGGATTTGCATATATCAAGCAGCAGGGCGGCGGGTGTGCCAGTCAGTAGCTTGCTCATAGGCATAGCCAACGCGCAACACGGTCGCCTCGTCCCACAGCCCTCCGACAATCTGAATGCCCGCGGGCATTCCCTCGGAGTCGAAGCCGCAGCAAACAGAAAGCGCCGGGTGGCCGGTGGCGTTGAAGCCGCGCAAATATTGCGTGGATGCCGCGCGCAGCTTGACGGTCTTGTCATCTCCCTGACTTACTGGCGCCTGGCTGGCAGCGCCGGAGAGCGGGAAGGCGGTGAGCGGCGTTGTGGGCGTGAGGATCACGCTTACCTTGCCGAACATTTCCTGCATCTCGCGGCGCACGCGCATGCGTGTGAGATGCGCCTTCACATAATCTACTCCGCTCACTTCCCTGCCACCCTCCAATCTTTTCCTGACATCCGCTCCAATATCGCCCGCCCGATTTTCCATGTGCTCCTGATGCACCGTATACGCCTCCACTGCCAATAGGGTCAGATTCGCGGCGGTTACTTCGACGATGCCAGGGACCTTCACCGGAACAAGATGCGCTCCCAGGTCCTCCATAACACTGGCGGCTTTGCGAACCAGGGTCTCCACTTCGGGCTGGAGATTGTCGAAAAAATAATCTATTGGAACACCCACGCGCATTCCTTTCAGCGATTTCGTCAAGGCGATTTCGCCCAGCGCGCGATCCTCTGAAAATTCATCCCGGGGATCGAACCCGGAGAGAATCTGGTAGAGCAACGCCACATCCACCACGTTGCGCGCCATGGGGCCGACGTGATCAAGGGTGTAGCCCAGCGGATATACGCCATACAGGCTTACGCGACCCCGCGTGGGCTTGAGTCCCGCCACGCCGCAGAAGGAAGCGGGGATGCGGATGGAGCCGCCGGTATCGGTGCCGAGTGCGCCGTAACACATGCCGGTGGCTACCGCTACGCCAGAGCCGCCACTCGAGCCGCCCGAGACGCGCCCCGTGTTCCAGGGATTTAGCGTCGGTCCGTAGTGGGGGTTTTCATTGGTGATGCCGTAGGCGAATTCATGCAGGGCGGCTTTGCCCACCAGCACGGCGCCCGCTTCCCGGAGTTTCTCAACGACTGTTGCGTTGTAATCGGGAACAAAGCCGGACAGAATTTTGGAGCCTGCCGTGGTGCGGATGCCGCGCGTGTAAATGAGGTCCTTGAGCGCCACCGGCACGCCATGCAGCGGGCCACGATATTCCCCCTTGGCAATCTCTGTCTCAGCGGCACGGGCCTGCTCGCGCGCAATATCAGCGGTTACGGTCCACAGTGCGTTCAACTGTGGATTGAGCTGCTCGATTCGTGCGAGCGCCGCGCCAGTAACTTCGACTGACGAAATCCCTTTCGACCGAATCTGCGCGCCGATATCGGCCAGGCTCAGGTCATGCGATCGGTCCATCATAATTTCTTTAGCCACAGAGGCACGGAGGCACAGAGCAAAAAATCTTTGGTCAAAATCGTAACTCAAATTCGAAACTCCGAACCGTACCCGCTTGTGCGCTACACTTTTATTCTCCGTGCCTCTGTGTCTCTGTGGCCTGGCTTCCGTCGCGGGTGAATCGCAGCGCGGCGCAGCTCACCACGGACTGTTCATCGATATTCCATTGCTCGTAGTGGAGCACGCTGCCGCGGGCGGTGGGCACAGCTTTCAGAAACGTGTACAGCGGGGCGTAGCCGCACCAGCGCAGATCATCCCGGTTGGGCCTAACGAGATCGAAGAAGGCCCCGGATTCTCCCCTGCATAGATGAACCAATCGTTCTGCGTCGCGCTCGCGAATCCGCTTCATTCGACCCTGCTCAGCCCGGGCCTCGAAGGAGTCGCCGTAGCGGCGTCCGATGTGGGCCAGGTCAACTCCCAATACCCAAAACAGTTTTCTCCCCTCACGGTCGGCAAGCTCCGCCAGAGTGTCAAAGACCCGCTGCAAGGCCGGGTCGGTCTCGGGCGCTTCGCCGGTGAGCAAGCTTTCGAAGAAGGAACCGCACAAGATCGGGAGGATTCGCACCGCAGGCCCGAGCACATGCTGCAGGAAGACACACTGGAACTCGATGGAATGCTCGATCGAGTGGCAGTAGTCTTCCATCACGATGGCATCACCGGCGCGATCAGCGATCCAATCTACCATCGCAGTGTCCACCGGGAGCGTGCCATAAGGGGTGAGAAAAGGCTTGCGGGTCAGCCCGAACTTTTCCGGCGGGCCGTAGTGCGAGGTTCCCAGGAGGACATAGGTGCGGTCATCTTCCGCTCTGCCGAGCTGGCCATAAGCTGCGGCATAGGACTTCCAGCCGCCGAAGGGACTGACGTGCGGGGCGGCAATGCCCATCAGCCCGTCGCCATTGTCCGGGCTGGGAGCGGACTGGAAATATCCATCGAGCTCCTTGCGCAGCGCAGACGGCTGGTCGGGATAGGCGGCGCCGGCGTGCACGGAGTTGCGTTCAGGAAGATTGCGGAACTCCGTGTGGCGCGCCTCGCGCATCTGAAAATACTCTTCAGTCTCGAGGAACCCCTGACTCTGCAACGTCCCGATGAGGTGCGGCAACAACTCCGCGGGAAGACTCGCGCCCAGCTTGCGGCTCAGGAAGTCAGCGAGCTCCCGCTCCGTTTTTTTGCCGTCGAGATAGCCAAGTCCGGGTACCAGCGCTGGGGGGATCACCAGCATTGTCTCGGTGTACCGATACGGATCGCGCAGTAGCAAGCCGGGATGCTCCGCCGACGGCGACGGCATTACATCGAGGTCCGCGCGCAGCTTTGGGAGTAGATTGGAGAGAGATCTCGGCACAGCGCCATTGTAGCTTGAACTACGGAGCGGCTGAGTGAACTTTCCTCCGCGACCGTCGAGAGTTCATTCCGATGGAGGAGTTGGCGCGCCGTCCGAGGGCGGAGTTGACGGTTCCGGGATAGCCGATTCAGGCGTTTGTTGCAACGGCTGAGCCGGCGTTGTCGGCGCAGGAAGCGGCGAACCAGGCGCCGCCGGCGCGGCCGGCTTGGGCACCGTCGGGGGGGCAATCGGAGGTGCCGAGGCAGGCGAAGCTGGAGCTGGTCGAGGAGCGGCGGGGACTATCTGCGGCAAATTCCCGGTGAGCGCGGGAGAGGCCGGCGATTGGTGCGGTCCAGCGGCGGACCCGCCACCGATCGCGCTTGAGCCTGCGGCTGTGGCGGAGCCAGCGGCAGAGCCAGAGCCAGAGCCAGAGGATGATAGGCCCTGGCCGGAAGTCGCATCACCGGGGACCTTTCCAGAAGAATCGTTGGAGGCAACGGGAAGGTTGGCAATCTCGCCGCCTGACTGCATAATCACCAAGACTTCCTCCAGGCGGTTCAACTGTGCCAGCGGCCGAACGGTGATCTGCTGAAACTCCGTTCCCGGTCGCGCATCCAACACGACTCCCAGGGGCAGGCCTTTGGGATAGATCTGATCTTCACCCGAAGTGAAAACCATCTGTCCTGGCTTGACCTCATCTCCATTCGGTATGTACGTCAGTGAGCAAAGCGGCTTGTTCTGGCCCTTCAGAATGCCGTGAACGCGCGAGTCTTGCAGCAAACAGGCAACACCGCTATAGGGATCGGTGACCAGCAGCACTTGTGCGGTAGCAGGAAACAGATGCAGAATCTTCCCGACCACCCCGTCCGGAACCATGACGGGAAGGTCTGGCTTGAGACCATCGTTGGCGCCTTTGTCAATGAGGATGATGCGGGCAGTCTCACTCGACCCTGCACTCAGGACCCGGGCCGCGATGGTGGGCAAGGGAAGTTGCTCCCGCAGGTCAAATAGAATTTGCAGGCGCCGGCCCTCGGCGGCCTGCTCGCGCAAGCGCTGGTTCTCGAGTTTCAGATCATCATTCTCGCGATCTAGAACTTGATTTTGCCGGCGGGTTCCCCGGAGAGACACGTACCCCTTCCAGATATCCTGGCTGGTGTGCACTACTCCCATCATGCCTCGCTGAACCGGCGCTACTACATAGACAACAGCGGCGCGAATCAGTGG
>Ga0326597_10009498_pt1 | contig 13028 bp, 12 predicted proteins | sample RVTome_12_FD_203789 | JGI IMG/M metagenome (GOLD analysis project Ga0326597, IMG submission 203789) | Soil microbial communities from uranium-contaminated site in the Upper Colorado River Basin, Wyoming, United States - RVT100D185 | ecosystem: Environmental > Terrestrial > Soil > Contaminated >... | reverse complement strand
CCTTCGAGCTGCTCGCCGCATTGCGGGCAGCGCCAGCGCTGGTCGCGAAACTCGTGGGCGAAATCGCCGTTGAGGAACGCGATCAGCAATGCGTGAGCGCGGTCGTACTGCGCGTCGTTGGCTACCCACACGCTGCACACGTCCACCGGCAGCTCGCCCCAGCCGCTGGTGAGGAACTCGCCGCGCACCACCGCGGCGATCCCGTTGGATTCGAGAAATCCCTTGACGAGATACGCTTCGGGCGCGTGGCGGGCGGCGTGGAGCTGCTTCATATCTTGCTCGAAGTGTAAGCGGTAAGCGGTGAGCAGTAAGCGGTGAAGCTTACACCTCCTGGCGGCGTGCTAGAATCGCCGCACCCTTCCAGGCGTCATTTCCCGGCGGTTTTCCCGCATGCCCGGCAACGAAGAACTGGTGTTCCTGAGCGCGGCCGAGCAGGGCCGGCTGATGCGCGACCGCAAGTTGTCCCCGGTCGAACTGGTGCGCGCATACCTGGATCGCATCGGGCGCTACGACGGCGTCCTGCGTGCCTACATCACGGTGCTGTCCGAGCCGGCGCTCGCGCAGGCGAAGCAGGCCGAGCGCGAGATCGGCGCGGGGACCTACCGCGGGCCGCTGCACGGCATCCCGTTCGGCGTGAAGGACCAGCTGTGCACGAAGGGGATCAAGACCACGCTCGGCTCGCGTATCCTCGCGAACTACGTGCCGGACCACGACGCGACGGTGATCGAACGGTTGAGGACGGCCGGCGCGATCCTGATCGGCAAGGAGAACCTGCACGAATTCGGCAAGGGCGGCACCAACGTCTTTGCCTTCGGCCAGCCGCGCAACCCGTGGAATCCGGCGCACAACCCCGCCAGCTCCTCGAGCGGCTCGGGAATCGCGCCGGCGGCCGGCTTCTCCTCGGGTTCGCTGGGCGAAGACACCGGCGGCTCGGTGCGCAGCCCGGCGGCGGCGAACGGCATCGTCGGGTTGCGGCCCACGTTCGGGCGGGTGAGCCGCCACGGCGGCGTGATGTACGGCTGGACGGCGGACACGCTCGGCCCGCTCACGCGCACCGTGGAGGACAACGCCCTGTTCCTTCAGGCGATCGCAGGGCACGATTCCCGCGATCCGCTGACCAGCACGCGCCCGGTGCCCGATTATGCGGCGGCGCTCGCCACGGATCTGCGCGGGCTGACATTGGGCGTGGTGCGCGAGATGACCTGGCCCGAAGGCGTGCACGCCGAGGTGCGCAGCGCGATGGAGACCGCGCTCGAGGTAATGCGCGGGCTCGGCGCCACGGTGAAGGAGGTTTCGCTCAAGCTCGCGAAACATTCCGTGCCGCTGCAGCTGCTGACCTCGGACTCCGACATCGCGTCCATGATGCTGAAGCGCTGGCTGCGCACACGCTGGGACGATTTCGACGTCGGCACCCGCACCCGGCTCGCGGCGGGCTGCCTGGTGCCGGGTGCCGTCTACCACCGCGCGATGCGCGCGCGGGTGCTGGTGCGCCGGGAAATCCTGGACACGCTTGCCGGCTGCGACGCGCTGCTCAGCCCGACCGCGCTCAACCCGCCGGGGCGCATCGAGGCCGCGCGCGAGCAGGTCGAGTCGCAGGAGGACATGGACACGCGCGTGCTGCTGCGGCGGATCAGCGCGTACCCGTTCAGCATGGCGAACGTTCCCGCGATCGCGCTGCCGATGGGCTGCACGAAAGCCGGTCTGCCGGTGTCGTTGCAGGTCGCGGCGAAGCCGTTCGACGAGAGCATGGTGTTCCGCGTCGCGCACGCCTATGAGCGGACGACGCCGTGGCACCGGCGCCATCCCGATCTCGAGCGCACGGTTAGACAGGCGGCGGTGGCATGAACCTCACGCGCGACCAGGTCAAGGCGCTCGCCGCCGCGGTGGACCTCGAGATTCCCGACAAGGATCTCGACAACGTGACGATCCGGGTGGCGTCGCTGCTCTCGGCGATGGAGCAAATCGAAGCCGAGCTCGGCGAGCAAATGAACGCAGTCGAACCGCTGCCGCCGGTGTTTGCACGCGAAGATTTCTGACAACTATTTGATAATGATAAGAATTCTGAGTGCGGGTGCTGCGCAAGCGATGGTCGAGGAGATCGCCGCCGCGTACACGCGCGATACCGGGGATGAGGTAAAGGCCGAGTACAGCGCGGTCGGCACGATGCGCGCGCGCGTCGTGGCCGGCGAAGCGGTGGACGTCATCGTGCTCACCGGCGCGCTGATCGATGAGCTCATTCAATCCGGGCACGTCGCGGCGGGCTCGCGCGCCGACCTCGGCAAGGTCGGCACGGGTGTGGCGGCGCGCGCCGGCACGCCGTTGCCCGACGTCTCGAGCGCACAGGCGCTGCGCGCAAGCCTGCTCGCCGCGAAGGCGGTGGTTTTTCCCGATCCGGCGGTGGCGACCGCCGGGAAAGTCGTGATGCAGGCGTGCGAGAAGCTCGGGGTCCTGGACCAGGTGAAGCCGAAAATGCAGCACTTTCCCAACGGCTACGCCGCGATGCGGTGGCTGGGGGAGAGCGGCGGCCGGGGCGAGATGGGAATCACGCAGATCACCGAGATCCTGGCCAACAAGGGTGTAACATTTGTGGGCCCTCTGCCGGGGGATTTGCAGTCCAGGGCCGTGTACTCGGCAGGCCTCGCGGCCCGGGCCGCCGCACCGGGGGCGGGACGCGGGTTCATCGCGCGGCTGACCGGCGCGTCGGCCCGGCCGGTGCTCGCGAAAGCAGGCTACGAGTTCGACAGTTGATGAAGGTTTTTCCATTCACCATTCACCATTCACGGAATTGAATATGAACCGCATCGTGCATCTCGCGCTGAAAGTCGAAAACCTGGAGCAGGCCACCGAGTTCTACGAGAAGGTGTTCGGCTTCAAGGAGGTGGAAACCAGGAAAACGCGCGATCACATCTCGCGCCACATGACCGACGGGCAGCTCGATTTCACGCTGATGAAGTACGACGAAGGCACGCGGTCCGCCGAATCGCTGGCGGCGGGCGAGAGGCCGTGCATACACCACTTCGCGGTCGAGGTGGACGATGTCGATGCCCGCGTGGCCGATCTTAAGAAGTACGGCTGCGAGATCGTCAGCGATCCCGGCGTCATCCCCGTCAAGTTCCGGGCGCCCGACGGCATCGTGGCCGAGCTCGTGCCGGCGCAGCGCTACAAGCAGGCACCCAAGTAGCCGGCAGGGCCGGAGCCGGCGCGGAGCTTCTGCTACACTGCGCATTACGGGCGGGCGCGCAGAATTCGTCGGCAAAATGAGCGCGCGGCGCGCGCGCATCTTGGCTGTAACGAAAACCTTGGAGGAGGGGCGCGAGGCGCCGCGGACACAGTGGGCGGATGGAAATCACTCGATAAGAGCGAACTGGCGGGCGCATTGCTGCTGATGGCGTTCGGCGCGTTCGTCACGGTAGAGGCCTGGAACTGGCCATATCTGACGAAGGACGGGCCGGGGCCGGGCTTCTTTCCGTTGTGGATCGGGATCGCCATGGCAGGCCTGTCGGGAGCGCTCGTCGTCCTGCAGCTCGCCGACATCAAGCGCGGCCGGCCCGTCCACCGGACCAGCTGGAAAGGCGCGGGCCCGGTACTGGCGGGTTGCCTGGCGCTGATCGTCGCGGTGGCACTGCTCAAGCCGGCCGGATTTCTTGCGAGTTACGTGCTGCTGACGATATTCCTGGTCCGGGCGGTATTCCGGCAGTCCTGGACGGCGGCCCTTACGGTCAGCCTGGCTTCCGCCGCAGGTTTCTGGATCCTGTTCGTGAAGCTGCTGCGGGTGCAGCTCCCCGTGGGTCCCTGGGGCTTCTAGGAGGCGCAGCGCATGGACGTGCTGACCGGCCTGATGCAGGGATTCTCGATCGCCCTGGAGCCGATGAATCTCTTGTGGTGCTTCATCGGCGTGTTCTTCGGCACCGTGGTCGGCGTGCTGCCCGGCCTCGGGCCCTCGGCGACGGTGGCGCTGTTGCTGCCGCTTACCCTGCAGATGAATCCGACCGCCGGAATCATCATGATGTCCGGCATCTACTACGGCGCCAAGTACGGCGGCTCTACCACATCAATCCTGCTCAACGTGCCCGGGGAGTCCGCATCCGTCGTGACGTGCCTGGACGGCTTCGCGATGGCGCGCAATGGGCGCGCCGGTCCCGCATTGGGCATTGCGGCAATATCGTCGTTCATCGCCGGCACCGTCGGCGTCGTGCTGCTCATGCTCGTCGCGCCCCCGATTGCGGAGTTCGCGCTGCGCTTCGGACCGCCCGAGTACTTCGCGCTCATGGCGCTCGGCCTGTCGATGGTCGTGCTGCTGGCGGGAAAGTCGATGATCAAGGCGCTGCTCTCGATGTTCCTGGGGTTGTGGTGCGCGACCATCGGCATCGACCTCTTCACCGACGGCACGCGCTTCACCTTTGGCCAGATCGAGCTCATGGACGGGGTGAATTTCGTCGTGGTGGCGATCGGCACGTTCGCGATCGGCGAGGTGCTCACCAATCTCGGCGTGCAGTCCAGCGGGCAGAATTTCACCGTGCCGAAGGGCCTGCGCAATCTCCTGCCCAACTGGCAGGACCTGAAGGACTGCCGCTTTGCTTTCCTCAACGGCTCGCTCGTCGGATTTTTCGTGGGCGTGCTGCCGGGGGCGGGATCGACGATCGCCTCGTTCGTTTCGTACGGCATCGAGAAGGCGGTCTCGCGCCACCCGGAGCGATTCGGCACGGGCGCGGTCGAGGGCGTTGCCGCGCCGGAGGCGGCCAACAACTCCGAGACCGGCGGCGCGCTGGTGCCTCTGCTCACGCTGGGCATACCGGGATCGGGGACGACCGCGATCCTGCTCGCGGCGCTGATCCTGTGGGGGCTGAAACCGGGGCCGCTGCTGATCCAGGACAACCCGCAGATGTTCTGGGGCTTGGTCGCAAGCATGTATATCGGCAACGTGATATTGCTGATCCTCAACCTGCCCCTGGTTCCGTTGTTTGCGCAGATTCTGCGCTTGCCGGGCTACGTGCTTTACCCGGGGATTCTGGGCGTTTCCATCATCGGCGTGTACAGCGTGGACCAGACGCTGCTGGATGTCTGGCTGATGGTGGGTTTCGGGGTGCTCGGATACCTGATGCGGCGGCTGGACTATCCGGCGGCGCCTCTGATCCTGGGTCTCGTGCTGGGCGACCTGATGGAAAACGCCGTGCGCCAGTCGCTCATGATGTCCAATGGCGACATCGCCATCCTTTACTCTAGACCGCTGGCAGCCACAATGCTATTGTTTGCCGCGGCAATCCTGGTGGGGCCGTTGTTCAGGCAGGTCAATTCCTGGCGCCTTAAGGCAGCGGAGCAGGAAGCCTGAGCGCCATGTCGTCGAACTCGAACGAGGAGAAGGTCAAATGAAAATCAGAACTGCTATTCCACTCGCGGCTATTCTCGCCGCCGCAGGCATGGTCGATGCGCCCGCGCAAGGCTTCATGCCCGATCGCGTGATCGAGGTGATGGTCCATTCCGGCCCGGGCGCGGGCAACGACGTTTTCGCGCGCTCGGTCATCAAGGTGCTGAACGAAATCAAGGCGGTACCGCAGCAGATGCAGGTCATGAACAAGACCGGCGGCGGCGGCCTGGTCGCGATGTCATACCTGAGCGAGAAAAAGGCAGATACGCACCTCGTCGCGGTTTTCACCGGCGTGTGGTGGGTCAACCCGATGATACGCAAGGAGGCCAAGGTCACGATGAAGGAATTGACACCGGTCGCCCGCCTCGTTCTGGAGCCGGCGGTGATGACCGTCCGGGCGGACTCCCCGTACAAGTCGACCAAGGATTTCATCGAGGCCGCCAAGGCGAATCCCGGGAAACTCAAGCAATCCGGCGGCTCGCTGTCGAGCCGGGACAACAGCTATCGCTTCCTGCTGATGAAGGAAACCGGGGCGAACTGGCAGTTCATTTCCATGAAATCGGGTGGCGAGCGCGTCGCGGCGTTGCTCGGGGGCCACGTGGACATGATGATTATGGAGCCGGCCGAAGCGATGGAGCAGATCCGGGCGGGCAAGGTGCGCGTGATTGCGACGATGATGAACAATCGCCTGGCGAGCATGCCCGACACGTCGACGCTGAAGGAGCAGGGCTTCAAGGTTCCGGAAGTGCCGCAGTCCCGCGGCTTCGTCGGCCCGCCGGGCATGCCGGCGAACGTGAAGACGTACTGGGAAGGCGTCTTCACGAAAATGCACCAGTCCTCGCAATGGCAGGGTTTCCTGAAGGAAAACCTCTACGAGGACGGGTTCCTGACCGGCGCGGGCCTCAATGCATTCGTGGACGAGTATGCCAACACGATGCGGGGCATCCTGAAGGAGGCGGGGATCAAGATCATCCGCTGATCATCGCAACCCGACGGGGGAAGTGAGGGCGGAGCAACGAGGGGCCGCCCTTTCTTTTTTTGCCAATCACGGATCAGAATGAATGCGCTTTCCGCCGCTCCGTCCGTAGCTGAAATTCTTGCGGAGAAGGCGGCGGCGCTCGGCGCGGGCGATATACCCGCACCGGTGCGCGCCCGCACCGAGGCGCTGCTGATCGACATCGTCGGGCTGTGCGTGGCCGCGCGCCGCACCGACTACATCAAGGCGCTGCTCGCCGCGTCCGACCCGGGCGGGCCGTGCACGGCGATCGGACACGCCGCGACCTACGAACCGGGCACCGCCGCCCTCATCAACGGCACCGCGATACACGGCGAGGACTTCGACGACACGTTCGAGGGCGGGCCGGTCCACAGCAGTGCCGTGGTGATCCCGGCGGTGCTCGCCGCGTGCGAGCGCTTCGAGCGCGACGGCCGCGCGGCGCTCGCCGGGATGGTGGTGGGCATCGAGGCGCTGTGCCGGCTGTCGATGGTGATCCCGAAAGCGATCCACAAGGCGGGCTTTCACCCCACCAGCGTGCTCGGGGCGCTGGGCGGGACGCTCGCCGCGGCGAAGGCAATGGGGCTCAATCCCAGGCAGACCGTGGACGCGCTCGGCAATGCCGGGAGCCTGGCGAGCGGCATCATCGAGTACCTGTCGGAAGGCGCCTGGACCAAGCGCCTGCACCCGGGCTGGGCGGCGAAAGCGGGCATCGCCGCCGCGCGTCTTGGGCAGGCGGGCTTTCTCGGGCCGCGCACCGTGCTCGAGGGCACGCACGGACTGTTCCATGGCTTCGCCCGGTCGATCGAGGGCAATTACGGCGTGCTCACGGAGGATTTCGGGAAGAAATGGTACCTGGAGAGCATCACCTTCAAGCCGTACGCGACCGGCACCATGAACCAGCCGTACATCGACTGCGCGCTGCGGCTGCGAAGCCGCGGCATCCGGCCCGAGGACGTGAAGGAGATCCTGTGCGAGACCGCCGAGGGTTACGTCCACCGCCTGTGGGATCCGCTGCCGTCCAAGCACCGTCCCGCGAACGGCTATGCCGCGAAGTTCAGCGCACCGTTCAATGTCGCGGTTGCGTTCGTGACCGGCGGGGCGGGGCTTTCCGCGTTCACCGACGAGACCGTGAAGGACGAGCGCATCCTGGCGTTGGCATCGAAAGTGCGCTACGTCGTGGACCCGGACAACCCCTACCCGAAAGCCTTCACCGGCCACGTGCGCGCGACGCTGAAGGACGGCAAGGTGGTCGAAGAGCGCCAGCCGCACATCCGCGGCGGGGCGCAGGAGCCGCTCTCTCGCGCCGATATCGAGGCCAAATTCCGCGGCAACTGCGAGTACGGCGGCTGGACGAAGGGCCAGGCCCAGCGGTTTCTCGACGGCGTGCCCGGGTTTTTCGACGGTCCGCTGGATCTCAAACCGCTGCGCGGATAGGCCCGCAGGACCGCCGTCGTGCCGATATAATCACTGGAGTCCCTAACAGGATGAAACGCGCGCGTGTTTCATTATGTTAGGGGCTCTTAGGGAGGCTCACATGGATGAAAATCAAAAACCGGAGAAGCCCCGGGCAGTCGCGGTGGCGGTGTATCTGCTCTGGGCGACGCTGGCGCTGGCCGTGCTGAGGTTCGTTCTCGACTGGGCCTCCTTGAGCGCCGCGCCCAACGCGATGCTGGTGGCGGGGATCATCGCCGTCGTGCTAGCGCTGTACGCGTTTCTTTACGTCATGATTTCGGCGGGCAGGAACTGGGCGCGGATCATGCTGCTCGTCCTGGTCGCCGCCGACGTGATCCTGTCGGCGCCGAACGTGGCGAACGAGTTCGGCCGCGCGCCGCTGGTTTCGAGCCTGGCTATCGGCGCATCAGGCCTCCAAGTCTTGGGGCTGTTCCTGCTGTTCACGAGCCCGGGAAAAACCTGGTTCGGGAAGAGGGCGCCCGGGTAGGAACCCGATGCCGTGATGGACTTCCCGCTCACCCTCGCGCACATCTTCGAGCGCGCGGGGAGGCTGTTCCCCGAGTCCGCGATCGTCTCGCGGCTGCCGGACAAGTCGCTCCATCGCTATCGTTACGCCGATTTTTTCAGCCGCGCGCAAGGGCTGATCGCCGCGTTGCGCAAGCTCGGTCTCAAGCGCGGCGAGCGGGTGGCGACCCTCATGTGGAACCACTACGCGCACCTCGAGGCGTACTACGCGGTCCCGTGCGCGGGCGGGGTGCTGCACACGCTGAACCTCCGGCTCTCTCCCGACGACATCGCCTACATCGCGAACCACGCCGAAGACCGCTTCCTGATCGTGGACGACGTGCTGCTGCCGCTCTACTACAAATTTCGCGAAGCCGCGAAATTTGAAAAAGTCATTGTTGTTCCATTAACGGAAGCCCCTGTGCCGGCTGGATTCGAGGACTATGAAGCGCTCGTGGCGCGTGCTGGTGCGAGCGGGCTTCCGTTGCTGAGGGAGGAGGATCCTGCCGTCATGTGCTACACCTCCGGCACGACGGGGAAGCCGAAAGGCGTCGTCTATACCCACCGCGCGCTGGTGCTGCACGCGCTCGCCTCGGCGCTGCCCGACGTGCTCGATGTCAGCAACGCCGACGCCGTGTGCCCGGTGGTGCCGATGTTCCACGTCAACGCCTGGGGCCTGCCGTTTACGGCGGTGATGACCGGCGCGAAAATCGTATTTCCCGGCCCGCATCTCGACGCCGTCAACCTCCTCGACCTCTATGCCGCCGAACAGGTGACGCTGACCGCGGGCGTGCCCACGATCTGGGCGGGCATCCTGCTGGCGCTGCAAAAAGAGCCCGTGCGCTGGAAGCTCGCCGCCGGCATGCGCATGGTGGTGGGCGGCGCGGCGGCGCCGGAAGCGATGATCCGCGCGTTCGACAAGTTCGGCCTCGAGGTGGTGCATGGCTGGGGCATGACCGAGACCGCGTCCGTCGCCGCCGTGAACTACGTGAAGCGCGAATTCAGCCAGATCGGCGAAGCCGGGCGCTATGCGTTGCGCGCGAAACAGGGCGTGCAACTGCCGCTCGTGGAAGTGCGGGCCATGACGCCGCAGGGCGAGGCATCCTGGGATGGCGAGAGCGTGGGCGAGCTCGAGGTGCGCGGCCCCTGGATCGCGGCGGGCTATCACAACCTGGACGGGGAAGCCGGCAGATGGACCGAAGACGGCTGGTTCCGCACCGGCGACGTCGTCACGATAGACGCGCACGGCTACATCAAGATTACCGACCGCATCAAGGACCTGGTCAAGTCGGGCGGGGAGTGGATCAGCTCGGTGGACCTGGAGAGCGCCCTGGCGGGACATCCCAAGGTGGCGGAGGCGGCCGTCATCGCGGTGCCGGACCCGAAGTGGGGCGAGCGGCCGCTGGCGGTCGTGGTGCTGAAGCCGGGGCAGGCGGCGACGCAGGACGAGTTGCGCGCGCACCTCGCCCCGATATTCGCGAAGTTCTGGCTGCCCGACGCGTTCGAGTTCGTGAGCGAAATTCCGCGCACCTCGACGGGCAAGATGATGAAGGCAAAATTGCGCGAGCAGTTCAAGGACTACCCAGCGCGTGATAAGTGATAGGTGATAAGTGATAGGGGTACTGTAACTTATGGATTTGAAAATAAAGGGAAAATTGGCGCTGGTGACGGGCTCGACGCTGGGCATAGGACGGGCGATCGCGGAGTCGCTTGCGGCAGAAGGCGCGCGGGTGATCGTCAACGGACGCAAGGAACAAGCGGTGAAGGACGCAGTGAGCGCGTTGTCGCGGCACGGCGAGGCGCACGGCATCGTGGCGGACCTGATGACGGCCGAGGGCGCGAAGACAGTCGCGGACGGCGCGGCGAAGATCGGCGCGGTGGACATCCTGGTCAACAACGTCGGCTATTTCGAGGTGAAGCAATTCACCGAACTCTCCGACCGGGACTGGCTCGACATGTTCGAGCTGAACGTGATGAGCGGCGTGCGCCTGACGCGCGCGCTGTTCCCCGGCATGCTCGCGCGCAACTGGGGGCGCGTGGTGTTCATCGCGAGCGAGCAGAGCGCCAAGCCCAATCCCGACATGCTGCATTACGCGATGTCCAAGACCGCGCAGGTTTCCATCGCGCGCGGGCTCGCCGAGCTCACCAGGGGCACCGCCGTGACGGTGAACAGCGTGCTGGTCGCGCCGACCTGGTCGGAAGGCGTCGAGACCTTCCTCGAGGAGCTGGCGCCGGCTGCGGGCAAGACGCTGGACCAGATGCGCACCGCCTACTTCGAGGGCCCCGGCGCCGCTTCGCTGCTCCAGCGCTGGGCGACGCCGGAAGAAATCGCGGCCCAGGTCGTGTTTTTGTGCTCCGAGCGCGCCGCCGCCGTCAATGGCGCAGCGCAGCGCGTGGACGGCGGAATCGTGAGATCATTGTTCTGACGACTAACGACTAACGACTAACGACTAACGACTAACGACTAACGACTAACGAGTGGTGAGCGATGAGCGAAAAGACCCTCCAAATCGATATCGTGTCCGATGTAGTCTGACCGTGGTGCTTCATCGGGAAGCGCAAGCTGGAAAAGGCGATCGGCCTCTACCGCGAGCGCCATCCCGATGGGCCAGAGCCGGCCGTGCGCTGGCTTCCGTTTCAGCTGAACCCGGACCTACCCGAGAGCGGCATCCCGCGCGAGGAATACGTCGCCCGCAAGTTCGGCGCGCGCGGCAAGGGCGTCAACGAGCGCGTCGTGATGGCGGGCCGCCAGGTCGGCATCCCGTTCGCGTACGAGAAAATGAAGATCCAGCCCAACACGCTCAACACGCACCGGCTGATGCATTTCGCCGGGCGTGCGGGCAGGCAGGACGAGCTGGCCGAGGCGTTGTTTCGCGCCCACTTCACGGAGGGTGCCAGTCTCGCCGACCGGGAAACGCTCGCCGACATTGCCGCGCGCGCCGGGCTCGACCGCAAGGGGGTCGCCGACTATCTCGCGGGCGACGAAGACAAGGCGCTGATCGGGCAAGCCGAGGACGAAGCGCGCAGCGCAGGCATCGGCGGCGTGCCGTTCTTCATCTTCAACCGCAAGGTCGGGCTCTCCGGCGCGCAGGACCCTGAGACCCTGCTGGAGGCGATGGAGCAGGCGTTAGCCGAGGGACATTAAGTTTGCAGTTTGCAGTGGGCAGTTTGCAGTTGCTGCCAACTGATGGCTGCCAACTGCCAACTTTGCATGACTGAGTCGACCACCTACCACAACGCGCTGCAGATGGGCTCGATGTTGCTCGAGTACCGCCTGAAATCGGTGCTGGGCGCGGGCGGCTTCGGCATGACTTATCTCGGCTGGGACACCAACCTCGAGAAGCACGTCGCGATCAAGGAGTACCTGCCGACCGATCTCGCCGTGCGCGCGCTCGACGGCAGCGTGGTGCCGATCACGACCGAGTTCAAGTACAACTACCAGTGGGGGCTGGAGCGCTTCATCCTGGAAGCGCGCACGCTCGCCAAGTTCAGCCACCCCCATATCGTGCGGGTGAGCCGGTACTTCGAGGCCAACGGTACCGGCTACATGGTGATGGACTACGAGAAGGGGGAATCGCTCTACCAGATACTGAGAAGCGGCCGTCCGCCCGACGAGGCTCGGCTGAAGGGAATCCTGATGCCGCTGCTCGACGGGCTGCAGGCGGTGCATGCCACGGGTTTCCTGCATCGCGACATCAAGCCCGCCAATATCTTCGTGCGCGAGAACGGCAGCCCGGTGCTGATCGATTTCGGCGCCTCGCGCCAGGCGGTCGGCGGCGCCACCAAGAGCATCACAGCCGTCCTCACCCCAGGCTACGCCCCGCTCGAGCAGTACTCGAGCGACGGCAACCAGGGGCCGTGGACCGACATCTATGCGATGGCGGGCGTGCTCTACCGCGCGTTCGCCAACGACAATCCGCCGGACGCGGTGAGCCGGCTGAAAGCCGACACCGTTCCCGGCAAGCTCTCGGCGCTGCGCGGGCGGGTGAGCGAGCCGCTCCTGCGCGCGATGGAATGGGCGCTGACGCTCGACGAGAAGCAACGCCCGCAGAGCGTGCCGGAATGGAAGCGGGCGCTGGATGGCGCGGCCCCGGCACCTGCGGTATCGCGGCCGACCGTGCAATCCGCGCCGACGCTGCGCCCGGGCGCAGTGCCGTCCGCGCCGTCCCAGCCGCTGCCGGGGACGCAGCCCGCCTACGTGCCGAGACGTTCGACCCGGCCGCCACCCGAGGAGCCCAGGTCCGGCTGGCGCTGGGTGGGAATCGTCGTCGTCCTGCTGGTGGCGGTGGTGGCGGTCGGCGCCTGGAACAAGCAGCGGGCCGCGAAAGAACGCGAGCGGGAGAAGACGGCGAAGATCGAGGCCGAACGCGCCGCGGATATCCGCAGGGACCTGGAGCATTCAGCCGCGGAACGCCGGCGCGCCGAGGAAGAGGAACGGCGCCTGACGTCGGCTCCGCCCGAGCCGGTCGTGATGGAGCCGCTGCCGTCAAGACCCGCGCCCGTGGCAGAGCAACCGTTCAAGCCGGCGCCGCCTTTCCGCGAGCGCCCGGGCCGGGACCGGGACGAGCGTCAGGGTCCGCTGAACGACATGAAGGAAAAATACCAGCGCATGGCGGAGCAGGAGTTCCGCGGCGCTGACGTGAATGGCGACGGCTATCTCACGCACGACGAGGCGCGCGGCCGCTTCCCGGCGATCGAGCGCGATTTCCG
>Ga0326597_10009497_pt1 | contig 13029 bp, 7 predicted proteins | sample RVTome_12_FD_203789 | JGI IMG/M metagenome (GOLD analysis project Ga0326597, IMG submission 203789) | Soil microbial communities from uranium-contaminated site in the Upper Colorado River Basin, Wyoming, United States - RVT100D185 | ecosystem: Environmental > Terrestrial > Soil > Contaminated >... | reverse complement strand
CGGAACTGCAAAAGAGCCCACGGCCAGGGCGATCGCGACGAATCCGAGGGCGAGTCCGCTCGTTCGAATGACGCCGATCGTGGTGATGGCATCGCCGGCGACCAGGTCCGACACGACGGTGAGAATGATGAGGCCGATCAGGTCGTCGAGCACGGCGGCGCCTAGCACGATCTGGCCTTCGTCGGTGTCGAGCCGCCCGATATCACGGAGGACGCGCGCCGAGATGCCGATCGACGTCGCCGTCAGCGCGGCGCCCGCGACGATCGCCTCGATCTGGGTGAACCCGATCCACTGGGCCGCGAGGTATCCGCCGACGAACGGGGCGGCGACGCCGACCACGGCGACAGTCGTCGCCCGGCCACCCACGCGGCGCAGCGACTTGATGTCCGTGTGAAGGCCGATCTCGAAGAGCAGGATCAACACGCCAAGTTCGGCGAAGGCCTTGAGCACTGAATCGCCCGGCGAGACGAGCGCGAGAACGCTTGGGCCGAGGATGACGCCGGCGAGCAGCTCGCCGAGCACCGCGGGCTGGCCGAGTCGCTGAGCCAAATCGCCCATCAGCTTGGTGCCGACGATGAGCGCGGCGAGGCTCAGGAGGAGTGGGGCGAGGTCGTGCATTCAGGAATCAGCGGGGAGGACTACCGCGCCGCGTCTCCTTCAAGGTAGGTGTACCCCTCAAGACCGGCGACGTACTCGGCGATGAACATGTTCGCCTCCTCGCGCGAAAGCGAGGTCGCGGCGCGCACCTTGCGCCGGAACGTCGTCAGGAGGTCCGAGGCGCGGTACTGCACGTAGTTCAGCACTTCGGTCACGGTATCGCCTTCGACGAGATCTGTCACTTCGTGGCCGGTGTCGGACAGCCTGACGTGCACGGCGTTCGTGTCGCCGAACAGGTTGTGGAGGTCGCCCAGGATCTCCTGGTACGCTCCGGTCAGGAAGACCCCGAGGAGGTACGGCTCGCCGTCATCGCGGAACGGGTGCAAGGCCAGCGACGGCATGCCGTCCTTGCCGCCGATGAAGCGGTCTATCTTGCCGTCCGAATCGCAACTCACGTCCTGGATCGTGCCGCGGCGCGACGGCTCCTCGTCGAGCCGGTGGATGGGCATGATCGGGAAGAGCTGGTCGATTGCCCATGCATCGGGCAACGACTGAAAGAGCGAGAAGTTCGCGAAGTACCGATCGACGAGCGCCGCATCGAGATCGGTGAGGATGTCCTCGAACGACTTGGGATGCTTGCGCGCGACGCGGGCAATGTGATTGATCGTCGCCAGGTAGAGGCGCTCCGCCATTGCGCGCCCGCTGAGCGAAAGCACGCCGGAGTTGAAGAACGACTGCGCGCGTTCCTTGTCGAACGTCGCGTCGTGATAGATCTCACGCATCCGTCGCATCGAGACCTTCTTGCCCGACACGACCTTGAGATCGTCGGCCATCTCCGCAAGCAGCGGATGCGCGTTCGCGTCGAGCGGCGCGACCTCGGGATCGTGCGACGACTCGACGTCGATGACGCTCAGGAGCAGCAGCGCGTGGTGCGCCGTCAGCGCGCGTCCCGACTCACTGATGATGCTCGGCATGGGCACTTCGTGGTCGCGGCACGCCTCGGCGAGTGTGTACACGATGTCGTTGGCGTACTCCTGCAACGAATAGTTGACGCTCGCCTGGGCCGTCGACTGCGTGCCATCGTAGTCCACGCCAAGCCCACCCCCGACGTCCACGTGCGTGATGTCGAGACCGAGGCCGCGAAGTTCGATGTAATAGCGCGCGAGTTCCTGCAGCCCGCGCTTGATGAATCGGATATCGGTGATCTGCGAGCCGAGGTGGCAATGGATCAGCTTGACGATGTCGATGCGGTCCGCGGCCTGCAGCCGCTCGACGACCTGCATCAGCTGCGATGGGCCGAGTCCGAATTTCGATTTTTCGCCGCCCGACTGCGCCCAGCGACCGCTGCCTTCGGTATTGAGCTTGATACGGACGCCGATCGTTGGCCGCACGCCGATCTGCTCGGCCACCTGCAGGAGCACGTTGAGTTCGCTCAGCTGCTCGATGACGATGAACACGCGGTGCCCGAGCTTCTGTCCCATCAGGGCGAGGCGCATGAACTCCTCGTCCTTGTAGCCGTTGCAGACGATGAGCTGGTCAGTCGACTCGCGCAGCGCGAGCACCGCCTGAAGTTCGGGCTTCGAACCGCATTCGAGACCGACGCCCAGCTTGCTGCCGAACTCGACGATTTCTTCGACGACGTGCCGCTGCTGGTTCACCTTGATCGGGTACACCGACGTGTAGTTGCCGGCGTACCCGAACTCCTGGATCGCGTTACGGAACTTCTCGTCAAGCGCCTCGATCCGGCTGCGCAGGATATCCGAAAATCGGAGCAATACGGGGAGGGCGACGCCCTGCGCCTCGAGGTCGCGGGCCAGTTCGTACAAGTCGAGGGCGCGATCGGGCCGCGCCTTGTCCGGCCGGACGATGACATGGCCGGCATCATTGATGTCGAAGTAGCCGTCTCCCCAGCCTTCGATGTTGTAGGTCGCGCGGGCGCTCGCGACAGTCCAGGCGTCGGACTTCGACGTACCACCTCCGGCGGGTGCCGAGACAGTCGGCGCACCATTCGGCACGGCATTCGCCGGGCCATCCGGCGCGGCGGTCGTCACGGGAACCGCGGGAGTGGCCGATCCGCCCACGGCAAACGACGGCGCGGCTGGCGCGGTCGCCGGACCGGCCGTTGCGGCGGGCGCGGCGGGCACCATATCGTCGGTTGGAACTGTGGTGCTCATGAGAAGTGAATTGTAGAGACCGCGGGGGGCCAGCGGTACCTCGCGGCAACTTCGCGTTCGGCGTGCGCGCCGGCGTGGGCGGAGCTACAGCATTGTCGCCGCCGACCTCGTGATCACGGCGGTCTGCGAGTTCGTCAGAACCTTGCCGCCACGCGAGGCCGGCAACCGACAGTCGCAACGGCGTTAGCTTTCATGAATGTTCGGATCCACGACGTGGCGCGCGGGTCGGCGCTGCGTTGGCTCCCCCACCCCGAGGTCGAATGACGCGTCTCCTCGTCTATTTCATCAGGGGACTCCTGATCACGGTGCCCGCCGTCGTAACGGGGTGGCTCGTGTGGCAGATCTTCGTCAGCCTGGACCAATTACTAGGGATTTCCGTTCCCGGCGTGGGCTTCGTGCTCACGCTGGCGTTGATCACCGTCGTCGGCTTCCTCGGGTCAAATCTCGTCACACGCGGACTGGTCGCGGCGATCGAGGATGCCATCGAGCGGCTCCCGCTCGTGCGGCTCGTGTACAACGCCACCAAGGACCTCATTGGCGCGTTCGTTGGCGAGAAGAAGCGGTTCGACCAGCCCGTGGTCGTGTCGATGTCGGCCGACGGCGCCGTGCGCGCCCTTGGGTTCATCACGCAACAGTCGCTCGCGATCCTCGACAGCGCCGACACGGTTGTGGTCTATCTCCCGTTTTCCTACTCGATCGCCGGCTGGACGTGCGTGGTGCCGTCATCGCGAATTCAACGCGTCGACGCGGCGAGCTCCGATTTCATGGCGTTCGTTGTGTCGGGCGGCGTGGTTGACTTCCCTCCAAAGAAGTGAGGACGTGATGAAGCGGCTGAGCACGGTCGTCGCGTGCGTGACTGCGTTTACCGCCCTGGCTCCACATGCCCTTGCGCAACGCGGCGCTACCGGCGGAGGGCGCGCAGTGAGCCTTCCGATCGGCGCGCTTTCGGCGGACTCGCTGGTGTTGCTGAGACCGGCCGCCGTCTGGGATGGCGTTGCCGACGCGCCACAGGCCGGATGGGCCGTGCTCGTGCGCGGCAATGCGATCGCTGCAGTCGGCCCGGCGGCAACGGTCGGCACGCCCGGCGGCGCGCGGCTGATCGACCTGCCGGGTGCGACGCTGATGCCGGGCATGATCGAAAATCACTCGCACGTGCTGCTCCACCCATACGACGAGGCGCAGTGGAACGACCAGGTACTGCGCGAGTCACAGGTCATGCGCGTGGCACGCGCCACGAATCACCTGCGAAACACGCTGATGGCCGGCTGGACGACGATTCGCGACCTTGGCACCGAGGGTGCGGGAGACGCCGACGTGGGCCTGAAACAGTCGGTGGCGCAGGGCGTCGTTCCCGGTCCGCGGATGGTTGTGACCACGCGCGCGATCGTCGCGACCGGCATGTACGCGCCGCGGCGCATGGATTTTTCGTTCGATCCGCCGCAGGGTGCGCAGGAAGCAAACGGACCTGAAGATGTGATTCGCGTGACCCGTGAGCAGATCGGGCGCGGCGCCGACTGGATCAAGGTGTATGCGGATTATCGCTGGGGCCCGAACGGCGAAGCGATGCCGGGGTTCTCCGAAGCCGAGCTGCGCGCGATGGTGGAAACCGCGAAGTCGTCGGGGCGCGCCGTGGTCGCGCACGCGTCCACACCCGAGGGAATGCGACGCGCGATCAACGCGGGCGTTGAGAATATCGAACACGGCGACGGCGGCACGGCCGAGGTGTTCGCCCTCATGAAGGAGAAGGGCGTGGCGCTCGGCCCGACGCTGGCGGCCGGCTACTCGACGAGCCGGTACGCCGGTTGGAGACCCGGCGTGGACCCCGAACCCGCCGGCGTGCAGCGCAAGCGCGTGTCGTTCAGGCTCGCCCTCGATGCGGGCGTGACGATCGCGATGTCGAGTGACGTGGGCGTTTTCACGCACGGCACCGAAGCGCTCGAACTCGAGCTGATGGTGAAGTACGGCATGACGCCAGTGGCGGCACTTCGCTCGGCCACGAGTGTAAATGCCAGGGTGCTGCACATGGAAAACCGGATCGGCAGCATCCGGCCCGGACTCCGGGCGGACCTGGTTGCCGTTGATGGAGACCCCACCAGGGACATCACGCGCACGCGCGCGGAGTTTGTGCGACTGGTCATGAAGAACGGAGTCGTGTACAGGCAGTAGGAGGCGTCGTGGGCCGAGCGAGCTGGCTGGCAGGATTCTGCGTCGCGATCGCAGTGGCCGTCGCGCCTTCGGTGGTGCGGGCACAACAGGTCCGCGGCACGATTCTGGACAGCACCAGCCGCCTGCCAGTCCCCGGGGCGGTGGTCACGTTGATCGACGCCGACGGAAACTTGATCGCGCGCCGGCTTGCGGACGAGCGTGGCCGCTATGCCATTAGCTTCGATCCCCGCGCGACGCGGCTCCGCGTGGTGCGTATCGGCTTTCGGCCACGAGACGTGCCGTTCACACAGTTCCCCCATGGGCTGGGTGCGGCGGACGTCGGAATGCTTGCGATTCCGACCATGCTCGAGCCGGCACGTGTTGCCGCCAGGCAGTGTCCGAAGCGGTCGGATTCGGAGCGTGCGCTCGGCCTGTGGGAGCAGGCCCGCGCGGGATTGCTCGCCGCCGTGGTCGCCAACGAAAGCAACCCGGCCGCGATGGTGCGCCTGGGCTACCGGCGAGCGATGTTGACCACGCGTGCCAACGCCCCGATCACGCGCCAGATCGTCACGCTCGATTCCGCGGCGCGCACCACAAACTCCTACGTGGCCGCGCGGCGAGCCAGCGATTTCGTCGACCTCGGATTCAGCGAGGTCGCCGACGGTGTGCGCTGGCTCTACGCGCCGGACGCCGGGGTGCTGCTCGAAGACGGTTTTGGCAACGGCTATTGCATGCGTCTGGCGCCGCGCAATCGTTCGCGACCGGGCGACGCCGGGCTCGCATTCGCCCCCGCCGACCGGAAGAAGGGACGCGTGGACATCGTCGGCACACTCTGGATCGACACCGTGGCCCGGGCGCTCAGGGACATCGAGTACCGCTACATCGGCACCGACCCGGACGTCGACGACTTCCGGCCGGGCGGCACAATCTCGTTTCGCGAGGTTCCGAACGGATCGGTCATCATCGATCGGTGGGACATCCGCAGCATCGACAACCAGATGGCCGCGATAATGGGCACCAACTGGGGCAGTGCGCCAGGTGACTACTACGCGACCACCAGCGGCGGCGAAGTCGCGCATGCCCGCTGGCCCGACGGCAGCCGCTATGACGGATCGCTCGCCAACCTCGTCATCGCTGCTCGATCATACGCGGGCGCTCCGGCCTCCGGGTACACGGTCAAGCTGGCGGACACTCCGTACAGCGAAACGCTCGGCGAGTCGGGCGAGTTTACGGTGAACGACCTCCTGCCCGGCCCGTATGCCGTCGTGGTCCTCGACACCCGGCTCGCCCGGATCGGCTACGAATTGACAACCGGGTTCCAGTTTACCGCGAAGCGTGACTCGACCCATGTCTTCACGGTCCCCCTGCCCACGCTCGAGGAATGGACGGTCCGCAGGTGCGCGTCGGACCGGCAGTACGTCGTCGGCGACAGCGTACTGATCGTGGCGCGCGTTGTTGACGCGTCGGGCGCGCCGCGGACCGGAGCAGAGTGGCACGCATTGGCGGAGGTACCAGTCGATAGCACGAGTGTCCGGTGGGCACCGCTCGCCCGGCAAGGATGGACCGGCAGCGATGGAATCATCGCGCTCTGCACCGGTACGCTCCAACCGAACCAGCGACTGAAGTTTACCGTTCGCGAAAGCAGGGGTCCGCTGACCGAGTTCGTCGAGACGATCACGGGAAACATGACGGTCATCCCGATCAGGCTCCCGCGGCTGCCGTACCGGCCACGGCCGTGAAGTGGTTATCATGGACTGACCGTGCACTCGTACCACTCGTCCTCCCGGCGCTCGTTTCTCGAGCGACTCGGCCTCGCGGCTGGCGGCCTCGCGGCCGCCCCGCTCATTGCGCGCGCCCAGCGCATAGACACGTTGCAGGGAACGGGGCCGCAGGGGCGCTCCACGAGTGAACCCCGGCAGCAGGGCGGGCTGCGCCGAGGCGGCGCACCCCGCAGCCACGAGTTCGTCTTTGCGCGCCTTCGCTACGACTCCGGCGACTGGGACTACAATCCCAAAGTCGCCGCGAATGTGCTCGACTCCGTGATGCAATACACGACGATCCCGGTGCAGCAACAGGAAGTGGTGATCTCGGCAGACTCGACCGAAATCGACTCATATCCGTTCCTCTTCATGACGGGACACAAGCTCGTGCGGTTCAGCGAGCGCGAGCGGAAGGGACTGGCACGGTTCGTGGCCAACGGCGGGCTGCTGTTCTCGGACGACTGCAACCACGACGTGAACGGGCTCTACGCGCAGTCGTTCGAAGCCGAGATGCGGCGCACGTTTCCCGGCGTCGGCACGCTCGCGAAGGTCGCCAAGGGTCATCCGATCTATCGCGCCTTCTTTGCGTTCGACGGCCCGCCGCGCACAAGCCACGAGATCAATGGCTGGGGCGACAACGTGATCCACGACTACGTGCGGGGCGTGGAGCAGCGCGGCCGGCTGGGCGTGGTTTACACGAACCAGGACTACGGTTGCGAGTGGGACTATTCCTGGCGCAACAAGCGGTTCCGCACGCGCGACAACACCAGGTTCGCGGTGAATCTGGTCGTATACGCGATGACCTGACGACCGGCAACCAGGCGGCCCCTCGAACGCCTGGCCGATGGGGCGCGACGGTGACTGGTAGCCCGGATTTCTCACAGCGATTTTGCTCAGGGAGTGTGTCTGAGAGCGAGTGTGTCGGACGGAGTAGCAGGTTGGGCACGAGGGATTATCTCCGCCTGGGAGGCCGATGGCCAGCGAACAACGTGGCCGGCTTGCGCGAGTCGCAGCCTGTGGATGCCGCGACCGGCCACTCGGCTCCATGTCTGGTCACGGATCAGGCGGGTGATCCGGATCAGACTGGTACGACAGCGACTGAATCGGGTGGTCGCGAAACGGGCAATGCCGCACAAGTGACCGTACCAGCTGGATCGGGCACCATACGACGGCCGACTGTGTTGGTAGATCCTCCGGTATTGCAATACCCGACTGATCGGTATCATCCGTAGGCATCCGTGACTCCCCGGTAGGGCCGAGAGCTCCGTGCTCGCCACGCCGCGAGGGGAATACTCGTGAGAAATGCCGGCTGGACTTCGGCCAGACTCTATGGCGCGACACCCCAACGAACGACAGCCAGCGTGGCACCCGCGACGATACCCCACAGCAACACGCCGTACGCAAGGGGCCTCGCCCCCGTGGCCCGCAGCTCTTCGCGGCTCAGCCCAGCGCCGATCAGGAACAGCGTCAGCACAAGCGCCACGCGTGCAACGCGACTGATCAGGTCGAACCACTCGATCGCGCCGCCGGGCGCGATGGCACGCAACACCGACGCGAGCACGAAGAGGCCGATGAACCACGGGATCGGGGCGCGCGGCGGCCGCTCGCCGGCGCGGCGCGCATGCAGGATCGCCGGGACAACCAGCACGAGCGGAATGATCCACAATGCGCGCGCCAGCTTGAGAATCGTCGCTTCGTGCAGCGCGATCGGGCCGTAGATGGCGGCCGCGCCCACCACCGAACTCGTGTCGTGAATTGCCAGCGCGGCCCAGATGCCGAACTGATGTTCGCTCAGGCCGACAAGGTGACCGACAGCGGGGAACACGTAGAGTGCCACGCCGTTGAGGATGAACACTGTCGCGAGCGCAATGCCCATCGACTCACGTTTGGCCCCGATGGCCGGCCCGAGCGCGGCGATCGCGCTTCCGCCGCAGATGCCGGTCCCCGACGCGATGAGCACGGAGAGTTGGCGGTCAATCCCCATCACGCGCGCGAGGATCGTGCCGACGGCGAACACGGCAGCGAGCAGCACGACGGTGTAGATCAGGCCCGACGAGCCGGCGGACACAAGGTGGCCGAGGGGAATGCCAAAACCGAGGCCGACGACCGACGCCTGGAGCAGGCGCGCACTGAAGAGGTTCGTGAGCGTCGGCCAGGGATTCCCGACCACCAATGCCATGGCGGCGCCGGCGCCAAGCGCAAGCGCCGGGCTAGCGAACGGCGTGAGCGAGCCGACGGCGCCGATCGCGAGCAACACCGCGCGGAACGCCTTGTGGGACGGTGATCGTGGTTCAGTTATTCTCATCGCGGCGTGCCGCAAACTACTTCGTGGATTCCGGCAATGCTCACCGTTCCTGGAATTCCACACGGCACGGCGCCGGCAGCGATCGTTTCGCTGCCGGCGCCGTGTTACCACCCGTACGGTGGATTACGCGATGGCGCCGTCTACCGCTGCTCCATCCAGATGTCCTCGAGCACGGTGAGGCCTGTGCTGAAGTTCCTGCCCCCAACGGTAAGCGTCACCACGAACGACCCCGGCGTTGCCATGGTCGAGATGCCGGTCGGTGGAGGCCCTCCGCGGCCACCGCCACCCGGCCCACAGCCGCCGCCAAAGCCACCGAACCCGCCGAAGCCCTGGCCCGGCTGAATCGGGCGTTGGTCGCTGCAGAGGTCCCACTGAATTCGGTTCAACCCCTGGAGCCTGGTCGCTTCCAGAGTACGGAACACCGCGCCTGTTGCTGCGTCGCGAATGGTCAACGTCACGGCGCCGGTCGGCACTGTCTTCAGGTAGTACGAGATGGCGGTTCCGCGCGGAGCCGTTTCGCCCCGGAAGTTCTTCGCGCCCGTCACGGCGCGCGTGGTGCGATTGTCATTCTTCCAGGCGACGGCGTTCCGCGGATCGAAGAGAGCGACATCCCGGGCCATGACCTCCGGCGTCATCTGCTGCAGCGCGGTCACGTCGTCCATGATCATGACGCTGCGCCCGTGCGTGGCGAGCACCAGGTCGTTGTCGCGTGGATGCGTGAGCACGTCGTCCACGCGCACGACCGGCAGCCCGGTCATGAACCTGTTCCACGTGCGCCCTTCGTCGAGCGACACGAAGAAACCGAACTCGGTGCCGGCATACAGCAGGTTCTTGTTGCGCAGATCCTGCCTGACCGTGTTCACGTTGCCGCGCTCGGGCAGGTTCGAGGTGATCGACGTCCACGACTGGCCATAGTTCCGCGTGACGTACACGTACGGCCTGAGGTCATCGCTCTTGTGCCCGTCAACCGACACGTACGCCGTGGCGGCGTCAAAGTGCGAGGGTTCGACCCGCGAGATGTAGTACTCCTTTGTGCCGCCCGGAATGTTCTTGCCGACCTCGGTCCACGTCACGCCATTGTCGCGCGAGACCTGGACATACCCGTCGTCCGTACCCACCCACAGCACACCCGGAACGACGTCGGTTTCGGCGAATGAGACCGCCGATCCCCACATGGACGTGCCGTCGTTCCTGGACATGATGCAGGCTCCCACGCGCGCTCGACTGCAACCCGGGAGTGAGAGGCTCATTCCTGCAATGTCACGTGTGTCGCGATCGAGACCCTTCGTGAGATCGTCAGTCATGCGCCACGTGGCGCCGCGATCGCGCGAGATGAAGAGCCGGTTCCCGGCCACGTATACAGTGCTCGCATCGTGCGGCGAGAGCGCAAGCGGCGTATTCCAGTTGAACCGCACGCTCACGGGAGCGTCGGTCTCGGGGAAGACGTTCGGCGGCGCACCGCGGCCTCGCCCGCCGCCACCGACGCCCGGCGGCGGCGTGTCAACGCTCCGGGAACCGGGACGCGGGCGGATGCTGGTGCTCGTTCCGTTTCGCAGGTCGATCCGGTTCATGTTTCCGTCCTGCGACTCGGAGTACAGCGTCATGTGATCGGTCGGGTCAACGGCCGTGTAGAATCCGTCGCCGCCACCAACGCGGAACCAATCCTGGGAGAGTATCGGCCCCGAGCGCACCGAGCTCGGCCCGCACCAGCTGCCGTTGTCCTGCAGCCCCGTGCACACGTAGTACGGGCGGCGCATATCCACCGACGCATGGTACGGCTGGCCGACGGCCCAGGTGCGAATCGATTCCCAGGTGTTGGCGCCGTCATACGAGATGTCGAGCGACCCGTCGTTCCCGTACATGACGTGACGCGGGTTTTTCGGATTGATCCAGATGGCGTGATGGTCGCCGTGGCCGAACCCGATGAGCTGCCGGAAGGTTTTCGCACCATCCGTTGACTTCGACGCGCTCGCGCCGCCGACGTAGACCGTGTTTTCATCACTGGGGTCAACACGGATCTGCGAGTAGTACATCGGACGGTTGTTCTGGTTGCTCTGGAACGACCAGGTGCGACCTCCGTTGTTCGACCGCCAGATCCCGCTCACCTTGTCGTCGGGTGGAAGGTCCTGCTGCCCAAAACCGCCGCCCCCGCCCCCGCCGCGACCGCCACGACCGCCAGCGCCAGGCTGGACCGGTTCCTTATCCGGTGCGACTTCGATCTGCGCATAGATCACGTTCGGATTCGACCGCGAGAAGTCGAGTCCGATGCGTCCCATCGTGCCGGCCGGAAGGCCGCCGCCGGTGACGCGTGTCCAGGTGTCCCCACCGTTGGTGCTGCGCCAGATCCCGCTGCCCGGACCGCCCGACGCGAATCCGAACACCGTGCGCCGCCGCGTGTACGTAGCGGCGAAGAGAATGGCTGGATTCGTGGGGTGGATCACGACCTCGGTGGCGCCGGTGTTGTCGTCAACAAACAGCACCTTCCGCCAGGACTGGCCGCCATCCGTCGTCTTGTAAACGCCGCGCTCGGCATTCGGGCCGAAAAGGTGGCCGTTGGCCGCCACCCAGGCCGTGTTGGCGTTGGTCGGATGCACGACGATTCGCGCAATGGACTGCGTTTCGCGGAGGCCCATGTTCGTGAACGTCTTGCCGCCGTCGGTCGTCTTGTACACGCCGTTGCCGAACGACGAACTCTGCCGGTTGTTGGCCTCACCCGTTCCGACGTACACGACGTCGGGGTTCGACGGCGCGATCGCAAGGTCACCGATCGAGTGCGTCGAGTATTCGTCGAAGATCGACGTGAAGTTGATTCCGTTGTCGGTGGTCTTCCACACACCCGCGGTCGCGAATCCCACGTAGAACACCTGCGGATCGCCCTCGACGACCGCTATGTCGTCAATGCGTCCCCCCTGACCGATCGGCCCGATCGCGCGCCAACGGAATCCACGGAGCGCAGGATCCGTGGCCTGATTGACAGGTGGTGGCGGCGCGGCGGCCTGCGGCCCACCCTGCGCGACCAGTGCTGACGCCGCGACCAGCGCGAACGCCGCGAGTTGAGATGTACGGCGAAGAACAGACATCGAACCTCCGTCCGGACGCTTGCCCGGTCAGTGAGGGGCGGGGCGCTTCGGCCAGCGCACCGGCAATCATCATCACGTACTACGGTGCAACGGTGCGGAAACGCTGTAAAGACGGTTCCGTCGTTTGGAGTAACCGTCGCCCCGGACGGGAGACAGCCCACCCGAACCGGCGCCTTCAGCAGGTCAATCGATCTGTCTCTCCCCGGACGCGAAAAAGAAGTAGAACAGCGCTCCCGTCGCACCGACGGCCGCTGTCAGGAACAGCGGAGCGTCGAAGTTGCCGGTGAGATCCACAAGCCATCCGGTGACCGCCACGCCGATGATTCCCGGCATCGTGCCGAAGGTGTTGCTCATGCCCCACACGACATCGGCGTGCCGCGGCGCAACGTCGAAGGGGTTCGCGGCAAAGCCAGCGAGGCAGAACGCCATCGTGCCGCACGCGCCGAACATCAGCGCCATGCCGATCGCCGCCGTTCCGGCGAACTGGAGCAGGAGCAGGAATGTCGAGACGCCGACCAGCGACGTGATCTGCATCAGCTTGCGCACGAACGTCACCGGGCGGCCCGCGCGGATCATGCGGTCGGCCCAGAATCCGCCAACATTCGCCATGACGAAATAGGCGAACCACGGCGCAGCCGACAAGAACCCGGCGTTTGTGACCGACACATCGAAGGTGCTCTTGAAATAGCTCGGCAGCCACGCGAGCAGCACATAGAGCGCCCAATTACTGCAGAAATGGGCGACGAAGATCGCCCACACGGCCGGCGTGGACAGGAGCCGTCCCCACGGGATGGCTTTCCTGGACGCCTCGACGACGGGTTCCTCGATTCCCCGCCCGCCGCGCACGCGCGCAAACCACGCCACGGCCCAGACGAACCCGATCGCGGCGAAGATATAGAACGGACTCGGCCACCCGTGTTCGCGCACCAGCCAGCCCGTGACCGGCAGGGAGAACATGGTGCCAAGCG
>Ga0326597_10009496_pt1 | contig 13029 bp, 13 predicted proteins | sample RVTome_12_FD_203789 | JGI IMG/M metagenome (GOLD analysis project Ga0326597, IMG submission 203789) | Soil microbial communities from uranium-contaminated site in the Upper Colorado River Basin, Wyoming, United States - RVT100D185 | ecosystem: Environmental > Terrestrial > Soil > Contaminated >... | reverse complement strand
GCTCTCGCTATAGAGTGTGCAGCGAATGCCTGTTTTCAATCGCTGGCATTTTCGTCTGAGCTGACCGAGAGAATGGAGCGACATTTGAGAACGCTTGATAAATTCGAGATGGCTTCCATTGCCCTCTACGGAGAAAACCGCTTTGACCGAGGGGAATTGCGCACTCAACAAATCCAGGACCTGATTCAACTCCGCAATGACTACGTTCACCCGAAGATTCACACACAACCGGTAGTATCTAAGAACGACGATATAAAGGAAGTCACGGTTTTATGCGGACAATATCAGTTTTTGAAGCTGGACAAATCATTTAGAGCGTGGAAAGACACCGATCCACAGACAGTGCTACAAGCAGTCGATTCTTTTTTAACCTATTTCTTCATGGACCATTGCCAATGGACACCGGAGCGCGCAACTGAGATTCTGCTTCCGAGACTTGTGCTAGATGGCAAGCCGCTTCCACAAAATCCTCATCATGAACTGGATTATATTCAGAAGGCTGAGGAGATGTGGAAGATCACATTTCCATTCATTCACAGACCTGCCTTAACTATCAAGGATACCTGACAATACGCATCGCGATTCGTGACTTGTAAAATAGCTTTCAGGCGTTACCATCAAACGGGTTTGTGTAGTTTCGATCATGCAGATGAGAGCATAAAAGGAACCGTTGCAATGCCAACGATTTCGATGTTTTTCGGCATCATCGTGCGGATGTACTTTGCACCGGGTGAGCATCCACCTCCGCATTTTCATGTGTATTACAACGAGTACAAGGGGACCGTGAACATTCGAAGCTGTGAGTTTATCGAAGGCCACCTGCCTCCCAGGCAGACGAAGCTTGTGCTGGCCTGGGCTGAATTGCACCAAGAAGAGTTAATGGCCAACTGGCAATTGGTGATGAATGGAGAAGAGCCGTTCAAGATACAACCCCTTCAGTAAGGAGCGAGGCCATGTATCCTTCTGTGAAAGAAGTTATCTCCCACGCTGACTACACCCTTTCCGTTGTTTTTGAGAATGGCGAGAAGGGAGTCCTCGATATGAAGCCATTACTTGATTTTGGCGTTTTTCACAGGATTAAGGACTATGAGGCTTTCAGCCAGGTTCGGGTTTCGTTCGACACGATTGAATGGAACTGCGGCGTTGATTTGGACCCTGAGTTTGTCTACGCCAAATGCAAGGCCAATATGACTGCCTAGAACGTGGTATATGGAGGTAGGTGTGGCAAAGCCACGGAGTGGAGTATCATCCAAAAGCAAGGTCACCCTTCGAGAGATCACCGAGGACACAGTGCGCGCCATCTGCGAGCTGTCCGTCCGCGATGAGCAAAGGAAATTCATCGCGCCCAACGCAGTCTCGATCGCGCAGGCGTACTTCGCCGATCATGCCTGGTTTCGCGCGGTGTACGCGGATGCAACGCCCGTCGGCTTCCTCATGCTCTCGGACCGGCCCGACAAACACGAATACTATCTGTGGCGCTTCATGATCGACGCGCGCTACCAGGGCATGGACTTTGGCGATCGCGCGCTCAAGCTCTGCCAAACGCCTCGGAAAACGCCGCAGGGATGCGGGTGGGTTTGCCATCCGGCGTCAGGAACAAGAACTCCATCTCAGCGCTGAGCACGCGCGTTCCATCTTTCTTCTCGATCTCGAAGCGCATCACAAAACTGGCGCGTCGCAGCTCGGCCATCGTGGTTTTGACGATCAACACATCGTCTGCGTAGGCAGGGGCTTTGTAGTGCAGATGCGCCTCGGCCACCACCGGGATCGCGCCCCAGCGCGCAAAGTCGTTGAAGCTCAAGCCTACTTGATTCAGGCAGTCGCAGCGCGCGGCCTCCAGGTAGTTCAAATAGACGGCGTTGTTGACGTGCCCGAAGGAGTCCATCTCGTACGAGCGCACGACCAGCTCGGTGCTGAAGTGTCTGTTCATGCGCCAAATCGCTGCGGAGCCGCTTTGACGAAAGCAGTGGCCAGTTTGACCGCGCCCTCGAAATCGTCCAGCCGCAGCATCGAGATCGGCGCGTGGATGTAACGGCACGGCACGCTGAGCACCCCACACAATACTCCCTTGCGGCTTTGGTGGATCGCGCCGGCGTCCGTGCTTCCGTAGGGCGGCGTCTTGAGTTGACAAGGAATGCCTTGCGCTTGAGCCAACTCCTCCAGGAACATCACCATCTCGCGCGGGACGACGAACGAGTGATCGGCCACGCTGATGGCTGGCCCCTTGCCCAGGGCAGTGGGTTGCTTGTGCGGGGAAACGCCGGGCACGTCTGCCGCCACCGTGCCCTCCAAGGCCAATGCCACGTCGGGCTGGACTTGATACGCCGCCGTCTGCGCCCCGCGCAGGCCCACCTCCTCGCGCACCACGAAAGAGGCAACGATCGTCCAGGCTGGTGTCTCATGTTGCAGCGCTTGAAGCACTTTCACCGCCACCGCGCACCCGGCGCGATCGTCAAACGCCTTGCCGGTGATCGTGTTGGCGTTCACTTGCTGGAAGGGGTACTCGATCACGGCCGGATCGCCCACGCGCAGGCCCAGGGCGTGCGCTTCCTCGCTGGAAGCAGCCCCCACGTCCACGAAAAGGTCTTCCAAGTGAATGGGCTTTTTGCGATCCTCGTCGGTCAGGATGTGCGGCGGGGCTGAGCCGATGATGCCGCGCAACTTGGCTCCCGCCCGCGTTTGAACCGTGATCGCGTGCGAGGGCAGGATGCGGGCGTCCCACCCGCCCAAGGGCGCCAGACGCAAGAAACCGTCCTCATCCACGTGGCTGACCATGAAGCCGACTTCGTCCATGTGAGCATCGAGCATCACCTTTTTCTGGGATTTGCCCTGGCGCACGGCGATGAGGTTTCCCAAGGCGTCCACCCGCAGCTCATCCACCAGCGGCTTGACCAGCGCCGAAAGGGCCGATCGCACCTCGTGCTCGAAGCCGGAAGGCCCAAAAGCGTTCGACAGCTTCTTGATGAGTTCCATAGAATCCATACCGTCTCCCCTCCGTTGGGGCCATTATAGAAAGGGCTTCCTTTCCTGCCAGGGGCACTTGTAGGCGGTTCAGAGTGCAGATACACTGCCGGCATGGCTCAGCGTTCTTCCATCTCGCCGGCCGACGTGGTCTGGTCCATCGCACAACCTTCAAATCTGGATGCCGTCATCGCCATCGAGGAACAGTCGTTTCCCACGCCTTGGTCCCGCGCGGCGCTGGGCGCGTACATGGGCGAAGAGGGGTTTGAGGTGTGCGCCTATCAGGGCCGGCTGGTGGGGTACATCCTGGCGGGATTGCAGATCCCTTCGCTGTTGGATCGCCTGGAGCGCTTGACCATGAGCTTTTTAGGAAGCGAGAAGCCCGCCGAACTGGTGGGCCACGTGATGAACTTGGCAGTTCACCCCGATTTTCGCGGCTGCGGCCTGGGCCGGTCCCTGTTGCAGCGGAGCCTGAGTTATCTCAAAGAGTTGGGCGCAAGCCGCGTGGACCTGGAGGTGCGGGTCCACAACAGCACGGCCATCCGGCTGTACGAATCCGAGGGTTTTGCCATTCGCCAACTGCTCAAAGGATATTACCAAAACGGCGATGACGCCTTCCTGATGAGCAAACCCAAGGTTTAGCCTATCGCCCTCTGCTTTGCTTGCACCCGCGCCCGGGGGTTTTACATCCTCTGCAAAAACAGTATGATGAGGGGGTTGTCTGCGTGCTTTAGGGAGGAAGTGCAGGGATGCTTCAGGCTCAGAAATTCGAGGAAAAATTGCTCCGCTTCACTCAGGATTTATTAAGCCGTAACGATCCTGACGAAATATTGGCCAAGGTGGCCAGCACCCTGGCCGAGGAGGGGCATTTCCCCGAAGTGACCTTGGCTCTGTACGACCGCCCCCACACGCCGGAGACGCTGCACGGCGCCACCCTGGCCCGCAAGGTGACGTTAAACTTCAACCACAGCACCGATGGCGACAACCACAAGAACGTGCGCCGCCCTACCATCACCCTGACCCTGAAGGTGGAGGACAAACAACTGGGCCAGGCGGAGTTGGTGCTGGCGAGCAAAGCGCACCCGCCTTCCGAGCTGGAGTGCCACTACTATCAAACGCTGATGGACATCGCCGGGATCTCCCTGGAGCAAGCGCACCGGCGGCTCAAACTGGAGGACCTGACCTTCAAGGACGACCTGACCGGCTGTTACAACCGCCGTTACTTCGTGGAATCGTTCCAAAGGGAGACCGCCTGGGCGCGGCGCTATGGCCGCGTTTTCTCGCTGCTCATGCTGGATCTGGACGGGTTCAAGGCCATCAATGACCTGAACGGCCACCTCACGGGGGATGCCGTGCTCAGCGCCTTTGGCAAGATCTTGTGTGAGAGCACTCGCGCCTCGGACCTGGTCTGCCGCTACGGCGGCGACGAGTTTGCAGTCCTGTTGCCCGAGACCTCGAAAGTCCAGGCTCAAATCGTGGCCCAGCGCCTCATCAGGAAGCTCGAGCGCCAGCCCATCCGGGTGGGTCGAGAGCGCTTCAAGCTGCATATCAGCTACGGCATCAGCGCGTTCGCTGAGGATGAAAACCTCATCGAGGCTGCCGATCTGGCCTGCTATCGTCACAAGACTCGAACCAAACGATAGTTTCCAAGCGTCATTTTCATCACCGCGCCCCCTGCTGGCATGACGCGTTTTTGCCGCTTACACTGTGCCCATGCCCAAGCGAAAACGCATCGAATCCCTGGACCAGCAGCGTCGGCGCGCCCGCTTGGGCGGAGGCCTTGACCGCATCGAGCGCCAGCACAAGGCGGGTAAACTGACCGCTCACGAACGGGTGGAAGCGCTGCTCGACCCGGATACTTTCGTAGAAATCGATCCTTTCGTCGTTCACCGCACCGCCGATGTTCAGCTCGAAAAATTCCCCGGCGATGGCGTAGTCACCGGCTTCGGCCGCATTCATGGTCGCAAAGTCTACGTGTTCGCCCAGGACTTTACCGTCTACGGCGGCTCGCTGTCCCAGGCCCATGCCGAGAAAATCTGCAAGGTGATGGATCTGGCGCTCAAGGCCGGCATTCCGATTATCGGGCTCAACGACTCCGGCGGGGCCAGAATCCAGGAGGGCGTGGTGTCGCTGGGCGGCTACGCCGACATCTTCTTGAGAAACGTGTTGGCCTCCGGGGTGATTCCGCAGATCTCGGCCGTCATGGGGCCGTGCGCGGGCGGCGCGGTCTATTCCCCCGCCATCACGGATTTCATCCTGATGGTGCGCGGCTCGAGCACGATGTACGTCACCGGGCCCGCGGTGGTCAAAACCGTGACCCATGAGGACGTCACCCACGAGGCGCTGGGCGGGGCGGACGTGCACGCGGGCAAAAGCGGGGTGGCTCACTTCGTCGCTGAAGACGACCTGGATTGTTTGCACCAGATCAGGACGCTGCTCACCTATCTGCCGCCCAATAACCAAAGCAAGGCCCCCTGCGTCCCCAATGACGATCCCGTCAATCGCCAAGACCCCTTGCTGGACGAGATCGTGCCCCAGGACTCCATGCAGCCGTATGACATGAAAAGCGTTGTTCGCGCCGTGGTGGACGAGGGGGTTTTCTTCGAGGTGCACCGCGACTTCGCCCCAAACCTGGTGGTGGGCTTTGCGCGCCTGGGGGGCCATAGCGTGGGCGTAGTGGGCAACCAGCCCGCCGCGCTTGCCGGGGTGCTGGACATCGACGCCTCGATCAAGGGCGCGCGCTTCGTGCGCTTCTGCGACGCGTTCAACGTCCCTTTGATCACCTTTGAGGACGTGCCCGGCTTCCTGCCCGGCACGGACCAGGAGTGGAACGGCATCATCAAGCACGGGGCCAAGCTGCTGTACGCCTTCGCCGAGGCCACCGTGCCCAAGCTCACCGTGATCACGCGCAAGGCCTACGGCGGGGCCTACGACGTGATGAGCTCCAAGCACATCCGCGGCGACTTCAACGTGGCCTGGCCTTCCGCCGAGATCGCCGTGATGGGGGCGCAAGGGGCCGTGGAAATCCTCTACCGCCAGGAGCTTTCCAATGCGCAAGATGCCACCGAGCTCAAAAAGAAACTCATCGAGGACTACATCGAGAAATTCGCCAACCCCTACCGAGCGGCCGAGCGCGGCTACGTGGACGACGTGATCCGCCCGAGCGCCACGCGGCCCACCCTGATTCGCATGCTCGAGATGCTGCAGACCAAGCGCGACTCCAACCCGCCCAAGAAGCACGGCAATATCCCGCTGTGATGTTGAAGTATACGAAGCAATGTGGTTGCTAAACACGAAATTGTGCTATGATTGCTTTAGCAAGGACGATTGGAGGAGTAGTCTTGCCACATGGGAAATCTCAATTCTGTCTCAAGGAGGAATAAATGATGGCTCAACTCAAGTCACACAGGTCGTTGGCAGTTGCGGCGGGTGTTGCGCTTATGGTCTTAGGGACATTGGCCTACGCCTTGTTCGTCCCAACCGGTACAGCCCAAGTCTCGTCCATTGGGGATCCGGTTGCAGCTGCTTATGTGCGCGAAGATGCCACGATCAGTGTGGGGACGTCGAACGTTTCCTCGGCCATCTTTGATTCCCAGGCAGGGCAGTATGAGATCACGATTGATGGCGAAGATTACTTCTACCTCGATTACGTCACCCTGGTCACCCTGAGCGCCGATGACCCGCTCATTGTCTCCACCTCCAGCGTCAACGGCCATCTGGTGGTTGTTGTGCTTGACCCGTCTGGCAATCCAGTCCAGGCCGATTTCCAGTTTGTCACCTACAAGCCATAAGTGAAAATGCGCTCAGTGAGCTAAGCCCTGTAAAGCTCGCATCTTCCGTGGATGTCTGGGAGAAGGCTGGCAGGTTTATTGAGAAACCCACGCGCGTTGGTCCGTGCGCCCCATTGCAAGCAGGTAGGGGTCTTTCTCCTGCGCCGACATGAAGGCCTCTTTGGAGCCCAGCCCGTTCCAGCGGTGCTGGATCATCACCTGCGCGATCGCGCCGCCTGAGGCCGAGCCGGGCCCCAGCAGGATGAGTTTGTCCGGTGCGAACTCCTTCAATCCCACGGTGACCGCTTGAGTGAAATCATAAGGGTTCACCAACTGGTAACCCAGCGTGTACTCCCACAACAATTGAGGGTTTGTGCTGTAGGGCTGCCAGATCTGTCCTCGTCCGTCAATCAAGGGAACCTTGGGACGCGTGAACGACGCTGCCTCGGTGACCTGCTGCGCTTGATCGGTGATGCCCTGCAACAGCGGCGTGTGGAACGCGGCGTGGTTCACAAGCCGCAGGGGATAGCGCTCCTCCACTTGGGGCAACCGCTTGGAAAGCGCCTTCAGCCCTTGATCATTGCCCCCGATCACGCGGTAGCCGCCGAAGAAGATGCTGTCGAAGACCTGGCACCCGTCGAGTTGGTTGATCTCGCTCATCTGCGATTCGATCAGCGCTCGCTTGCCGGCGTCAAAGCGCCAGTGTTCGTCCACCTCGGGATAGAGCAGCTGGCCGCCGACCCCGTGCGCTTGCATCAATGAGCCCATGGTATCTACCAGTCGAAAGGCATCCTTGAAGCCAAGCGCGCCGCTGAGCCCAAGCGCCGTGTACCAGCCCATCGAGTTGCCCATGATCGCGACCACTTCGTACTTGTCGGGGTTGATCGAGAGGTAATCCACCAGCGAGCAGGCGTAGATCAGCGCCGCTGCGTTCTCCCCCACAGTGTGGGTCCCCAGCGCGTACTGCGCAGCGCCGTCCAACTCAGACAAGGGCATCTTGCCGGCGCCGCGCCTGGCTTGATCCAATACCGCGAGCTTGTCTTGAAAACGCGCGCCGTAGCGTTTGAGATAGCCCAATTCCTGAGCCGTGTACGTGCCGCGACCGGGGCAGATGACCAAAGCTGTCTGTTTCATAGGGTGTCAAAAGCTGGCTCGCAAAGCGAGCCCTACTTTGCTTTCACCAACTCAAGCGCTGCTTGCACGATTCCATCCCGGCTTGGCAGCGTCAGGGTGGACGCATCCCCCAAGGGGATGAAACAATCTTCCGCCGTCACGCGCTTGAGCCGGGGCAAGCGCACGGATTTCTCGACGAACAACGTGAACAAACCTTCGCCCAGCGAGCCGGTGCGCCGGCACTCATCCACGATCAATACGCAGCGACAGCCCTCCACCGCTTTCAAGATCGCGCTCTCGTCCAGCGGCGCGATCCAGCGCAGGTCAACGACCTTGACGGGCAGGCGGTGTTTGTCCTCCAGAATTTTTGCGGCTTGGCGAGACAGGTAGTAGCCGTTGCCGTAGGTGACGATGGCAAGCTCCTGGCTTTGGCCGAAGACGCCGAGCTCGCCGAGCTCGATCTGCTCCTGCGGCGCAGGGTACTGAAACTGCCACAGCCCGTCGCCTGCCTGGTGCAGGTCCTTGGTCATGTACAGGGCAATGGGCTCGATGAAGACCGCCACGCGCTGCTCGAGGTAGGCGGCGGCCATGCAGCGGCGCAGCATGCGGGCGGCGTCGGCGCCGTTGGAGGGCACGGCCACGATCAGGCCAGGGATGTCGCGGAAGATGTTGAGGGAATTGTCGTTGTGAAAGTGGCCGCCGAACCCCTTTTGATACGCCAACCCTGCGATGCGCACCACCATCGGGTTGGCGTATTGCCCGTTGGAGAAGAACGACAGCGTCGAGGCCTCTCCGCGGATTTGGTCTTCCGCGTTGTGGACGTAAGCCAAAAACTGGATCTCGGGCACGGGCAAAAAGCCGTTGTGCGCAAGGCCGATGCCTGAGCCCAGGATGGTCTGCTCGTCGAGCAGGGTGTCAAAGACGCGTCGCACGCCGAACTTCTTCTGAAGCCCCACGGTGACGTTGTAGACGCCGCCCTTGCGGCCTACGTCCTCGCCGAAGACCAGCATCTGCGGGTACTGCAGCAGGAGGTCGTGCAGCGCCCAGTTGATCAATCGTGCCATGTGCTGGGGTTTTTCCATTTGGGCTTCGTGTTCCGAAAAGACCTTGGCGCGCGCTTGGGCCGAAGGGTAGGGAGGCGGCTGCACCTGCAGCTTCGGCGGGACGATCGAGGCCATCACCTCTTGCGCGCTGCGCAACTTGGGCCGCTTGATCGCCTGCTCCGCCACACGCAGCGTGCGCCGGCGGATCGTCTCGTACAGCTCCACCACCTCGGCGGGTTTCAGGTACCCTTGCTCGATCACCAGCCGCGCGCTGTGCAGCAAGGGGTCGTCCGCTTCGGCCTGCAGGATGGCGTTTTCCGTGTGATACATCGTTTCCACATCCGAGCCGGCGTGGCCCAACAGGCGCACGGTCTTCATGTGGACGAAGGCAGGCTTAAGCTGCGTGCGCACGTAGTCCTCCACCTCCACCGCGCAGCGATAGACGTCGGGAAGGCTACGCCCGTCGCAGGGGAAATAGGCCATGTCCGGACAGTGGCCGTGGGCGATAGCGATCCAGTCCGCCGGCGTTTGCACCGAGATGCCCAAAGTGTTGTCCTCGCAGATGAAGACCAGGGGCAGCGGCACGCCCCGGTGGGCGCACCAGCGCGCGGCGTTGAGCGCGCCAAGTGAGGTGGAGTGGTTTGCCGAGGCGTCCCCAAACGTGCAGATGACGACGCTGTCGTGGGGGAGTTTTCCGTCAAGTCCCAGCTGCCGGGCGCGCGGAATCGAAAGCGCCGCACCGACCGATTTGGGCAGGTGCGAGGCGATCGTGCTCGTCTGCGGCGGGATGAACAAAGGCACGCTGCCCCAGACCTTGTGCCGTCCGCCCGCGATGGGGTCTTCGCTGGAGGCGGCAAAGGAGAGCAGCGAGTCGTACAGCACCGTGGACCCCGGCAGCTGCTTGGAGCGCTGCACCACGAAACCGCCGCTGCGGTAATGCAGGAAGGCCATGTCGGTGTATCTGAAAACTTTGCCGAAGGCGGCGTTGCCCTCGTGGCCGCAGCTGCCGATGGTGTAAAACCCCTGGTTGCGCGCGCGCAACAGGCGCGCGGCAAGGTCCAGGTGGCGGCTGATGATTTGGGATTCGAACAGGTCAATGACTTCGTCAGAGGTCAAGCCCGCATCTTCGGGTGTGAGATTCACGTGAGGTTGAGGCAGGTCACCGCTGAGGGTCTTATTCGTAAAATTCTCGTCGACGGCTTTGGCGCGGTTGAGCTCGATCATGGCTTCTCTCCACTTCTTGCCTTTCCCTTAAGCACGTTGCTTAGGCTGCTTATGCTTAATTTTTCGAAATAGCCGCTTGCCACAGCTACTTTGTTAGCCAACACATTGCTTCTCGCGAATAGTCCGATGGACCTTTCTCGCAATCAGAGCAGGATCTCTCAGGATATCTGTCTCCCAAACTCGAAGAACGCGCCATCCCATCTCTTGCAGCCTCTTCGTTTGAGCGGAGTCTCTCTTAATATTCGCTTGAATCTTGTTGACCCAATACTCTGAGTTTGCTCCTTGCCGAAGCTTCTTCCGTCTGTGATCCCAATCTCTCCCATGCCAAAAATCCCCATCGCTAAAGACAGCGATCTTTCCTTTCGAGAAAGCTATATCAGGCTTTCCAGGAAGCTCCTTCACATGCAAACGATATCTGAGACCCATCTTCCAGAGATGCTTGCGTAACAATAGCTCCGCTCTGGTATTCTTGCTTCGATTACGACTCATAGTGTAAGAGGAACTCTCAGAAGAAGGCTTGAAGCTTGCAAAGCTGGGTGATCTAATCTTCATAGCTCCCTTATCTCAATCATGAGATAGCCTCGCTGACTCAGAAGGCCACGTGTCTAGCCATGAATTTAAGTCTTGCCGTGCCAGTTGCGGCGCTGTTGATAGATCAACTTGATATCTTGTCTCTGACACGCCATGAGGCTCAGGCACTCTGAAGTGTGGCGCATCAGCAGATCGAAAAAAGGCTAGCTCTTGCTCAGCTTGAGCAGGAGCAAAAATAGGTCCAATCTCAGTGCTCTGCTCCATGCCTGCCCGACGAACTGCTTTCTCTAGCTTTATGAAATACGGGCCGCCTTTCAAATCTTCGCGGCAAGCATTGATAAGGTCTCGTAGGCTCTGACCTACATCATCTTCTCTTAGCAAGAGAGATGCGATTATGATCTCTTGTGCTTCCAAGGTAAAGACCTGCCGATGGGAAAATTGGTGGATTCTTTGCTGTCCTAACGTTGTCTTAACCTCAACTCGCTTCCCTGGAGATGAGAAATCAAACGTCTGGGTAATCTCACTATGCCAAAATGGAGCCCAGAACCTAAGCCCTCGAATGCGGCTCATCATAAACAACTCCCCCCAAAGACCTTGGCGCTCAGCTTTAAGATCTCTCTCAGGGCTTATGGAGAATAATCTCAGCATTGAGCGGAAGAAGGATGTTAATTCCTCGCCGCCTATTGGCTTGCCCTGCTGGTACGCGAGAAAAGCTTCTATCAAGAGCAAGAAGCTCCCAACCTCAGCGTCATCGGTAGTCTCACAACATATCGAGTGAAATAGGCCTTGCTTCGATAAGCCTCCTCCAGCATCAGCAAGTCTATAGAGCTTACTTAATTGCAGAGAGATATGAGAGCTGCAAAGCGCCGGCTCTTGAGTTGTCTCCGATGTTGCGATAAAGAGGCAAGGCCGAGATCCGAGATCTATCCCTAAGTAGACATCCTCCCTTCCGGGAATACGCGCAACTGTATACGTGTGCCCTGAAGGGTTGCGCTTCAACTCCAGGTGCACGTCAGTTAATCTCATATCTCCTCAGAACGAACAACAAACTGTAGGTCATACGTTGGGTTGCCTAGGGGGATATACAGGGCAAGCGCGCTAGTCTCAATTGGCTGGGCAAATGTCTCGCCTTTGAGTCGGATCAAGTGCACCTGCAATTGAGGTTGGCCAGCGTGAATGTTCCTATCACCCGGGTAGTAACCTGGATTCTCTGGCCCTCGATGGGTATCAGGGCCTTGAAAAGGCTCGATGCTGGTTTCGTTCTTTCTATCTCTCTTTCTGAAGCCTTCCTCATCTCCTGCCATTAATAAGACATCGATTCTCTCCAGTCTCTGACCTAGAAGCAGGCGCGTCAGATACTCGATGATGTATTCCTTCTCCCAGTCGGTACCGCTAGCATCCATAGAGGCCATGAGGCTCTGAATGACATCTTCGAGAGGACAATCCCGGATGGCAGAGTGTGTCACATGCCCAAACTTGGCGCTGCCAATATCGCGCTTTTCAAAGAACTGCCGGATCACGTGAATGTTTCTTTGAGCGACCTCTACATCCTCTATAGGTCTCCGCTGAGCCTCCCATCCGCCGCCGCTGAATCGCCTGTAGCTAGCCACACTCTGCCTAGTTGGTCTGAGCCCCCTGCTAGTGTCCAAGCGAAGCATGCGTGGCCAATCTCTGATTGAGAGTCCTTGTCTCTCATTCCTGACCAAGGACTCCCAGAAATCGTCTTCATGATTTAGGAGTTCCGCATACTCCTCTATCAGTTGCTCGGGAAGGAAGATGCGACAGAGATCCAGATAGGGGCGCTTATAGCCAAACCACCGGGCTCTTTGCTCCATGGTGTCAGCATTGGTGTTTCCTCTAGCTCGTCGAGTGATATATGTGACTGCAAGGCCCTTTATTGTCACGCCGCGCCCAAGCATATTGCCGCCTATCAAGATATTGTTCTGAAGCCTGAAAGGAGTCTCTATAGGGTCTCTACCGTGCGGTAGGCTGTTGACCAGCCAAACCTCAGATAGAACCTCAAGTCGCAAGCGGTTTTTCACTTGCTCCCATGCGGGAGGGTTTCTGACAGTATGGCAGAGATCTTGATAAGCTCCTTGGAAAAAAGTCATCAGCTCTTGGCATGAAGGGTCATCTTCAGGAAGCTCAAGAGTCTGTCTCCAGGGGCTTATCAACTGCTGGACAGCTAATCTGAGACTTTGGTGATCTGCAGTCGCCCTGCTGGTATGTATCAGCATTGAGTGCCAAGCATCGGGCTCTCTGGTGTGACGGATTGCTGCGCCAACGAGAAACACGGATATTGCCTGTCGAAGGCTCTCTGTTATTCCTGCTAAGGGCCCTTGATCAACATCTGCTATTGGAATTGCCCGAAGATACCTATCTCTCTC
>Ga0326597_10009495_pt1 | contig 13029 bp, 15 predicted proteins | sample RVTome_12_FD_203789 | JGI IMG/M metagenome (GOLD analysis project Ga0326597, IMG submission 203789) | Soil microbial communities from uranium-contaminated site in the Upper Colorado River Basin, Wyoming, United States - RVT100D185 | ecosystem: Environmental > Terrestrial > Soil > Contaminated >... | reverse complement strand
CCGTCAGTCGGTCGTGCTTCGAGAGCCTCAGCCTTAGCGGGACGTAAGGGAGTTCTGTGGCCACGGTGGGCCTCTCCAGCGGGTGTCTGCAGCCCGTCCTTAGCGTAGAATCGGGCGCAATGGCGGACATTCCTTCGTATCATGACCTGCCGGTATCGCGGCGGGCGCCTCGCGGCTCTGCGTGGGGTGTATGGGGCGACGACGATCAGCTTGGTTGCCTGAACCTGATCACGCCGGACAAGGTGGTCTCCGCGGCCAAGCTCGTGCGCAAGGGCGTGGTATTCCCGCTGAACCTTCGCGTCGATCAGCCCGATCCACCGCTCTACGGCCGAGGCAAGGTGCGGCAGACGATCACGGGCGAAGGTGGCAATGGCCGCGACGACTACCTGGACAACTTCTGGCCCCAGGCGTCCAGCCAATGGGACAGCCTGCGGCACATCCGGCACCCGGAGGACGGGTGGTACAACGGGGCGCGCGACGACGAAATCGTAGCGGGCGGCGGCAAGCTGGGGATTGAGAACGTGGCTCAGCGAGGAATCGCCACGCGAGGAGTCTTGCTTGACGTCGAGCGGTATCTGCGCGAGCAGGGGCGGGCCGTTGACATGGCGACGTCTACAGCCGTCACGCCCGCCGACCTCGATGGCTGCTGCGCCGCCCAAGGGGTGGAGATCCAGACCGGCGATGTGCTGCTGGTGCACTTCGGGTGGCTGCGGTGGTACCTGGACGGGCCGACGCAGGCCGAACGCGAGGCGATGTCCGACCGGAACCAGCTGCGCGCGCCGGGCCTTGGGCCACCGGAAGAGATGGCGGCGTGGCTCTGGGGTAAGCACGTGGCGGCAGTGGCTGCGGACAACCCGGCGCTGGAGGCGTGGCCGCCGGCAGCAGGGCCGGGCGGGTTCATGCACTGGAAGCTGATCCCGCACCTGGGGATGAACATCGGCGAGCTGTGGTGGCTGGCGAACCTCGCCGACGACTGCGACACGGACGGCGTATACGAGTTCTTCTTCACCTCGGCGCCGCTCAACGTGCCGGGTGGGGTTGGTTCGCCGCCCAACGCGCTGGCGATCAAGTAGGCGAATGGAAACGGGAAATCGGAAATAGGGAGTATACCAATGGACATCACGACGGCGAAAGAGAAGGCGATGGCGGCAGTGGAGACCGCGCGGGCGGAGCTGACGGAGATCAGCCTGGACATTCACGCGCACCCGGAACTGGCGCTGCAGGAGCGCCGCGCTTCCAAGCTGCTGGCGGACCACGTCGAAGCCCACGGCTTCAGCGTCGATCGCTGGGCGCATGGCATCGAGACCGCCTTCATCGGCACCTGGGGCGAAGGCCCCGTCACCATCGCCTACCTCCTTGAGTATGACGCGCTTCCAGACATCGGCCACGCCTGCGGACACAACCTCATCGCTACCGCAGGCCTCGGTGGTGCGATCGGGGCGAAAGCGGCGCTTTCGCCGAACGCCGTGCGGATCGTGGTGATGGGAACGCCGGCCGAGGAAGACCTCGGCGGCAAGCAGATGCTGCTTGACGCTGGGGCGTTTGAAGGTGTGGACGCGGCGTTGATGGCGCACCCCGCGGCGATTGATATCGCCGACCCGCACATGTTCGGTGTCGAGCAAGTCACAGCCACTTTCCGCGGAGTCGGCGCGCACGCGTCGGTGGCGCCGGAGACGGCTCTGAACGCGCTCGATGGGCTGGTGCTGGCATATACGGCGATCGGGCAATTGAGGCAGCACATCAGGCGGGATGCGCGCCTCGGCGGGGTGATCCTGCAGGGCGGCGCGGCCAGCAACGTGATCCCCGATGTGACTGTGGGCAAGTTCGAGATGCGGGCGCTTAACCCGCAGTACCTGGCGGACTTGAAAAAGCGCGCGATCGCCTGCATCGAGGCAGGTGCGGCGGCCAGCGGGACGACGGTGGAGCTGGACTGGTGCACGAACTTCCAGCCGATGAATAACAACAGGCCGCTGGCGCAGGCGTACAAGGAGAACGCGGAAGCGCTGGGCCGCCAGTTCCTGAAGATCCCGCTGGAGTCGACGGGGAGCAGCGACCAGGGGAACGTTAGCTGGGCGGTGCCGGCGATCCACCCGGTGTTCAGCATCGGGAACTTTGCGCTTAACCACACGGCCGGCTTCACCGAAGTTTCGGCGACGGAGAAGGCGCACGACAACATGATCCAGGTGGGGCAGGCGCTGGCGATGACGGGGATCGACATGGTGATGCGGGATGGGTTGCTGGATGAAGTGAAGGCGGAATTCGGGGCGACCCGGCGGTAGCTGCGAATTACGGATCGCGGGGGCGGACGCAGCGCTCGGATAAGGAAGTAATTGGTTCGCGATTGAAGGTCCGCTGACGGTGCAGTTGGCTGTGGGTGGGGCACTGCGTCCCTACGGGTTTCCCGTTGTTTGACTGGCCGGTCGCTGCGGTGCTATAACGGCTGGCGATATGGCCCTGACCGACGCCCCGCATCCACCCGCTGAGGCGCGCTCTGTGCGGATGAAGATCCGCGACGCGCGCGATTCAGATGGGGAGCGGCTGGCGGAGTTAATCAACGCCTGCTATGACGAGTACGCGGGTTGCGTGCTGGACATCGACGGTGAGGTTCCCGAACTACGCGCGATTGCGACACATCACGCCGGCAACGGCGGGCGCTTCTGGGTGGCTGAGAACGACCGCCGGATCCTGGGGTGCGTGGGGGTGACGCCGGGGCCGGACAACACTTTCGAGCTGAAGAAGCTGTACGTGGCGAAAGACGCTCGCAAGATGGGCGTGGGAAAGCGTTTGGTCAGCCTGGTAGAGGCGGAGGCGATGAGCCGGGGCGCCAGGGCGATCGACCTGTGGAGCGACACGCGCTTCGAGGACGCGCACCGGCTCTACGAACGCCGGGGCTATGTACGCGGCGCGAAGACACGCGAACTGCACGACAAGAGCAACAGCGTGGAGCGCTACTTCCGCAAGGAACTGAGGTAGCCCACGGATCAGTGGCTGTGGCCGTGCTCGGCCTCTGGTCCGGCCCCGAAGATGTAGACGTCGTGCTCGACTTCATGCCATAGGTCCCGGGCAGTCGTCATGTGTTCCTGAGCGGCGGGCAGATCCTCCACGAGAAGCGCCGTGACGGTCTCGTTGAGCGCCTCCTCCATGCCGTGAGCGCGCTCCTGTATCTCATCCGGCCAGACGGTCGCCTGCATCGTTCTCAGCACGCGTTCGGCGCGGAGCGACCAGGCGGGGTCGATCGCCGAGGCGGACAGCATCTCGGCTTCGAGACCGTCGAGGTCTTCGGTGTAGGCTGCAGTCATCGAGTTGAGAGCGAGGGCGCGCTGGATCGACTCGTCGTAGTAGTCGAGCCGGGATTGCATCCCCGTTAGCTGCGTGGAAATCGTGTCGAGTTGCGCCTGCAACTCTTCGGTATCGCCGCCGCCGTCACCGCAAGCCGCGACGGCCGAGACGCCAAACGCCGTCATCCCGATCACAAGTGCCTTTACTGCTCGCCGCATGTATTCCCCCTTAGGCTCCCTCAGGAGCGCGTCTTGATAGGTGTGGGCATTGTACGACGCCTAACGCGTGAGCGGGCACGCCGTTCTGACGCCGACGGCCCGGGGGAGTGCCCGCTAAGTGAGTTTGCGTTCGCCCGTCATCGTGGCGTTGGCCTCAACAATCCGGCCATCCAGCATGCGAACGATGCGATCCGCGCGCTGAGCAACGTTACCTTCGTGCGTAACCATGACGACGGTCAGGCTGCGCTCGGCGCGGATCTGGGCCAGCAGGTCGAGGACGCGCTCGCCGGACTTCGAGTCGAGGCGGCCGGTCGGCTCATCGGCGAGGAGGATCGAGGGGTCGTTGGCGAGGGCGCGGGCGATGGCGACCCGCTGGCGCTCGCCGCCCGAAAGCTGGGCCGGCCGGCTGCGCTTCTTGTCGCTCAACCCCACCTGGTCGAGGAGTTCGCCCGCCCGGGCCGAGCGCTCCCTCGCCCGGAGCCCGGCTTCGAACATCGGCACCTGCACGTTTTCGGAGGCGTTGAGAGTCGGGATCAAGTTATCCAGTTGAAAGACGATGCCGACATCCCTGGCGCGAAACTCGTTCAGGTCCCGCCCGTGCGCCAGATCGTGGCCCAGTACCTGGATAGTCCCCTCGTCGGGCCGGTCGAGAGCGGCGATGAGGTGCAGGAGGGTCGACTTGCCGCAGCCGGATGGGCCCACGACGGCCACGAACTCGCCGCGCGCGATCGTCAGGTCGACGCCGTTGAGCGCGGGGATGCGGGCGCCCTCGAAGGCCTTGGTCAGCCCGCGAATGGCAATGGCCGGGGCGTCATTCATGGCGCAGGGCTTCCATCGGTGTCAGTCGTACGGCGCGGAAGGCCGGGTAGGCCGCTCCGGCCAGGGCGACGAGCACGGCGACGATGAGGCCGCGCGCGAAGATTTCGACCGTGTACTGCGGCTCGAGGAGGTTGCGGATCGTGTCGACCAGGAGGATCGCACGAGTCGCCAGCACACCCAACGCCGAGCCCACCACAGCCGCGATCATGCAGAGCACGAGCGATTCGGTGATGATCATCCGCAAAATGCGGCGCCCGCTCCAGCCGACGGCGCGGAGGATGCCGATTTCCCGCGTCCGCTCGAACACCGACATGATCATGGTGTTCATCACACCGATGGCGCCGATACCGACGGCTAGGATCGAGATCGCAAGGTTGGCCGCGTCGAGGAATTCGACGCCCTGGTCCACTTTTCCGTACTCGTCGGCGTTGGTGATTGTCGCCACACCCTCAATCCCATCCTCGATCCGGCCGGCCACGTCGGCTACGTCCGAGCCGGACTCCGCCGTCACGAACACGGCGGTAACAACACCGCTGCGTCCAGCGACCTCCTGAACGACTTCCAGAGGGGCATAGGCGCCACCGTCTTCGTACAGGCGTCCGGTCTTGTAGACCCCAGCTACGGTGAAAGCGATGTCCTCGATGGTCACCTCATCGCCAACGCCGATCCCGAGGTCGCCGGCTGCACGCTGGCCGAGTATCAGTTGGTCCGTCGAGCCTTCGGTCCAGATGTCGCCTTCGACCAGCGCCGGCGGGCTTGCGAGCAGTCCGTCTCGCTCGCGGCCGATCATGAAGAAGAAGGGGTTAGAGCCGAGCCGGGTGATGTGGAAGAGCATCCCCTCTGCCGAGGCCACGCCTTCTGTCTCCGCCACCTGGTCGACCGTCGCGGAGGGAAGCACGCTGAATGAGAGGTCGGCCGCGCCTTCCTGCGCCACCATGAAATCGGCGCCGCCGAGGTGCAAGATTTCGGCGCTGGACTCTTTCAGGCTTTCAGTGACGACGCCGAGTGCCACGACCGTCGTAATGCCGAGGCTGATACCGAGCACAGTCAGACCGGTGCGGATACGCTGCCGGATGATGTTCTTCAGGATCAGTTCGAGGAATGTCATCTGGCATCAGTATCCCGGCGCCCGGGCGTTTGGTGACCGGCCGGACGCACCGGTGCGAGAGGGCCGAATGGACTGTATCTTTGCTTCATACACGGGCAGCCCCGCTGCCGCGGGCGTTCATCCGCTTCAGCACCCAGCGCGGCCAGGGCAGGATCAAGAGTAGCAGCGCACCGGCGAGGCCGGCCAACTGCAGGGACACCGCCAGCCAGTCGCTGTATACGCTCTCGAAGACGCTGCCGAAGTTGTCGAACGCCCGGTCCGTCGTCCACACGTAAAAGGTGTCGGCGATGAGGCGTCCGGCGAAAAAGCCGAGCATGACGCGGCGGAGGCTTACGCCGACAACACCGGCGGCCACGAACAGGCTGTTGGTGGGAAGGGGCATCAGGCAGTAGGCGAAGGTGGCCGCGCCAACGTAGTTGCGCCGCTGATCGAGATAGGTCTTCACTTCATCCATCTCGCCGTCGCGCCGCAGGACGGAGCGGTTGAAGACGTTGGTCCCGCGGGCGAGCAGGATGCGCCCGAGGCCGGAGAACAACGCGCCGCCGATCGTGAGGGGCAGGATCGGCAGCCCGAACTGGATCCGGAAGAACAACAGCACCATCCAGGTGGAAGGCATGAACGCGGGGACCAGGTTAATGACGAATGCTATCGCGTAAGCGAGCAGGGTCCAGCCGAGATCTTCGAGCATTGCAGATCAAAGTGCCGGCCACTCACCGGCCCTGTCAGGCGGCGGGAGGCGCCTGGGGATCCGCCACGGAGCCTGTCGGCTCGCGTTCCGCCACCTTGCGCAACTGGTTCGCAAGCTCTTTCAGACTGAGCCCCTTCAGCAGGCAGTGCTCCGCGCCGGCCGATTCAAAAGCCTCTCGCTCGCCGTCGGTAAAATACGAGGTGTAGACTACCATGCGCGTTCCGGGACTCACGCGGGCGAGCCAGCGGAGGGCGTCGGGCCGAGGGGTCTCGCTCCACTTGAAGTCCGCGATGATGACGTCGGGGCGGAACTGGTGCGCCAGTTCGGCCGCGAGCACGAGGTTGCCGGTGTGCGACAGCACGTGGAACCCGGGCAGGCCCTTGAGGCCGCGGGCGAGAGCTTCGCACACTTCCTGGTGCTGATCCACCACCATCACCGAAATCGTTCGCTGTTCGTCCATCTCCTTCAGGGTAGCGGCGCGAGCGGCGCCTGCGCATAGGCGAATGTCCCGCACCGGTAAGGCCGAATGGCCCATTGATATAATCATCTCCATGGACCGGACATACTCCGCTGAAGATATTCGCGCGCTGGTGGAGGCAAGCGTCAGCCTCACCTCGGAGCTTTCCCTGGGGGCCGTGCTGCAGAAAGTCGTCGATGTGGCCAGCGCCCAGATCGGCGCGCGGTACGCCGCACTGAGCGTGCTCAACGCGAACGGACAGATCGAACGCTTCGTCACCGCCGGCATGACCGACGAGGAACGGGCGAAGATCGGTCACATCCCCGTGGGAATCGGGTTGCTGGGGGTTTTGCTGAACAACGGCACGAGACTGCGGATGGACGATATATCGCAGGATCCGCGGGCCGTTGGTTTCCCGCCGAACCACCCGCCGATGAAATCGCTCCTCGGCGCGCCGGTCGTCTCTCACGGGCGTGTGCTGGGGAACCTGTACCTGACCGAGAAGCGCGGGGGCAAAGGTTTCGATGAGCGAGACGAGGAACTCCTGCGCCTGCTTTCGGCCTATGCCGCCGTGGCGATCCGTAACGCGGAGTTGCACGAGAAGTTGGAAAGCCTCGCCCGGCTGGAGGAGCGCGACCGGATCGGGATGGACCTGCACGACGGCGTGATCCAGTCCATCTACGCGGTCGGCCTGCACCTCGAAGACGTGGCGGACCGCCTGCCCCCGACCGCCCAGGGGTTGAAGGGCGACATGGAGCAAGCGATGGACGACCTGAGTAAGGTGATCAAGGACATCCGCAGCTACATCTTCGACCTCCGCCCGCAGTTATCGAAAGTGGACGACCTGCCGCAGGCCCTGGAACAACTCGTCGAGCAGTTCCAGGTCAATACGCTGGTGACGGCGACGCTTGACATCGAGCGCCCCTTCGCGGGCACGGGCGGCGAGGCCGAAGCGATGGCGCTCTTTCACATCGCCCAGGAAGCGCTGAACAACGTCGGCAAGCACGCGAAGGCTACCGCCGTAAGTGTGCGCTTGACCTCGAGCCCGATGGCCACCACGCTGGAGATAATGGACAATGGGAGCGGTTTCGATGTGCCACCGGAAGGCGTGACAAGCGTCCGGCACGGGCTCCGCAACCTCCGGGACCGCGCGCGCAGCATCAACGCCGAGCTGGCGCTGGAGAGCGCACCCGGGATGGGGACCACGGTACGCGTCCAGGCGAGGCGCAACGAAAGGCAGGATGGCAGTGGCTGAGCCCGTAAAGATCATGCTGGTGGATGACCACGAGATCGTCCGCATGGGCATTCGCACGCTGCTCGAGCGCCGCGAGGGATTCACGATCGTTGGCGAGGCGGGCACGGCGGCCGAGGCGGTCGCGATCGCCCACCAGTGCGAACCCGACGTCATCGTCATGGACATCCGCCTGCCCGACGGAAACGGCGTTGAAGCAACGCGCGACATCCGCGGCGAACGTCCGAACACGAAGGTGATTATGCTGACCTCCTACGCCGACGATGAAGCGATCTACGGCTCGATCATGGCCGGCGCATCCGGCTACCTGTTGAAGCAGACGCGTGGCCAGAGCCTGGCCGAAGCAATCGAGCGGGTCGCTGCCGGTGAGTCGTTGCTCGACCCGGCGGTAACGAACCGCGTGCTGGAGCGGATGCGTTCGTTGGCGCGGGGCGAAGGCGACGAACTGGCCGCGCTCTCTGACCAGGAACGCAAAATCCTGTCTCAGATCGCAGAGGGTAAGACCAACAAGGAGATCGCCGAGGTGGTGTTCCTCAGCGACAAGACCGTGAAGAACTATGTCTCAAGCATCTTGAGCAAGCTAAACCTCCGGCGCCGCTCAGAAGCCGCCGCATTCATGGCGGAGCGCCGATCGAAGGGCCCCGACTCCGAATAGGCGCGCGCTTTCGGACAAAGAGAAGCGGGGAGGCGAGCCCCGCTCGTCCTCCCCGCTCTCGATGAGGAGAGCCGGTAATTACGCTGTCTGCGTGGCAGTTGCTCCGGCCGCTGCCTTAGCCTGTGCCTTTACCGACTTCTCGTGGTCCTTCGCGACTTCAGCCGCCCAGTAGACCGCCGGCGCCAGGAACAGGATGTGAGTTGCGCCGATGACGATCATGAACGCCCCGAGGCCCATCACCAGTTCAGAGACCTTGAACCCCATGACGGCCATGTTGAGGCTCGTCCGAAGGGCAGCGCTCTGGAAGGCGGTGTTGCGGGCCGGGTTGGCAACCGGGTTGCCGTCCGGGCCAAGCAGCGCTGCTTCCCTGTCGGACGTCGTGGCAACGCCGTCCGCGGCGATGTAGCGGTCAACGGTGGAGTAGGTCTCGCCACCAGTGGCTTCGAGCGTGTGCTTCTCGATGACCTTGGCCTGGGACTCGGCAGTCTCAGCTGAGTCAACGCGGACTCCCGGGATCGACGCGTCGTCGGACGTGGTGATGTTCTCCCGCACCAGCGCGTCCCGGACTTCGTCGTTCGCTGCCTGGCCTTCGGAAACCATGTAGATACCCGCTCCGATGAAGACCAGACCGAGAACCAGCGGCGCCACCCAGAAGTAGTGCCTTGCGGTCCTAAATAGCTTTGTCATCTTGTCCCTCCTTTTGTTAGTTGGCGATTTCTCGCTTCTTTCTGATACCAGATTAACCGGGCCTACCAACCTTGAACGCTCTCATTCGGCCTGCATCCGTGGGGTCAGGTGGCCCCTTGCGGGGGGGCCGTTTGGGACACCGGAAACGAGAAGAGGCCCCGGTTCCGGAGCCTCTTCCGCTCGGAGGGACGAGCGCTGTGTCAGGGGTGACCAACGTCGATCACCACTCGCGTGGGATCGGCCAGGTCACTAACGCGGAAATCGAGCTCCCCAGGCAGGCCAAGCACCCAGGTCAGCTGTGCTTCGAAGTCGCCTGTCCGCTCGATCTCGAGGATGCTGGTTAGCCCGGGGAAGATCTCCAACTCGTCGACCGTCGTGTTGCCGCTGTCGTCGTGCGCCTGCGCACCCAGGAACCGGATTTGGATGAACGCCTGGCCATCGATCTCAACATCCATATCAGATGGGTCGGCCTTGATCGGCGGATCGACGTACTGGATGAGGTAGCCGGGCGCGTTCTCCGTGAAGTCGAATACGACGCGGTCGTAGCCGGAGTGCCCGGAGTACCGCGTGCCGGTCTGTATGGCCACCGGCGGCACGACCGGAGCCTCTTTCTCGACCGGGTCGCGAGCGCCGGAGAATGGTTCCTCGGTGGGGGTGGCCACCGGCGTATCACTCGATTCCACTGTTGTGGCGGTGGCCGCCGGGCTATCAGTGGGCACGTTGTCATCGTCGTCGTCACCGCATGCGGCTGCGCCCAGCAGCAAGAAGACGCCGAGCATGACGACGGCCGGCCGGATTACCCTGAATCGCATTTGTCCATCCTCCTATGACTTGCCCGGGCGATCGGGACGGTGGGGCCGCACTACCGTCGGGGTTGGCTCGGGTGCTTCGGACGCCGGCACTTCGCTGAAGGCCGGGGGGGGAATGATCGTCCTGGCCGCGGATACGCCTTCGATTACTTCTACAACGCCGGCCGGTTCAGCCAGGTGCTGCTCCGCCGCGACCGCTGCAGGCCGAGCCACGAAGCAGGGGACACGCGCCTGCCGCACGACGGCGTCGGCGGTACTGCCGAGCACCAGGCGGCCCAGGCCCGTGCGGCCGTGAGAACTCATGGCGATAAGGTCGGCCTTGCCGTCCGCTGCCGCGCTGAGGACCGCTTCGGCGGGGTAGCCGATCGTGACCTCGGCAGTCGCCTTGATGCCGTCGCCGTGAAGTTTCGTTACCACGTCGTCGAGATATGCTTTGGCGCCAGCCTCGATCTCTGCGAGCGCAGGCAGCGACGACGGCATAACCTGCTCCGGAAAGAGCGCTACCGGCGGCACGATTACGCGGAGGAGCGCTACCTCAGCGTCGAACCGCGACGCAATGTCCCGCACCTCCGGCAGCACGGCTTCCGACAGCTCCGAGCCGTCGAGCGGAACGAGGACACGCCTTATCGTCACCTCGGGCCCCGCGCCTGCCCCGGCCGGCACAAGGAGCACCGGCGTAGGAGAGGTCCGCACGACCTCCCCGGCAACACTGCCCAGCACGAGGCGCGGCAGGCCAGAGCGTCCGTGGGTTGTCATGGCGATCGTGGCGGCGTTCTCTGCCTCAGCCACCTCGCGTATCGCCGCGGCCGCGCGACCGTAAAGAACGGAGGTGCGAGTGTCTTCCCGGCCGAGCCGCTCCTGGACGGATGCAAGGTATCGCTGGGCCGCATCGGCCTCTTCGGCCAGGCGCTCGTCTGAAAGATAGACGCCGCTGGCCGCGATCCATGTTTCCATCGGAGCGACAACGCTGAGCAAGAGCAAATGCGCACCGGTCTTCTTGGCGAGCGCGACTGCGTACGGCAGCGCTTTCTCCGCCAGTTCAGACCCGTCGAGTGGAACTACGATTGTCCTGGTCATCACGTCACACTCCTTCCAGTCCATCAGACGCCTCAAGCGCCTTCCCCGCCGAGGGCCGAACGGCCCTTTGTGGCCGGCCATCGGCCCACTCCGGGCTTAACTCAAGATGAGGGTTCCGATCTGCTGCAACGGGTGCAGGTCGCAGCGGAAGGGGTAGGTCCCGGGCGTGTTGAGCTTCACGCGCAGGGTCCCTTTCTCGCCGGCATCGATCGAATTCATCGTGAAGTCGTCGGGGGTGCCGTACTCCTTGTCGGGGCCGGATACCGTGAGGTTGTGGGCGACGGTACCCTCGTTGCTGACCTGGAACTCGATGACCTCGCCGGCCCTTCCATTGACGACGTTTGGTTCGAACCGCGGGTTTACCGACTGGCCTTCGTCATCCGCGATCAGTTCCACGGTCTGGTCGACGGGTAATCCGGCGACGCGCGGGTCCACTACGGGGGTGGCAGACGTTCCTTCCGAGCCACCACCGGAGAGCAACAGGACCGCTCCTACCACGACGGCAGCCAGGAGACCGACTCCGCCGGCTGCCCAGAGCAGCGGGGAGCCAGACGCGGAAACGCGCTCCTTCTGCTTTTTGCGGCTCTCCCACTCCCGGACCTGCCGGGCTCGCCGCTCTTCCTGCGATTCACCGGCATCGTCGCTCGCCGGCGCCGGCTTCTGACCGGTGACCGGCCGCGTCACCTTCTTCTTCTTCTTCGCCATTCTCGTTCGCCCTCCGCCGGCGCAGCCGAGGCGATACGCCCCGGCTGCGCCCTCTTTCAGTCGTTAGCCCGGGGCCCTTACTGGCCGCCGGGCGATGGTTCGCCTGCAGTATCCTCCGCTACACTGAACACCCCGATCATCCCGGCGTCCGCATGCGCCACCACATGGCAGTGGAACAACCACAGCCCGGGTTTCGTAAACGTCAGGCTAAGCGTATCCGCCTGCCCGGGGACCAGGGGCAGGAGGTTGCCTGCCCATTGCTCGCCATTCAGAGTACCCATTGATATGTGCTTCACGTTGTGCGCGTGGAAACTATGGATCACGTCGCCGATATTGATGACGTGGAACCGCATCTCCTCGCCCACCTTGGACTCGAACAACGGAACCGTCTTGTTGAACTGAGCCGCCACGGCTTCAATGCCCGATTCCAGGAAGACTTGCTCCAGAGCGTGCTCGCCTCCCGGAAGGCCCATCCCATTCATGATATACGGTGGGAGGCTGTCGCCCTCGGTGTCGAACCCGATTTCACTCATGAAGAGCACTTCATCGCGAACCGGAGGGCCCTCAGGGTCGTGCACGACGATGCCGCCGTAGAGGCCCTGGTGAATGTGCTCGGTGATGTGGCGACCCCCGTCGGCGGAGTGGCAGTGGTAGTACAGGATGCCTTCCTCTGAGGGCTCGAATTCGTAAGTCCAGCTCTCGCCCGGCGGGATCATCGCGCCGGCCCCGATACCGCTAATGGTGTTTAGCTGACTTCCATCGGACTCCATGTCGTAGTTGCTGAAGTGCGAGTGGAAGCTGTGAACGATGTCTAGCTTGTTGACTACGTTCACTACGAGCTTCTCGCCCACGTTGACGTGCAGGGTTGGGCCGGGCACGGTGCCGACGGCGTCTTCGGCCAGCTTGTACGTCCAGGCGTGCCAGACGTTGCCGTTACCGTAGTCGATATCCGCGGGAACGATTTCCAGGTTGTACTCGCGGATCGTCTGGGCCTCGACCTTTCCGTCGCCCCCGCCCTTAATCACGAATACGGCGAAGATCGCCGCGACGGCCGCGACGATGACGACGATCAGGAAGCCGAGCAAGGCGAGGTTCCGTTCCTCTGCCGGGCCCCGGTCCGATAAGTAGGTCATAGATGCCCTCCTTCCAGCTACGCGCAGCGTTTGGACGCCACCACTTGACGCAAGTGAACATCGCCGCGCCGGGTAGTGGGTGTTGCCTAAGGGCACGAAGGAGAGGGGCCATTCGGCCTATCGTTTCGCTTCCACCACTGCT
>Ga0326597_10009494_pt1 | contig 13031 bp, 15 predicted proteins | sample RVTome_12_FD_203789 | JGI IMG/M metagenome (GOLD analysis project Ga0326597, IMG submission 203789) | Soil microbial communities from uranium-contaminated site in the Upper Colorado River Basin, Wyoming, United States - RVT100D185 | ecosystem: Environmental > Terrestrial > Soil > Contaminated >... | reverse complement strand
ACGTCCGGCATCGCCGTCAGTCTAGGCGCGAGCGATCAGGCGGGACGTCGCCCGCTGACGTACGCAACGCGGTGGCGCCAAGCGACAGTACCCGCCGGCCGTCGGGATTGCATCCTCCCCGATGACGAATGGCCGGTCGTCCGGGGGGAGGAGGGCCGGAGCGCCACGCTGCGGATCCTCGACCTACCGCATCGCCCCGCCCGGCAGGCTCGCCTCGACGAGCCGGACCATCCGGGCATGGTGCGAGCCCTTCCAGTACAGCCTGTCGCAGTCCGGGCAGCGCCGGAACTCGCGCTGCTCGCGGCGGACCCGCTCCGGAATCCGCCCGGCGACGTCGGCCGCCGCCACGGGCTCAAGGACGCCGTTGCAGCGGAGGCACCGCCCGAACGGCCTGGCGGCCGGGCCGAGGTCGAACCGCGCGACCACCTCGGCGAGCTGCTCGGCGGGTCGGTCCGATCGGACGAAGTAGCCACGCCGGACGACGGACCGCTTGAGCAGGCCGCGATCGCGGGTCAGCAGCACGCGATCCTCGGCGCCGGCCAGTTCGGCCAGCGCGTCGTCGGCCGCGTGGTTCGCGTACCAGGTGTCGAAGCCGAGGATTCGCAGGTAGGCGGCCAGCCGGCCGAGGTGGCCGTCGAGGATGAACCGGATCCTCTCCGCGGGCGCCGACGCGCCGACCGTCTCGACGGGCCCGAGGTCGATCGCCGCGAACGGCGGGTAGACGGCGATCCGGTCGCCGTCGCGCACGCGGTAGGCGAAGCCGACCGCCCGGCCGTTGGCGGTGACGAGCTCGACCTCCGGATGCGGCACGCCGAGCGCCTCGATCGCGTCCTTGACGGTCTGCTCGCCGTTCACGTCGCGGCGGACCGCCGCCTGCCGGCGACGCGGCAGGAGGAAGTCGTTGAGCGGACCGTAGAATCGGAACTCGGCGACCACGTGACCGGCTCGACTGTACGCCTCGCCGGGTGTACGGTCGTGGCGCAGGAGGTGCGGCCCATGTCTGATCTCCACGACCCGGCAGACGCGATCGGCACGATCAGCCACTACTTCGGGCACCTGTCGGTGGCGGCGGTCCGGCTGAACGAGCCGCTTGCGGTGGGCGACCGGATCCACATTCGCGGCCACTCGACGGACGTCGTCCAGACGGTCGACTCGATCGAGATCGAGCACAGCCGCGTCGAGCGCGCCGGGCCGGGCGACGACGCGGCGATCGCGGTGGCCGACCACGTGCGCGAGCACGACTTGGTCTTCCGCGAGACCTGACACAGCAACCCGGCGGATTCGCGCGCGGCGGTCCGGTCGGCCCTGTTCGCACGACGCCCGCGATGGGACGATCTGGAGCGTGAGGCGGTCGCCCGACCGCCGCTCGACGAGGAGGTGAGCGATGGGCAGGCTGTTCCTCGACGACGAGCGGAACTCCGACGAGCTGGAGGAACCGGGCACGACCGTCGTCCTGGGGTCGGGAGGCTGGGAGGCGGCCACCTACGTCGACCCTGGCGACGACTGGCGTCCGCTCGACGACGGCTCGTACGTCTCGCCCGACGGAATGACCAGGAGCTGGCCGATCGCCGGCCACGAGCCGGGCTGAGTAAGCGTTCCCGAGCCGGGTCGAGCGCCGCCGAACCGGGCAGGCGCGTTCGCACTCACGAACGCCGACCGACCGATCAGGAAGCTTCGCCGGCGAGCCATTCGCGGAACCAGTCGCTCGCCAGGGCGGCAACCGATTCGAGGGTGCCGGGCTCCTCGAACAGGTGGGTGGCGCCCGCAACGATCTCGAGCCTGCTCTCGCACCGGAGCATCGCGCGGGCCTGGCGGTTCATGCCCAGGACGGCCTCGTCGCGGCCGCCGACGATGAGCAGGGTCGGGGCGCGGACGCGCTCGAGTCGAGCCGCCGCCAGGTCCGGGCGCCCGCCGCGCGAGACGATCGCGCGCACGTCCGCGTCGGGCTCGCCGGCCGCCCACAAGGCCGCGGCGGCCCCGGTGCTGGCGCCGAAGTACCCGAGCGGGAGCCCGGCCAGGTCGCGATCGGCCCTGAGCCAGTGGGTGACCTCGGCAAGCCGCCGGGCCAGCAGCTCGATGTCGAACACGTTGGCGCGGTCGAGCTCCTCGCCCGGTGTCAGGAGGTCGAACAGGAGCGTTCCGAGCCGCGCCTCCACGAGCACCCGCGCGACGTAGCGGTTGCGCGGGCTGTGGCGGCTGCTGCCGCTCCCGTGCGCGAAGACGACGATCCCGTCGGTCTGCGCCGGCAAGCTCAGGTCGCCCCGGAGCCGGTAGGGCCCGCTGCCGACCTCCACCTCCAGTTCGCGAGCGGTGCGGGTCGTGAGCTGTTCGTCCATCTGGACCTCCAAGGGACCCGTCAGCGCGGGTGACCGACCGGCAACAGGTAGAGCGGCATCTCGTCCTCGGCGAGCCCGACGAGGTCGGCCAGCGACGCATCGTCGAACGAGCCGACCGGGACGGCCGCGAGGTCGAGCGCAACCGCCTGCAGGAGCACGTTCTGGGCGGCATGACCTGCCTCGAGCGCCACGTAGCGGGCGGCGCGGCTGCCGTAGCGGGCCTCCGTCCGTGACGGCACCGCCGCCACCACGACGACGAGCGGCGCCTGGCCGACGAAGGCCTGGCCAACGGCGGCGCGCGCGAGATCGGCCCGAACGTCGCCCGACCGGACGAGGCGCAGCGCGTGCCCGGCCGGCAGGTACCGAAACACGCCGTCGGCGGTGACCGCGCACAGCTCGAGCGGGTACGTACCGCCGGCCGACGGCGCGGTGCGTCGACCGTCATCGGTCGTTTCCCCCTGGGCCGCCCACAGGAGTTGGCCGATCTCGTCCGGGGTGAGCGACCGGGACGAGAACTCGCGCACGGAGCGTCGTCCGGCGAGCGCTTCCTCGAGCGAGACCGGCCCGCGCAGGGCAGGGGAGGGCAGGGCGACCGGCGACGACGTCGCGACCGGCGCGGCCGGTCGGCTTCCGGTTGACGACACGGCGATCACCACGATGGCGGTGCCTGCAGCGAGGATCGCCGCGGCGGCGCGAAGTGTGTGCATCGAGCGTTCCCGTCGACCGCGCCATCGTGACGCCGGCCGGCCGGGTCCGCCAGTGCCATGTGTCCCGACCCCCCCCGGCGGCGCTGCGCCGGCGTCTCGCCGACCGTCGGCCGAACCTTCGGCGACCGATAATCGGCCCGATGGACCGAACGCAGGGAGGCGCGACGATCGGGCGCGCCGGATGGATCTCGATGGGCGCCGTCCTGTTCGGGACGTTCATGGTCAGCCTCGACCAGACGATCGTGACCATCGCCCTGCCGCGGATCGGGGCCGAGCTGCGGGCACTCGACGGGATCGACCTCGTCATGACCGCCTACCTGCTTGCTCTCGGCGTCGTCCAGCCGGCGACCGGCTGGCTCGCGGACCGGTTCGGCCGAAAGCGCGTCTTTCTGGCCAGCCTCGTGCTGTTCTGCGGCGGTGCGCTCCTGGCCGGCGCGGCCGCCGACCTGCCACAGCTCGTCCTCGCCCGGGTCGTCCAGGGCGTGGGAGGCGGGGCGATCTTCCCGGTCGGCATGGCGATGATCTACGAGCAGGTGCCGCCGGGCCGGCGCGGCATGGCGATGGGCGCGTGGAGCTTCGCGCTGGCCGTGGCGCCGGCCCTCGGACCCACGCTCGGCGGGATCATCGTCACGACCCTCGGCTGGCGCTGGCTGTTCTTCGTCAACGTCCCGATCGGAATCGTCGGGGTGCTCGTCGGCGCGCGCGTCCTCCGGTTCGCCGGCTTCCGCGAGCGGCGCCGGTTCGACGCCCTCGGCTTCGGCCTGGTGACGGCCGGCCTCGCCAGCGTGCTGTACGCAGTGTCCGACGCCAACAGCGCGGGCTGGACGTCGCCGCAGACGCTCGTCCTCGGCGGGTCCGGCAGCCTGCTGCTCGCGGCCTTCGTGGCGCACGAGCTGCGCGAGCCCGAGCCGCTCATCGATCTCCGGATGTTCGCCATTCCTGCCTACAGCGTCGCGATGCTCCTCGTCGGGGCGATGATTGCGGTCACGCTCGGGCGGCTCGTCTTCCTGCCCCTCGAGCTGGTGGGCGTGCGCGGCTTGAGCGAGGTCGAGGTCGGCCTCATCCTCACCCCGGCGGCGCTGACCGGAGCCGTTGCGGCACCCGCGGCCGGCATGCTCACCGATCGGATCGGCGCCCGGCCGCCGGTGATCATCGGGCTCGTCGCGATGGCGACGGCCAGCCTCGGATTCGCCAATCTCGCGCTCGACACGCCGACGGCGGTGATTGCCCTGCTCGTCGCGGTCCAGGGCTTCGGGAACGGCCTCGCCCTGACTCCGAACAACGTCGCCGGCATGAACGCGCTGCCGCAGCGGCTGCTGGCGCGCGGGACCGCCATCCGGTCGACGTCCCGCCAGGTCGCCGGCTCGTTCAGCATCGCCCTGCTGTCGGCGTACGTCGCCGCGCGAATCGGCGATCTCGCCCCGCCTGACGAACCCGCGCAGGCGCTCGCCCAGCAGGACGCCTACAACGGCGCCTTCGCGGTGCTCACGATCCTCGGGCTCGCCAGCCTGGTTCTCGCGATCCTCTTCGTGCCGCGGTCGGACGAGATGCGCGACAACGTCTCGGCGCGGGCGGTCGAGCACGAGGAGCTGGTCGGGAGCTGATGACGGCCCGTCGCTCCACGGGAGGCGGACCTTGCGCTATGGTCGGCCGATGACCACGACCGACAACACCCTGCGCGTCCTCCGCCGCACCCGCCAGACCCGCGATCTCGCCGGCGAGCCCGTCTCGGACGAGGCGCTCCACGAGATCCTCGAGGTGGCCCGCTGGACCGGCAGCTCGCAGAACCGCCAGTCGTGGCGCTTCGTGGTCGTGCGCGATCGGGACCGGCTTCGCCGAATCGGGCAGGGCAAGGCGGGGATCGGCCACGTCGCGACGGCCGGCGCCGCGATCGCGATCGTGATGACCACGGATCACCCGGACTGGGAGACGTTCGACGAAGCGCGCGTCGCCGAGCGCATCCTCATCGCCGCGACGGCGCTCGGGCTGGCCGGCGCGATCGGCTGGGTGCGCGACTACTACCAGGACGAGGTCCGGGCGATCCTCGGCCTGCCCGATGATCGCGTCCTTCGGACGATCGTCTCGGTCGGGGCCGCCACGGAGGCCGGCGCCCGGCCAAAGTCTGGTCCGGGCGAAGCGCGGCTGCCGCTCGACGAGCTCGTCCGCTGGGAGGAGTGGGGCTGACGGGATCGCCGCCACTTCGGTATCCCGCGGCCGCGCCATCGCGACTCGATCGAGCTGCTGCCCGCCTGACCGGGTCATGGATTCGCGCCCGGCGCCCGGATTCGATAGCATTCGAAAAACCCCCGGAGGTCCAGACCCATGGCGAAGTATGTCTTTGTGACCGGAGGCGTGACCTCCTCGCTCGGCAAAGGCATCACTGCCGCCAGCATCGGCCGCCTGCTCAAGGCCCGCGGGCTCCACGTCTCGATCCTCAAGCTCGACCCATACATCAACGTCGACCCCGGGACGATGAGCCCCTACCAGCACGGCGAGGTGTTCGTCACCGACGACGGAGCCGAGACGGACCTCGACCTGGGCCATTACGAGCGGTTCATCGACGAGAACCTGACCCAGCTGTCCAACGTTACGACGGGGCGCATCTACCAGGCGGTCATCGCCAAGGAGCGCCGCGGCGACTACCTGGGCGGCACGGTCCAGGTCATCCCGCACATCACGAACGAGATCAAGGAGCGGATCACGCGCGTCGCCCGGCAGGGCGACCCGGACGTCGTGATCGTCGAGGTCGGCGGGACGGTCGGCGACATCGAGAGCCTGCCGTTCCTCGAGGCGATCCGCCAGATGCGCAAGGACGTCGGCCGGGCGAACGTCATGTACGTCCACGTCACGCTGCTGCCGGCCCTTGCGGCGACCGGTGAGCTCAAGACGAAGCCGACCCAGCACTCCGTCAAGGAGTTGCGCGGGATCGGCATCCAGCCGGACGTCATCGTCCTGCGCTCCGACCATCCGGTGTCGGACGAGATCCGCGAGAAGATCGCGCTGTTCACCGACGTCGCCTCGGAGGCGGTCATCCCGGCCGAGACTGCCGACACGATCTACGAGGTGCCGCTCATGTTCGAGGCTGCCGGCCTCGGCCGCCTCGTGGTGCGCGACCTCGGCCTGGGCGACCCGGACGCCGCCCCGGACCTGGCCGGTTGGCGTGCCCTCGTCGAGCGGATCAAGGCACCCAAGCCGGAGCTCGAGATCGCCCTCGTTGGCAAGTACATCGAGCTGCCCGACGCCTACCTGTCGGTCACCGAGGCGCTGAAGCACGCCGCGTGGGCGCACGGCGTCGACGCGCGCGTCCGGTGGGTGGACTCGGAGGCGCTCAGCCGCGACAACCTGGACGAGCGCCTCGCGGGCGCGGCCGGCATCGTCGTGCCCGGCGGGTTCGGCCATCGCGGCATCGAGGGCAAGGTGCTTGCCGCCCACTACGCGCGCGAGCGCAACGTGCCGTATCTCGGCCTTTGTCTTGGTCTCCAGTGCGCGGTCATCGAGTTCGCCCGCGAGGTGACCGGCTCGAGCGACGCGAACTCGACCGAGTTCGACATGTTCACCGAGCACCCGGTCATCGACTTCATGCCGGACCAGCGCGAGCTCGAGGACAAGGGCGGGACGATGCGCCTCGGGCTCTACCCCGCCCGTCTCGCTCCCGGCTCGAAGGCCGCCCAGGTCTACGGCCAGGAGATCATCTACGAGCGCCACCGCCACCGGTTCGAGGTGAACAACCGCTACCGGCAGACGCTCGAGAACGCGGGCATGGTCCTGTCCGGCCAGTCGCCCGACGGCCGTCTCGTCGAGATCGTCGAGCTGCGCGACCACCCGTGGTTCGTGGCCAGCCAGTTCCACCCGGAGTTCAAGTCGCGCCCGGAGCGCCCGCACCCGCTGTTCGACGGCTTCGTCGCCGCCTCGCTGGCCGTGCGCGACGGCCGAGAGCCGGTGCTCGCGGCACGCGGTTCGCGCGACCATCGGCCGGCGGCGGCGGCCGTGGAGAGCCGGATGTCCGAGCTCGCCTGACCACTTCCGTGGGCTCGCCGGGGCCGGGCCGACGCTATCGCTGTCTCCCGACCCCGGTGCTGCCGCGAGCGCCTACTGGACGGTGAACTCGACGCTCATGCCATCCTGGTAGTGGGATTCGGGCTGCCCCTCCTCCATCTCCACCAGGTTGCAGATCAGGACGTACTTGCCGGCCGTCAACTCCCACGTGCCCGACTCGGTCGCGCCGACCTCGAACTCCTCGATCTCGCCGATCAGCTCGACGCCCTCGCCCTCCTCGTCGACGCCGCCGTCGTCCCCCGTCGGCAGGTCGCGATGGCCGAGGTCGGTCTTGAAGACGACCAGCTCGTGCGGGTCCGCGGGCCCGTCGTTCGTCGCGTTGAACGTGACCGATCCCGCCGGTGCCGTGGTCTGGGCCGGTACGACGGCCCACTCCTGGAGCGTCACGTCGACGGTTGCTCCGGCCGCGCTCGGGCTCGCCGCGACGCTGGGACTGGCCGTCGCGCCGGCGCCGCACCCTGCGAGCACGACGAGAAGCGGTATGAGGACCGCGATCGACCCTCGCCGGTAGATCGCCCTCGAATGGGATGTCACGGCAACCCTCCTTGCTCCCCCGGGGGGCACCGGGGCGGTGTGGAGCATAGTCCCTGCGGGCGGGCTGGGAAGGATGAACATTGCGCCCGCCCTCCCGCCTCGGCGCACGGCGGTCCGGCGTAGAATCGCCCGACTGCCCTTCCCGCTGGAGCCTGCCCGATGAAGATCTTCCTCGACACCGCCGACATCGACGAGATCCGGATCGCCGCCCGCTGGGGCGTCCTCGACGGCGTCACGACGAACCCGACGCTGTACGCGAAGGTCGGCGGCGCGAGCTACGACTCGATCCTCCAGGAGATCTGCAAGATCACGTCCGGACCAGTCTCCGCCGAGGTTGTCGCCACGGACGTCGAGGGCATGCTCACCGAGGGTCGCCACTTCGCCAAGCTCGCCCCGAACATCGTGGTCAAGATCCCGATGTGCGAAGAGGGCCTCGAGGCGATCAGCCGGCTGGCCGACGAGGGGATCAGGACGAACTGCACGCTCCTGTTCACGGCCAACCAGGGGATGCTCGCGGCCAAGGCCGGAGCGTCGCTGCTGTCACCGTTCGTGGGCCGGCTCGACGACATCAACCAGGACGGGATGATCGTCATCCGCGAGCTGGCCGAGATCGTGGCGATCCACGAGCTCGACGCCGAGGTTCTCGCGGCCTCGATCCGCAACCCGCTCCACATGACCCAGGCCGCGCTCGCCGGCGCCCACATTGCGACGCTGCCGTTCAAGGTCCTCCAGCAGATGATCCACCACCCGCTCACCGATCGCGGCATCGAGCAGTTCCGCGCCGACTGGGAGAAGGCGCGGGCGGCGCTGGCCGGCCAGAAGGGCAACTGAGCGCCACCACGGCGGTCGGCCGGTCCGTCGACCTGTGGGTCGAGCGGGGCGGCGCCGGGCCGCCGATCGTCTTGCTCCACGGCCTCGCCGACGACCATCGGCTGTGGCGGCATGTCGTCCCGCGTCTGCGCTCGCGGTTCGAGACGATCGCCGTCGACCTGCCGGGCCACGGACGGTCCGGTTCGGTCCCGGACGGCGCCCGGATCGAGTGGTTTGCCGACGAGGTTCTGGGTCTGATCGACGGACTCGGACTCCTCCAGCCCGTCCTCGTCGGGCTGTCGATGGGCGGCGGCGTCGCCCAGTACGTGGCGATCGCGGCTCCCGGCCGCCTGCGCGGGCTCGTCCTCGTGTCGACCTCGCCGGTCTTCCCGGAGCCGACCCGGCGGCGCTTCCTCGACCGGGCCGAGGGCGCCGAGCGGCACGGCATGCGAGCGGTCGTCGACGCATCGGTGCCGCGCTGGTTCACCCCGTCGTTCATGGCCGCGCACCCGGACGAGGTTGGCGCCACGCGCGCCACGGTCGTGGCGACCGACCCGCTCGACTTCGCGCGGGCGAGCCGCGCCAACGCGGCCCGAGACTGCGTCGACCGGCTCGCCTCGATCGACTGCCCGGTGCTGTTCGTCGCCGGGCTCGACGACCCGGCCGATCCCGCGCGCGCCGTCGCAATCTACCGCCGCGAGATCCGCGATCTGACGGTCGAGCTGCTGCCCGGCGTCAGCCACCTCGTGCCGGTCGAGGCGCCGGAGCGGTTCGGTACGATCCTCGACGCATTCCTCGATCGACTCGACGGAGGACAGGGTTGAGCAGCACAGAGGCGCCGCGGCCGATCGGCGCGTACCTCCCGCCGCGCGTCACGCGGCTCGAGTCGGCCCCGCCGGATCCGGCGCTCGTGGACGCGCTGCGAAGGGTGAGTGGGCTGTCGTCGGCGTTCAGCGACGAGCTCGACCTGTTCGGCGTCCGGATGGCGGTGCCGGCCTCCGCGGCGCCGCTGCTGCGGGCCGAGGACGTCGTCGTGGGCCGGGCGCAGACGATCCGCTACCTGCCGACGCGCTCGCTCGAGGCCGGCAACGGCCGCCTCGCCCACCTCACGCTGTTCGAGATGATCGCCCCGGGCGACGTCGCGGTGATCGCGGCGCCCGTGGGCATCGCCGCGTCCGTGCTCGGCGGGAAGGCGGCCGCGGCCGGCGTGCGCGCGGGCCTCGGCGGGCTCGTTGCGTTCGGGGCGGTGCGCGACATCGACGAGATCCTCGCCACCGGCCTGCCTGTCTGGGCGACCACCCACACGCCGGTCACGGGTCGAGGGAGGATCGAGGCGGTCGAGATCAACGGGCCGCTCGACGCGGCCGGCGTGCAAGTCGTGCCGGGCGACATCGTCGTCGCCGATGCGAGCGGGATCGTGTTCGTGCCGGCAGACGTCTTCGAGGAGGTCGCCCGCCGGGTCGTCGCGGCCTGACACGAACTTCGTGTCACGCCTCGATGAGGAACGCTCGGACGGCTGCGAGGCTCTGGTCGGGGAACTGCCAGAAGTTGCCGTGCCTCGCGCCGGCGATGACGTGGAGTCGGGCGTTCGGCAGGGTGGCCGCCAGGAACCGGGACTGCTCGAGGTGCGACCCCGTCCCGCCGACGTGCGTGTCCTCGTCGCCGACCAGGACGAGGGTTGGCTGACGGATGTCCGCCAGGCGGTCCCGGGTCGAGTGCGCCTGTCGGGCGATGACGTGCTTGAGGTAGTCGCGCAGGCTCGGCCGATGATCCCAGAAGGCCGCGATGAGGCCGTCGACGGTGGTGGGATCGCGCTCGACGAAGTCCGGGGTGAAGAAGGTCGACGTGATCTGTCGTCGCATGTAACGCTCGTAGCCGTGCTCGATGAGCTCGAGACCGGCCTCCAGTGGGATGCCGACGGCCTGTCCGGACGTAGGTGGCGGGCCGCCCGGGCCGGACGCTGCGAGGACCAGCGAGCGGACGAGCTCCGGCGCGTCGAGTGCGACCCACAGGGCCACCCGGCCGCCCATCGAGTGGCCGAGGACGTGGGCCGGGCCGGTCCCAAGTTGGCGCAGGAGCGCCGCGACGTCGGCGGCGAACAGCCGCGTCGAGTACGGACTGTCCGTGCTGGGCGTGCGGCCTGTGCCGCGGTAATCCGGCGTGATGACCGTGTGATCCGCGGCGAGGCCGTCGACGAGCGAGGCCGGCCAGGTCGAACCGGAATAGCCGGTGCCGGGCAGCAGGACGATCGGCGTCCCGCGGCCGCGGATGTCGTGCGCGAGCTCCACGGCGGGCTGGTCCGGTGCTTCGGTCACGGCTCGTACTCCACGCTGGACTGGATCTGGCTGATGAGCTCGTCGGCGATCGGCTCGTCCATCTCCTCCTGGATATGGCCGAGCGCCCCGAGCGTCCGGCCGATGAGCGCGAACGCCCGGGTGATCTCCCAGCGGAAGCCGAGGTCGCTCGCGATCGCGGCGATGGCCCCGGTGACGTTGACCGGCAGGGGCGAGCCACGCCGACGGCCTGCCTCTGCCGCGACCGCCTCGATCAGCTCGCAGTGGCGCCCGTACGTGCCGGTCTCGCGGGCCAGCTCGAACAGGCGCACGGCGCGTGGATCGCCGTCGGGGTGCGTCCGGTGGCCGATGCCGGCGATCCGCTCGCGGCGGGATTCGTGGTCGTCGGCGATCCGCGCCGCCAGCTCGGCGATCGGCGCATTCGCGCCACCGGGGGCCGCGAGCGCCTCCTGGAGGAAGCGGGCCGTCCACTCCGACGAGCCCAGGTGGCGGCTGCCGGCCCCGAGCAGCGACGCGGCGACGGCGGCCTGGAGCGACTCCGGCGCGTTGCTGTAGACGAAGCGGGCCGCGACGACCGGCTTCACGAGGCCGTGCTCGACGAGCACGACCAGGAGCGCGTCGAGCATCCGCGTCTCGGCCGCCGACGGCCGTCGGTTGAGCAGGATGAGCCCGACCATCTCGGTGAACGAGGTTGAACCGAGCAGGTCGCCGGTCAGGTCGTGGCCGCGGACGAGGACGCGATCGCGCTCCGCCTTCCCGAGGTGTGTCTTCATCGGATCGCTCCCGTGCTGCGGAGCCGGCCGATCTCCGCGTCGTCGCGGCCCAGCTCGCGGAGGATCGCCTCCGTGTGCTCGCCGAGGAGCGGCGGCGGGGCGATCGTTCGGTCGTCGAACCCGCCGATGGCCACCGCGCTGCCGAGCAGGCGCATCGACCCGGCCTTCGGATGGACGATGTCGTGGACCAGCCCGAGCGCCTCGACGCCTGGGTCGGCAAACACCTCGTCGAGCCGGTTGATCGGCCCGGCCGGGACGTCGTTCGTCTCGAGCCGCTCAAGCCAGGTCGCCCGCGGCTCCGCCGCGAACAGGGCTGTGAGGATCGCGTGCAGCTCGTCGTAATGCTCGATCCGCGCCGCGCGGTCGACGAAACGCGGGTCGTCGCGCAGGTCCTTGCGCCCGACCGCAGCCGTCAGGCCCTGCCAGAACTTCGGCGGTGACGAGAGGTGGACGGCGAACGGCAGCCCGTCGCCGGCGACGAACGCGTACGCCTGGGCGATCCGGGCGCGGGTCGCCCGCGTCGGCACCTCGCCCTCGTCGAAGTAGCGGGCGGCATTCTCGGCGACGAACGCGGTCGTCGCCTGGAGGAGCGACGTCTCGACCCGCCGGCCCGGTCCGTCAGGGCCCCGACCGGCGAGCGCGGCGGCGATCCCGAACGCCGCGTACATCCCGGTGATGTGGTCGGACAGCGAGATGCCCATCGGCTCCGGGTCGTCCAGGTCGGTCAGCAGGCCGAGCAGCCCGCTCATCGCCTGGCCCACAGTGTCGTAGCCGGGGCGGTCGCGGTACGGCCCGCTCGACCCGAAACCGGAGATCGAACAGTAGATGAGCTGCGGGTTGCGTGCCCGGACGGCGGCTTCGCCGAGCCCGAGCCGATCGAGCGAACCGGGCCGCAGGTTCTCGACGAGGACGTCCGCGCGGTCGATGAGCTCGAGCGCGACGGCGAGCCCATCCGGCGACCGAAGGTCGACGCCCAGGCTGCGCTTGCCGCGGTTGACCGAGCGGAAGGTGGAGCTGTAGCCGCCGCGACCCCAGCCGCGGAACGGGTCGCCCTGGCCCGGCTCCTCGATCTTCACGACGCTCGCGCCCATGTCCGCGAGCAGTGCCGCTGCGTAGGGACCGGTGACGTAGCTCGCCAGCTCGACGATGCGGACGCCGGCCAGCGGCGCGCCGATCGCCGGCGTTCCTCCGCTCATGCCGGGGTCGCCCCGACCGTCACGGCGACGTCCCACAGGTCCTCGTCGCCGCCGACGGACTCGCACCAGACGTCCACGGCGAGCAGGGTCGCACAGCCGGGGCAGGCGTACTCGCGGAACACGGCGAGGTACGGGCTCCCATCCGGCATCGGCCGCCCGGCCAGTTCGTCGAGGGAGCGGTCGCGACGCAGCGCATAGGCCTTGTAGTTGTCGATGGCCGGGCCCAGCGAGGTCTCGCACCGTACGCAACGGATCGTCGGCACGCCGTCGCCTGCCCGGCCCACCTCGAGCACCGGGTGGAACCGGACCAGCGGCACCCATGCGT
>Ga0326597_10009493_pt1 | contig 13031 bp, 14 predicted proteins | sample RVTome_12_FD_203789 | JGI IMG/M metagenome (GOLD analysis project Ga0326597, IMG submission 203789) | Soil microbial communities from uranium-contaminated site in the Upper Colorado River Basin, Wyoming, United States - RVT100D185 | ecosystem: Environmental > Terrestrial > Soil > Contaminated >... | reverse complement strand
TCGTCGCCATCGGGGTATCTCCTGTCTGGTGATGTGGCTGTCGACAACCGCCATCATCCCAGCCAGGAGACCTCCAGGCTCATAACATTCTAACTCCCGCGCCAGCGGGTTCGTTCAATCCCTTAGCGATTCAATCTAAGACGATCCCGCTCTAGGTGCCGGCGCCGGTACCCAGGAAGACGATAACCTCGAGGGCGGGCAAGGCCGCCAGCAGTGCTGCCGGCATGTAGGTATGGCCGTTCAGGACGCCGGCATAGCCGGCCAGCAATGCCGGCAGCTCGTCCGCCGGCGGGTCGGTGAAATTGACTTCCAAGTCCGGCATCAGCCGGCGCATCTCGTCGTCGTAGCGACCGGCCAAGTCGCCGGTGCAGTCGACGTAGATGGCCTTCATGCCCGCCGCTTGCGCAGGCGCCTCAGGAGGCGAAGACGATCTTGGGCAGCCAGGTCGCCAGATCGGGGACCAGCGCCAGCAGCAGCAGGGCCAGCAGCTGGATGATGACGAACGGAATAATGCCGCGATAGATCATGGGGGTGGTCACTTCCGCGGGTGCCACGCCGCGCAGGTAGAAGAGCGCGAAGCCGAACGGCGGGGTCAGGAACGAGGTCTGCAGGTTGACCGCGATCATGACGCCGAGCCAGACCGGGTTCAGGTCCATCTGCAGCAGCACCGGCGCCACGATCGGCACCACGACGAAGGTGATCTCGATGAAGTCGAGGAAGAAGCCCAGGACGAACATCACCAGCATGACCACGAACATGGCGCCGATGGCGCCGCCGGGCAGGCCGGTCAGGATCTCGTGCACGATGTCATCGCCGCCGAGGCCGCGGAAGACCAGCGAGAACAGCTGGGCCCCGATGACGATGCCGAAGACCATGGCGCTGATCCGGATCGTCGCCTGGTTGACCTGAACCAGCGTGCCGTCGCGCCAGACACGGCCCAGACTGACCAGCAGGCCCCAGGCCAGGCCGGCGCAACAGATGGCCGCGGCAACGATCGCCGCCCACTCGACTGGGCTGATCACGGTGCGCGCGACCCTGAGGTCGAAGTTCGCCGTCAGCAGCAGCATCGCCACGAGAGAGGCGGTGGCGATGTAGATCGGCACCGGTCGCTCGGATTCCAGGCGATGGCCGCCCAACAAGGTGGCGCCGATGGCGCCGACCGCGGCGGCCTCGGTCGGCGTGGCGACGCCGGCCAGGATCGAGCCCAAGACCGCGACGATCAGCACCGCCGGCGCGACCAGGGCATGCAGGACCCGCCCGGCCAGGCTGCCGCTGGCGGCCGCCAGCAACTCCTCCCGCGGAATGGGCGGCCCCGCCCCGGGACGGATCAGGCAGATCAGCGCGGTGTAGAGGACATACATGCCGACCAGCGCCAGACCCGGAAGCAAGGCGCCGGCGAACAGATCGCCGACCGAGACCGGGTCCGGGGAAAAGTTACCCAACGCCCGCTGCGCCACCTGGTGCGCGTTCGAGATTTGATCCCCGAGCACGACGAGCACGATCGACGGCGGGATGATCTGCCCCAGGGTGCCGGAGGCGGCGATGACGCCGCAGGCCAGTTTGGGGTCGTAACCGCGGCGCAGCATGGTCGGCAGCGACAAGAGCCCCATCGTTACCACCGTGGCGCCGACGATGCCGGTGGAGGCGGCCAGCAGGGCGCCGACCACACAGACGGAGATGCCGAGGCCGCCGCGCACGGCGCCGAACAGCGCGCCCATGGTGTCGAGCAGCTCTTCCGCCACCTTCGAGCGTTCCAGCATCACGCCCATGTAGACGAACAACGGCACCGCGATCAGCACCTCGTTGGTCATGATGCCGAAGATCCGGTTCGGCAGGACGCCGAAGAACGACAGTGAGAAGACATCGAAGAAATAGCCGATGAGGCCGAAGACCATCGAGGCGCCGAGCAGGGTGAAGGCCACCGGGAAGCCCAGCATCAGGGCCCCGCAGACGCCCGTGACCATCAGCGCGACCATGACCTCGTGCAGGGTCATAGGCCGTGCTCCTCGATTGCCCCGGAGCCGCCGCCCGGAGCGATGCCGGCGATGGTCAGCGCCGATTTGATGCCGAGCGAGACGCCCTGGATAGCTAAAGTCCCGGCAAAGATCAGCATGCAGGTCTTCAGCAGGTACACCGCCGGAATCCCGCTGACCTCGACCGAGCCTTCCCTGACCGCCCAAGCGGCGGCGACGTAAGGCCAGCTGACCCACCAGAGCATGATGCAGACCGGCAGCAGAATGAAGACGACGCCGAACAGGTCGATCATCGCCTTTTTCCGCTCATCGACGTTGCCGTAGAAGATGTCGACGCGGACATGGCCGTTGTGCAGCAAGGTATAGCCGGCCGCCACCAGGAAGACGATCGCGTGCATGTACCAGATCGATTCCTGCATCATCAGCACGCTGAGGCCGAAGACATAGCGCATTACCACGACGACGACCTGGACCAGCACCATCGCCAGCGCCAGCCAGGCGATGGTGCGGCCGATCCATTCGTTGATCGCATCGATGCAACGGACCAGGCCATGGAGAAGGCGCATTGTCGTGTCCTTACCTGCGGCCGCCGATGTCCAGGCTATCGAAAATGCCCGCGCCGACAACCGGTCGACGCGGGCAGTTCGTCAAAACGCCTGACGTTCAAGCCTTACCATACTGGAACGGCAAGGCCCGCGCGTTCATGTAGCCTTGCAGGCCGATCTTCGACCAGCCGATGGCGGTCTTGCGGAAGGTCCGATAGCTGTCCCAGACCTTCTTGGTGGTGGCGTCGGTGTTGCCCACCTGGTCGACCACCTCGCCGGAGATCCGGCCCAGCTCGATCAACAGCTCGTCCGGGAACTTGTGCAACTGCACGCCATGCTCGTTGACGAGCTTCTCGAGCGCCGGCGGGCTGGCGCCGTCATACTCGGCGGTCTGCAGGAACACCTCGGCCTGCAGGATCGACTCGATGATGACCTGGTCCTCGTTCGAGAGGCCCTCCCAGAACTTCTTGTTGATGGCCCAGCTGCCCATGGTGCCGGGCTCGTGGAAGCCGGGATAATGGTAATGCTTGACGACCTTGTAGAAGCCGAAGGCCATGTCGTGCCACGGGCCGACCCACTCGCTGCCATCGATGGCGCCCGACTGCAACGCCGGGAAGATCTCGCCGCCGGGCAGGTTGACGACGGCGACGCCGAGCGCGCGCAGCACCTCGCCGCCGAGCCCCGGCATGCGGAACTTGACGCCCTTATAGTCGTCCAGCTTGGTGATCTGCTTGTTCAGCCAACCGCCCATCTGGGTCCCGGTCGAAGGGCCGATGAACGGCTTCATGCCGAATTGGCCATGCAGGTCGTCCCACAGCTGCTGGCCGCCGCCGTAAAGGATCCAGGCGTACTGCTCGGCCGGGGTCATGCCGTAGGGAACCGCGGTGAAGAAGTTGAAGGCCTGCGACTTGCTGGGGAAATAATACTCGGCCGAAAAGTACATCTCGGCGTTGCCCTGCGAGACCGCGTCGAAGACGCCGAAGGCCGGCACCAGTTCGCCGGCATTGAACAGCTTCACGTGAACGCGGCCGTTGGTCGCATCCATGATCCGCTTTGAGACGCGATTGGCCGAGGTGCCGAGACCGGGGAAATCCTTGGGGAAGGAGGTGACGAACTTCAGCTCCTTGATGCCCTGCGAGATGGCGGGCGTCGGAAAGGCCGCCGCGGCGACCGCGCCGGCGGCGCCGGCGGTGGCGGCACCCTTGATAAAGGCGCGACGTTTCATGGTTCTAGTCCTCCCTGTTTCGCGATGACGGTGTGATTGTCCGGTCTCGTCGCGATGCGACGGCGCGCCTCCCAGTCGGGCCGTTCGCTCGCCTTACGATTGCCGAGAACTTTAGTCTTGCGCCCGCACCCGTGCAACCTGCTAGACGGGCGAGCCCCGCGGCAGAACCGCCGCTGGCTTCGCCGGCAGAAGGTCAGTATCCTCGCCTTCTGCCAAGCGGCCGAGCGGAGAATGAGCTACAACAAGATCTACCCGGTGTCCTGGGACCAGTTCCACCGCGACACCAAGGCGCTGGCCTGGCGGCTGGCCGGGCGTGGTCCGTTCGCCGGTATCGTCGTCATCACCCGCGGCGGCCTGGTACCGGCCGCGATCGTGGCCCGCGAGCTCGACGTCAGGCTGATCGAGACCGTTTGCATCCACTCTTACAGACGGGACGGGGAAGCGGCGGTGCAAAGCGAACGCGGCGCGCCTGAGATCCTGAAGTCGGTTGAGCGGCCGGAGCTGAATTGGCCGCTGATCGACGACCTAGTCGATACCGGCGGCACCGCCAGCGTGGTCCGCCGCCTGCTGCCGAACGCACATTTCGCCACCGTCTACGCCAAGCCGGAGGGCCGGCCCCTGGTCGACACCTTCATCACCGAAGTGAGCCAGGACACCTGGATCCTGTTTCCCTGGGACAGCGAGCTGCAGCCGGCGCAAACCGTCCTCGAACTGAGCCGCGACTAGCCCGCCCGGCCGGGCGGGCCAGGCCGCGACAGTCGCTCACTTCGGCAGCTTGCCCTCGACCCCTTCGACGTACCAGTCTATGCGGAGCAGCTGCTCGTCGCTCACGACCTCACCCTCCTTGACCACGAGTTCGCCTTGTTGGTTCTTGATCGGCCCCTGGAAGGGATGCAGCGTGCCGCTCTTGATCTTCTCGACCGTGGCCGCCGCCAGCTTGGCGACGTCTTCCGGCATGTTGGTGAAAGGTGCCATCTCGACCATGCCGGTGTCGAAGCCGCCCCAGGTGTCGCTCGATCTCCAGGTACCGTCGAGCACGGCCTTGGCTCGCGATACGTAGTAGCCATTCCAGTTGTCGACGATCGCCGTCAGCTGCGCCTTGGGCGCGAAGGCGATCATGTCGGAGGCCTGGCCGAACCCCTTGACGCCCCGAGTCTCCGCCACCTGCAACGGCCCGGGCGAGTCGGTATGCTGGCTGATAATGTCGGCGCCCTGGTCGATCAGCGCCTTGGCCGCATCCGCCTCCTTGCCGGGATCGTACCAAGTATTCGCCCAGACCACCTTGATGATCATGTTCGGGTTCACCGTGCGTGCGCCCAGCATGAACGAGTTGATGCCGCGGACCACCTCGGGAATCGGGAACGAGGCGACATAGCCGACGATGCCGCTCTTGCTCATCTTGCCGGCGATCACACCGGCGACGTAACGGCCTTCGTAAAAGCGGGCCATGTAGGTCGACAGGTTCGGCGCGCGCTTGTAGCCGGTGGCGTGCTCGAACCTGACGTCCGGGGTACGCTCCGCCACCTTCGCGGTCGGGTTCATGAAGCCGAATGAGGTGGTGAAGATCAGCCGGTGGCCGCTGGCGACCAGTTGCTGGACCACCCGCTCCGTGTCGGGACCTTCCTTGACGTTCTCGACATAGGTCGTCGCGACCTTGTCGCCGAGCTCTTCCTCGATCGCCCGCCGGCCGACGTCGTGCCGATAGGTCCAGCCGTGATCGCCGATCGGGCCGACATAGACGAAGCCGACCTTGAGCGGTTCCGCCGCCAACGCCGAAGCGCCGGCGACCAGCGCCGCCGCCAGGGCCAGCCCCGCCAGCAACCGAGGCGCGCTTGTTCTCCTCATTGGCTTCCCTCCTGAACCCGCGAGTCGGGGCGAATGTTAAGGGCGAGACAACAGGGCCCGCAATTGGGAACCTCGCCGGCGGCTCAGGCCGGGTCGGTGGCTTCGCCCGCGGCCGGCCGATCCTCTCCGGCAGCGGGCCCAAGCCCGTGCAGGCCGCCCATCAGCAGGCCCAGCTCCGCCACCGTCACCTCCGACGTCGGGCGAGCGGCGGAAAGCCGTCCCTCGGAGAGCACGGCGATGCGGTCGCAGATCTGCAAGATCTCGTCGAGGTCCTGCGAGATCAACAGCACCGCCGAGCCTGCCGCGGCAAGATCGATCAGCGCCTGGTGGATGGCCGCCGCGGCACCGGCATCGAGACCCCAGGTCGGCTGCGCGATCACCAGCAAGCTCGGCGCCTGGAGAACCTCGCGGCCGATCAGAAACTTTTGCAGGTTGCCGCCGGAGAGGCTGCCGGCTTCGGCCTCCACGCCGGTGGTCCTGACGTCGAACCCGGCGAGGATCTCATCGGCATAGGCGCGGGTCCGCGCGACGTCGATCCAGCCGCGGCGCACCAGCTCGAGCCGCCGATGCGCCGTCAGCAGCGCGTTCTCGGCCAGGCTCATCCGCGCCACGGCGCCGTGGCCCTGCCGCTCTTCGGGCAGAAATGCCGCGCCCAGGTCGCGCCGCGCCTGCGGCCCGCGGTCGCCGACCGGCTTGCCGTCGACGCGCACCGCCTCGGGGCGTCCTGGAATCAGGGTCTCGCCGCTCAGCACCGCCATCAGCTCGGACTGTCCGTTGCCGGCGACACCGGCGATGCCGAGGATCTCGCCTGAGGATACCGTCAGCGACACATCTTCGAGATCGGCACCGAACTCGCCGCGGCGCTGCAGCGCGAGCTCAGAGACCTGCAGACGCCGGGCGCCGCGCAGGATGGTGGCCGGGCGCGCCGCCGGGCGCAGGCGGATGCCGATCATCAGCTCGGCCAGGCTGCGGGCGCTTGCCGCTGCCGGATCGCACTCGGCGACGACGCGGCCGGCGCGAAGGATCGTCGCCCGCTGGCACAGCGCCTGCACTTCGCCGAGCTTGTGGCTGATGTAGAGCAGGGCCCGCCCCTCCGCCGCCAGCAGGCGCAAGGTTTCGAACAGGCGAGATGCCTCCTGCGGGGTCAACACCGAGGTCGGCTCGTCCAGGATCAACAATCGGGGGTCCTGCAGCAGGCAGCGGACGATCTCGACACGCTGGCGCTCGCCGACCGAGAGCGCATGGACGTGCCGGTCGGGATCGAGCGGCAGGCCGTAGGCGGCCGAGACCTCGATCAGGCGCCGCCGCAGCGCGGCCGGGTCGCGCGCATCGTTCAGGGCGAGCGCGATGTTCTCCAGTACCGTCAACGCCTCGAACAAGGAGAACTGCTGGAAAACCATGCCGATGCCGAGGCGGCGCGCCATCGCCGGCCCGGAAATTCTGACTGGGCGGCCCTGCCAATAAACGCTGCCCGCATCGGCCGCCAGCACGCCATAGATGATCTTGACCAGCGTGCTCTTGCCGGCCCCGTTCTCGCCCAAGAGGGCATGGATCTCGCCGCCCCTCAGGCTCAGGCTGATGTCGTCGTTGGCGACCGTGCCTGGGAAGGCTTTGCTGATGCCGCGAAGTTCGAGCAGCGGCGCTACGGGGGCGGCATTGCCGGCTGCCATCCGTCCCTGACTCAGTGTTTGGCTGCGAGGAGCGGCGGCGCGGGCGGGCGCGCGGCCTCGACGCCGGCCTCGGCCTCGGCCGCCTGCAACAGCTGCGCGGCCACCGAAGCGGCAATCACGGCCGGCTCGCGACCGCGGATCGCCGGCAGGCCGATCGGACATACCAGGCGTCCCCACAGCTCCTCGGGCAGCCCGTGGGCCCGGCAACGGCGCCGCAACTGCGCCTTCTTGGCGGCGCTGCCGATCATCCCGACGAAGTCGAGGTCGCCGCGTCTGAGCGCCGCCTCGGCGATCTCGAAGTCGAGGCCGTGACCATGGGTCATGACCAGAACGAACGCGCCCGGCGGTATTCGCCCGACCTCGCGCGCCGGTGCCGGCGCATGCAGCGGGCGCATCGATGGGCTTTGCCCCGCCAACAGCTCGGGGCGATCGTCGACCCAGGTCAGGTGGAAGGGCAGCGGCGCCAGCGCGCGCGCCAGCGCCTGTCCAACATGGCCGGCACCGAAAAGCCAGATACGGCGCCGGCGGTCCCGCAGACGCTCGACCAGGCAGAGGCCCATCTCCGGCAGCGCCGTCACTTTGGCCGCGACCGCTTCGGAAAGCGTGGCGCGCAAACTGGCCGGAGCCACCGCCAGCGGGTAAGCCTGCTTGGGCGCGCGCGCATCCTCAAGCGGGGTCAACAGAAACGCCCCCTCGCCCTCGAGATGGCCGCGGCAGGCGTCCAGCACCGCCCGGTCGGAAGGATCCAGTCGCTCGAAGACGAGTTCAAGGGTGCCGCCGCAACACCGGTCCGTCGCCGCTTCATCAGCGACGGACTCGTACCGCCGCCGCTCCGCACCCGCCAGCAGGGCGCGCGCGCGCGCGACCGCTTGCCGTTCGGCCTTGCCGCCGCCGACGCTGCCGACCAGAGAATCCTCGCCCACCAGCAGCTTGGTCCCGGCCGGCCGTGGGGCCGAGCCGCTGGTCCCGGCAACGGTGACGAGGACCACCGCCTGACCCCGGGCGAGCCGGTCAAGGGCTTCGGTGAGCCACAGCATGGAACAAACGTAGCCGCCGCCGCCGGTATTGTCGATGCGCGCGAATGCGCGCCGGCGCCGCACAGCGCGCATCTCCCCCTATGGGGGTTGCGGCTCGGCAGCGCTTATTCGGCGGCCAGATGCCCCTGCCACCAGTCGGCCGCGATTGCGCCGCGCGATGGCACGACGGCGCTGATCGTCGGCGCCGCACTGGCAAGCGCGGTGCGCAGAACGGTCTGAACATCGTCGTCGCTGAACAGGCCGGCGTCACGAAGCTTGACGATCAATTGACCGATGGCGATCGATACATCCGGGACCAAACCCGGCGATTCTTTGCGTCGATTCACAAACCCCTCCTTTGCGAATCACTTGAAAACGATAACGCAAATACCGGAAAAGTCCACATAAACAGCTTTCACCACCCGCCAAGCAGGGCCGGCTCCCGGGCTCCCATTCATGTCCGGCAGTGACGCCACGGGGCGCGCGGGCACGGCACGGGCGGCGGCGCGCCTTGGACCGGCTGGCCCCGCAGCTACGGAGCCGCCGGCGCTAACTGAAGGCCAGGACGATCAGGACGATCAGCAACACGGCCAAGCCGGCGGCGCCGATCAGGAACATCGGATCGAAGATGAGCTGGGCGAACCGCCCGCCGACGTGACGGCTCAGATAGCGCCTGAGGTCGTCCAGAAAATCCATGGCTCGTTTCCGAAACACAACCCGGCCCCGCCCGCGCCGGCGCGCGAAAAATCGGCGCTGCGGCGGAGCTTCCGCGCGAGACTAGCATGGGTTCGCGCGCTCGCGGCAGGCCCCCGGCAGTCGACAGGGGCCAACCGTCAGGTATGAACGCTGGCCGGGGTGAACCGGTAATGAAGGCAGTTGGGCCGGTGGCGGCGCAGCGCCGCTAAAAGGGCAGCTTGCCTTCCAGTTCGCCACTGAACATCAAGCCGAGCCGCCCCTCGCCCACCCGACGCACCGTTGCGATGATATCGCCGTGACCTTCCACGGTCAGCACCACCTCGTCGCCCTCGGTGAAACCGTCGGCGCCATTGATCAGGACGCTGGCGCCGCTGCGGGAAACGTCGTCGATCGTGCATCGGGCCTGCGCCTTGCGCGGGGTCAGGGTGGCCTGGACGCTGACTTTACGGCGGGGCGCCTGGCGTGCCGGCCTTTGCGAGACCAGGTAGCGCGCCAGATCGACCTCGCGCGAATCATCGTGCAGGAACATCAAGCCCAGGGCCTCGCCGTCACTGTAGCGGACCTCTGCCGGAATCGATCCGTAGCCTTCCAGGTGCAGCACGACATCGGTGCCGATGTCCACGGCCAGGCTCTGCGTCAACTTGACCCGCGAACCGGCCGGGGAAAGATCGGTCACCGTGCAGTCGACCGGCGCGTCATCGATCCAGACCGTGGCCTGAATGCTGACCGACCAGCGCCTCAGGCGCCGCCGCGTCTGCCCGTGCTTTCGCCAGGCCGCGAGATCATTGTCGATTTGCTTCAAGTACATCTGGTGCCTCTTCCATACCTGGTGTGCTCCGACAGCGCGCAACCCCATCACTTACGAAGTCTCCCCCAAGGCCCTATTCAAGTCACTAAAATAATACGACTGTCCACTAGATGCAATACCGGACGCTTGCAATTCGGCCATGAGATATCCGCAGTTCGCGCATCCGTGGGCCCCACGCAGATGGCCTGCCCGACGGCTTGTACCGAAGCGGCGGTTCCGAGCATAATCGGTCCACGATCTCGCCAGTAACCGCCGAAGTCGAGGGGACACGTTGACATGCAGCAGGAAGTGAAGCCGTACAAGTGGATCGGGACCCGTCCGATACGCCCGGATGGTGTCGACAAGGTCACCGGGCGCGCCAGGTTCGGGGCCGATTACGCCTTCCCGGGGATGCTGGTCGGCAAGATCCTGCGCAGCCCGCACGCGCATGCCCGCATCCGCTCGATCGACACCTCGAAGGCCGAGGCGCTGCCCGGCGTCAAGGCGGTGGTCACCGGCGCCGACTTCCCCGAGCAGAACAACGAGTTCATCGGGCCGGAGCGCGTGCAGGTCAATTTCGCGCACATGACGCGCAACGTCATGGCCAAGGAAAAAGCCCTCTACGAAGGACATGCCGTCGCTGCCGTGGCGGCGACCAGCGCCGGCGTCGCCGACGAGGCGCTGTCCCTGATCAAGGTCGACTACGAGATCCTGCCGCACGTCATCGACGTCGAGGAAGCGATGCGGCCCGACGCGCCCCTCTTGCACGAGGACATGATCACCCGAGGCCTCGACCCGACGCCGGTGAAACCGTCCAACATTTCCAAGCACATCGAGGTGACGCTCGGCGACATCGAGGCCGGCTTCAAGGAGGCCGACGAGATCGTCGAGATGAAGTTCGCCACCGCGCCGGTGCACCAGGGCTACATCGAGACGCACGCCTGCCTGGCCCGCTACAACGAGGACGGCCAGTCCGAGGTCTACTGCTCGAGCCAGGGCCACTTCGTGATCCGCGCGCTGACCGCCAAGCTTCTGGGCCTGAACATCTCGCAGTTGAAGGTGATCCCGGCGGAGATCGGCGGCGGCTTCGGCGGCAAGACCATCTGCTACCTGGAGCCGGTCGCCCTGAAACTGTCGATGAAATCGGGCCGGGCGATCAAGATGGTGATGAGCCGTTCGGAGGTCTTCAAGGCGACCGGTCCGACCTCGGGCAGCGCCATGACGGTGAAGATCGGGGCCAAGAAGAACGGCAAGATCACCGCCGCCTTCGGCGACTTCGCCTTCCAGGCCGGCGCCTTTCCCGGCTCGCCGGTGATGAACGCCTGCTTCTGCGCCTTCGCGCCCTATGATTTGGAGAACGTCAAGACGGTCGGCCACGATGTCGTCGTCAACCGGCCGAAGGCGGCGGCCTATCGGGCCCCGGGCTCGCCGATCTCGGCCTTCGCGGTGGAAAGCGTGCTCGACGTGCTGGCCAAGAAGCTGGGCATCGATCCGCTGAAGTTCCGGCTGCAGAACGCCGCCCGCGAGGGCACGCGCGCCGCCTATGGCCCGCGCTTCCCGCGGATCGGCTATGTCGAGACCATCGAGGCCCTGCTGAACCACCCGCACTACAAGGTCAAGCTGGGCGAGCACCAGGGCCGCGGCGTCGCTTCCGGCTACTGGTTCAACAACGGCGGCGAGTCGAGCGCCACCGTGTTCTTGAACGAGGACGGCACCGTGCTGGTCTCGACCGGCAGCCCCGACATCGGCGGCAGCCGCGCCTCGATGGCGCTGATGGCGGCCGAGACCTTGGGCGTCGATTACAGCCAAGTCCACGCCATGGTCGCGGACACGGATTCGGTCGGCTACACCCACGTCACCGGCGGCAGCCGCGTCACCTTCGCCACCGGCATCGCCGTCGTCGATGCCGCCAAGCAGGTCGTCAAGCAGTTGCGCGAGCGGGCCGCCCTGATCTGGGAGGTCGACCCCGACGGCGTGGTCTGGGACAACGGCTTCGCCAAGCCGGCGAGCAGCAACGTCGGCGACTTCAAGCCGCTGTCGCTGAAGGAAATCGCCGCCAAGAAGGCGCAGACCGGCGGGCCGATCGGGGCCAGCGCCTCGGTCAACGCCGGCGGTGCGGCGCCCGGCTTCTCGACCCAGGTCTGTGACGTCGAGGTCGATCCGGAGACCGGCAAGGTCACCATCCTGCGCTGGACCGCGGCCCAGGACGTCGGCACGGCGATCCATCCGAGCTATGTCGAAGGGCAGATCCAGGGCGGCGTCGTGCAGGGCATCGGCTGGGCGCTGAACGAGGAGTACATTTACGATCAGAAAGGCCGGCTCGAGAACGCGGGTTTTCTCGACTACCGCGTGCCGGTGGCCTCGGACGTGCCGATGATCGAGGCCGTCTTGGTCGAGGTGCCCAACCCCAGCCACCCATACGGCGTCAAGGGCGTCGGCGAGGTCAACATCTGTCCGCCGATGGCGGCGATCGCCAATGCCATCGCCGAAGCCACCGGGGTGCGCATGACCGCTCTGCCGATGTCGCCGCCGCGGCTCCTGGCGGCGCTCGATGCGACCGGCGGCGACTGACGCCGCCTGCTTATTCGGGAAGCGTTTCTCCGGAGCCGCCGAGTTCGGCCGGTAATTCCCTCGGCTTCGGCAGACCGTCCCGGATCGGCAGCACGAATTCGGCATAGTGCGCGTGCACCGACGGCTCGAACTCGAGCGTCGGCAGGGTGGCGGCGTAGACGTCGACCAGGCCGAATGTCGGAGGGCCGGTCATCAAGTGGCCGCCGCCGAGCAGGAGCCGACGCCAGATAGCGTTTACTTGCGCCCGCTCAGGAACTTGACGCCGGCCGGCCCGATCTGCTCGACGTGCGGCGTGCCGGCGGCGAGGCGGAAGGTGTCGCCGGCCCGGCAGGTGGTCGCGCCTTGATCCGTGGTCACCGTGATCTCTCCCTCCAGCACCAGCACCGCGGCCGAGAACTCGTGCGTGTGCCTATCGTTGAAGGTGTTCGGCGCCCATTCGACGATGCTGCCCTCGGCGTAGCCGTCCGCCCGCAGCTGCTGCCTGAAACCCTTCTCGTTCATTTGGCGCCTCTCGCGTGTTCCTGGTCCCCGATGCCTAGAAGTGTAGCGCAGCGCGAGGCCGTCGGCGAGGCCGGCACCTAAGCAGACTCCATCAGCTTGACCAACGAATCTTCGGCATGATTCCATCGTCGCACTGATTCGCGAGGGCGGCGGGACATGGCGGGGAAATCTCCTGTGACGGCGAGCGGGGAGCAGCGCGAGG
>Ga0326597_10009492_pt1 | contig 13032 bp, 13 predicted proteins | sample RVTome_12_FD_203789 | JGI IMG/M metagenome (GOLD analysis project Ga0326597, IMG submission 203789) | Soil microbial communities from uranium-contaminated site in the Upper Colorado River Basin, Wyoming, United States - RVT100D185 | ecosystem: Environmental > Terrestrial > Soil > Contaminated >... | reverse complement strand
AGTCGATTCAAACGTTTTGATTTACGAAAGAATCCGCGAAGAGCTTGGCACGGGAAAACCGCTGAGAACTTCAATTGAAATCGGTTACAAAAAAGCGTTTTCGGCTATTATGGATTCGCATGTAACATCAATTATTACGGCAATAATACTTTACCAGTTCGGAACGGGTCCTATTCAGGGATTTGCTTTGACATTAATAATCGGTCTTGTCGCAAATTTATTTACGGCAATTATAATTACAAGAATCGTTTTTGATATAATGACCGATAAAGGCAGAACACAAATTAATTTCGGGTAATTAAAGTAAAATTTTTAATGAGATTTTTCCACGATTTACATATAGATTTTCTTTCGAAAAGAAGGTACTTTTATATAATGTCTGTTGTTTTGATTACAATAGGACTTGCTGTATTCTTCATAAAAGGAATAACTCTCGGGATAGATTTCTCGGGCGGAACAGAAATACTGGTGAGATTCGAAAATGAAGTGCCTATCAATGAATTAAGAACATCGATGGATAAAGCAGGCATGACCGGAGCGGAAATAAAAACAATGGGCAGCGAAAGGGACATCTTAATAAGAACTGCTGAGCAGGCAGAAGGAACGATTGTCAGCGATAAAATCAGAGAAAGCCTGAAGAACAGTTTTCCCGGCAACAACTTTGAAGTTTTAAGAATAGATAAAGTCGGACCGAAGATTGGCAAGGAGCTTAGAGTGTCAGCTATTTATGCAACATTATTTTCTCTTATTGCAATATTAATTTATCTCGCATTCAGGTTTGAATTTACTTATGCGGTCGGCGCGGTTTTAGGTCTTTTCCACGATGTTCTTATTACTCTAGGAATGATTGCGATTTTCCATACACTATTTCCCGCTCTTAATCTTGAGCTTAACCAGGGAATGGTTGCGGCGTTTCTTACTCTAATAGGTTTTTTCTGTAAATGATACAGTTATAGTATTCGACAGAATAAGAGAGAATATAAAGCTTTACAAGAATGAAGATATTATGACTGTTATGAACCGAAGCATTAACACAACCCTTAGCAGAACCGTTATAACAAGCGGAACGGTGTTTTTAACGGTTTTGATTCTATTGCTTTTCGGAGGTGAAGTGCTCCGAGGTTTCGCGTTCACTTTTTCGGTGGGTGTTATAACAGGAACTTATTCTTCAATATACGTTGCAAGCTCTTTTGTGGTGGATATTAAATATTACCAGAAAAGAAGGAAACTGGGAGCATCGGGTAAAATAGCGGTTAATAAAGCATAATCTTAAAATCGAAAGTTATTCATAATCCTTTCAATAAAAATTCTTTATAAAAAGTATTTATGCCCGCAGATGCAATAATAGGTTTACAATGGGGTGACGAAGGCAAGGGCAAGATAGTTGACCTGCTTGCGTCTAAAGCCGATTATGTAGTCCGCTATCACGGGGGAAACAATGCGGGACATACCGTTGTTCTTGGAAAAAAAAAGTTCTTCTTCCGCCTTATACCGTCAGGAATATTTCACAAAAATACGCGCGTAATTATAGCTGGTGGGGTGGTTTTAGACCCGGAGGTTTTAATCGGGGAAATGAACATACTTGAAAAAGAAGGGTTCAACCTTAAAAAGAAACTGATAATATCACCGCGAAGCCATTTAATTCTTCCTTATCACAAAGAACTGGATATTGCATATGAAAAAGCAAGGGGTAAAAAAAAGCTCGGCACAACAAAAAGGGGCATTGGTCCCGCTTATTCAGATAAAGTCAGCTATAACGGAATCAGAATTTATGATTTAATCGATTGGAAAAGCTTCAGGGAAAAATTTACCTTTCAGGCAGGTATTAAGAATAAAATACTCAAAGCGTTTGGGGTTAATCCGATTAACATAAATAAATCATTAAGCAGACTAAAAAAGCAGCGCTTAAGAATTCTTCCTTTTATAAAAGATACATTTGAAATTCTAAACGACGCGCTTGAAAGAAGAAAAAAAATATTATTCGAGGGCGCTCACGGCATTATGCTTGATTTGGACTGGTCACCCTATCCTTTTGCAACGGCTTCAAACACAGTGGTGGGGGGTTTAAATACAGGGGCGGGACTACCTCCTAAATCGCTTAATAATGTTATAGGTGTTGTGAAAGCTTTTACCTCTAGAGTCGGAGAGGGTCCACTGCCGACAGAAATTCACGGAAGACTTGCCGATGCAATCCGCGAAAGAGGGGCCGAATACGGGACAACAACCGGAAGACCGCGGAGAATCGGATGGCTTGATTTGGAAGCTGTAAGGTTTTCATGCATGATTAACAATGTGAATGAAATTGTTATCACCAAGCTTGATATTTTAAGCGGGCTGGTTGAAATAAAGGTCTGCACCGGCTATGAGCTTAACGGGAAGAAAATACATTATTCAGACTGCGGGTATAAAGAGCTTGAAAAAATTAAACCGGTCTATAAATCTTTTCAGGGGTGGATTGAGGATATATCAAGCGTAAGAAGCTTTTCAAAACTGCCAAAAGAGTGCAAGGTTTATTTGGAATTTATTGAGAAATTCCTCGGGGTTAAGCTCAAATTTGTATCCGTCGGCGCTGAAAGAAACTCCAATATTAAAATAAAGTAAACTACTTTACCTTACTGGCGCTAAAAAGCCCGGCTTCTTTTAGACCGCTTCGGAATGTTGAAAAAGACCAGCTTCCCTTCATCTCATTACCGTTTACCTTAGCATTAATAAACACATTTGCATCTGCAATTTTTGGATTTGTATTAATATTTAACAGCTTAAGTGAATCATTGTAAAAACCTTCGTAATCTCCTGCCCTCATAGTAGAAAATCCGTGATAGGTTGTATCCTCAGTCATTTTGGTTATGGTATATGTTCCGCTTACTCGGTAATTTACCGTGACTTCATCCTTTTTTACAGCGTCTATCTTAATTACACCCTCAACCAATGACATTCCGCTGCTATCGGAAATAACATAACTGTAATCCCCTTTTTTGAGGTCGGGATTTTTAACATTGTTGGAGCTTGAACAAGAATATAGTAAAACAAGAACAGAAAATAATATTATTGAACCTAATTTCTTTATCATTTTATCAGCACCATTTTTTTAATTTGAGAATAAAGCAGTTTGCCTGATTTATTTACATCCAGCTTATACAAATAAACCCCCGAGGCTAAACTATACCGGGAGGCATCTAACGTTCTTGTAAATATACCAACTGGATAATATTGATTATTGATAAATCTAGTAACTTCCCTGCCGAGTAAATCGTAAATTCTAAGCGTTACATATCCATCCTCAGGCAGAGCGAAAGTGATATTTGTAGATGGATTAAACGGATTGGGATAATTCTGCAACAGGTTAAATGCTAATGGAGTTTCCGATGAGTTTAAAGCTGAATCAATGCAAGCAGCAAGCCCATAGCCCAATCTTATTGTGTCACCGGGTAATTGTCCAAAACCTAATACAAAATTAATTCCGCCGTTAAGATGGCAGTAACTCATAATTGTTCCATTGTTATTCTGTTGGGTAGTACCAACACAGCTCTCACCGTTAATATTAACGCAAGAATCAATCTGACCGCTTATAGTAGGCCAAACGCAAGCGTGTGTATGACGTGAGCTGAAATTATGGCCCATTTCATGACTAATTAACATAACCGTCCAAGAATAAACAGGATATGGGTTATAACTGTTTTCTATATTACTGAATGCATACCTTCCGAAATGCGCATCATCCGGAGGAGGGAAATAAACATAAGACTGGCACAGAACATTAATCCACGCTATGCCACCCAATTGCTGCCCATGACCTGTTGAAAGCAAGTGTGCTAAATCACCATCAAAACCATCTTGAGTCATTGAGCCAAACAAATTCAAAATTTCATATGAATCGTTAAGCCCTGCATACGGGTCAGGTTGAGTATAAACCGTAATCGTATCCGCAAGTGCAACCGGAATAAATTCATTGGCGTAAAGAGTTGTAACGTGCAGGAAAGCGCCTGAAACAAACTGCCCAACCTGATTCACGTTGCTGCCGTTATCAAGATACATTTGGTGGTCGCAAACAAATCTAACCCTAACGGCTGAAGTAGTTGATGAAGAGCCGGGGGGGATACTATTATTGTTCGGATTATCAAATATTTTGGCATAATCATCAGTGCCGCATTGAAAACCCGGCTTAGTTTTGATATCTCTGTCATTATAAAAAATGTAATCATCGGTTACCCTGTTGTTTTCATCTTTTACTGTACCCAAAATATAGTTACCCTCGTTAGTTGAAATAATTCCCATTACGTTATCATCAAAAATACTTAAAGTAGCAATTGAAGAATTATCCCCCTTTAATATTCCTTGGTAATATAATCCGCCCTCAAATTTAATGTAACTTACTGAACCGTTTTCGCCAATGACTTTAATACTAAAATTCTCAGGCAGAAAATTGAACTTAACCAGTTCTGCCTCAGCGTTCTTCCCGTCAGATAATGGAATTATAAAATTCATCTCATTAGGTTTTGTGGAGTTTATGCTTCTTAATTCTGATTTATCGATTGAAAGCAATGATGCTTTTGAAGTAAAATTGCTCAGTGCATCCAAGTTTCCTTTTTGGCTTTTCTCAAATAAGCTGACTTTATTGAAAGTGCTTGATTGCCTTCTGTTGTTAACCAGTTCAGCCGCCTTGTTTACATGGTCTAAATCCTTGATTTGCAGTTTTGCAATCGCTGTATTCTCACCAACATTAAATGCGGTAAATGAAAATACCGCAGCAAAAACTATTAAAACCGCTATTATTAAATTTATTCTGTATATTTTTTTCATATCTATGTTTTACTTTGAGTTATCAGATGAATTGATATAGATATTATTCTTAATATCAGGTTCGTTTGTAATTTTATAATCGGCGCTTAACTGCTGGTAATAGAGTATCCTATTGACATTAAGCCCAGATAATACCAGCTCGTTTGCCTGTGTAAAGCTTATCTCGTATTGTACCCCGCTGGCAGTATACTCCAATGTGGTGCCTGAAACAGTATAATTCCTTGTGATAGGCGATTGATTCGGACACTGGAGTGTTGCTGTCCCGCCGCTTGTACTTGGAAAATTAACCGTTTCTCCCGGACAAATATCATGCAGCGAGCCCTCATTGAAAATAAGTTTCCAGCTGCCAACTATGCTCTGCGATGTATTAATCTGGTTTATAATATCCTCGCAATCACTGCCGAGAAAAGGAAGCGATAAAACCATCAATACAGTGATTGTCCGCATTATAGAAAATTTTAAAAGTTTTTTCATGAATTTTAAAATTAATTTTCGCTAATATACCTATTGAATTATAAAATAACAAACATTTAATACCTAATAATACTATTTCTTTTCCGCAAACACGGAATGAACAAAACCCAGAAAATTGTTCTTTGTTTTTAAAATTTTAAATCCCTCTTCCTCCAGAAGTGCCGTATATTCATTAACTGTTAGAAAATTGTCAACAGACTCACAAAGATAATTATATGCGTAATCGCTTTTGGAAATTGCATTTCCCAGCTTAGGCATAACTTTTTCAAAATAGAGCTTGAATGATTTATTTGTAATAGTATTTTTTTCGGGCTTAAACATTTCAATTGTTAAAAACTTTGCCCCGGGTTTTAAAACCCTGTTTATTTGTTTGATACAGTTTTCAAGAGATTCAAAATTCCGCACTCCGAAAGCTATTCCGCATAAATCAAAGAAATTATCATCAAACGGCAAATCCTCAGCATCTGCCTGAACAGTCTCGTTAATCTCAGCAGGCAATTTGCTCATATTAAGTTTTAGCATTTCGGCGGACAAATCAACCGAATATATTTTCTTGGGATTCAGTTTTAAAAACTCCAGCCCCAAATCACCTGAGCCGGCAGCTAAATCAAGAATATATTTGTATTCGGTATTTAATGATGCAAGATATTTTACTGCTGACTTTCTCCATCTTTTATCCTGGTAACCGCTTAATAAATGGTTAAGTCTGTCATAAGTAGGAGAGATTTCATCGAACATCTTCCCTATGAATTTCTTATCTTTGGGGAACTTCATTATTTAAATCTAAGAGAGGTGACAGGATTTAATCTTGATGCAAGGTATGAAGGAATAACCGTTACAATTATGCTGAGAATGACAGCAATTACGGTTATTGTTATTCCTATGTTCCAGTCAATAATAATCGGGACTTTCGACATGTAATAAATTTCGGGAATTTTGACTATATCATACTCAATTTGAATCAGGCACAGCCCAAAACCAAGAATATTTCCTAATATAATTCCGCCAATCGATATAAACATTCCCTGTATAAAAAACAGCTTAACTATATCAAAGTTTGTAGCGCCGAGAGATTTAAGTATCCCGATTGTTTCGGTCTTTTCAAGCACAAGCATAAGCAGAAAACCTATTATATTAATCGCCGCGACTATAACAATCAGTCCAAGCACTATCGGAATCGGTTCTTTTTGCAGCTCGACCCATGTAAAGAGTCCTTTATAAAGCTGAAATATGTTTCTCGCATTATTGTTCGGGTAATCGACCTTTGCTTTAATTTCGTTTGTAACCTTGCGGATTTTACTGATGTCGCTTAAAAACACCTCAATCCCAGATACATAGGCACCCATTGCAAAAAGCTTCTGTGCGTCTTTCAAATCCGTGTACAGCAGCACATCATCGTATTCCTTTAACCCTGATTCATAAATTCCTGTAACCTTAAATGCCTTTATTGTGGGGGTATTGGTTGCTGATGGTATTCCTACAGTTGCAATAATGAAAATTTTGTCACCCAAGTTTATGTTAAGCTTGTTAGCCAGTTTGTTGCCGATTACAATTTTTGAAGTTGTTGAGTCAACAACGCCAAGCTCACCGCTCCCTGATATTATTGTTCTCTGCCCTCCAAAAATATTATCCTCATTTCTCACTCCTTTTATTACAATCCCTTCAGTTCTGTCCTTGAACTTTATCACAGCTTCTTTTTGAACATAAGGATGAGCTGCAATTACACCAAAATTGTTTTCGGGGCTTTTCAGTGAGATAATAACTTTATTGTAATCAGCAATCCCCTCTTTTTTAAATGAAGTAACCTGTATATGAGAAGACAAGGAAACGGCTTTTTCGGTTATTTCTTTTTCAAACCCGTTCAATACTGAAACTGCGATTATAAGCGCGGCAACGCCTATTGCAATTCCCGCTATGGACACAAAAGTAATGAAGGAAATGAAATTTGATTCCTTTCTTGAGCGTAAAAACCGTTTTGCGAGGAAGAAATTAACCGACATTTAATTTGCCATTAAATAACTTTTTATAAACTCGTCAATGTTACCGTCCATAACGGCTTGTGTGTTGCTTGTTTCGTAATCGGTTCTGTGGTCTTTTACCATATTGTAGGGATGAAAAACATACGAACGTATCTGGCTGCCCCATTCAATTTTTTTCTTTGAGCTTTCAATCTTGTTTAGCTTTTCCTGCTTTTTTTCCTTTTCAAGCTGGTATAGCTTCGATTTAAGCATCTTCATTGCATTAGCACGGTTCTGGTGTTGTGAACGCTCATTCTGGCATTGGACAACTATTCCTGTGGGAATGTGAGTAATTCTTATAGCAGTTTCAACCTTGTTAACGTTCTGTCCCCCTGCCCCCCCGCTTCTGTAAGTATCAACTTTCAAATCGGCTGGATTAATTTCAATTTCAATATTATCATCTACTACAGGGTAAACAAATACCGCAGCAAAAGACGTATGTCTTTTTTTATTTGCGTCAAAAGGTGAGATTCTAACCAGCCTGTGAACTCCGTTTTCGGCTTTAAGGTAGCCGTAAGCATATTTGCCGGTGACTTCGATTGTTGCGCTTTTAATTCCCGCTCCCTCGCCCTCAAGCAAGTCAACAACTTCGGCTTTAAATCCTTGCTTTTCCGAGTATCTCAGGTACATTCTCATCAGCATTTGCGCCCAGTCCTGCGCTTCGGTCCCCCCTGCTCCGGAGTTAATGGTTAAAATTGCTTCTCTTTCGTCATCAGCTTCACTGAGCATATTTTTGAATTCAACGCCGCTTATTTCCTTATCAAGCTTTTCAATGTCTTTTTCAAATACTTCCTCTAAAGTTGAGTCCTGTTCCTCCTCAGCAAGTGAAATAAGTGACTCCAAATCCTTATATTTTTGAGCGAGATTTTTCCATAAATCAATCCATTCATTTAGATGGGTTATTTCATGTAAGGTCTTCTGGGCTGAGGTATTATCGTTCCAAAAGTCAGGTTTTGCGGTTTCCTGCTGAAGGGAGCTTACTTTGCTTTGTTTATCCTCAATTTCAAAGATACCTCCATAAATCATCAACCCTTAATTTAAGCTTTTTTAACTCTGATTTAGTGTAATCGAACATATATAATTTACTTTAAAATTCAATGATTAACTTATAATAGAATATGGCTATTAAAAGCAAATTCTACGTAGTTTCTATGCGGTTCATTTACTTTTCTAGTATTCTATCTCCATCATCAATAATGCCGACGCCAGAGTCTTTCCCTGTGCATCGTTTTTAAGTGAAACCGTTCCCCCGCCTCCGAGCGTATTATGCAGAACAAAATTTAACGCGTTAATGTTCGGCATTTCATATCGTTCTACTTTGCCCTCGCAAATGCCCTCAAAATACTTCTTAACGACATCAGCAGTGACTTTTTCCTTAATCACCTCATAATCATCCTTTTTATATGCAATCAAACCAATATTGCCAGCATCTCCCTTATCGCCGGAGCGTCCGTGGCATATTTCAGATAGCTTGATTTTACCCATAACTTTGCAAAATTAATAATAATTAAGGATTAATGAAATGGGATCTTCTATGCTTTGGGGTGTGCCTTTTGGTACACACTTTTCAGCCTGTCAACTGAAACATGGGTATAAATCTGGGTAGTGGAAAGACTGGAATGTCCCAGTAAATCTTTTACCGCCCTTATATCGGCGCCGTGGTTGAGCAGATGCGTGGCAAATGAGTGGCGTAATACGTGGGGGCTCTTCTTCTTTATTTCCGATATTTTCGAGATATAACCATTCGTCATGCGGTTCAATAGCGCCGGGTAGAGTTTCTTTCCGTTTTTAGCGTTGAATATTACTCCGTTATCATAGTCAACTCTCTTTTCCGCAAAATATATGTCGCGTTTCTCAAGGTAAGCGGAAATTGCCCCGATTGCAATTAACCCAACAGGAATAATTCTCTCCTTCCTGCCTTTGCCCTTTACTCTTATTGTTGGGTGGTCTTTATCGAAATCGATTCTATCTACTGTTAGGTTAATCAGTTCGCTTATTCTAATGCCTGAGCTGTATAATAATTCCATTATTGCTCTGTCGCGCTGTCCCCAGACGTCATCGGAAAACAGTTTTTTTGAGTCAAGCAGTTCTTTCAATGAGATTTCATCAACAACCTGAGGCAGATTTTTAGGCAGCTTCGGAAATATTAAATTCCTCGAAGGGTTTTCAGTAAATATTTTTTTTCGGTTAAGAAATTTGTAAAACGATTTAAGTGTTGAAATTTTTCTCGAAATAGTGCGCTTGGAGTATTTTATACCAGAATTCAATACAAAGCTGGCGATAAAATTCTTTAATGTATCTTCATCGATATATCTTAACTCAATTTTTGCGCTTTTATCCTCAATGTTCTTCGCAATAAACCTGTAAAGGTCGTTTAAGTCCCTTACATAGTTCATTGATGTATGGTTTGAATAATTCTTCTCGTTAATAAGATAGACAGAAAACTTATCGATTGCTGTAATCAAGTTCATTTAAATTGCATCCGATAAGCTTGAGAAGTTGAAGTCTGCAACCTTAAGCGGGGGCACAAAAATCTGCAATGATTCGTTTTCGCTGCCGACAGCTTTTTCTGCAATACCAAAATCCACAAGATTAGATAAAACACTTATGGGACTTTCATTAAAACGGAAATTTTTTATTGACCGAAATAATTTCCCGTCTTTAATTTCAAATAATCCGTCCCTTGTGAGTCCTGTCAGCAGCATAGTTTTACGCTCGACTGTTCTAATATACCAAAATCGTGTAACCAGAATTGCGCTTTGGGTTTCAGAAACCAGCTGTTTGAGGGATTTGGTTCCTCCCTGCATAATTAAGTTTGAAGGATAAGGAACAACCGGCTGTCCTTTCTCCTTAGCCCAGAAACGAGGTCTGTGAAGGTTATTTAATACACCGTTTTCAAACCAAACCGTTTTTGTTCTGGGATAACCTTCGCTCGTAAACGTTATGCTTGGAGCATTCCGGTCTGCAGGGTCTGAATAAATCATAACTTTATCGTTTACCAGCTTTTCTCCGATTTTATTTCCTCCCCCTTTTTTGGTAAAGAAGCTTCTTCCCTCATCAGCGGCTCTTGCACCCATAAAATTTAAAGCCAAAGCAATCATATCAGCAGCAGCAGAGGGTTCGAGGATAACAGTATATTTTCCGGGTTTCAATTCCGCGGGTTTTGCAGACAATATTGATTTTCGAATCACAATATCGGCAAGCCTTTTTGAGTTAAGGTTTTTTATGTTAACATAGCTTTTCTCCACCCTGCTTGAGCCGGTTCCGTCTTTCGTTCTTACAGTAGATGAAAAATTACAGCCTGTATTTTTATTATACGCGAAAAGTCCGTTCGATGTCATTACAGCAGTGAAGGAAACACCATCTTCAAAGTAACCCGCAGAAATCACACCCTTATTTACAGATTGCTGAATAATATATAATAAATTCCCCGCTCTTTTTTTATGGTTCATGCCCTCGGTATCAGGCGAATAATTAATTGCATTCGGATATACCTGTGCACCCAATGGGGGCATAAATTCCAAATTATCGGGAGATAGTTTTGCAATTTCCTCGGATTTTTCTACAGCTTCCCTTATTGATTTATCATCGAACTTGTTAACTTCAACATTACCTGATTTTTTCCCTATATCGCTCGTTATGGAAATTGTAAGCCCGTCGGCAAAACCGTTTGTGGTTAATGAATTTAATGCGAATCTAAGATTAAAAGTATTTGAACCGGTGAGAGTTGCAGAAATCGAATCAGCTTTTGAATAGCTTAAAGCTTTTGTCAGCAGGTTTTTGGCTTCGTTTTCGTTTAATATCATTAACCTGCCTCCTTGGATGTATTAAGTATATTCACATTTCTGAACCTTGCGGGCGATGAACCGTGGCTGACAGGCGAAACCTGTCCTGGTTCCCCCTTCCCGCAGAAAAATGAGCCCCCGAGCTTATACTCGCTTGCATCACATACTGCATCACAGGAATTCCAAAAATCAACCGTATTGCCCTGGTAAGCAACATCTCTAAGCATGCCCGAAATCTTTCCATTCTTAATACGCCAGAATTCCTGTCCTGTAAACTGGAAATTATATCTCTGCATATCTATGCTCCAGCTCCCGTCACCGACAATGTAAATTCCGTCCTCGGTATCGGAAATTAAATCTTTAAGTGAAAGCTTATCCGGTCCCGGCTGCAATGAAACGTTCGGCATTCTCTGAATGGGAAAATGAGACCAGCTGTCCGCATATGCGCATCCGTTAGAGGATGATTCTCCAATAAACCTTGCCATTTCCCTTGTTGTCTGATAGCCGACAAATGTTCCCTGTTTAATAATATCCCACTGGGTTGTTTTCACGCCGTCGTCGTCATATCCCCTGGTTGCAAGACCGTCTTTCTGGGTTCTGTCTCCCTTTATGTTCACGTAATCGCTGCCGTATTTAAGCTTCCCGAGCTTATCAACCGTCATAAAGCTTGTACCTGCGTAGTTCGCCTCAAATCCAAGAGCGCGGTCTAATTCCGTAGGATGCCCGCACGACTCGTGAATCGTTAGCCACAAATGAGTAGGGTCTAATATCAAATCTTTTTTCCCTGGTTCAACAGACGGTGCCTTTTGTTTCATTTTTGCATGCTCAACAGCTTTTTCAATTTCTCCCATCCAGTTAAATTCCTCTACATATTCGTAGCTTTTACCGATAGGAACGGTCATCGATTCTCTTGAGTCAAATAGTCCTGTTGATTTATCAATTACAGTTACATCAAATTGCGGAAAGATTCTGTGCAAATCCTGTTTAATGTAGGACCCCTCCGATGATGCAAAGTATTTCCATTCATTAACAGCCCAAATAAAGGAAGAGCAGAAATCACCGCCTAATGCTTTAGCTTTCTCATTAACCTTCAGTAAAAGATTTACCTTGTCGTCAATCGAAACATCAAATGCGTTTTTCTTAATCGGTGTCTGCCAGAAATCCTGATAAGAGCTTGTCGGAACAAGCTCAACCCTGTTTCGCTGGATTTTCTTATTTGCTATGGCAATTTCGCAGGCAAGCTTTGCAACTTTGTCAACCTCTAATTCAGTGAAGGTGCTGCTTGCAGCAAATCCCCAGGTGCCGTCAATTATTACCCTGACGGAAAAGCCGAAATTTTCACTATCGCTTATTGATTGAATTACCTGCTCTCGTGTAAAAACACTCTGTGAGCGGAAATTGCTCAAACGAAAATCCGAGTAAACGGCTCCGTTTTGTTTAGATATAAACATGGCAGTATCAGCCATCTTCTTTATAAAATCGTCATCATACATTTTATGGCGGTTTTTAGCGATAGTTGAGCTTAATATATTGCTTCCCAATGAACTGCCGATTATTGCCCCCGGCACTGCCACAGAGCAGCATTTAATAAATTTCCTTCTATCCATTTATGGTAATTTATGCAGTTTCTACTGCTTGTTTTGAATCTTCTAATTGGACGTGGTGTTTGCATTGAGGGCACTGCAAGTATTCACCTTTTTTCTTTGAATACTTTTCAAGCATATAACCCGTTCCGCACATCTCGCATTTGATATAGCGCGGCTTACTGTTGACAATAAAATCGCAGTCGGGGTATCTTGTGCAGCCGTAAAATACTTTTCTGGATTTCTGTGCTTTGCGTTCAAGCACTTCACCATCGCCGCATTTCGGGCATTTTATCCCCAAAGTTATCGGCTGGATGTTTGTACATTCGGGATAGCGCGAGCACCCTAGAAACTTGCCGTATTTACTTGACT
>Ga0326597_10009491_pt1 | contig 13032 bp, 6 predicted proteins | sample RVTome_12_FD_203789 | JGI IMG/M metagenome (GOLD analysis project Ga0326597, IMG submission 203789) | Soil microbial communities from uranium-contaminated site in the Upper Colorado River Basin, Wyoming, United States - RVT100D185 | ecosystem: Environmental > Terrestrial > Soil > Contaminated >... | reverse complement strand
GAGCGGCGGCGGCCATGCCGACGCGACCGGGCGACCGACCCGGGACCTCTCTCGCCTCGAGGAGGCGTTCTCGGCGGAAGTTCTCGAGGCTCACGAGCCACGGGCTGCCGGCGAAGGCAGACGTGCCGTCGTAGGGCGAATCACGCTTCCCCGGCGGCCCGATCGGGAGCATCTGCCACCAGCTCTGACCGGCGGCGGCGAGGAACTCTACGAACTGCACGGCGGCCGGGCCAAGGTCGCCGTTGACGGCGGGGCCGGGCAGGGACGTCGGATGGAGCAGGATGCCGCTTGCCCTTCGATCGAGGCGTTCGTTCATGTGGTCGTTCTCGTGCCGGGGCCGGCGTCGATCATATGTCGCTCCGAGGCTCGATACGACCCGGCGAGTCGGCAGACAGCGTCCGCGCGCTCCTTCGACCAGCGCTGCGACGCGAGGCTCCCCCGCCGGGGGACGAGCGCGTCGTCCCTCACCACGATCACGAGGAACGGTCCGCCGGCCCCGGCCGGCCGGCCGAGCCTGCTCGGGGACCCCGAGAGCGAGGCGCCCCACGGTGTTATGCTCCCCGCCCATGAAGGGCATCATCCTCGCCGGCGGTTCGGGGACGAGGCTCCACCCGATCACGCTCGGCCTGAGCAAGCAGCTCATCCCCGTCTACGACAAGCCGATGATCTACTACCCGCTGTCGACGCTCATGCTGGCGGGGATCCGGGACGTGCTGATCATCACCACCCCTCACGAGCAGGACGGCTTCCACCGCCTGCTCGGCGACGGCGCGCAGTTCGGCATCCGCCTCTCGTGGGCGGTGCAGCCCCGGCCCGAGGGGCTCGCCCAGGCCTTCGTGATCGGGCGTGACTTCGTGGGCGGCGACGGGGCCGCCCTCGCCCTCGGCGACAACCTCTTCTACGGGGCCAACCTGCCCGAGGTGCTCCAGGCCGCGGTCGCCCGCGACCGCGGCGCCACGGTGTTCGCCTACCGGGTGCGCGACCCGCAACGCTACGGCGTCGTGTCGTTCGACGAGACCGGTCGCGCCATCGCCCTCGAGGAGAAGCCGGCCCGCCCCCGCTCGCCGTGGGCGGTGACGGGCTTGTACTTCTACGACAACCGCGTCCTCGACTTCGCCGCCGCCCTCGAGCCCTCGCCCCGCGGCGAGCTCGAGATCACCGACGTCAACCTCGCCTACATGAACACGGGCGAGCTGCACGTCGAGGTGCTCGGGCGCGGCATGGCGTGGCTCGACACCGGCACTCCCGAGGCGCTTCTCCAGGCCTCGACGTTCATCCAGGCGATCGAGCAACGCCAGGACCTCAAGGTGGCCTGCCCGGAGGAGGTGGCCCTGAACATGGGGTACATCACCGCCGAGGACGTGCGCCGCGTGGGCCACAGCATGGCCAAGAACGAGTACGGCCAGTACCTGCTCCGGCTCGTGGGGAACGGCTAGGGAACGTCGGACTCCCTACGGCAACGAGTCGTAGACGAGGCCCAGCCACACGTCGGGCTTCATGAAGCCCGTCCCCCACGCCGCGTCGAAGTCCCCGCTCGGCTTCGCCGCGACGACCTCGTCCTTCGTCTTCCCCTGCGCCTTGAGGGCGGCCACCCGGTCGCGGACCGTGCGCAGGAGGTCGCGATAGGCCTGCAGGTCCGCCTTCGTTCCCAGGCCCCCGTGGCCGGGGACGAGGCGGGTCTTGGCGGTGGCGATCTTCAGCAGGCGGTCGGCGGCCGCGATCAGGCCGTCGATTCGTCCCCCGCTGGAGACGTCGATGAAGGGGTACATCCCGTTGAAGAACAGATCGCCCGTGTGGAACACGTCCGCCTCCACGAACTGGATGACGGAGTCGCCGTCGGTGTGCGCGGGGTCGACGTGGAAGACACGGATCGTCTGGCCGTTCCAGTGGAACGTCACCGCGTCGGCAAAGGTCACGACGGGAAGGGCGCCGCCGGGAGCCGCCGGGGTCGTGCTCTGAAACACCGGGTTGAAGTGCTCCGCGCTCATCCGTCGGCGCACGTTCTCGTGGGCCACGAGGATCGCGCCCGCCTTCCCCATGTTCTCGTTGCCGCCGGTGTGGTCGCCGTGCCAGTGGGTGTTCACCAGAAACCGCGGGGGCTCGGGAGTCAGCGACTGGACCGCGGCGAGGATCTTCTCGGAGAGGGGGGCGAACTGGTCGTCGATGAGAAAGGCGCCGTCGGGACCGACCGAGAGCCCGATATTCCCCCCGGCGCCCTTCAGCATGTAGATCCCGTCCGCGACCTTCTCCGGCTCGATCTGGACTTTCGAGAAGTCCTGCTGGGCGAGGAGGGGCGCCGCCACCAGCGCGGCGGCGGCGAGGGCTCCGGCAAGCGCACGTGCGTTCATCGTTCTTCCTCCGACTTGAAGGGCATCCGCTCGTTGGATGCCACCGATCCGGGCGAGATTCCGCAGCTTAACACGAGCGCGAAGGGCTCTTGCCGCCGTCACCGTCGCGCACCGATCGGCCCGCGGGGGCGGCCCCGACACGGCGACACGGGCGAGCGATGCCGAGGTGCCGATGGCGGTGGGTCTCTGCTAGACTCCGGCCGAAGTCCGACAGCGCATTCCCGTCCAGCAATCGTCACCCATGGCTTCTCCCCTTCCCGAGACCGAGGCGGTCCGGCGCCTCCACGCGGAATACACGGTCACGCGCGTCCTCGCCGAGTCCTCGTCCCTGCGCGAGGCGGCGCCACGGATCCTCCAGGCGCTGGGCGAGATCCTCGGGTGGGAGCACGGCGCCCTGTGGCGTGCCGACGTCGCCGACAACGTGATGCGCTGCCTCGAGATCTGGAACCCTCCGTCGGTGCAGCTCGCCGCGTTCACCGCCGCGAGCTGGAGCTCGACGTTCGCGCCGGGAGTCGGGCTGCCCGGCCGCGTGTGGTCGAGCCGGGAGCCGGCCTGGATCCCCGACGTCACGCTCGACTCGAACTTCCCGCGGGCGAAGGTGGCCGCCGCCGAAGGGTTGCACGCGGCCCTGGGATGCCCGGTGCTGTTCCAGGGGCGGGTCCTCGGGGCGCTCGAGTTCTTCAGCCGGCAGGTGCGGCCCCCCGACGAGGAGCTGCTCCGGATGCTGGCGTCGGTCGGGAGCCAGATCGGACAGTTCTCCGAGCGCGCGCGGGCCGAGCGCGAGCTCGCCACCTTCTTCGAAGCCTCGCGGGACATGCTGGCGATCGCCGGATCGCAGGGCTATCTCCTCCGCGTGAACCCCGCGTGGGAGAAGGTCCTCGGCTTCACTCCGCAGGAGATGACCACGCGGCCGTTCCTCGACTTCGTCCACCCGGACGACCGTGAGAAGACGATCGCCGAGGCGAAGAGCGTCTACGCGGGCTCGGGCTCCGTCACCTTCGAGAACCGCTACCTCTGCAAGGACGGCTCCTACCGCTGGCTGTCCTGGAACACCACGCCGCTGCAGGAGGAGGGGCTCATCCACTGCAGCGTCCGCGACGTCACGGACCAGAAGCGGATCGGGGGGGAGCTCGAGAAGGCCCGGGCAGTCGCCGAGTCCGCGAACCGCGCCAAGAGCGACTTCCTCGCCAACGTCAGCCATGAGATCCGCACCCCGATGAACGCGGTGATCGGCATGGCGGAGCTGCTCCTCGACACCGCCCTCTCACCCGACCAGCGCGACTACCTGCTCGCTCTCTCCGACGCCGCCGAGTCGCTCCTCGGGCTCATCAACGACGTCCTCGACTTCTCCAAGATCGAGGCGGGCATGCTCGAGCTCTCGCCCACCGAGTTCGAGCTGCGCGAGACGCTGGGGAACACGCTGCGGACGCTCGGGCTCCGCGCCCACCAGAAAGGGCTCGAGCTCGCCTTCCGGGTGGCGCCGGAGCTTCCCGAGCGCCTCGAGGGCGATGCCCAACGCCTCCGGCAGATCCTCGTGAACCTCGTCGGCAACGCGATCAAGTTCACCGACCGGGGCGAGGTCCTCGTCCAGGTCGAGCCCGAGAGAATCGCCGGCGAGGAGATCACGCTCGGCTTTCTCGTGGCCGACACCGGCGTGGGCATTCCCATCGACCAGCAGGAGGTGATCTTCGAGTCCTTCACCCAGGTCGACGGGTCCACCACGAGGAACTACGGCGGGACCGGCCTCGGCCTCGCCATCGCCGCCCGACTCGTGGGCCTCATGGGCGGGAAGATCACGCTCGACAGCGCCCCCGGCCGCGGCAGCCGGTTCCGGTTCACCGTCGTCTTCCGCCAGCCTCCCCCGCGGGCGACCGACGCGGCCAGCGTCCTGCCCTCTCAGCTGCGCGGCCTGCGCGTCCTCGTCGTCGACGACAACGCCACGAACCGTCGCATCCTCGACGAGATGCTGAGCCAGTGGCGGATGCGCCCGAAGAGCGTGAGCGGGGGAAAGGAGGCGCTCGCCGAGCTCGAGAAGGCGGCGGGCCGGGGAAAGCCCTACCCGCTGGTGCTGCTGGACGGGAACATGCCGGAGATGGACGGCTTCGCCGTGGCCGAGCGGATTCGCCGGCACCGGCTCCTCGCCGGGGCCGCCATCATGATGCTGACCTCCTCGGCGCGGCCGGGAGACCGGGCCCGCAGCCTCGAGCTCGGCGTGGCCTCGTACCTGACCAAGCCGATCAAGCAGTCCGACCTTCTCGACACCATCATGGGCGTCCTCGCGGCCCAGGCCGGGGTCCAGCCCCGCCGTCCGCGTGGGGCGTCCGTGCCGTCCCCGCCGAAGGCGGTCCGCCGCCTGCGCGTTCTCGTGGCCGAGGACAACCCGGTGAACCAGCAGGTCGCGGTGGGGATGCTGGAGCAGGCGGGCCACCTCGTCGCGGTGGCGGGAAACGGCCGCGAGACGCTCGTCGCACTCGGCAAGGAGACCTTCGACGTGGTCCTGATGGATCTACAGATGCCCGAGCTCGACGGGCTGCAGACGACCCGCGTCATCCGCGAGCGCGAGAGGACCACGGGAGGGCACCTCCCGATCGTCGCGGTCACCGCTCACGTCATGAAGGGTGACGCCGAGCGGTGCCTGGCCGCGGGCATGGACGCCTACCTCGCCAAGCCGTTGCGGCCACGGGAGCTCAGCGCCGCCCTCGACGGCGTCGTCGGTGGAGGAGGACTGGCGCCCGTCGGCGAGATCCCGCGCGAGAGAGCGAGTGACGCCGTCATCGACGCGCCACGGCTCCTCGAGCGCGTCGGCCACGACCAGAGGGCCCTGGCCCGGCTGGTGCGCCTGTTCCTGGCCGACTACCCGAAGCAGCTCGCGCGGATCCGACGCGCGCTTCTGGCCCGCGATGCGCGGGCGCTGCGCGCCGCCGCCCATGCCCTCAAGGGGGCGGTGTCGAACTTCGCGGCGGCCCCCGCCACCGAGGCCGCGCTGCGGCTGCAGCAGATCGGCGACACGGGGACGGTGACGGGCGCCCGCAGCGCGCTCAGCGTCCTCGAGGACGAGCTCGCCCGCGTCCACGAGGCCCTCGCCGCCCTCGCCCCTCGGGCCGGGACCCGGGTGCCCCGGGCCCGCCGGCCCGCGGGGTCGAAAGCAGGGCGGTCGAGCCCGGGGAAGAAACGGCCCCGCCCCCCCGTCCGCCGGAAAGCCACGAGCCGCTCCCGCCGCCGCCGTTAGTCGTCGCGACCGAAGTCGCGCCCGCGACGACCTTTGGTCAGTCGTCGAGGTACTTCACGAACACGACTTCGTTGTGCGCCTCGTTGTAGACGAGCTCGTCCACCAACTGCTTCGCCATCAGGAGGCCAAACCCGCCGGGCCGGAGGCCCTTCTTCTCCCGCGTCTCCGTGTGGTGCATCGGGTGGTCGGGGGGGTTGGTGACGGCGGCGTGAGTCAGGCTCTCGAAGGTGAAGCCCTGCCCGGGATCGGCGATGCGGAAGAGCACCATTCGCCGGGTGCGCAGGCACGCGATGCGCACGGTCTGGGTGGGATCGAGTCGCCCTCCCCACTCGATCGCGTTCATCAGCAGCTCGCGAAACGCGTGGCCGACGTTTCCCCGCACGTCCTCGGGCAGGTCGGAGTCGAGGTGGGCCAGGAACTCCTGGATGCGTCCCGCCGCCTCCCGATCGCAGGGCACGAGAAGCTCCACCCACTCCGGCTTGGCGGAGACGACCTCGATCGGTCGCACCTCGGCTTTCGCCGCGAGGACCTCGTTGACGAGGGCAATGAGCTCCTTGGGCTCCACCGGCTTGCTGACGTATCGGTAAGCGTGCTCCCGGATGGCTCGCAGCAGCGTTTCCGAGGTGTCGTCGGCGGTCATCACCACGACCCTCGGGCGAGAGGGCTCGCCGCGAAGGTGCCTGAGCACTTCGACCCCATCCATGCCCGGCATCCACACGTCGAGGAGCACGAGGGCGAACGCTCGGCGGCGCACCCGTTCGAGGGCGCTCGCCCCGTCGCCCGCCGTCTCGACGACGTGGCCCGCCCCGCGCAGCTGCAAACGGATCAGCTCCCGTGTCGAACGATCGTCGTCGACGACGAGGATCCGGGCCAAGGGTCTCCCTTGCGCCCATTCCGGTCCCGGCTGAGCCGCGCCCGGGGCGCGGCGGGTGCACGGAGGCGACCGGGGTGGGTGCGTGCTGATTCTAGTGGCGCGCCTTCGACGCGGTCAATGCTGGCCGGCGCCCTCGGGCGGCCACCACCGGCCCGACGAGCCGTCAAGGAGTCCAGTCGAGAACGAAGAGGTCGGAGAAGCCGGTGTTGCGCAGGATGAGCGGCGCGTCGGCGGGATCGAGTCCCATCCAGACGTCGTGCCAGGGCGCGGTGGGCTCGATCGTGCCGAGGTCGGCCACCTTCACCCGGCGAGCGTCGCCGATCGCGAAGCGGTAGATCGCCCGCGCGTCGAGGGAAAGGCCATAGATCGTCGTGCCGTCGCGCGAGAAGGTCGGGTACCACAGGTCGGACGGCACCCCGAGGTCGTGCCAGCCGTCCCCGGGCCGGTAGAGCCAGTAGCCCTGCGTCCAGCTCTTCGCGGCGACGACCGTCCCATCCGCCGAGCACTTCGCCCCCATCATGCCCACCGAGCCCGGGAGCGAAGCCACCTCCCTCGAGACGAGATCGACCGTCCACACCGCGGATCCATCGCCGCGGAGGTTGCCCCAGGCAATCGTGGAATCGTCGAGCCAGCAGGGATCCCATACGGGGTTCGAGTGCGGGTCGGCGAAGCTCTCGAGACGACCGCCGTCGCGCGACACGAGTGACACCGCTCGCGGCTGGCGACCGCCCGTCGGATCGGCCACGAAGAGGAGGCGCTGCGCGTCGGGCGACCACCGGACCAGTCCCACCGCCATCGGGGGCACGGTGAGCTGCAGACGTCCGGACCCGTCGCGCCGGCTGCGCCACAGCGTCATGCTCGAAGGGTCGACCCACGCCACCCACTGCCCGTCGCGGGAGTATTCGACGAAGGCCCCGGGGGCGTCGGAGACGCGCTCGAAACGGGAGGTGTCTTCGGAATAGCGCAGCAGCTCCATTCGCCGGAGGCGGCCCGACGCCACGAAGCGCCGACCGTCCGGGGTGAACACGGGCCCGTTGAAATCGAGGGGACCGAAGGTGAGCGGCCGGGGCTCGGGGTCTTCGAAGGGCGAGACGAGCCCTCCCTCCGCCCGCGCGTACAGGTCGAAGCGGGGACCGGCGTGGCTCGCTCGCCGGTCCGCCGGGCCCCACCGGCCGAGCACGAAGCTGCGCCCGTCGGCCGACCAGGATCCGCGTTCACCGCGGACGACGCGCCGGGGCTGGGTCCCGCCGTCGCTGGGCAGCTCGAGGACCCACCAGTCCGCTTCCTCCCGGTCGAAGGCCCCGAACCGGAGGCGCCGGCCGTCCGGCGACCAGCGGATCCACGCGACCTCCGAGTCTCCCTCCCACAGTGCGCGCGGGCCCGATCCGTCGCCCGACGCCACGAACACCGATCCCGGCCCGCGAGAGCTGTAGTCGGCCGACCCTCCGCTGAACGCGAGCCGCTCGCCGTCGGGGGACCACGCGGCCGCGTGCGCCTCGAGGCCCGTGTTCCGGGCGGCCCCGGCTGGCACCGGCAGGATCCAGAGGGTCTGGTCGCGCGACTCCCAGTCGGTGAGCCCGCCGTCCCAGCCAAGCGCGAGGATCGCCGACCTCCGGGCCGCCGCGTCGAGAACCATCGCCTGCTGGAAAGGCGTCTCGACCCGGGCCGGCTCTCCCCCGACGATCGGCACCTGGTCGATCTGGCGGCGCCCCTCGCGATCGATGCTGTAGTAGACCCGTTCGCCGTCGGTGGCCCAGCTCGCTGCCGGGCGGGGCAGACCGCCCACGAGCGAGCGATACCCGGTGACGCGAGGCGCGGCGGGAGCGACGGCCGAGCGCACGGCGAGGGCCACGATCCCCCCGAAGGCGAGCAGCGCCACGGCCCGGGCCACGCTGCCCAGCACGCCGGGCGTGGGGGGCCCCGGCCCCCGCCCCGCGTCGGGACGGGGAGTGCGGCTGCTCGCGGCATCGGTCCCTGCCCCAAGGGCGTCGAGGGCGAAGCCCAGGTCGCGGGCGCTCTGGAACCTCTCCTCGGGGTCCTTCTCCAGGCAGCGGCGCACCAGGTCGACGAGCGATGGGGGCACCGTCGGCGGCGTGGAGACGTCGAGTGGGTCCTCCCAGAGAATGGCGCTGAGTGTTTCCACCTTCGAGCCCTGCGCGAAAGCACGCCGGTCCCACAGCATCTCGTAGAGGATCACGCCGAGCGAGAAGATGTCGCTGCGGGTGTCGGCCTCGCCGCCGCGGACCTGCTCCGGAGCCATGTAGCCCGCGGTGCCGAGGATGAGCCCCGGCATCGTCTCCTCGCGGCCTCCTCCGGCCTGCGTCTGGGCCTCGGTGTCGACACCAAGAGGCCCGGTGACCTTGGCGAGGCCGAAGTCGAGGATCTTGGCTCGCCCGTCGCGCGTGAGGAAGACGTTGTCCGGCTTGAGATCCCGGTGGACGATCCCCTTCGCGTGAGCGGCGGAGAGCCCGCGAGCGATGCCGGCGGCGATCTCCGCCGCCTTGCGGACGGGAAGGGGCCCCGCCTCCATCCTCTCCCGGAGCGATTCTCCGTCGAGGAGCTCGGTGACGAGGTAGGGGGCTCCCTCGTGCGTGCCGACGTCGTGCACGACGAGCACGTTCGGGTGGTTCAGCGACCCGGTGGCCCGCGCCTCCTGCTCGAAGCGACGCAGGCGATCGGGGTCGGACGAGAGCGAGGCGGGCAGGACCTTGATCGCAACCTCGCGACCGAGCCGCAGGTCGCGCGCGCGGTAGACCTCTCCCATCCCTCCCACGGCGAGGGGAGACACGATCTCGTAGCGGTCGAGGCGCTGCCCCGTCGCGAGGCGACTGGCCGCGGGCGGCTGGTTGGTCACCGCTGGCCCTCCCGTCCTTTCCCTGGTTCCAAGTCCGAGAGAAGCGTAGGGGGTCGCCGAGAGCGGCGCAAGCGAGAGCTCGCGGCTCTCCCCGGTTCCGGGACGCTCGCCGGGAAAGGCTGCGGTGGATGTGCTAGCGTCACGCGCGTTGCGCGCGCGACCTCTCGCCCTCACTGTCGCCGGCCTGGCCTTCTTCGTCAGCGGCGCCGCCGCTCTCGTCTACCAGGTCGCGTGGCAGAGGATCCTCGCCCTGCACACCGGTGTCGGGATCTACTCGATCGCCGTCATCGTGGCCTCCTTCATGGCCGGCCTCGGCGCCGGGAGCCACGTCGGGGGGCTCCTGAGCACGCGGCTGACCACGCGATCGGCCCTCCTCTCGTTCGCCCTGCTCGAGATCGGGATCGCCCTCTTCGGTGCGGTCTCGTGCGGGCTCTACTACGATCTTCTGTACGTGCGAGGCTCGTGGCTCTACGCCTCGCCGGTCCCGGCGGGCCTGCTGCACTTCTTCACCCTGCTGCCCCCCACGCTGCTCATGGGCATGTCGCTCCCCTTCCTCGCTCGCGCGCTCGTCCTCGACGTGGGGGTCGCCGGCAGCACGGTGGGGTTCCTGTACGGAGTGAACATGCTCGGGGCGGGCACCGGCGCCCTCCTCGCGCCCTGGGTCCTCATCCGCTTCCTCGGCATCCGGGGTGCGGTCGGGGCGGCGGCGGGGGGCAACCTGCTCGCGGCGGCCTGTGTGCTCCTCCTCGTGCGTGGCGCGGCGCGGACGCTCGTCCCCGACCAGACGGCACCGCTCGGCGCGAGCGCCCCCGAGCGGCGTCCATTCACCCTGTGGTTGTCGCTGTACGCGCTGTCGGGGTTCTGCGCCCTCGCTCTCGAGCTGCTGTGGTTCCGCGTGGTCGACGTTGGGGTGAAGGCCTCCGCCTTCACGTTCGGCACGGTGCTGTCGATGTACCTGGTCGGCTCCGCAGGGGGAGCGCTGCTCGGCGCCACGCGCGCCGACCGCCTCCGCCGTCCCCTGCTCGTGTTCTGCGTGCTCCAGGCCGCCATCCTGACGTACTCGGGGCTCGCCTTCGTGGCCCTCGCCCGGCTCCCGACCGGCGCCCCCCTGTACGAGTGGTTCTTCGGGTACTGGCACGGCACCGAGGGGTTCCGGCTCGGGACCGACCACGACCTCGAGGCCCTGACCCGCCTCTATCTGATGTTTCCTGGTTTCCTCTACCTCGTCCCCACCGTCCTCATGGGCCTCTCGTTCCCCGTCTTGCAGCGCGCGGTGCACGAAGACGCGGCCACGACGGGTCGACGGGTCGGGTTTCTCCAGGCGGCGAACATCGCCGGGTGCACCGCGGGCAGCCTCGTGGTGGGGCTGGTCCTCCTCGGGTCGATCGGGACCACGGGGACGATGCGCGTCCTGCTCGTCCTCGGGCTCGTGTTCGTGGCCGTCGGGTTGCGGCACCACGGTCGACAGCCCGTGCTCGTCGGGCTGGGCCTCCTCCTCGGAGGCCTCGTGGTCGCCCAGCCGGGCCCCGACCCGTTCTGGCGGCGCCTCCACGGAATCGAGAGCGGGCCCGCGCGGTTCGGGGAAGACGCGTCGAGCGTCGTCGCCATGACCGAGAGGGACGGCCGCTTCTGGTTCGTGTTCGTCGACGGCAAGAGCCACAGCGTCCTGCCCTACGCCGACGGCGAGCACACCCTGCTCGGAGCGGTGCCCGCCGCGATCCACCCCGCCCCGGTCGACGTGGCGATCGTGGGGCTGGGCTCGGGCAACACCGCGTGGGCGGCGGCGTGCCGTCCCCAGACGCGCCGGGTGCGCGTGTTCGAGATCGCCAGGCCCGAGGAGCGGCTCCTGCGGGAGCTCGACCGGAGCGTGGACCTCCCGAAGCTGAGGCAGCTCCTCACCGACCCTCGGGTGTCGGTGAAGATGGCGGACGGCCGGCACGCCCTCGAGCGCGGCGACGAGCGCTACGACTTGATCGAAGCCGACGCCCTGCGCCCCTGGAGCGGCTCCAGCGGCAACCTGTACTCCGTCGAGTTCTTCGAGCTGTGCGCGAGGCGGCTCAAGCCGCAAGGCGTCGTGTGCACGTGGGCGCCGACCCCGCGCGTGGCCGCCACGTTCGCGCGGGTCTTCCCCCGCGCGATCGACGTGGGCGGCATCCTGGTGGGCAGCCCCGATCCGCTGCCCCTCGACGTCCCGACGTGGACCGACCGCGTCGACTCGGCACCCGTCCTCGCCTACCTGGGACGTCCCGCCGCGCGCGGCGTGCTCCGGGCGCTGCGGCAGGCGCGACGCGTCGCCCCTCCTCCCCGGATATCGCTCAATCGCGACCTCTACCCCCGCGACGAGTTCGCCGCGCCCTGACCGAGTCTCGCCCGCGACCCGCCGCGACCCGCCGGCCCGACCGGGGAACAAACCGGCCCCGCCCTGCGTACCATCGGGCAAGCACCAAACAGGCAGGGTTCGTCCGCGAGGCTGCGGGCGACGGCGAGGAGGTCAGAAGATGGCGTGTTCTCCACTCATCCGGGCTTGCGCGGCGGTCCTCGTGGCCGGCACGGTCCAGGCCGGCGAGGTTGATGCGAAGAGATTCCCCGCGGGGACGGAGTCTGCCGAGGCGGCAGCCAAGATCCTGGAGCTGCAGCAACGCATCGAGAACCTTCGGTTCGGGCCGGCGAACCTCGAGCTGGCGAACGCGGCGATCGCGGCCGATCCGGGGTTCGCCCTCGCCTGGTTCTACAAGGCGGGCAGCCAGTTCCCACCGGACATGGAGGCCCTCGACAAGGCCGTCGAGCTGGCCGGCCGGGCGCCCGACAGCCACCGGCGCTACATCGAGCTCCAGGCGGCCACGTTCCGCGACCCCAGCACCGCCCCCAACGTCGCGGCCATCGAGCCCTTGTCGAAGCTGGCCGAGGAGTACCCGGGCGAGCGCCTGCTCTTCGTGTTCATCGGGCAGTACCAGCAGATGGACGGCCGCACCGCCGACGCTCGCCGCTCATTCGAGCGCGCGCTGGCGCTCGACAGCTCCACCCCCCGCGTCCACGCGCTCCTCGCCAGCACTCTCATCCTCGACGGGGATTATGCCCGGGCCCGCGCCGCCCTCGAAGGGGCGCTCGGCAGGGTGCCCGCCGACGCCGCGCCCGCCAACATCCGCTACCAGGTGGCGTTCACTCACCTCTACGAGGGCAACGTCGACGCCGCCCTCGATTCGCTCACCACCTTCGCCGGCGAGTACGAGAAGGCCGGGCGGCCGTTCGGCCTGCCCGAGGTCTTCATCTGGAACTCGATCGCGCGCATCAACCTGGAGAACGGCCGGCTCGAGGCGGCGATGAAGGCCTACGAGAGGGGCTACGAGAGCGTTCCGTCCAGCAACCTCGACGAGACCCAGAAGAAGATCTGGCACGGGCGTCTGCTCCATGGCCAGAGCCGCACGCTGGCGCGCATGGGCCGACACGAGGAAGCCTGGAAGAACGTGGTCGCCATTCGCCAGATGATCGACGCGGCGGGCAAGGAGGGCGAGCAGTTCGAGCACGCGTATCACTACGTCGCGGGATACTGCAAGCTCGAGGCGGGAGACACCCGAGCCGCCATCGAGCACCTCGAGAAGGCGGATCCGAACGACCCGTTCCATCGCCTGCTGCTGGCTCGCGCGTACGAGAAGGCGGGACAGGAAGCCCAGGCGCGCAAGGCCTACGAGGAGGTCGTGGCCTCGACCACCAACAACATCGAGCGGGC
>Ga0326597_10009490_pt1 | contig 13033 bp, 11 predicted proteins | sample RVTome_12_FD_203789 | JGI IMG/M metagenome (GOLD analysis project Ga0326597, IMG submission 203789) | Soil microbial communities from uranium-contaminated site in the Upper Colorado River Basin, Wyoming, United States - RVT100D185 | ecosystem: Environmental > Terrestrial > Soil > Contaminated >... | reverse complement strand
GGACGGACCATACCTTCCATCTCGTGATCGCGTCGACAGTGTTCACATCAATCCTCGACGACAACGTACGTAGCTGTGTCGCTGAGGAGATAGTGAGAGTACTCACCTCAGGAGGCGCGCTCTTATGGTACGACTTCAAGGTGAACAACCCCCGAAACCCACATGTACGGGGAGTCGGGCGTCAAGAATTAGTCCGGCTGTTCCCCCGTCTGCATGGTCCTATCAGATCGGTGACCCTTGCTCCGCCCTTAAGTCGTTTGATCGCCCCACGAAGTTGGGCCCTTGCAACAATAGTTGAACTTATTCCCCTACTGCGCACTCACCTCGTCGCAGTCTTGGTGAAACAGTCATGATGTAAGATGAACCTAGTAGTGATGAAGTACTTATGAGAAGCAGTTTTCTCCCCTTCGCCTTGCCAGACACCGATGAGTCGGAACTCATTGAGATTCGCGACGCGTTGAACTCCGGGTGGGTAACGACTGGACCAAAAACGCGACAGTTCGAGTCAGAGTTTGCAACTGTTGTGGGGGCCAAGCATGCCGTTGCTGTCAATTCCTGCACTGCCGCAATGCACCTCGCGCTTGAAGCAATCGGACTGCACCGGGGAGACGAGGTTATCACGACCCCTTATACGTTTGCGGCAACCGCTGAAGTGATCCGCTATTTTGATGCTCGGCCAGTTTTTGTCGACGTAGACCGACGAACGATGAACTTGGATCCTGACCTCATCACCTCGGCGATTACGCGCAATACCAAAGCCATTATTCCGGTTCATCTTGCAGGACTTCCTGTCGAGTTGGATCAAGTGTTGGATGTCGCGAAGCAGCATGACCTCCTTGTGATCGAGGATGCTGCGCATGCGTTCCCAACGAAATATAAAGGACAACTGGTAGGTTGCCTAAGTGATCTCACCTGCTTCAGCTTCTATGCGACTAAGACCATCACCACAGGTGAGGGGGGGATGATTTGCACGAATAACGATGACTGGGCTGAACGATGTCGTATCATGTCCCTCCATGGTATCAGCAGGGATGCCTGGAAGCGGTACACTGCAGAGGGGTCGTGGTATTATGAGATCATCGCACCAGGGTACAAATACAATCTCACGGACATTGCATCGGCAATGGGCCGCGCGCAGTTACACAAAGCAGAGGCGATGTGGACCCGCAGGAGCGAAATCGCACAGCTGTATAACAAGGCGTTTGCTGCCTTGAGCGAGGTTGAAGTTCCAGCCGATAGGTCCGATTGCCAGCATGCGTGGCAACTCTATATGCTCAGGCTAAACCTCGACATGCTGAGCATCGACAGGGCTCAGTTTGTTTCCAACCTGAAGCAAAGGAACATCGGCGCGAGTGTTCATTTTATCCCTCTCCACGTCCATCCGTACTACCGTGACACATTTGGGTATCGGCCGACTGATTTTCCTGTTGCGTACGGAGAATACATGCGGGAAATCTCGTTGCCGATTTATTCGAAGATGACCAACGAAGATGTCCAGGATGTTGTAAATGCGGTGACGGAAGTAGTGAGGTCACACCGAAGGTGATGAGCAAGATCCCAGGCTGCAAACCGTCCAGTCTTGAGCGTCTTCATGAGGGGATTCATCTGCATCCCGCTCGTTCAAGAAAACGTAAGAGATGCATCTGCTATTACCTAACTCGCCTTTGATGAAGTCCGGCTTGAGACCTGTTGTTGTTGAGCACACGCTCATGAAATCGGCTGTGATCTTGCCGTGGAGGGTATTGACAAGTCCGTTGCAGCGCGCTATATTGCATCGCAACTATGAAGGACCCCTCAGTCATCTGGCGTAACTGTTTTCTCTGCTGAGATAGTTTTCGTCCAAGGCAATTTGATAACGCCAAGTGGTTGAAGTTTGGCAATCGCTCGGTGTGCTCCAGAACACCGCTTTCTCAGTCCATTTCATTATCTTTTGTGAAGTCATAAGGAAGGGACGACGGTTTGTCGTCCAAACCTTCTTCTAGTCCTGTCTTGATTTGGCTGTAACCCAAGCTGGTTTCGTCTCTACTTGATTCATATGCGCAGAGTCTTTGAGTTTTTCGTGGCTTTTGTGGGGATTGTTATCCTTTCTCCCGCGCTACTGACGATCGCAACTCTGGTAATGGCACATGATGGCGGATCTGTTTTCTATCGGGCACGGCGTGTCGGGAGGAACGGTAGGTTTTTTGGTTTGTACAAGTTCCGGACGATGATCCCAAATGCTGATAAAGAGGGTGGAGCTCTTACCGTCAGCGGGGACATTCGGGTAACACCCATTGGCAGGTTCCTACGTCGGCACAAGCTTGATGAGCTGCCACAACTGCTGAACGTGCTAAAGGGCGACATGAGTCTTGTCGGTCCGAGGCCGGAGGACCCCAGATATATCAAGTACTATTCACCAGAGCAACGAAGGGTACTGACGATATCTCCGGGTATTACAAGTCCTGCATCTCTTCGGTTTCGGAATGAAGAAGCACTCTTGAGCGGACAAGACTGGGAGAAGAAGTACCTCGAAGAAATCCTCCCGCGCAAGTTAGCGTTGGAGTTGGAGTATTTTCCAGGACGCAGTTTTTGGCGCGACATCAGAATCATCATACGCACCTTGGGGGGAAAGCCAGGATGGTCAAGCGACTAAAGGTATTGATGTTACAATTGAGAAACAGGTCACTGTTAGGCGTAGATGTTCTGCTGGGACTGTTCATTCCAGCATTGGCTCTTTACATCCGCACTGAAAGCGTGGATGCTCTCAGTCTTTACGCGAGACCCTTGCTTATCTTTACCTTTGTGTCGCTGGTCTCCAAGGTTGTTGTCTTCTTTATGACCGGTCTGTACACGCAGTACTGGCGGTATGCCAGCGTCGAGGAGTTGATAACGCTTCTGCGCGCTACAATGTTTGCGTGGCTGTTGGAGATAGTGCTTTTCTTCGGCCTTCTGCTACCATTCGGATTCCTACCATTAGGTTTTCCGCGGTCAGTTGTCATCCTCGATGGCTTGCTCACTCTGCTGTTTGTGTCTGGAACAAGACTCAGTATCCGACTTTTCTTTGCTTTCTATGTACGCAAGGATGAAGGAAAGACATTCAGGCCGGCCTTAGTGGTTGGTGCCGGCGTTGCAGGGGCAATGATTGTGAAGGAACTTCAGGCCAATAAACAACTTGGCTTGGAGCCAGTTGGGTACGTTGACGATGATACCGCGAAATCAGGCAAGCGGATTCATGGTGTTGAGGTTCTAGGCACACTGGAGGATATTCCCGTTCTTCTCCGGGAACTCAAGATTGCGGAAGTCATCATTGCGATGCCGACGGCACCCGGGAAAGTGATCAGGGATGTGGTTCAGGCGTGCAAGGCATCCGGGGTTGTAAGCAAGACGATCCCAGGTTTGTTTGAGATCCTTCGTGGGACAGCCAAAGTAGCACAGTTCAGAAGTATCCAGCTTGAAGACCTCCTCCGGCGCGGGGCTGTCAAAACCGACACCGAAAAAGTGGTCGGCCTCCTTCACGGGATGCGCGTCATGATAACCGGTGCAGGCGGATCGATTGGCTCAGAGCTTTGCAGGCAAATCAAGGATTTCGGGCCGTCTGAATTGATTCTCGTGGGCCATGGAGAAAACTCTATCAACGACGTATTCCGTGAGCTTCAGGAAGTTACCAAGCAGGGCGTGAAGATCCACCCGGTTATAGGTGATGTCCGGGATCGCGAGCGCATGGAGCAAGTCTTCGCAACATACCGACCTCAGATAGTTTTCCACGCTGCGGCGCACAAACATGTCCCGTTGATGGAAATAAATACCGCAGATGCTATCAGTAACAATGTGTTGGGTACAAGGAACCTCACAGACCTTTCAGAGCGACATCGGGTGGAGCGGTTTGTCATGATTTCCAGTGACAAAGCAGTGAACCCGACGAGCATCATGGGTGTGACCAAGCGAATTGCAGAGCTCATTGTGCAAGAAGCCGCCTTCAGGTCTAAGCAACCGTTTGTTGCAGTACGCTTTGGCAACGTCTTGGGAAGCAGTGGAAGTGTCGTCCCGCTCATGAAGCGTCAGATCGAGCTTGGAGGGCCCATAACCGTTACGCATCCCGAAATGCGCAGATACTTCATGACGATTCCGGAAGCTGTCCAGCTTGTCCTTCAAGCTGCAACGATGGGTACCGGTGGTGAGGTGTTTGTGCTTGACATGGGTGAACCGATCAAGATTGTTGACCTTGCGCGCGATCTCATCCGGCTTAGCGGTCTTGAAGAAGGTCGCGACATCGACATCGTCTTTTCCGGAATCAGGCCGGGCGAGAAACTCTACGAGGAGCTCTTTTTCGATGGTGACAAGATCGAGCGCACCCGGCATGAGAAGATTATGGTCTATCGTAATGGTTCGTCTTACGTTCATGAACCGGCAGCAACTGACGTCGACGGTCGCGCTCTGCAAGGGGTTGTGTTAGCCGGATACGAAAAACCGCTCCGTCTTGATGTTGATACACTCCTGGAGGCTGCCCAGCAGGGAAGCGTGCATGTAGTTCGACGCCTGTTGTCAAAAATCGTTCCTGAGTACACCCCGCAAGATGCCACATTCGGTCCTGCCGAGACGGGCGGGAAGATTCAGCCCGCCAAGCATTCTGGTGGATCGGTCCCGATACAAGCGCGGGTTCAATAACCAGGGCCGGCTAGGAGTCCCACGCGGCACCTCAAATAATCGATGGGAGGCCGGCATGTCTTCTTCTGCATTTGTTCTTATCGCCACTTCCTGATTTTTTTCATTCCTCTCTTCCTCTTGCAATTTGTCAACGATGACGCTATTTTACCGCAGCCTCGGTGGAGCATCCATCGCATGTTGAAAAGGTTTCCCTTCTCCTAGCTACTCTACCAGGGCAGATATTGCAGTTCTTGGTGATCGTTGCTGTATGCCCAAAGTTCTTGTGATTGATGATGACGAACTGCTTCTCAGTCTCATGCAGAACATTCTGCAAGGGGAAGGGTATTCCATTCTCTCCACAGCTGATGGTCCTCGTGGAATCGCCATTTACAAAGAAGAACGGCCCGATGTTGTATTGCTCGACCTGGGGCTCCCAAGCATGAACGGTTTAGAGGTGCTCAGGAAGATCCGTAGTTTGGATGAAAACGCAAAAGTGATTGTTGTGACAGGACATGGATCGGCAGAGTCTGTTGAGGTTGCGTACCGTTCCGGTGCGTGGGACTTTGTCCAGAAACCTTTCAATAACACCGATTTCCTCAAGCTCATCAAAAACGCGATCGAGTCGTGAGGTATACTGTATTCGTTTGCGCACGTTCACCGGTCAGTCCTCTTGCGTACATCCGAACAAGTAAACCTGCGTGAAGCACGCCTAGAGCCGTACTGCGGAAGCATCATGACGCACGCCGAACAACATAAGTTAATTGTCGAACTCATCGAGTATTCGTCGAGGATGAAACGCCATGATCAGGAAGAGTTCGAGATGTTTGTGAAAAGGGACAAAGACGACGAGGATCTGGATGTGGTTTCTCAAGCGCGTTTGCTCCAGTTATATGGCCAATATGCAGTACGAAGGACCCCGCGGAGATGGGAACGGCCATTATAACAAAGCCCGGCCGGACAGATGATCTCAAGCCGTTAGGACCTCTCGTTGCTGATTGAGCATGGCGCGTCCACTTTCCATATCTCAGAAAATCCTGCTCGGTGTAGTTCCGGTCCTGCTGATCTCCATCACCGCAAGCGTTCTTCTCCACAACTATTTTCAGGAGCAGGACATGGTTCGGCAGGCGCAGAACTCGGTTGAGACGTACGCGATGATCATCCGCGAATCACTCGTCAGTATGATGGTGAAGAATTATGAGGTTGATGAAAGCTTCCTGCAGCGGATTCAGACCCTCAAGGAAATCGATAGCCTCAGAATCATCCTGAACGTACTCCATCTTCGCGCGGATCTCGTTACTGAAGAGCGAGAGCAAAGGCTTGAACTCAAACGGCTGGCGTATGGAGCGCCGGATTCGGTTGACCGGCAGGTGATAGCCTCCGGCGAACCGTCGTTTCGGCGTTCCGGGGATCATTTCCGGGCAACTGTCCCGTTCAAAGCGACGAAGGTCTGCCAGCAATGCCATCAGGTTCCGCTGGACTATCCAATTGGTGCGGCAGACATTCACGTATCGCTCAGCAACATTTCCCGCTCCATCGAAGACAACTGGACCCGTTCTTTCACCATCTTTGTGCTGTTCCTCATGATCGCGCTCGGGGTTGGTACATATTCGTTCAGGAGTATCGTTGCCCACCCCGTAGAGACTCTTCTGAAGGAGACGCGTAGAATTAGCTCTGGTGACATGACACACGGAGTCCATGTCCCGGAGCGACCCGATGAGCTTGGTGTGTTGGCAGGTGCATTCGAAGAAATGCGCCGCTCCCTTGCAGAGACCTTGAAGGAACTTGCTGAGAAGAACAACACGCTTGAGGGCTCGCTTAAGGCTCTCCGAGAGGCGCAGAACGAACTCATACGATCCGAAAGGATGTCCATCATCGGGCAAATGGCAAGCTCCATTATCCACGACTTCAAGAACCCGATGATGATTGCGCTTTCACATGCTGATATACTCAAGAACCGCGCAAACCTGACTCCTGAGCAACAGACGTTTTCCCATGATGCGATTGTCAGATCAGTCCAGCGGATGTCCGATATGACCCGTGACCTGCTAGACTTTTCACGCGGCAACGTTGCGCTCAAGATGGAAGAGGTTCAAGTGGGAACACTGGTGGACGATGTCAGGGAAGGTGTGACTCTAAACCTCGAAAAGCACAAGGTGGACTTTGAAGTCAAAGGGGAATATCACGGTGCCGTCCGCGTGGATATTGAGCACTTTCGCCGGGCGCTTATCAACATTATCAACAACGCACAGGAAGCAATGCCCAAGGGAGGACGGCTGACGATGGAGGTCAGCAAACGGAACGGCTTTGCCGAATTCAAGCTTACCGATACCGGGGTGGGTATCCCGGACGAAATTAGAGATCGGATTTTTGAGCCATTCTTGACACATGGGAAATCCCAGGGGACGGGCCTTGGCCTGGCAATCACGAAGCGTATCATCGACGCGCACAAGGGCCGAATTGAGGTGGACAGCAAAGTGGGAGTTGGGACGACGTTTTCCGTACTTATCCCCTTATGACCCGACGGATAAGTAAGCAGCGCCTTGATGTAGACTTTCTGGTTATGGCCTACTGCAACGGGTACTTTCCCATGGCTGATTCGCGCGCTTGTCACATTTCCTGGTACTCGCCCGATCCAAGGGCTATCATACCACTTCATACATTCAAGCCGGCACGCAGCCTTCTGCAGAAAGTGCGGAAACAGATCTTCAGCATCAGAATCAACGCAGCCTTTGAGCAGGTGATACGCGGTTGCGCTGACCGTGATGAAACCTGGATTTCAGAAGATATCATCCAGGCATACACTCACCTCCATAGGAGAGGTCTGGCACACAGCGTTGAATCGTGGCAACATGGAAAGCTCGCAGGCGGCCTGTACGGGGTAGCGATCGGAGGAGCATTTTTCGGTGAGTCTATGTTCAGCCGGGTTCCGGATGCTTCCAAGGTGGCATTTGTGCATCTCGTTATGAGACTGCGGGAGCGAGGTTTTATCCTGCTCGACACACAATTCATCAACGACCATGTCCGGCAATTCGGGGCTCGTGAGATTGCAAGGCGTGATTACCTCAGGTTGCTGAAGGAGGCGATCGCTGTTGATACGTCCTTTGTAGGTAGGGGTGCCCCGGGTTGATGACGAAATGCCGTCCGCTCCGGTGTGGGATGGCACACGGTCGACGCAGTCCGCATAATCCCTTGCCTCAAATCAAGTCCGCCATTACTTGCAGACTGGATCGGCAATGTAGCAGTTGGTGCAGGGGAAAAAGGGCGCATCATCCAGTCGGCGGTGTTGCATGAGTGAGATTTCCTGACTATATTCATGCGAAGTTGGTAGCGGGAATGCGTTGCGTGGGAAAACACCCTGGTCACCTCATTAGGAGATATCTGCAATGGTTCTTTCTCGCGGGCCTCACAAAGTTGAACGCATCACTATCACGCTCGTCCCAACAGCAGGTGAGGCCAGTTTCCGCAACGTACCCTCGACGTTTAGCGCCGTGGACAGGACATACGGCTGGCGTCAGTTTGAGATGATCGACTACATGATTGTGCCGACGAAAATATCGAGAAAGGAAATCAAAGTAGATATCTTCTTTGATGCGAGGCAGAAAGGGAAGGGCAATATCGCGAGCCTTCAGAAATCGGTTCAGAGTTTCGTGAAGTCGAAGGTTCAGACCGAGTGGAAGGGGTTGAAGCTGGGGAGCATCAGCAGGGCGACAGCAGCAGCTCCGCCTGACGAGAAATTCAAAAGGGCGACAATCGAAGAGATTCTCGGCGCAAGCCTCGAAGGTTAAACCTGCCATTTCCCATATTGTGAGCGCATCGGGCTTTTATTTTCCCGATGCCTTTTTGTTCTCTATCTTCGTTGTATCCCACCGAACACTTCACGTTAGCCGCCGATGGAGCAAATGGTCATTACCCAAACGGCATCAGACAGATTCTCGCCGACCAAACAGGGAAAAGTGCGGGACATCTACGATCTTGGCAATCGACTGCTGATCGTGGCCACCGACAGGCTTTCCGCCTTTGATGTTGTTCTGCCGGATGGAATACCAAACAAGGGGAAGGTGTTGACACAAATCTCGGCCTTTTGGTTCAAGAAGCTTGCGCATATTGTTCCGAACCACGTTATAAGCACAGATGTAAACGATTTTCCGGAACCTTTCCGGTCGGCACCGGAGACATTCGCTGGCCGAAGTATGTTGGTGAACAAAACCTCACCACTTGAAGTGGAATGTGTGGTGCGGGGGTATATCTCAGGATCAGGGTGGAACGACTACAAAAAAACGCAGTCAATTTGTGGCATTCAGCTGCCACCGGGCTTGAGTGAATCCGACCGGCTTCCAGAACCTATCTTTACTCCATCTACCAAGGCACCGATCGGCACACACGATGAGAATATCTCTTTTGAGGAAGTCATCAGGATTCTGGGCGGGGAGGTTGCTGAGAAAGTCCACGATCTCACATTGAGGATCTACAAAGAAGGTGCGGGGTTCGCTGCCACCAAAGGGATAATCATTGCCGACACGAAGTTCGAGTTTGGTATTGATGAGAAAGGAAATATCGTTTGGATCGACGAAGCGCTTACGCCTGACTCGTCCCGCTTCTGGCCGAACGATCAGTACAGACCAGGCGGGCCGCAACCCAGCTTCGATAAGCAATTCGTGCGTGATTACCTTCAATCAATCAAGTGGGATAAGACTCCCCCCGGTCCTGCTTTGCCGGAAGAAATTATCCGAACCACAAGCCAGAAATATGAGGAAGCATTGAGACTCTTGACCGGACAGAGTGTCGAATAACTCCAGTCGGTTGGCCCGGCTACACCAAATGGCAAATCCGCCACCAGATTGGGCGCGGTGCGCTAGTTTCTTGCACCCATAAACGGAGCCGTAAAACACGAAAGCCTTCCTCGCGGAAAGCTCTCATGTTCATGCTTCGCGAAGCACGCGGTCAGATGTCGGCCTTCAGATAGTAGGGGAGATTCCGCTTCATTTTTTCCCGCTGGGCCTTGTAGCGTTGCTCCTTTTTCTTGCAGTCCGGGCAACGGTAAGATCCGCTATGACCACGGAATTCATTGCCACAGTATCGGCATACATTGAATGAGCGCTTCTTCATTCGGTCCTCATAACACGCATAAATCGGTCAAAACTAACAGACTTTCAACATATTTAACGGCAAAATATGGGTAATGGTTCCACCAAGAGACATTTTTTTGCCGAAAACTGCCCAAAATGAGGGGAAGCGGCTGCAACTCTCTTGAATTCTCCCGTATGAATATAGGGGAATTCTACGATAGATCCCAATCAACTGGCATCCTCAGGATTGATTAGCTTATTCCATCACCTAGCAAGGAGGTTTTATGAGAAGAACTGTAGGTACTATTACGTTCTGTGCTCTGACTGCGGTGTCACTCGTTGCAGAAAACCCGGATACGAGGAACAAGGAGTTCCCGTATCCGATTCACCAGACCGTTCTGGAGAATGGGCTGAAAGTTATCTCGATTCCTTTCGACAGCCCCAGTATCATTTCCTATTACACAGTTGTCCGAACGGGGTCACGCAATGAAGTTGAACCTGGACTCTCCGGTTTTGCGCATTTCTTCGAGCACATGATGTTTCGGGGGACAGAGAAATATAGCAAGGATGCATACAACGAAATGCTAAAGTCCATAGGTGCAGACAACAACGCGTTTACGAGCGACGACCTTACGGCCTACCACACGCTGGCAAGTGCCGCGGCGCTTGAAACAATCATGGACCTCGAGTCTGATCGCTTCATGAATCTGAAGTACGATGAAGAAGCCTTCAAGACGGAGGCCGGGGCAATACTAGGGGAATACAATAAGAACTACTCAAACCCGTTTCAATCGATCTTCGAGAAGCTCCGTGAATCAGCGTATGAAGGGCACACATACAAGCACACGACCATGGGATTCCTCAAGGACATCATGGATATGCCAAACCAGTACCAGTACAGCCTCAAATTCTTCGATCGGTGGTACAGACCGGAACATTGCGCCTTGGTTGTAGTGGGGGATGTGAACCATGAGAGGCTTGTTGGGCTGGCGAGGAAGTACTATGCGAGCTGGAAACGCGGGAGCTATACCCTGAATGTCCCTCTCGATCCGCCGCAGTCCAAAGAAAAGTATGTCGCGCTCCCGTGGAAAGCACAGACGTTGCCGATTCTGGCCATTGGGTACCACGGGCCGGCATTCAGCGACTCGAAGATTGACATGCCCGCGATGGATCTACTTTCTCAGGTTCTCTTCTCACAGACATCCGACCTTTTTCGGAAACTTGTCATCGAAGAGCAAGCCGTGGAGTTTGTTCAGGGGGGGCAAACTGATTCCCGCGATCCCGGTCTCTTCAACATCTTCACCCGTATTAAAGACCCAAAGAATATCGGCATGGTTCGCGATGAAATTTATTCCGCCATCGAACGGGCAAAGACGACCCCGGTATCGGCAGAAAAACTCGCAGAAATCAAGTCGTTCATGAAGTACAGTTTTGCAATGGGTCTGGATAATGCGGACGCAATCGCCCGAAGCGTGGCCCATTACGTTCAGCTTACCGGTGATCCAGAATCCGTCAATCGTGTTTACGGTCTGTACGACAGTGTAACGCCAGAAGATATCATGATGGTGGCGAACAAATACTTCAGTGCAAACAACCGGGCTGTAGTCCTCTTGACGATGGAAGGAGACAAGCAATGAGCAAACGTGCATTCTTTTACATTTCCCTGCTATTCGCCCTGACGACTGGATTTGTGGGCGGGGGTTTGCATGCCAAAACCCCTGTCAGAGTGACTGAAATTCACAGTGAGAACTCACCGATTGTCACATTTCGGGTGATCATCCGTGCAGGCTCGATAAACGACATCAAAGGCAGAGAGGGCATCAACGCATTAACAGCTTTGATGATTGCCCAGGGCGGCACAAAAGAACTGAGGTATCAGGAAGTCGCTGCCAAACTGTATCCATGGGCTGCGAATGTGGATGTCCGCCCGGACAAAGAGATCACGGTTTTCGTTGGCAACGTGCATCGAGATCATCTGGAAAAATTCTACAAGCTCTTCGGCGACCTGCTTCTGAATCCGCGCTTCGATCCGGATGATTTCACTCGTAACAAGGACCTTGCTCTCAGCTATCTCGAGAAGAACCTCCGTGGCACCGATGACGAGAATCTTGGCAAGGATGCGTTAATCATCTCGATGTTTGCAAACCATCCCTATGGGACTGCGGGCGCGACCGTTCAGGGATTAAAGTCGACCACGTTGGAGGAAGTGAAGGACTATTACAGAAAAACCTATACGACCGGTAATGTCTGGATTGGCATAGCAGGGGGCTATCCCAGGTCGCTAGTCACGCGGATGGAGAAGGACTTCTCTGTGCTTCCGGAAAGTAAGTTCACACCGGTTGCACTCCCCCAGCTTGAGAAGATCGAAGGGCTTGAGGTCGATGTTGTTGAGAAACCGGCGCGGGCCACCGCAATCTCACTCGGGCATCCGCTCAACATCACGCGGAAGGACAAGGATTTTTACGCTCTGATGGTTGCGAACTCATACTTTGGCGAGCACCGCACATTCAATGGCGTCCTGATGAACCGCCTGCGCGGGGATCGCGGGTTAAACTACGGCGACTATTCCTACATCGAGCGGTTCATCGGGGGGGTCAATAGTGGCTCCCGCTTTCCGGATGTGAACACACCATTGCGACAGCAGTACTTCAGTATCTGGTTGCGGCCTGTCCAACCGGAGAACGCTCATTTCGCCATCCGGGCGGCAATGTACGAGCTCAGCAAGTTTGTAGCCGAAGGGATGACGGATGAGCAGTTCCAGCAAACGAGGAAGTTCGTCAGCAACTATTCGAAACTGTGGGCACAAACTCTGGACCGCCGTCTCGGATACAAAATGGATTCGGAGTTCTATGGTACTGACGACTATGTCGATCGGATTGACAAGGAGTTGAAAACACTCACTTTGGCAGACGTGAACACAGCGATTAAGAAGTACATTGATCCACGAAATCTAAAGGTTGCCATTGTTGCCGACAATGTTCAGAGTCTTAAGGAGGCAATCCTGACAAATGCACCATCACCCATGACCTATGCATCCTCCGTGTCGGAGCGAATCCTCGCAGAGGATAAGGTCATCTCCGTGTTACCTCTGGGAATAAACAAAGCAAAAACGCGTGTTATTCCTGTGAGCATGCTATTCGAGAATGAGAGCCCCGGCCACACACTTCACCGAAAAGATGACGAGGGGAAGAAATAGGCTGATTTGAAAATCGTAGAATAAGTTGAGCTATCTTTGAGGCATCCTGCTCACGAGGGCAGGATGCCGTAGCATTTTATGCGCTCAAGACATCCCAACAGTAAGTAAATCCCCCACCTATTCCCTGCCGGTATCCTTCATTTTGGCC
>Ga0326597_10009489_pt1 | contig 13033 bp, 12 predicted proteins | sample RVTome_12_FD_203789 | JGI IMG/M metagenome (GOLD analysis project Ga0326597, IMG submission 203789) | Soil microbial communities from uranium-contaminated site in the Upper Colorado River Basin, Wyoming, United States - RVT100D185 | ecosystem: Environmental > Terrestrial > Soil > Contaminated >... | reverse complement strand
CAGTACAACGAGCGCACCGGCAAGCCCCGGCGCAGCAGCGGCGCGTACCATCCGATCGATCGCGTGTGACATGGTGTCGTTCTTCCCCTTATGCGGTTTTGCGAGGCAGGCGCGGGACGCGAATGGATCGCCAAGATTGCCTCGCCGAATCCGGCTCGCCGCGTTGATCAACGCCCGGATTGGGGGATCGCTCCGCCGCCCGGATCACTGCGCGTCAGCCGCCGCGGCACCCATCGAGAAAAAGCCTGACGCTATGGTCGACCCAGTTGTGCAGTTCGCCCGGGTCGAGCGGCGCACCGAGCCCAAGCGCGCGCCGTCGCGGTCCGGTCACCACCATCAGGATGAACTGCTCGGCGGCAAACCGCGAATCGATTGCCCTCAGCTCACCGGCGGCGATGTGCCGATCGAGATACTGCGCGATCCGCTCGATCCCGGCCGCCGCGCCAAGATCGTGGAGGATACGGGCGAGACCGGGAAAGCGCGGCGCCTCGGCAATCACGATGCGGTGCAGCGCGAGCGCCTCCGGGGTCAGCGCCACGCCGAGCATCTGCTCGGCGGTGCGGCGCAGCGTCTCCGCGAGGCTCGGCCCCTCGACCAGGGCGGCATCGAACGGCGGCATCCATCGCTCGATCAGCCGGCGCACCACGGCCTCGAACAATTCCTCCTTGCCGCGAAACCGATGATAGAAGGTGCGCTTCGAGATGCCGGCGCGCTTGGCGACCGCCTCGATGCTGGTCGTGCCAAACCCGTCGCGCAGAAACAACGCGGTCGCGACATCGAGGATGCGGTCCGAGAGCTGTGCCGATTGGAGGCGCGACGGCCGGCCGCCCTGGCCGCGCGGGCGAACCCTTGGGGCACTTTCCACGATTGCCGCCACCGCCGCCTCGCTGATCCAAACGGTTGAGCTTAACCGCAGCCGAGGCAAACGCAACCGGGCCGTTTTCTTCCTTGATGCCGACCCGGGTGCCGCCGCGCGTCGCCCAGCCGGTTTGCACTGGGAAGCGGCGGTAATCGTCGCCATGATCGGGCGGTGGGTCCAACCCTATGAAGGGACGCGGGAGACATGAAGATCGACCTTTCGGGAAAGCGGGCGGTGGTCACCGGCGGCAGCCGGGGGATCGGGCGGGCGATCGCGCTGGCCTGCGCCGAGGCTGGGGCTGCGGTGTCGATCTGCGCGCGCGGCGCCGAGGCGCTCGACCGGGTGCAGGGCGAGATCGCGGCGCACGGCGTCGCGGCGCACGCCCAATCCTGCGACATCGCCGACGCGGCCGCCGTGTCGGCCTATGTCGGCGCGGCTGCCGCGGCGCTCGGCGGCATCGACATCCTGGTGTGCAACGCTTCCGGCTTCGGCACGACCGACGACGAGGCCGGCTGGCAGCGCAGCATCGATGTCGACCTGCTCGGCACGGCGCGGGCGATCCGCGCGGCGGTGCCGTATCTGGAGAAAAGCGAGGCCGGCTCGATCATCAACATCTCGTCGATTTCCGGCATCGGCGCCGCGGCCCGCAACGCGCCCTACGGGGCGGTCAAGGCGGCGATCATCTCCTACACCCAGAGTGAGGCTGCGGTGCTTGCCCCCAAGAGGATCCGCGTCAACTGTATCGCGCCCGGCTCGATCGAGTTCCCCGGCGGCCTCTGGGAGCAGGTCAAAAGCAACAACCCGCAGCTTTACGGCGCCATCCTGCGCAGCATCCCGTTCGGCCGCCTCGGCCGGCCCGAGGAGGTGGCGCAAATGGTGGTGTTTCTCGCCTCGCCCCTCGCCGGCTGGGTCACCGGCCAAACGATCTCGGTCGACGGCGGCCAAATGCTGTAACAAACCATTCGGCCTAGAAGCGGGTCACGCCACGTTGCGCAGGGTGAGGCTCTGCCAGACATCGGCGAGCGCGGCGACCAGCGCCTCGATGTCGCTGTCGCTGTGCAAGGGGGTCGGCGTCAGGCGCAGCCGCTCGGTGCCGCGCGGCACCGTCGGATAGTTGATCGGCTGCACGTAGATCCGGTGGCGCTGCAGGAGCGCGTCGGAAGCCGCCTTGCACAGCGCCGCGTCGCCGATCAGCACCGGCACGATGTGGCTCTGCGACGGCATCAGCGGCAGCCCCGCCGCGGCCAACCGGCGCTTGACCAGGGCGACCCGGTCCTGGTGGCGCAGCCGCTCGGCCTCATTCTCCTTCAGGTGACGCACGGCGGCGAGCGCGCCCGCCGCCAGCGCCGGCGGCAACGACGTCGTGAAGATGAAGCCCGGCGCGTGGCTGCGCAGAAAATCAATCAGCGCGGCGGAACCGGCGACATAGCCGCCCATCACCCCGAATGCCTTGGCGAGGGTGCCCTGGATCACCGTCGGGCGCTGCGGAATGCCGTCGCGCTCGGCGATGCCGCCGCCGCGCGGGCCGTAGAGGCCGACCGCGTGGACCTCGTCGAGATAGGTCATCGCGCCATAACGCTCGGCGACATCGCACAAGGCCGCGATCGGCGCCACGTCGCCGTCCATCGAATAGACCGACTCGAAAACCACCAGCTTCGGCCGCTCGATCGGCAAGCCGGCCAGGCGGCGCGCCAGATCGTCCGGGTCGTTGTGACGGAAGACCTGCTTCTCGGCGCGGCTGTTGCGGATGCCGGCGATCATCGAGGCGTGGTTCCGCGCGTCCGACAGCACGATCGTGCCGGGAATGTCGCCGGCGAGGGTCGACAGCGCCGCCTCGTTGGCGACATAACCCGACGTAAAGACCAGCGCCGCCTCGCGCCGGTGCAGGTCGGCGAGCTCTTGTTCCAAGAGGAGATGCACATGCGCGTTGCCGGAAATGTTGCGGGTGCCGCCGGCGCCGGCGCCGAGCGCCTCGATCGCGCCGGTCATCGCTTCCAGCACCGCCGGATGCTGGCCCATGCCGAGGTAATCGTTGGAGCACCACACGGTGACCTCGGCGCCTATCCGATGATCGTAGGCGCGCGGAAACCGGCCACAGCGCCGTTCGAGGTCGGCGAACACGCGATACCGGCCCTCGGCGCGGAGCGCATCGAGGCGCTGTCTGAAGAAGCTTTCGTAATCCATGTCGCCGTCGCCGCCGCAGAACCCTGACGATATCACATTGGCGCGATTGCGCTATTGCGCGCTGTGTCGCGGCATCCGCCGGTCAATGGAGCTTTGCGAGGTTGGGTAATCCATTCGACGGGTCCGCATCGGCGAGATCGGCGCGTTCGAGATAGTCGGCCAGGGCGTCGAATTGATCCTGCCAGTGCGCGGCGCGGTGCCTCGCCCGCAGCCAATAGGCCTCGGCTCGCGCGCTCTGGCCGGCCGCGAACCAGTGCTGCGCCAGCAGCTCTGGTTCGGCCTCCGCCCGACCGCCCGGCAGGGTTTCGATCGCCTCTGCGATGCGCTGGTGCAATTTCTGACGGCGCGGGGTCAGCAGCGTTTCGTAGGCGCTATCGCGAATGAGGGCGTGCTTGAACCGGTACCGCGCCTCCCCCTCGGCGAAAACGAGGCCGGCATCGATCAGTGCGGCGAGCCCGTCATGCAACTCCTCGGCGGCGACATCGGCGATCCGATCCAAGAGGAAGCCGTCGAAATCACGCCCGATACAGGCTGCAACCTGCGCCGCCGCCTTCATCGCCGGCGCGACGTCGAGCCGGGCAATCAACGAGTCGCGCAACGTCGCCGGAACTTCGATCACGGTCCCCGCCAGTGTCGTCTCGATCACCGCCTTGGTCATTTCCTCGATAAACAGCGGAATGCCGTCGCTGCGGGCCAGGATCTCGCTGCCGAGCCGTGCGGCCAGCGGTTGCGCCGCGGCGATCCGGCCGATCAACGCGGTCGCCGCCGACGGATCGAGCCGCGCCAGCATCAGGCGGCTCAAATGTGGCGCCGAGTCGAGAAGCAGTTCGCCCTCGGCACGCGCCGTGATCACCAGCAAGACCGGAACCTCGACCAGCGCCCTGACCATCTCGCGCAGGAAATCGAGCGTCGCCGGATCGGCCCACTGCGCGTCCTCAAACACCACGAGCGCCGGGCCCGTCCGGGCGGCCGACCGCAGCTCTTCGACCAGAACGCGCAGCAGATCACGCCGGCGCGTCTGTCGTTGAGGCGCGCTGTCGGTCTCCGATCGCGGCGCGGCAAACAGCGGCATCAGCAACGCCTGTGCCTCGGCCGGATCGGCGACGCTCCCGTTCAGGAACCGGATCAGCTTTGCCTTCCCGGTCGGCCCGTCATCCTCGGCGCCGATCGCCGCCGCTAGCGCGATCTGTTGGCTAACCGGCCATAGGGGGTGGGTGCTATGATACGGCGAGCATTGATAGAGTCGCCGCGTCGGATGATCCTCCGCGATGGCCTCGGCAAGCGCCTGGACCAGATGCGATTTGCCGATGCCCGGCTCACCCGTCAACACCACCGCCTGTCCGGCGCCCGATTTCGCGGCATCCCAGGCGCGCCGCAGCGCCGCCAATTCCTTCTCGCGCCCGATGAGCGGGCTCAGTACCGCCTCGGCCCGCATCGCAAACCGGCTCGCGCGCGGTTCCTCGCGGAGCACCCGGAACAGCGCCACCGGGTCGTCGTGGCCCTTAAGCAGCTGCGCCCCGAGTTCCTCGATGATGAACCCCGAGCCCAACAGCCGGCGAGTCGATGCGGCGATGATCACCTCGTCGGGTCCGGCCGCCTGCTGCAGCCGGGCGGCGAGGTTGGGGGTAACCCCGACGACGGCGTGCTCCTGCGCCGCCCCTTCGCCGATCAGATCGCCGACAACGACGAGCCCGGTAGCGATGCCGACGCGGCAAGCCAACCTCTCGGGCACCGGGCTGGACAGCCGGCTGACCACCGTGGTGACGCCAAGCCCGGCACGCACCGCCCGCTCGGCATCGTCCTCGTGCGCCCGGGGCCAGCCGAAATAGGCAAGCACCCCGTCCCCCATCAGCTTGGCGACATGCCCGACGACCCGGCCGATCTCCCCGGCGGCGGCATTCTGATAGGCCCGCAACACTTCGCGCATGGCTTCGGGGTCAAGCCGGGTCGACAGGTTGGTCGAACTCGCCAGGTCGACAAACATCACGGTCAGGTGGCGGCGCTCGGCCGCATCGCGGAGTTCGGGGGCCGGGGCGGGGGCCGGGGCGCCACGCAACGCGGCGATTGCCTGGAGCAGCTTGCGGCGCGGACCGATCGGTAGGCCGAGCTCCCTGACGTCCTCTTCGGTCAGCAGCCGGACGAGATCGAGGTCTATCTCGTGCTCGGCAAAGACCGCTGCGTACTTGCGCAGCCCGAGGCCGACCAGCCACTCGGCGATGTCCGCCACGGCCGATCCTCCGTTCTCAACGCGCCGCCGGGCGTTCGCGCAGCTCCGGCACCGGCGCCAGCACCTGGTCCAGCCGATCGCAGGCCGCGATCCAGGCGCTGCGGTGCTGCTGTCGGATCGCGAAATCGGTGAAATTTTCGTGCCGCAGGGTGAGCAGGGTCTCGCTCTCTGATCCGCGCTGTTCGCCGCGCAGCTCGACGGTGACCAGGGTCTCCGGCATCTGGGCGAAGGCGCCCTCCCAGCGCCAGGTATAGACCAGCCGTTCCGGTGGCCGAACCTCGACGAACCGCCCGCGTACCGCGACCGTTCCACCGTCACCCGCCCGGCTCATCGCGATGCTGTAGGCGCCGCCGACCTGCAGATCGATTTCAATGTCGCCGGCCACCCAGCCCGCCGGGCACCACCACTCGCGCAGCGCAGTGGGTGATGTCCAGGCGCGGAAGATCCGTTCCGGCGACGCGCGGAATCGTTGTTGGAGTTCGATCTCCATTGTGGCCGGCTCGGATCCTGCGACCGATCTCATGGATTTTCCTCCCTGTCCAAGTACTCGGCGAGCGCGTCGAGCTGGCGCTCCCAGAACCTCCGATGATGCTGGATCCAAACCCCTGCCTGCTCCAGCGGATCGGCAATCAGCCGGCAGTAATGCACGCGGCCATCCTTCCAGCGGGCGATTAAGCCGCAGCGTTCGAGGACCGCCAAGTGCCTCGAAATCGCCGGCGCCGAGACCGGGAACGGCGCCCCCAGCCGGCTGACCGAGCACGGACCCTCGGCCAGCCGGGCGATGATCGCGCGCCGGATCGGGTCCGATAGCGCCGCGAACACCTCGTCGAGTGCCGCGGGCTCTGTCGGCCCGCCCGTCGCGGACGCGGGCGGTTGACGGCGGATCGTGGCCTTCAATCGCTTCCACTCGCCGGTTTAATGCGGGGGATCGCCGGCCTCAGCCCGCCGCCGGTCGCGTCGGCTCGACGATGTCCCATTTCAACGCGCCGGCGCATTGGATGAACTCGGCCTTTTCCCGCTCGGCGATCCCCAATCCGTCAAGCGTCGCGGCGATATGAACGAGGAGGATCGCCCATTCCTCCTCGGTGATGCCGAGCCCTTCGTGCGACACCTTCATATCGCGGCCGGCGTAATACGCCGGTCCCTCGAAGGCGGAAACCAGGAAGTCGACGAGGAGTTGATCCTCGCGGCGCTGCCCGCCGAGCGATTTGCCCTTCCAATAGACCGCGAGGGTTGGGTCGCGACGCAGCCGCGGCATCAGACCGGCGACAAAGGCGGCGATGACATCGTAGCCGCCGAGCCGCTTGTACAGGGATTGCCGCATGTAAGCGGAATTCTCCGGATCAAGCATCGTGCCCTCTCATCGCGATAAAACTTAACCGATCAGTTAAGTACGATCGGCAGGGCTCCGTGTCAAGCGCCATCGCGCGCCGGGATTATTTTATCGGCACACGAAGGTGGCGCGGGCCGGCAGCAACAGCGGGCAGTTCTCCAGATACCAGTCGGTGTCGGCCGGCTCGGCGACGGTGTTGGCGGGGCATTCCTGCTGGGCTTGCGTCTGCACCTCGGCGAGCGTGGTGCCGAGGGTGTTGTAGCAGATCGCGACGCGCTCACTCGCCACCGCGGGAGCCGCTGTTGGACCGGGAGGCGCCGCGCGCGGCTGGGTCGGGTACGGATCGAGCGCGCTGCAGCCGGCGAGGCTCGCGGCCAGGCTCAGCAGGAGCGCGGCCGGGCGCCCAGTCATGCCGCTTGCGCCAGCGCGCGCTCGGTAAACATAGCCGCCGCCATCAGCCGCGAATCGTCGCCGATCCGGCCGACCAGCTGAACTCCGGTCGGCAGTCCGCTGGCGCCCCAGAGCGCGGGCAGGGTCACGCAGGGCACCCCGAGCAGGGTCCACATCCGGTTGAACACCGGGTTGCCGGTATAGCCGAGTCCTTCCGGCGCCTCGCCCGGCGCGGCCGGCACCAGCAGCGCGTCGCACGTTCCGAAAAATCCGTCGAGCCCGGCCCGCGCCGCCGCGGTCTCGGCGAGCGCCGCGTCATAGAAATCGGCGCCGATCGTCATCCCGTGATCGAGCAATTGGGCGAGCCGGGGCGACAATTCGGCGCTGTGCTGGAGGCGCTCATAGGCGAGCCCGCGCACCAGCTCGAAGCCCATGACCGTGTCCTGCGCCGCGGTGAGCCCCTGATGCGCCGGCGGGATTGCGATGTCGGCAACCCGGGCGCCGGCGCGTTCCAGGGCGGCGCGGGCTCGGTCGAGCGCTGCCGCGGTACTGGGCTCCGCCTCGTCCCACATCGGCGTCCGGTAGAGGCCGAAGCGCGGCGCGGCGGCGGGCATCGCGACATCGCGCAGCGCCGGCCGGCCGCCGAGCACGCCGGCGAAGAACGCCGCGTCGGCGACGTTGCGCGCCATCGTGCCGACCGTGTCGAGGCTGTCGGCGAGCGGCTTCACCCCGGCGCGCGGGATCACGCCAAAGCTCGGCTTGAACCCGACAACGCCGCAAAACGCGGCGGGCCGGATCACCGAGCCGGCGGTCTGGGTGCCGAGGGCGAGCGGCACCATCCGGTCGGCAACCGCCGCGGCCGACCCGCTCGACGACCCGCCCGGAGTGTGCGCCGGGTTGCGCGGATTGGCGGTCTTGCCGGCGGTGAAGCAGGCAAATTCGGTGGTCACCGTCTTGCCGACGACGATCGCGCCGGCGGCCCGCGCCAGGGCGACGCAGGCGGCGTCGGCGGCGGGGCGGTGACCCTCATAGATCGCCGAGCCATAACCGGTCGGCATGAGGGCGGTGTCGATCAAATCCTTGACCGCGATCGGGACGCCGTGCAGCGGGCCGCTCGGGCCCGACCGGTCGCAATGCCGGGCGGCGGCGAGGGCGGCGGCCCGGTCGAGATGATGCCAGGCCCCGACCACCGGCTCGCGCGCCGCGATGCGTTCGAGGTACGCCAAGACGAGCGCCTCGGCGCCGAGCCGTCCGGCGGCGATCTCCCGCGCGGCATCGCGGGCGGACAGGGAGAGGAGGTCGGGCATCGCGGTCTCCGCTGTGGAGCATCGCCGAACCCTAGCGCCGGCGCGCTGCCGGCGGAAGCGCGATGCTTCTCGCTCGGCAGGACATTGCGCCCCGCGACGGCGTACACTGCGATCGCGCCGAGCGCCTGATGATCAGGTGCCCGTGTTGGTGCCGATGATGGTGCCCGTGCTGGTAGACAAAGGGCGATGAGGCAGCATCGCACACGCGACGAAGACGAAGCGGAGCGCCGTACGGCCGCGCTGATGGGCTTTATCGTGATCCTCGTCCTGGCGATCGCCGGGATCGTGCTGGTCCGCGAACTCGCCAAGAACGCCAAGCTCGAGGATTGCCTGATGGCCGGGCGGCGCAATTGCGCCCCGATCGAGGTGCCGCTGCGCCGGCCGTAAGTGACAGCCTGTGCGGGTGTTGTCTCGATTTTGAATGTCCGTGATGGGTGGACAGCGGAAATTCGGGTTTCGCGAGATCCGGTTGCGAGACTAAGATCGGGCGGCCCATCGCGAATGACTCTATTGAACCATACCCATCGTGCGACGCGGGTGTGAACGATTTAAATAAAACGGCGCGAAAATGATCTAGATCAGCGAAAAGGCCTCATTTATCTGCCAAGCGGCGCATGCAGATAACCATAATAGTGATAACGGAGGTTGCGGAGATGATACGCACCATCCTCTTGGCTACCGACGGCTTCGAGTACGGCAATACGGCACAACAGTCCGCGATTACGCTTGCAGGACGCTTTCGGGCCGGGATTACGGCCTTTGGCGCTGTCGATACGCCGTGGAGGATCACGCCGCAAGGCAAGGTCGAGCAACTCGACGGCGGCAGGACGCTCGTACAGGAAGCCCTGCGGCATCTGCAATCGGCCGCCGTCGCGAACGGGCTCGTGGCCACGAGTTCGCTTGTCGAGGGCGATCTGCACGACGCGCTCTCGGCCGAGGCTGTCCGCAACGATCTGGTCGTGATCGGGCGCAGCACGGGGTTTCGTCCCAGTTTGCGCCAGGGCTTGCTGGATTTGGCGATAGACAAATTGGTGCGTGATGGTTCCCGCGCGGTGTTGGCCGTCCGCGACAAGCCGGCATCAGCCGATCGCATGCTCGTGGCGTTCGACGGCAGCGCTCCGGCATCGCGGTCGCTGCACATGGCGGCGCTGCTCGGTCTCGCGCGTGGCGCGCGGGTTCAGGTGTTGAGCGTAAATTCTGATGGGCAGGCCGCGGAGTCGGCGGCAGAGCGCGCAGCGACCTTGTTGCGCAGTCACGGCGCCAACGTTGACGCCTTCGGCATCGCCGCGGAAAGCGATCCGGCCGAAGCCATCCTCGGCCACGCCCAGACATTCGAGGCCGACATCGTCGTCATGGGCGCCCACGGACACGGCGGATTGCGGGACATGATTTTCGGCTCGTGCACCCGACGGGTGATGGCGGAATGCGCGACAGCCCTGCTTCTGCAGCATTGATTCGTCGCCCGGCTGGAGCGGCCGGCCATCCGGCAACGCCGGTCCACGGGATGGGCTTGGCTTGAGCCCGCTGGTATCGGTCTGGCTGGAATTCGCGGCCTGCGTCGCGCTGATCGGGCTGGCTGGGCCCGAGCTGTGCCGCAGCGGCGACGTGATCGCCGAAAAAACCGGGCTGTCGGGCAGCTGGATCGGTCTCGTGCTGCTCGCTTCGGTGACCTCGCTGCCCGAACTGGCGATCGGGGTCAGCTCGGTCACGATCGCCGACGCGCCGGACATCGCGATCGGCGACGCTTTCGGGAGTACCGTCCTCAACCTCCTGATGCTGGTGGTGCTCGATTTCCTGCAACGCGGCGACAGCGTCTATCGCCGCGTGCGGCTGGGGCATGTCGTCTCCGCCGGGTTCGGCGTCATTCTGATCGGGTTCGCGGGCATGAACCTCCTGCTGCACGGCCGCGGCCTCGGTCTGGCGATCGGGCACGTCGGCAGCTACACCCCGATTATTCTGCTGCTCTATGCCCTGGCCATGCGAACGGTCTTCACTTACGAGCGCGAGCACCGCGAAGAATTCGCCGAGGAGATGGCCGAGCGCTACCCGAGGACGACGTTGCGCGCCGCAGTGCTGCGCTACGCCGCCGGGGGGCTGGTGATCGTCGGTGCCGGCACCTGGCTGCCTTTCATCGCCGGCCGCCTCGCCGATGTCATGGGTTGGCGAACGAGCTTCGTCGGCACGCTGTTCGTTGCCGGCGCGACCTCACTTCCGGAGCTGGTCGTCACCGTCTCGGCATTGCGCATCGGCGCGCTCGACATGGCGATCGCCAACCTGCTCGGCAGCAACTTGTTCGACATGGCCATCGTCGCAATCGATGACCTGCTCTACGCCGACGGGCCGATCCTCGCGCGGGTATCGCCGGTCCACGGCGTCACGGCGATGTCCGCGGTGGTAATGACCGGCATCGTCATCGTCGGCCTGCTCTATCGCCCGCGCACGCGCGTCTTCCGGACAGTCGGATGGGTCAGCCTGGGGCTGTTCGTAATGTACCTGCTCAACTCCTACATGCTGTACCTTCACAGCGAATGACCGTGGCGCGCACCGGCACGGCAAGTCCGGCCGCGGCACGACAGGCCGAGCCCTATTGGCATATGCTGAGCGTCGCCGGCGCGGCGCAGCGTCTCGGGTCCGATATCGAGAAGGGGCTGACGGCCGGCGAAGCCGCGCGGCGTCTGGCGCGCGACGGACCCAACGAGATCCGCGAACAGGGCCGCCGCAGCCTGTTTGCCATGGCCGCCGCCCAGTTCAAGGATTTCATGATCCTCGTGCTGATCGCAGCGGCCGTCGTCGCGGGCCTGATTGGCGATGCCGAGGACACGATCGTCATATTGGCGATCGTGGTGCTCAATGCGGTGGTCGGTTTCGTTCAGGATTTCCGCGCCGAGCGCGCCATGGCTGCGTTGCAGCGGCTCGCCGCCCTGAAGGCGACCGTCGTGCGCGCCGGGCACCTGCACACGATCGCGGCGGCGGAGATCGTCGCGGGCGATATTGTTTTGCTCGAAGCAGGCAGCGCGGTTCCGGCCGATCTGCGGCTGATCGAGGCGCCGCGCCTCAAGATCACCGAGGCGGCGCTGACCGGGGAAGCGGTGCCGGTCGACAAGCGCACCGAGCCCCTCGCCGATCCGGTGCGGCCCCTCGCCGACCAAACCAACATGGCCTTCAAGGGGACCATCGTCACCTACGGCCGGGCGCGCGGCCTTGCCGTCGCCACCGGCATGGCGACCGAGCTCGGCAAGATCGCGCGGCTGTTGGAAGCGATACCGGCGACGCAGACCCCGCTGCAGCGGCGTCTCGCCCATTTCGGACGACACTTGGCGATCGCGGTGCTGGCGATCTGCGCAATCGTATTTGCCTTCGGGATGCTGCGCGGCGAGCCGACACTATTGATATTGCTGACCGCGTTGAGCCTCGCTGTCGCGGCCATTCCCGAGGCGCTGCCGGCGGTGGTGACCGTGATGCTGGCCCTGGGCGCGCGCACGATGGCGCGGCGCAACGCCCTGGTGCGCCGCCTGCCGGCCGTCGAGACCCTCGGATCGGTCAGCTACATCTGCACCGACAAGACCGGCACGCTGACCCTCAACGAAATGCGCGTCGTGGAGGTCTATGTTTCCGGCCAACGGCAGGCTGCGGCAGCGCTTGACATCGACAACCCGTCGGTACGCCGGCTCGTCACGGCCATCGCACTGTGCAACGACGCTCGAGGCGGCGAAGACGGGGAGGTCGTCGGCGACCCGACGGAAATCGCGCTGTGGCGCATCGCCGCCGAGACCGGGCTCGGCAAGGAGGCCCTCGAAGCATCTGCGGCGCGCGCGATGGAGCTGCCATTCGACTCGGATCGCAAACGGATGACGACCTTTCACCACGATGGCGGCGGCTTCCTTGCCTACACGAAGGGCGCTCCCGAAAGCGTCCTCGATCGCTGCACCACCGGCACGGAGACGCCAGGCGGCCGCGAGGAACTGCTATCCGTTGCCGAGGCGATGGCGGGCGACGGGCTGCGCGTCCTCGCCGTGGCTACCCGCCGGTGGGATACGCTGCCGCGCGATGGCGACCCGGAAACCGTCGAGCAGCACCTCGCCTTTTCCGGGTTCGTTGGCCTGCTGGACCCGCCGCGCCCCGAAGCGAAGCGGGCAGTCGAGATCTGCCGCGCGGCCGGAATTACCCCGGTGATGATCACGGGCGATCATCCCGTCACCGGGCGCGCCATCGCGGTTGCGCTCGGCATGCTCGGCCCGGACGACACCGTGATGACCGGCCAGGAGCTGCGCCGGCTCTCCGACGCGCAGCTGGCCGAGCGGATCGACCGCACCCGCGTCTATGCCCGGGTCGACCCCGAGCAGAAGATCCGCATCGTCGCGGCCCTGCAATCACGCGGTGAATTCGTTGCGATGACGGGTGACGGCGTCAATGACGCGCCGGCGCTGGCCCGGGCCGATATCGGCGTCGCGATGGGCCGGATCGGCACCGATGTGGCGCGCGAGGCCGCCGCCCTCGTGCTGCTCGACGACAATTTCGCGACGATCGTGGCCGCCATCGCCGAAGGCCGCCGGATCTTCGACAACGTCCGGAAATTCATCAGCTACGTCCTGACCTGCAACGCCGCGGAGATCTTGACGATTTTCCTTGCACCGTTTTTCGGTCTGCCGATCCCGCTCTTACCGATCCATATCCTGTGGATCAATCTGGTAACCGACGGCCTGCCGGGGCTGGCGCTCGCCGCCGAGCCGGCC